>JGI24710J26742_10000138_pt1 | contig 62939 bp, 50 predicted proteins | sample BioPla2DNA2_FD_26742 | JGI IMG/M metagenome (IMG submission 26742) | reverse complement strand
TCTTAACAGCCTGCCTCAATGATAAAATCATCGAGGCCTACATTATGATACAAGAAGAAGATACAGGAAAGACAGAGCCTGAATTTCAAGAGTACCATGCCCGTAATGGTGTGAGGTGTCTAATAGATAATATGAGTAACTAAAATTAAAAATAAAAGGAGTTTGAAATGAGAGCAAATCAATTAAAGGATAAAAATAAATAAAGAATCATATACTTTAGGTACTCGTGTTTGCTAGGTGTATGGCTAGGTTTATTTGAAATAATCGGTCATATTGGGCTATTTGACTATGTCGAGAATATCTTGGAGAGTATTTTCCATGGGATTTGAGAGATTTAGAGAATTTTACCCGTGTAACTGAGCTTTTCGAAATGTCTTCCATGATTAAAATAGATCAAAATTGCCGAGTATTTATTGCCCGATGATTTCTGGGCTCAGGGATTCAAAACGTACTTTTTGCAGATATTAGAAATGCTGAGGAAGTTCAAGAGTATGTTAAAATGGTAAAGGTTGATACTCTCTAATATTGGGTGGGCTTAATGGCGCTTCCAACCGCAGAAATATTGGATATTACGTGGAAGCAGGCTCTACTTTTTATATAGATAGTTTAATAGGGAACGGTAATTGCGATTATGATTGAAAAAAAGATGCTTTGGATAATTTAGAGGAAATCCTAAGTGTAAAAGAAGTTGATATGATTCAATTTGGTCCAGGTGATTATTCGCTAAGTATCGGATATCCAGGGCAGCGTAGCAATGCAGAAGTAAGAGAAGCAGAAATAAAAATTATAAAGCAGCATTGGCTAAAGGAATAAGGCCTAGAGTAGAGCTTGATTCAATCCATTATAAAATAGATGATATAAAAAATATTTAGACTTAGGTGTTAAAGACTTTCATTTACCAAGTGAAGCAAAAATAATTTATGAATGGTTGGGGGAAAATTTAAAAATCTAATTGAGTAAGTATCATTAGCTCAATATTCCTATTTTATGAAAATTACTATTTATTAGATTAGAATAACTTAGAGATTAAATTTGTAGGACATTAGGTTATTGCACTATTATAATATATCTAAACATTTGTTTTAAAAGGAAGTAAATATACGGAATGATTAAATCAAATAAAAAGAAGCTTATTGCTTTGAACAACCCCTATGTTATAAAACATGTTGATGAAGCAATTAAACTTTGTCAGCCGGACAAAGTAACCGTCATAACTGATAAACAAGAAGAGATTAAATATGTTAGAGAACTTGCCTTAAAAAATAAAGAAGAGAATAAATTAAATTTACTCGGTCATGCTATACATTTTGATGGCTATTATGACCAAGGTAGAGACAAAGATAATACCCGATACCTATTATCTAACAAAGTAGATTGGGGTATAGATGTTAATTCTATAGATAGAGAAGAAGGATTGAGAGAGATTAAATCATACTTTAAGGGAAGCATGAAGGGGAAAGAAATGCTGGTATGCTTCTTCTCGTTAGGCCCAATTAACTCAGTCTTTTCCATTCCTGCCTTACAAATTACTGATTCAGCCTATGTTGCCCATAGCGAAGATTTGCTCTATAGAAGCAACTATGAAGGATTTAAAGCCTTAAATGGTTCAAATCAATTCTTTTATTTTCTTCATTCTGCAGGAAGACTGGAAAGAAATATTAGTGTAGATATCGACAAAAGAAGGGTATATATTGATCTAGAAGAAAACAGTGTCTACACGGTAAATTACCAATATGCCGGAAATTCCGTAGGTTTAAAAAAGCTAGCTTTCCGCCTGGCTATTCGCAAGGCACATCAAGAAGGATGGCTGGCAGAGCATATGTTTATCATGGGTGTTCACGGTCAAAAAAATAAGACCACTTATTTTACCGGCGCTTTCCCCAGTGCCTGTGGGAAGACCAGTACTGCAATGTTGCCAGGGCAGACTATTATTGGTGATGATATAGCCTTTCTTAGAAAAATAAATGGTGAAGTGAAAGCAGTCAATATGGAAAGAGGTATTTTCGGCATTATTGCAGATGTCAATGAAAAAGAAGATCCTCTAATTTTTAAGGCTTTAACTACACCTCGGGAAATCATTTTTTCTAATGTACTGATAAAAAAAGGAATTCCTTATTGGATGGGAATGGGGAAGGAACTTCCCAAAGATGGTATTAATTATAGTGGAGAATGGTATGAAGGGAAAAAAGATAAAGATGGGAATCCCATCAATCCCTCTCATAAAAATGCCCGATATACTATAAGATTGTCGGAAATGGATAATATCGATCCAGAAGCGGAAAATCCAGAAGGTGTGGTTATTGATGGCTTCTTTTATGGAGGAAGAGATTCGGATACCAGTGTTCCAATTGTAGAATCACTTTCTTGGGAGCATGGAGTATTTTTAGGAGCCATACTGGAATCAGAAACAACTGCTGCCACACTTGGTAAACAGGGAGTAAGAAGGCATGACCCTATGGCTAACCTCGATTTTATTTCAATCCCTTTTTTAGATTATGTAAATAACCATCTCGCTTTTAAAGAAGGATTAAAAAGAATTCCTAAAATATTTGCTACTAACTATTTTTTAAAGGATGAACAGGGTAACTTTATGACACCTAAAGCATATAATCTTTTATGGGTTTTGTGGGCAAATGGAAGAGTAAATAAGGAGTACGCAGCGATTGAAATACCAATTGGTTTAATCCCCCGATACGATGATTTAAAAAAAATTGCTAAAGATTGTTTGAAAAGGGATTATGCTAAAGAAGAATATGTTGCTCAGTTTTCTTTAAGGATTGATAAATATCTGGAAAAGACAAAAAGAATGAAAGCAATTTTTACTAAAACTAATGCCCCAATCCCCTTACTAAAAGAACTGGAAAAGCAAGAAGAGAGATTAAATAATGTTAGGGAAAAATACAAACAGTCAATCGTTTTACCATTCATCTTCTATTAAATAGCATTTTAATATGCGGTTGACATTGGGGGAAAGGGAATATATAATCCATAGTAGAATAAAGATGAAAAATGGAAAAGCAGCAGATTGGAAAACAGGGAGAAGAGTAGATCAAGGTTTGGCATACAGAGAGCCGCAGCTGGTGAAATGCGGCTGCAAGCTTGATCGAATTCCACCTTCCTGAAGGTTTTGCATCGTTGCAATATTAGTTGAAATATACAAATTCTATATAACTTTTATTGTACCCGGAGAATAGATTTATCTATTGAATTAGGGTGGCACCACGTGAGCAAACTCTCGTCCCTATTGTATATCATTGTACAAGGGATGGGAGTTTTTTATTTTAGGGGGATTTGGCAATGAACGAAAACACGAAAGTGAAAGACTTTAAAGTTATAGAGCACACAGCCGATGTCGGTTTAAACGTGTATGGCAAAGATAAAGAAGAATTATTTATAAACGCCGCTCGCGGAATGTTCTATCTTACTATCGGCTCTGTCATTGCAATTGCTCCTAACGAATATAAAAAATACTATAACATTGAAAGCACAGGTACCGATGTAGAGGATTTATTGGTGAATTGGTTGGAGGATTTACTTTTTGTCCATAATACCGAGTTCATAATCTTTACCGATTTTCTAATATCCGCTATGACTGAAGAAATGATTAAAGCAAAGGCAGGAGCAATCAAGCTTAAAGGTTCTCCCTATCAAGTAACCACTGAGATTAAAGCCGTTACTTATCATAATTTGCGAGTTTCCCAAGAGCAAAGCGGAAGATGGGAGGGAACTGTGGTATTTGATATTTAGTCTCTGATACCTTAGAATTTGATTAGAGGATAATAAAAAATTCAATCTTCTCATCCTACTTTTTAAAAAGGGGTTGATTTTATGAAAGATAAATGGGAAGGAATATTAAAACAGCAAGGACCTTATATCTGGGACATACCTAAGGACTATCGCCCGGGAATGCTGGTAGATGGGCGAATTTATGCCTCTCAAAATCTTTTAGCAGATATTATAAGAGACCAGGCTATGGACCAGGTAGCTAATGTTGCTTTTTTACCGGGGATTGTCGGTTACTCTTTAGCTATGCCTGATATTCATTGGGGATATGGTTTTCCGATAGGTGGAGTGGCGGCTACTCGTATAGAAGATGGGGTAATTTCACCCGGGGGAGTGGGCTTTGATATCAATTGTGGGGTAAGACTGCTTCGCTCCAATCTCAAACTAGAAGATATAAAAGAGAAGTTGAACCACTTAGTGGAAGCTCTCTATCGTAAGATTCCCTCCGGGGTCGGTTCAGAGGGAATTATTAAATTAGACATAGCGGAAACAAAAAGAGTTTTAGCGGATGGTGCGCAATGGGCTGTGGGGCAGGGATATGGGGAACAAGAAGACATTACTTTTACCGAAGAGAAGGGTAGAATGCCGCAAGCCAACCCGGAAATTATCAGTAACAGAGCAATTCAACGCGGACGGTCTCAATTGGGCACCTTAGGCTCGGGAAATCATTTTTTAGAGATTCAGGTAGTTGATAAAATATACCTTCCGGAAGAAGCAAAAGTAATGGGGCTGAAGGAGGGCAATGTCACTATCTTGATTCATACCGGTTCACGTGGTTTTGGACATCAGGTCTGTACTGACCACCTGGCAATAATGCAGAAAGCGGTTCAAAAGTACCGTATTAATCTACCGGATAGGCAGCTCGCCTGTGCACCTGTCAATTCTCCGGAAGGAAAAGATTACTATGAGGCTATGTCCTGTGCCGCAAATTTTGCCTGGGCTAACCGGCAGTGCATAACGCATTGGACCAGAGAGGTATTTAGGCAGGTATTCCGCATGTCTCGGGAAGAATTGGGATTGGAGCTGGTTTATGATGTGGCGCATAATATTGCCAAAATGGAGCTCCATCAATTTGAGGGGAAAAAAGTGAAGTTATGTGTCCATCGCAAAGGAGCTACCAGAGCATTCCCCGCTCAGCATCCTGATTTACCCTCAAAATATAAAGAAATTGGACAGCCGGTCTTAATTCCCGGCGATATGGGCAGCCGTTCCTTTGTTTCGGTCGGCCAAAAAAAAGCCATGCAGGAGACCTTTGGCTCTACCTGTCATGGTGCAGGGCGTGTACTCAGCCGGGGTGCGGCTATCAAAGAAGCTAAGAATAGAAACATTGAGGCGGAACTGAGGGCACGCGGAATTATCGTTAAAGCCAGAAGCAGAAAGACACTGTCGGAAGAGGTATCTGAGGCGTACAAAGATGTGTCGGAAGTGGTTAATGTAATGGACCAGAGTGGAATTTCTGCTAAAGTAGCCCGTTTGCGTCCAATAGGGGTAATAAAGGGGTAGTACACAACTGTCTTTCCTTTAAAGAATAAAAATTGTCTATTAGTTACTCGGAATATATTAATCAATTTAATTGAGATTGAATTAAAAAAATAAATTATGCGTGGAATAGACCAGGAGGATAGGTAAGAAGATGTTGGATTTAAAATTAATTCGTGCCGTACCGGAAAAGGTAAAAGAAGCTCTACTAAAAAGAGGTCAGGAGGCTGGCGATATTGATTACATTCTGGAGCTTGATGAAAAACGTCGCAAGATTGTTTTTGACTCCAGTGCCTTAAAGCAAGAAAGAAATCAGGTGTCTGAGGAGATCGCCCGTCTGAAAAAAGAAAAAATGGATGCCCGGGAAAAGATCGAAGCTATGCGGGGAGTATCCAATAAGATTAAGGAACTGGACACCGAAGTAAAATCTTTAGAGCAGGAGATGGAAAATATTTTGTTAGAGCTGCCCAATATAGTCGACGAGAGTGTGCCGGTAGGACCGGATGAGGGAAGCAATCAGGAAATTAGTAGATGGGGAAAGCCCAGAGAGTTTGACTTTGAGCCCCTGCCGCATTGGGATTTAGGTGAGAAATGGGATATTCTCGATTTTGATAGAGGTGCCAAGATATCAGGCGCCCGCTTTACGGTTCTAAAAAATGCCGGAGCGAGGCTGGAAAGGGCCTTAATTAACTTTATGCTCGATATCCACACTCAAGAGCACCATTATCAGGAAATAATGCCCCCCTTTTTAGTCAATGCCCATACTATGATGGGGACCGGTCAGCTGCCCAAATTTGAGAATGAATTATTTAAGACCAGTGATGAGCTCTACCTGGTTCCTACTGCCGAGGTTCCCTTAACTAATCTACATCAGGAAGAGATACTATTAGAGTCTGTTCTACCGCTCTATTACACTGCTTATACTGCTTGTTTTAGGCGAGAAGCGGGTTCTTATGGCAAGGATGTTAGGGGGCTTATCAGACAGCATCAATTTGATAAAGTGGAATTGGTAAAAATCTGTAGACCGGAAGAATCTTTTTTAGAACTGGAAAAATTAACCCAGGATGCCGAAACTATCTTACAAAGACTAGAGCTTCCTTATCGAAAAGTGGTTCTTTCTACCGGCGATATAGGGTTTGCCGCTGCCAAGACCTATGATTTAGAGGTTTGGCTGCCTTTCCAGGTAAAGTATAGGGAGATATCCTCCTGTAGCAATTGTACTGATTTTCAAGCGCGAAGAGCCAATATTCGTTATCGAGAAGAAGAGTCAGGAAAAGTCCAGTTTGTTCATACTCTAAATGGTTCAGGTATTGCAGTAGGCAGAACCATGGTTGCTATTTTGGAGAACTATCAAGAGCGAGATGGTTCAATTGTGATACCGGATGCCTTGCGTCCCTACATGGATGGATTGCAAAAAATTTCCGATTGAGGTAAAATTTTACTACACATCTATTTTGTAATTTCTTATACGGAGGGATGTCCGAACGGCAAGGGGCCGGTCTTGAAAACCGGTGTAGGCGTAAGCTGTCTGGGTTCGAATCCCAGTCCCTCCGCCAGATTTTTTCTTACTATTAAGCGTAAATAAATGGGTATTTTTGGTAAATAAAGATAGGTGAAAATGAGAGAGGAAGAAAAAGCCATAGGACTACTCGATTCCGGTTTAGGCGGGTTGAGTGTATATCGAGAATTAAAGAAGCAATTACCCCAGGAGCGCGCAATTTACTTTGGAGATACCGGCCATGCTCCTTACGGTGAGAAGACCAACTCCCAGGTTTTAGAGTATGTTTTTTCTATTGCAGACTTCTTATTACAGCAGGAAGTAAAAATGATTATTATTGCCTGCAATACTGCAACTGCTGTGGCCTTGGATAAAGTAATAGAGAGATACAATATTCCTATTATTGGAGTAATTCAGCCCGGTGCCGAGGAAGCCATAAAGAAAACCAGAAACAAGAAAATAGGGATCGTGGGGACCGAGGTCACTATCCGCAATAAGAGTTATAAAAAAACAATTAAAGAAATGGACTCAACCATAATTACCTATAGCAATGCCTGCAGTAATCAGATTATCAGAGAGATGGAAGAACGAGCCCTGAAGGATGAGAGTAAAATAAAAGCACTGTTGAAAGAGTGCGTTAGCCCTTTAATCAAAAGTGGTGTTGATACACTGGTCTGGGGATGCACCCATTACCCTTTTTTAAGTAAATATATTGATCAGGAGCTAAGCCCGGAAATAATTCTGGTTGACCCGGCAGAAGCTACCGTAAAAGAAGCCAAAGAGTGGCTTACCCGGCATCATTTAATATACAATACTGGACAATACCGAGAAGATACCTTTTTTATCAGTGGCGATGAAAGCTTATTTGCCTCCATTGCCCAAAAATTGTTAGGCTGTATACCAGGCAGATTTCACAAAGCTCCTAAATTATTAAGCAGCTGATTCTCTTAATACATATAATCGGTATTACCCAATTTTTTACTTAAAATAAACCTGATGGTATTATGATTAAAAAAACCATAATTTTTACAGTGAATCCGGGTTCCATCACTACCAAATGTGCTCTATTTGAACTGATTGGTGAAAAGATGGGACAGATATATGCAGAAACCATCGAACACCCCGAAGCAGAGATAAAACGATTTCCTGCCATTTCTAACCAGATTGATTATCGGGAACAATTAATTCGTCACTTCATAGATAAATATTTACCCCAGGGTGCTCGTATTGTGGCCTGTGCCGGACGAGGTGGAATGCTTACCCCGGTTCCCAGCGGGGCTATCAAAATAAATGAAGAATTGGTTAATTTTTCTCTATATACTCCGGTCTATCAGCATGCCTCCAATTTAGGTGCCCCTTTAGCTTATCGTATTGCTCATTCTTATGGTGTTCCTGCTTTTATTGTGGACCCGGTTAGTGTGGATGAATTTTCTACTCTAGCTCGATTTTCCGGACATCCTTCTTTCCCCCGGTTTAGTTTTGTCCATGCCCTGAATATCAGGGCAACGGTATATAAGCTAGCAGCAAAAATCGGCAAAGATTTTAATAAGGTTAGCTGCGTAGTAGCCCATTTAGGCGGAGGTTTTTCTATAGCCGCCTTAAAAAATGGTAAAATTATAGATAATGATAACCGTATGGAATCAGCTCCTTTTACACCGGAACGGACAGGTGGAGTTCCGCCCATTCCACTCATTGATGCCTGTTTCTCAGGTAAATATCAAAAAAGTGAACTATTGCGAATGTTGTATGGTGAAGGTGGAGTTTATGCCTATTTAGGCAGCAAAAATATGGTAGAATTAGAAAAAAGAGCTGTCCAGGGAGATAAAGACGTACAGCTTATATACCGTGCTATGGTTTATCAGATAGCAAAAGAGATTGCCGCTATGGCCTCTGTGTTGAATTTTAAAATAGATGGTATTGTTATCACCGGTGGTTTAGCCCATGACCGATTTTTGGTTCCGGAATTGAAGAGGAAGATAAAAAAATTAGGTAAGATCTTTTTATACCCGGGCAGTAATGAAAATGAGGCGCTGGCACAGACAGTAGCGAGGATTTTGAGCGGTAAAGCAAGATACCTCACCTGGCCGGTGCGCATAAGTTGACTATAGGGGAGATAAGAGTGATAAAGAATTTTACTGAATTAGAAGAAGCTGTGTTGAGATTAAAACCAATAAGAATTGTAGTAGTATCTGCTGAGGAGAAACAGGTCTTAGGGGGAGTACAGCTGGCTGCTCAAAAAGGTATCATTTCTGAACCGATATTGGTTGGAAATGCCAGCCAAATAAAAAGAATATTACGAGAAATAGGGGAAGAACCCAAACACTATAGAGTAGAAGATGTTACAAGTGATGAAGAGGCGGCTCAAAAGGCAATAACCATAATCAGAAACAGGGAAGCTCAAGTACTGGTAAAGGGCAGGATAAGGACCGAACAATTTTTACGGGCAGTCTTGGATAAAGAAAATGGTATTAAAAAATCTTCTCTTCTTTCTAATCTCACACTCTTTGAATTGAGCACCTACCATAAATTTATTGGTATCAGTGATATAGCTATCATTCCCTGTCCCGGCTTAAAAGAAAAGGTAGAGATTATCAAAAACTCCTATCCTTTATGGCTTGCTTTAGGAATCACTAATCCCAAAGTTGCCGTCTTAGCGGCGGTGGAGATAGTAAATCCGGCAATGCAAGCCACTGTCGATGCCGCCTGTCTTGCCAAAATGTCTCAGCGCAATCAATTAGGTAGTTTTATAGTAGACGGCCCACTTTCTTATGACATTGCGATGAACCGTGAATTTGCAGAAGGTAAGGGCATCAGTGGCTCACAGGTAGCTGGGAACCCTGACCTGCTCTTGGTACCTGATCTGGAAGCTGGAAATATTTTAGGAAAGAGCTTAAAGATTAATGGTAAGGCGCAATCTGCCGCTATTGTTTTTGGGGCAGATGTTCCTATCATGATTAATTCACGTTCCGATTCAGCAGAAAGAAGGTATTATTCCACTCTACTGGCGAGAGCGATGTTGGAATATAAAGCACTTTGCTGAAATCCGGTAAGACGAATCTTTAAAAAAGCAGTAGTGGGTAAACATAAACATGGTGAAATTATAGCATTGAATAGGAAAGCGCTGTAATATGGTTTCAATCTCTTTCAATTATAATAAACAAAATGAAATATGGGTGTTTTGTTATTTTACTTTTCCAGATCATCAAGAGTTGTATAAACATATTTTTTAGTTTAAAAGAATTATTTTATCTTTCCTATTTGATTTTACCTATCTCAACTGTTACCATTTTAAATTATTATTTAATTTCAGCTAACTTCAAACTAAAAACAGAAGGAGGTGTTAGAAAGTATTATAAGAGTTTTTATCTCTCGCTTGAAAACATTTTGATTTTTTTAAGGAGGAAAACAGAAGTGAATTTTTGTAAGAAAATCTCAGTGATAGTATTAACGGTTCTTTTAGCAGTAACTGTAGCAAGCGGGGCGGCATTTGCCCAGGAAAAGGTAATTAAGATTGGAACACTCTTTCCCTTGACCGGTTCAGTTGCGCTAGCTGGAACCCGTTGTAAAGCGGCAGTAGAGGCAGCAGTAGAGGTTATTAATAATGCTCATCCCGAAATTCAAGTTCCGTTGGCGGGGCAAGAAGGAATTCTGGATGGATACAAGATTGTGTTAGTACATGCTGACCATCAAGGAAAAGCTGATATCGCTAAAGCTGAAGCCGAAAGACTATTCAATCAGGAAAAAGTATATTCCATAATTGGTTGCTACAATAGTGCCTGTACTGCCCCGGCTAGTCTGGTAGCTGAGAGAGAAGGAAAAATATTTATGTGCGGTTGCTCCAGTTCTGCTGCTCTAACTGAGCGTGGCTTAGAATATTTTTTCCGAATGGCACCCACCGACCAGACCGAATCTCTTGAATTCTGCGAAGTCATGGAATGGATGAATGAAGCCAAAGGAGCAAACGTGCAGACTATCGGTATCATCTATGAAAACACCGAATTTGGAAAACATGCTGCTGATGAGGGCAAGGCGGCAGCCGCTGCAGCCGGCTTTGAAGTAGTTGCCGATGTTCCCTTCAGCCCCGGTGCTACCAATATGAACAGTGAAGTTCAGACTTTAAAGGCCAAGAATCCCGATGTAGTATTTGGTGCCTGTTTAGGAGGGGACTACACCCTCTGGGTGAGAACCATGAAACAGATGGACTGGCTGCCTAAAATGTGCTTGAACTATTGTACCGGATATCAAGACCCGGTTATAACCCAACAACTCGGTGATGATGCCAATTACTTCATGGGTGGAACCGGCTATGCTCCTGAATTTGCCGAATTGATGCCGGCAGTTGCTGCAGTGGAAAAGATCTATGAAGACATGGTCGATGTTCCATTCGACAGTGACTCCATACAAGAAGCGGTAGCTGTCTTGATTCTGGCACAGGCCATAGAAAAAGCCGGTACCTTGGACTATGATGCCGTTCGTGATACCTTGTATGCCAATGAATGGGATTCCCCTTTATCCATGGGCGGTAAAGTAGCCTTTGTTCCGGGTGGACAGAATTCTAAGGCTATGAGTATGATAACCCAGCTGCAAGGCGGGGAATACAAACGTGTTTATCCGGTAGACTTAGCCACTGACGAAGTAGTGTTTCCAATGATTCCCTGGAACGAACGTTAATTAGGAAGAATATAATTAAAAAAATAAAGGCATAAAATAATCTGACCATCATGACAGTAAAGTTGAATGCATTTACTGTCATGATGGGGTTTAGCAGAGAAGGAGACGTCAGCTATGTTTTTTCAGATAGCCATTGATGGATTATTAACTGGTATGGTCTATGCCCTGGTTGCCTCAGGGCTGAGCTTAATCTGGGGTGTAATGGATGTACTCAATTTTGCCCATGGAGAATTTCTTATGCTGGGCATGTATGTCAGCTATTGGCTGGGATTTTTAATGAATCTTGACCCGCTTATCTCTTGGATTGCCTCAGGAGTCTTTTGTTTTCTGTTAGGTGTTCTGACTTATAAATTGATTATTCAACACACCCTATCAGGCCCTTCCTTATCGGCACTATTAGCAACTTTTGGACTATCTATGATGTTAAAAAATATTGCTTTAAATAGGTTTTCTCCTAACTTTCGTATCTTAACCGGTACTCTGCTCGATGGAAAGAGAATTTTCTTAGGTAATATAGTCCTGCCATTACCACAGCTCATTACCAGTATTTTTGCTTTAGTGGTGGTATTTATTATCTATTATATTATTAAACGTACCCGGTTGGGCTGGGCTATACAAGCAACTGCTATGGATAAGAGTGCCGCTGAACTAATGGGTATCAATACCGAAAAGATATTCTTATTGGTCTTCGGCTTAGGCGGACTCTGTGTCGGCATAGCCGGTGGGTTATTACCCTCCTATTTAGCAGTTCATCCTGAGGTTGGAGGATTATTCAGTCTGATTGCCTTTGTCTGTGTGGCAATGGGAGGATTCGGCAGCATACCGGGGGCATTATTGGCTGCACTGCTAATAGGTTTAGTGGAGGCCTTAAGCGGATTCTACATTGCACCGGTATTTAAGTATGTGGCTGTTTTTGGTCTCTATCTGTTGATAGTTATGGTAAGACCAAAAGGATTATTTGGGTGGTAGAGCATGATAAAAGAAGATAGAAAAAAACAGGATTTGTTCTGGTATGTTCTGGTTGCAATATTAATTTTGATTCCTTTTATTCCCCGGGTGGCGGCAAATAGTTTTACCCAACACGTCTTTATTTTAATCTTATTGTATGCCAGCATGTCCCAGGCTTGGAATATTATTGGCGGTTATTGCGGTCAGGTCTCCTTTGGACATTCCGTATTTTTTGGGATAGGTGCCTATGGAGCAGGAATGGCCATAGTAAAGTATGGTATTGTGCCCTGGCCCGGCATCGTTATCGGTTCTTTGATAGCCACGGTTGTTGCTGTTGCGATTAGTTATCCCTGTTTTAAATTGAAAGGGCACTATTTTGCCATTGCTACCTTTGCCATTGTAGAAATTTTTAATCGTCTTTTTATGGTCTGGTATTGGCTTAATGGAGCTCTGGGACTGGATTATCCCATGTTAAAGGTGGGCTGGAAAAATTTTGTCTGGTATAAGACAAAAATACCCTATTATTATGGGGCTTTGATTCTGTTTGTGATTATTTTCGGCATCGTTCGTTTTATTGAGAGGAACCGTTTTGGTTATTACCTAAAGGCAGTAAGAGAAGATCAGGAGACCGCAGAGGCAGTTGGTATCAATAGTGCTTTCATCAAGCTGGCGGCTATGGCACTTTCCGCCTTTTTGGCTTCTTTCTGTGGAGCTTTTTTTGTACAGTATAACTTCCGGGTAGAACCGCCCATGGTTATGTCTCTCCATGTTTCTATGCTCTTCGTTCTGGTTACCATCTTAGGTGGCGTGGGTACCTTCTTTGGCCCATTGCTGGGTGCTATGATTCTAATTCCATTACAGGAATATACCCGAGTATATTGGGGAGGACTGGGCAGTGGTGTAGATCTCATCTTATTTGGTTTTCTTATTATCTTAATCATGGTGAGGCAGCCCAAAGGCATTATGGGGTTAATTAATGAATTTCAAAACTACAGAAATAGAAAGCGAAGAAGAATAATTTCTACGGAAGCAGAGATTAATTAATAAAGGTATGTGGTGGGGTACAGCTCATGTTAGAAGTTTGTGAAGTAAGCAAGAAATTCGGCTCATTGGTAGCCAATAATAAGATTTCATTTAATGTCGAAGAAGGGAGTATTGTGGGCCTTATCGGTCCTAATGGTGCAGGCAAAACTACTCTCTTTAACTGTATCACAGGTATGTATAGACCTACTTCAGGAAGAGTTAGTTTTCAGGGTATAGATATTACCAATTTACCTCCCTACAAAGTGGCGCGCTTGGGTGCAGTACGTACCTTTCAAATTGTCCATTCACTGAAAGAGATGTCGGTCTTTGATAATGTTCTTATCGGTGCCTATTTGAGGGAAAAGAATACCGAAAAAGCACGAGAGCTCACCGAGCAATGTATAGAAATATGTTACTTAAAAAAATTAAGGGATAATCGAGCCGGTGACCTGGCTATCGGATTGCAGAAAAGGCTGGAACTGGCTAGAGCATTAGCGACTAACCCTAAACTATTAATGCTGGATGAATGTATGGCGGGTCTTACCTCCACCGAAGTGAATGAATCGGTGAATCTAATTAAAAGCTTAAGAGACAAAGGTATCACCTTTCTAATAGTGGAGCATATTATGGAAGCGGTTATGCCTATTGCCGATAAAGTGGTAGTTCTCAATGGTGGGGTAAAAATTGCCGAAGATAGCCCTGAGGCAGTTGTACAGGATAATCGTGTCATCGAAGCCTATTTAGGACAAAAATACGGCAAAAAATGTCAGCTCAATAGCAAAGAGAGGGGTAAATAAAAAATGTCAGAACCACTATTGAAAATCGATAATATTAACTGTGCCTATGATGATATTCCGGTTATATTTGGGGTATCCTTTGAAGTAAAAGCAAAAGAGCTGGTAGCCATTGTTGGGGCAAACGGAGCTGGAAAGAGCACTATTATGAAGACTATTGCCGGCTTGCTCCATCCTATAGAAGGTGTCATAAGATTTAAAGGAGAGGACATCTCCCGTTTAAGGGCAAATCAGATATTACGAAAAGGTATCAGTTATGTACCGGAAGGAAGAAGATTGTTTGCCAAACTGACGGTGGCAGAAAACTTGGAATTAGGCGCCTATATCGAACATGACCGCAATGAAATTGAAAAAAGAAAAAAAGAAGTATTGAACCTCTTTCCTATATTAGAGGAGAGAAGAAGACAGATTGCTGAAACCTTAAGCGGCGGAGAACAGCAAATGTTGGCTATTGCCCGAGGTATGATGTCCGACCCGGAACTGCTGATGTTAGATGAACTTTCCTTAGGGCTGATGCCCTCACTGGTAGAGAGTGTGATGGAGACTATTGTTAGAATAAAAGAAAGAGGGACCACCATCTTACTGGTGGAACAAAAGGTTCAGGAATCCTTAGAGATTGCTGACCGGGGGTACGTTATTCAAACTGGTAAGATTGTCCAAGCGGGTAGTTCCCGGGAATTATTAAACTCCGATGAGGTGAAAAAAGCCTATCTCGGACTTTAATAATAAATTCTTTCGGGATTCGCTCTGTTATCAAATAAAATTATTAAATATATATAATACTAAATAATTTTACCAGTTTAGTTTAAATTAGGCCTAAAAATATTGGTCATCAATGTTTACCTTCCGATTGTACAAAATTTAAGGCAATTGCTAATAATAAGGTTGTAGAAAGACGGTAAAGACGAACAAATTACTAACTTCAAATATACTGTACTAAAATATGTTATAAATATGCGAATGTTGGTCAAACATAAATCTATTTAGATAGGAAGGCGACTAGCCGCCGTTGACTTTCTAAAGAGTAAGGTATTACCTCTGTATAGTGTGCTTGGTATCTGTTAAAGGGTGCGATACCCTATCATAAATTCTTAGATAGTATACATAAACCCTCTCTACCGGAACCTAAATAAATAGCATTAACCCATTCTTACAAGAAAAACATTAATAGGTAAACACGTTATGAAAGTAATACACATAAATAAAAAATATTTACATAATAAGGATATTAAATTATGAAAATTACATCAATAAAAACTTTTCCGGTAGGTATTCCACTAAAGTTTAATTACAGGATTTCTTTAACAGATATTGTTTTTAAAAAACATTTAGTAGTTAAAATGGAAACCGATGAAGGCGTTTTTGGGTATGGAGAAGTAGGGGTATTGCCGACCGAAATAGGCGGAACCCTTGAATCTCTTGCTTCTGCAGTAGATTATTATTTTTTGCCAGTCCTAAAGGGAATTAACCCTTTTGATATTGAGGATATTCATGAAAGGATGAATAAGTCAATTTATGGATTCCATTTTGCTAAAGCAGCTATAGATATCGCCTGTTACGATATCATGGGTAAAGTCCTTAATTTACCGGTACATAAATTGATTGGCGGAGCATATAGAGAAAAAGTGCCGGTTACCTGGTGCCTTGGTATAGAATCTATTGAACAGAATGTTTCTGAAGCAGTTCAAGCAGTAGGAGATGGTTATAGAGCCATCAAGGTGAAAGTCGGACAAGATGCAGATTATGATGTTGAGAGAATCAAAGCAATTAGGGAAGCCATTGGATCAAAACCTAAAATAAGAATTGATGCAAATCAAGGGTATAATCCCAAAGAGGCCATCAAGACACTTAAAAGAATGGAAAAATTGGACATTCAATGTGTTGAGCAACCTGTAAACAAATTAGATATTAAAGGGTTGGCAGAAGTGCAACAAGGGACCAGTATCCCTGTCATGACCGATGAAGCAGTCTATTCTTATAAAGATCTTATTCGGGTTATAGAACTGAATGCAGCTTCAATTATAAATATTAAGTTAGCCAGAGTTGGAGGGATTATGAGGGCAAAAAAAATAGCCCATATTGCAGAAGCAGCTGGCTTGAGTTGTGTGTTAGGCTGTATGTTAGAAATCGGCATAGGTATTGCAGCTGCAGCTCACGTAGCTGCTTCGACACCCAATGTTGATTTAGAATCAGATTTAATCGGACACCTATATCATAAAGAAGATGTTATTGAAGATTCTGGCGTTAAGATGCTTAATATAGAAGAGGGAGATTTATATCTTCCTCAAGAGCCGGGCTTAGGAGTTTCCGTCAAAGAAGGTATACTTGAAAAATATAGGATTTAATAATACTATTTAAATGGGTATAACAAACTAAGAATAATAGGGTTAAGATGAATGAGAATAAAAAATATACAGGTTGATATTGTTAAAATACCATTTAGAAAGCCTTTTACCATGGCCATGTGGACTTCTAAAGAAAAAATTCATGTAGTTGCCAGAATTACAAGCGAAGATGGTATTGTGGGGATTGGAGAGAGCGTCCCTTTAGTAGCTGAATTTGGAGAGCCGGCAAAAGGTATTAAAGAAATTATAGAACAATATTTTGCCCCCGTTTTAATTGGGGTGGAAATATTTGACATTGAAGAGATATATCGTAGAATGAATGCCGCCGTGAAATTTCACTGGTTTGCCAAATCGACAATAGACTTTGCAATCTATGATTTAATGGGAAAAACTGCGAATGTTCCTTTATATAGCCTTTTAGGAGGTTTAAATAATGATAAAATTCTTTTAAACTGGGTTATCGGCATACAAGAGCCAGAAAATGCAGCAAAAGAAGCAGAATATTATTTTAACAAAGGGTATCGATCATTTAAACTAAAAGCCCGTGAATCTGATAGGGCAATCAATACATTAAGAGAAGTTAGAGCAATAGTGAAAGACAAAGCCAAAATACGGGTTGATGCCAATCAGTCTTGGTCAGTTAGCGAAGCAATACAAACAATTAACAAAATGGAAAAATTTGAACCAGAATTAATTGAACAACCCGTTTCGTATTGGAATCTGGAAGGCATGGCTCAGGTTAGAAATGCTACTAACATTCCTATAATGGCTGATGAAGGAGTTGTCACTATTAACGATGCAATTAGAGCTGTAAGACTCGGTGCTGCTGATATTATTAATCTTAAAATTGCGAAAAGCGCCGGTATTTTTTATTCGAGAAAGATTGCGGATATAGCAGAAGGCGCTGGGCTAGAGTGCATTATTGGGAGTATGCTGGAAGGGTGGATCGGAACCGCAGCTAGTGCTCATTTGGCAGTGTCTTGTAAATCTGTCAAAAAAGGATGTGATCTGGTAGGGCCTCTTTTACATAGTGACCAGATTGTTAAAAAAGAAAATTTTGGTTTTAAGTATGAAGAAGGATATTTAAAACTATTACCTACTATCCAAAGTGGGCTTGGAGTGGAAATAGACCCGCTAAAATTAATACAATATCAGGAGAAAGTTAATGAAAATAACTAAAGTTGAATCAATTCCGGTTAGGGTTCCCTTAAAAGGGGAATGGAGAATTTCATCAGGAGCAAGAACTCATTCCGATTATGTAATAGTTAAAGTTTTTACTGATGAAGGGATTGTTGGCATTGGTGAAGCCTCTCCAGTGCCGCGTTGGGCTGAAGAAACCCAAGGATCCATTATGTATGTTTTAGAAAATATGATTGGTCCCAGTATTATCGGTATGGACCCATTTCAATTTGATCATGTCAATGAGAAGATGGATTCTTTAATGCAACGAAATATCTTTGCTAAAGCAGCAGTTGACATGGCATTATATGATATTGCAGGTAAATATCTTCATACGCCCGTTTATAATCTAATAGGAGGATTGTATCGCAAAAGTATCCCTCTTGCCTTTGTCACAGGAATTAAGACTTTTAGAGAAGCCCAAAAAGATATTGAACAAGCTCTTCAAGATGGCTTTAAGACCTTCAAGGTCAAAGTAGGAAATAATATTTTGGAAGATATAGATTTGGTAAGTAAAATTCGAAAATGTATTGGAGATAACTTAGAGATTACCGTTGATGCCAATGCAGTGTGGGGAACCAGAGAAGCGATTGAAGCGATTAACCGCTTAGATGAATTCTACCTTGGGGCGGTAGAGCAACCAGTTCAAAGGTGGAATATTGATGGACTTAGAGAAGTGAAGAACAGTGTAAGGCCTGCGATAATGGCTGATGAAAGCCTATTCGATTTGCATGATGCGCTAATGCTAATAAAACATGAAGCTGCAGACATATTTAATACTTATGTTTCTAAGGGTGGTGGCATGAGCAACAATCAAAAGGTTGTTGCGGTAGCAGAGGCAGCCGGTATACCATGTCTTTTGGGGAGTATGATAGAATTAGGTATAGGAACAGCAGCAGGGCTCCATTTTGTGGCAGCCACCAAAAATGTATGCTTACCAAACTATATTGTTGGAACGCTTATGCATAAAGATGATGTTATTAAAGAAAAATTTGAATTAAAAGATGGCTGTTTAGAAGTACCGGATGGAGAGGGATTGGGCATTACCCTTGATGATGAGAAGATTGAGAAGTATCGAGTACAATAAAAAATTTGTAAAGAATGTTATAAAAAATTTTAGACAATATTGATGTTGAAATAGATCTTATCACTGTTAAGCATTACAATAGCTATACAAACAAATTAATTCTTTAACTAACTTTCACAAAGCAAACATTATACTCCTTAATACTTTCTGGAAATGGACCTTTGCCGGGCTTTGCCCCGGCAATCTCTTTATGGTTCAAGTAAGTCTATATGTTTTTCGTCCCATAGAGGGTATTCCCTAATCATAATAGGGGGAGATGGTGCCAACTTAACTGAATATCTCTGGCATTTTTATGTAATTAAAAATAATAGCAACTTATTACATGTATTTTTTACTTCTTATCTTACTGTTAAAACTTACTTACCCCTGTTCATACTTTGACTTAATCTGATTTCCATTAATATTTGAGATAAGAAAAAGTACCCACAAGTTGCTGACACGAACGAATTTTTATCAATATTTGTCAAAAAATTAATTATTTATTACAATTGCCTTAATTTAAGAGCTTAAGAAGGTATTGCGTCCAGCCCGGGTTATATTGTTATAAATTTGGTGACGTATGAGTTAATATAGCAATAAGCAATATTATTCCTCTTAATTACCGTTAAGGGAATGTTAATAGAATTGCAGTACCATTGGATAGGTTAAGAATGCAGCGTCTATTATTTAAATTATGGCGAGAAACCGGAAAGAGATTTAACAATGAATAAAAATATCAAAACCGGAGAACAGTGCAATGGAAGACGTCATTTATTATGATATTGTGGAGACTGAATTAGGTTGGGTAGGAATAGCCGGAAATGAGCAGGGTTTAGTCAGAATAATTTTACCGGAAAAATCAACTGGAGATGTCTTAGGGGAATTACACTTCTCTTTTTCTTCCGGGGGAAAATTAGTCAAGAGTGAAGAACAATTCTCTTCTTTGGTCAAGAGAGTCAAGGACTACTTTAAAGGAATCCCGGTAGAATTTAATCAGGAAAAGACCAATCTTATCGGATTTACCAATTTTCAAAAAAAAGTACTATTATTAACTAAAGAAATTCCCTTTGGGATAACCCGGACCTATCGCTGGTTAGCTGAACAGTCCGGTTACCCGCTTGCTTACCGGGCTGTGGGAGGAGTGATGAGAGCTAACCCGCTCCCATTGGTTATCCCCTGCCATAGAGTTTTGGGCAGCAATGGAAAATTAACCGGCTTTTCTTCTAGGGGCGGACTGGAACTAAAAAGAAAAATGCTTGCCTTAGAAGGTGTGACAATAAAATAAATTTCGATTATGTAATATCCTAGTTGTATTTCTAATGTAGTATTGAGGAATATCTCATTATTTATAACAACAATCTGAAAAGGTAGTATTTTGTAGATCCGCATTTCTTAAATTGGCAACAAGTGATGAAAATATATTTCGGATTATAAATATTCGGAAGTAATAGGCAATGAACAGTATCCTAAATAAGTTTTTTCCTGCTAACTATAAATTTTTTACTTTTATTATTTTAATTTTATTGTTGTTATCCTTTTCTTTAATGGCTAGAGCCAATGTCTATGTCATAAAGGATAAGCAGGGAAAGGTTGTAAGAATCACCAATCAATATCAGATGCAAAAAGAGGAGAAAGACGACGGTTATACTATTACTATTTTAATAGAAGATAGGAAAGAAAAGAAACAGTTATCAAAATTCAAATATGACTTTAAGGAAAAGATTGATTGGGTTCAAGTACGTGCTGCAGCACAGGCTATTGAGCAAAGGCTGAAAAATGGAACGGTTCATGAGTTGGATTATCCGGTTTATCAGGTTCTGGCTACAGCTTATACTCCTGATTCCAGATGCTGTGCACCGTTCGATGATGGTTATACTGCGACCGGTTATCCTGCCGGCTATGGCAGTATTGCCATTGATCCGGACTTCGGCCAATTTCGTTATGGCGATGTCTTATATGTGGAAGGTTATGGACTGGGAGTTGCCGATGATTGTGGTAGTGCTATCAAAGGAAAACACATCGATGTCTGTTTCGATTTAGGGGAGCTGCAAAGGGCTGATAACTGGGGCAGAAAGAATGTCAGGGTTTGGAAGATTAATTAGGAAAGTTTACAGTTATCAGCTTTCAGCCAAAGAAGAGATTTTCAGTTCACAGTTTCAGCTTATATCAAGAAAGAAGTTTTCAGTTTTCAATTTCCGGCTAACAGTTTAAATTAACAATTCAATTCAAATTAGAATTAAAATTAATTTTCCCATCCACAAGCCCAACTACTATGAATATTATATTAAGGTAATAAATGTCAAAAATGTTATACTTATTGAAATTTCAGATTGGAGGCGGATTATATGTTTAAAATTTTCTTTTTCTCAATTCTATTTTTAATATTCTTAGGATGGACAAGATTATCTCAGGCGCAAATACAGTTTGAAAAAGATACTTTTTTCACTAAAGAAGGGGAACTTACTATAACCTTCATTGGGCATGGCACCCTTATGCTAACCTTTCAAAATAAAGTAATTCATATAGACCCCTGGACTAATTTAGCTGATTACCATAAATTGCCTAAAGCTGACCTTATTCTGATTACCCATGAACATGCCGACCATTTAGATTTACAAGCCATTGACTTGCTAAGAAAAGAAGACACGGTCCTGGTTCTGACGGAAGCCTGTCAGAAAAAAGTTGGCAGCGGGTTGATGATGAAAAATGGAGACACTCAAACGGTATATGGGCTGAAAATTACGGCGGTTCCCGCCTACAATATCCAGCACAAACGCGATAATGGCAAACCTTATCATCCTAAGGGAAATGGAAACGGTTATCTTATTGATTTTGCTGAATTTGCCCTCTATATTGCCGGAGATACTGAAGATATTCCGGAAATGGCTAATTTTGGGAATATTGATATTGCCTTTCTGCCTATGAATTTGCCCTATACCATGACTCCGGAGATGGTTGCCGGAGCAGCAAAGATGATAAACCCTAAAATTCTTTATCCCTACCATTTCGGCAATAGTGATACCAATAGATTAATTGAACTATTACAAGACCACAAAGATATTGAGGTGCGGATAAGAAAACTGTCCTGATGAGAGATGTAAATAATAGTATTTCCATATCGGTCTTAATTATTGGGATAAGATACATGTGCGGGACCCCGTGTTATATACAGCTCGGGCAATGAATAGAAGGTTGGAGTAAATAAAACAGACAAAATACTTATAATTCAATCCAGTAAAGGAACAAAGGCATAGAACTCACTGGTGGTATTTTTTGTTAGCTTACCATTCTCTTTTTTCAGGATAATCAAAGGTCCATGGGCATAAGGACAGACTAGAATACCCTGTTCCTTCAATACCCTCTCTGCTAATTGATAGATTAAATCTTCCTGGGTTTGATTGATGCCGGCTGTAATAATGATGCGGTCATGCTGTTCCTGCCAAGTATCAAGCTCTTTCAGAATATTAAAAACCTTAAACTCAATTTTACTTAATCTTTTCTTGTTCCCTAAGATCAAGCTTTTTTTAAGGGAATTTAGATTAGACTGAGCTTTTTCTATCAATTGAGGTACAATATCCAGGCTTAACACTTTACCGGGATAAACCATAAACCCCATCAGGCTGGCATTCCAACCGCTCCCCGCTCCTAATTCTATAAGGTCCTGTCCCGCTTTCAATTCTGACAGCATTAACATCCTGGCCACCGTAGAAGGTTGGGAGATGGTCTGATAATAACCAATAGATAAAGCTGTATCGTAATAGGCATCCTCTATGTTTTCAACAAAAAACGTCCTATCAATTACCTGCATAGCTTCTATTATTAGGTTTAAATTTTCTTTTTCTTTCTTACCGGCGGCAAGAAATAATAGATTATTTCTAACACTTTTTAGCAGACGTTCTTTATTCATAGCTTTAACTCCTATTATATATTTATGTTTCTTTACGGTGTTAACAGATACCTAATACAGAGTAAGGTTAGTTTTTTTTATATGGAAAGCGTCTGATTAGTCAAATCATTTCAGATAAAAAGATGGTTTAATTAAAAGGGCCCTGTAAATACTTAGAAAGAACAGCCCCGGGATTATCAAAATTATTTAATAAAGCGAAACAACAGAGGGCTTGAATAAATTCCACAGGATAGTCCATCTGATTCCATACCTTAAATCCATTCCGGGCTAACCAGGCGATACCAACATCCTGATAATAATCTGGTTTTTTAACACCGCCTTCCGCCTGACTGCAGGCGATTATGCAAGGTTTTTTCTGCTCATTACCAAATTCTTCTCGTAAATAGTTTAAAACCGTTAATGGTGCATTACCTGCGCCAAACCCATAGATACAGATAATTTTTTTAGTTAGGTCTACCAGTGGTTCCATTCCCGGTGCGCACATCATCCAACTGATTTTTTGGCATATTTCTCGAATCTTCGGGTAGGAAAGAGTTAACACTCTTTTTAATTGCGGAGTAACTATATAGGGGGAGGAATGATAAGCGGTTTTCCTAATACCAGTAGCCCAATCCATATTAAAATAAATTGGCGTACCATTAGAGACGATAAAGGCATCAGGATGTAAGGCATGAGCTTTATGGGCTCGATTGCCGGGAAATAGCTTCCAATTACAGTAAATCCAGACTCCAGGGAAACGATAATAGACTACCTGCGCCGCACCCGGTATATTGATGGTTACATCTTCAGGTTTATAATCAAGGGTCAGCTGACTTCCTGTTAAAATTATAGGAATATCAATATTGGGAAAACAGAGGTTCAGCCAGGAAGATAGGTAAGCCATAGTATCGGTACCATAGAGGATTAGTGCCCCGTCTAACCCCTTTTCTAATTCCTGTACGATAAGCGAGGTAATCTGCACCCAGTTTACCGGATCTAGATTAGAACTATCTTTGCCGGGCATGCCCCATGGTTCATGGCAGATTAACTCCACATTCTTATCCTGAAAAAAATGTTTTATGTAGCCATAGATAGATTGTGATGATTTTTTGCTGGGACCGGTCACTTTGTTGTGTAATCCACTGGCAATGGTTCCTCCTGTGAAAATGACCAGTATTCTTTCTTTCTTTTCCATTTTCTTTCCCGAAAGAGATATGTTTTATCTTACAAAATAGGTTAGCCGGCAATAAAATCTGCCACAGTTACCAGTTCAAGGCAACAAGTTTATAAATAGAACTAATTATATTGTAATAAATATACCTTAAGAATTATAGTTCTTCCCATATTCTATCATTTTACCAAGAAAAAATCTTTACAAAATGAAAGCAGTGCTCTCTTTACGTAATAACTCAAAATTCATGATTTTCTGTTACTGTAAAATTCAGTAAAGCAGTAAAGAAAAGGGTTAGTCGGCCGAGGAACTTACCAATAAAGATATTAAAATTGCTGAAAACAACTTAAAAATGATAAAAATATATCATTTAAAAGATAAACCCCATACACTTGAATAAGTGGTGGAGAAAGACGGTTAGCATTAATGTCAGAGCTTTAACACAGAAAACCGAAATATTCTTCTTGATGAACCCACTTAGAGCTACCGGAAAAACAAAACAAGTAATCAATGAAAAAAGTTTAGAGGCTACTTATGGAATAAAAGTTAAAATAGTCACCTCAGAAGGCAAGATTAAAGAAGAACAAATAAGGTCTGGTTAGTTAAATGTGTAACTAACCAGACCTTTAATGCAATTAATGGATATTATCTTTTACAAAATACCTGTTAATTTGAGAGGGTTAGTCTTTGCGTGGTGACCACTCTTTCCAGACATTTCCAACTAACGCCGGGGAAGGTTTCAACGTTTTACCGCCTTCAGTCCAGCCGGAAGGCATAACCTCACCTGTTTTCTGATGATGTTGGTATGCCTTAATCTGACGGAGAAGTTCTGCCGGATTTCTTCCTACCGGGGGACTCAAAACTTCTGCTGCCTGAATGATGCCCTCAGGGTCAATCAGAAATCTGCCTCTAATATTAACGCCGGCTGCTTCATCATATACCCCATAAAGCTTCCCAATACCCCCTCCCTGATCTGAGACCATAGGGAATGGGATATCGTGCCCCACCATTTTACTAAGCTCGGTTTCATTCCAGATTTTGTGTGACTCGACACTATCTACACTAACGGACAGCACCTCTACATTTAACGCTTGAAGTTTATCATAGCTCACGGCTATGTGTGAAATTTCAGTTGGTCAGACAAAAGTAAAATCTCCAGGATAGAAGCACACTACAACCCATTTGCCACGATAATCTTCCAAGGACACCTTTTTAAATTTGCCTTGATAATACGCCTTAGCGGTAAAATTAGGTGCCTGTTTGGTTACTAACATGTAGTTCAACTCCTTTCTATAGTATTATTTATAATATTAATCTAACATTTAAAACTTTTTTAGTCAATAATAACAGGAATATGATGGACATATTTTGTGTGATATTTAGTAATTTAAGCAGACTAAGCTAATATTTAGTTTAAAAATTAAACTAGTAGAACAATAAATAGATTTGAAAAAGAGATAGACAAGTGAAATTTACCTGTTTTGTGAATAATCTTATAATTTAATATCTATTTTCCCAATTTTTTTGTTTACTTTATAGATCACTCTTTTAAATATATTTTTTAGCAGTATAATACTATGAAATATATCTCTATTTTGGTGATTGCTAAGTCATTTTCTGAAATTTGTCCTTTCAAAATATCAGATCTTCATAGATGAACAATTGTATTAGAAGTGATTTTTAATGTGATAATTCAAAAAGGATGAAATGCAGTTTAGCTTAGAGCAATGCCAAATAAAAATATTAATAAAAAAGAAAGGAGGATAAAAGGAGAATAAAAAACAATATTTTCTTATTCCAAATTAAATAAAAGGAGAAAAAAATGAACAATAAGAAAATTAAATTAGGACTTGTTTCTTTAAACTTGGTGATAATTGTAATATTTATTGCTGGTACTTCTTTAATTGGGCTAGCAAATTGTACTACCATTTCAGTGGGTAAGAATGCCTCTGTTAATGGTACTACCATCATTTCCTATAATTGTGATTGCGCAACGTGTCCCTTCGGTGTCAACATAGTTTCGGCTAAAGATTGGGAAGAAGGTGATACCATAACCGTTAGGAGTTGGGAAGGTGAAGAGCCGGGCAAAATTGCACAAGTTTCTCACACATTTGGATATGTACAGAATATCATGGCAGTGCTGAACGAAAAAGGAGTTGCGGTTGGAGAAACCACTTGTTCCATCGATACCAGCACCGAATATGGTAAAGAAGTTAAAGAGGTCATGTTTGCCAGCAAGGGGCTTGTTGATTATGAAACATTTTTAAATTTTGTCTTAGAGAGAGCTTCAACTGCCAGAGAAGCAGTTCAAATATTGGGAGACCTTATTGAAACTTATAAATGGGCTCCAATAGCGGCAGAAAATATCAATTTTGCCGATGGTGATGAAGTATGGATTTTTGAAGTGTACGGTCATGACCTTTGGTGTGCCTTTAGATTAGCTGATGATGAAGTATTTGTTTCGGCTAATGCTGCCAGAATAAGGCATATTGATTTTGATGATAAAGAAAACGTAATGCATTCACCTAATATCATTTCTTTTGCGATAGACCATGGCTGGTATGACCCTAATTCCGGTGAACCATTTAGCCCTGCAGACATTTATGCACCTAACCGCAAAGTCTATTCTCTTCGTCGAGAATGGAGGGCCTTTGATTTAATTGCTCCTTCATTAGGATTAAGTCCGCATGAAATGGAATATCCCCAAACAGTGGTACCGGATAAGAAACTAACGGTACATGATGTATTTAAGATTGCCGGTGACTATTATGCGGGAACCGAATACGATTTGAGTAAAGGACCTGCGGCAGGACCCTGGGGTAATCCAATGAGATATACCAATCAAAGTGGACCCGAAGATAAACGTGATTGGGAAAGAAGTATCGGATTACATAGAACCTCTACCTTCCACATTACTGAAATTAATGGAAATCTACCCGATCCTATTAAAGGGGTAGCGTGGGTTGGTGTTGGCAATCCCAATAGCTCCTATATTACTCCACTTAGCGGCAGTATGTCCTCATTGCCTAAATGTTTTGGCGTAGGTGCAAAAGGGGAAGATTTCAACCGTGAATCTCAGGGATGGATAAGTCTTTATGTGCAGGAGTTGACTACTCTACGTTATAATGAAGCAATAGAAGATTTATACGCCTTCCGTGATCCAAAATTAGAGATGCTTTATCAGGTGGTTCCCATGGTGCAGGAGAAAGCTGCTGGGCTTTACGAATCGGATCCGGATGCTGCCTTAGCGCTATTACAGAATTTCTACTATAATAATGCACTTGGTCTTTTTGAATCTTGGAAACAATTAGGAGATATTTTATTTGGGAAATACGCTATGGGTTACCGCTACTTTAAAAGGGCCCCTTATCCGGAATGGTGGAACGAAATAATAGGATTTGGATATCCGGAAAGATAAAAAGTAGATTAAATTGATGGTGATCCATGGCAGAGTTTTTAGTAAATTTTGTCAGAGATCACCATTCTTCAACATATTATTTATATATTTCCTCTGTCAATCCAAACTCAGCTGTCTTTTAAAAATATTTTTAATTTCTATTTATTATACTCTACTTTAGCGGTAAGATATAGTAAAAGAGTCTTTTTGAAGATGTAAAAATATTTTTAATATAGAGTATAGACCAGGGGGTAAGATATGAAAAAGATATTTATTTCGATAATTGCGATGTTTTTTTTACTACTGTCAGGTTGCTCCTGTAATCCACCTGAATTAACCCTAACTAAAGCCGATTGGTATACTACTACTGAAATAAGAGATGGGTTGACCTTTGGGTTTGTGCATCTTAGTGTTAGCGGTACTACCAATGGAGACAGGGTCACCGTAATAACTTATGGTGACGGTATTATATCAGAAGAAGAGCTTTCTTTAGACCAGGAGAATAGCTTTGACCAGGATATAATTATAAAATTTACCCATATGGCCGACAATGAATTCCAAGTTTATTCTACGGTGATTACTGCTTATAGGGGCCATAGGACAACTAAAATCAATTTAGAAAGTAAGGCTTTAGCTTATTTAGAATAGAGAGTATCATTGCTGAATTTTTGAATTATAGTGCTACCTAATCCAATTCGCGGATATTTTAAGAATATTTATAAAGTCACTGAGTAATTTTTTTAGGGCAGGTCATATATGACGACTAATTTAAAAAAAGAAAAAACGCTTCTAGTAGGTGTAAATATTAATCAACATTGCCATTTTAATGAATCAATGAATGAGCTAAGTAATTTAGCTCTTTCTTGCGACTATGAAGTTGTAGGGCAGATAGAGCAGAATCTAAAAAAGATTAACAAGACTTTTTATATTGGTTCAGGGAAATTAGAAGAGATTAAGAATTCAGCCAATGAGTTAGAGGCAAATGTGATAATCTTTAACAATGAGTTATCACCTTCTCAGCTCAGAAACTTGGTGAGGGCATTAGAATACCGAATTATAGACAGAACCTCGCTTATTTTAGAGATATTTGTCCGAAGAGCTAAGACCAGGGAAGCTAAACTTCAGGTGGAAGTGGCTAATATGCAATACATGTTGCCCAGATTGGTTGGCTTAAATGAATCATTGGCTCAGCAAACGGGTGGGGTAGGTTCCAAAACAAGAGGATCAGGTGAAAAGGCTTTAGAATTGGACAGAAGACAATTGGAAAGAAAAATATTTGAGCAGAATAAGATTCTGGAGTCTATTAGTAATGAACGGCAAGTACGACAGAAAAAAAGAGCCAAGAGTATAATCCCGTTGGTTGCCCTGGTTGGTTATACTAATTCAGGAAAATCTACTCTGATGAATGGGTTGTTAGAAATATCGGGTAAGCCGGTCTCTAAAAGGGTTTTTGAAAAAGACATACTCTTTGCCACACTGGATACTTCGGTAAGGAAAATAAGTATTCCGGGTTATAGGGAGTTTCTTTTGTCTGATACGGTCGGGTTTATAAGTAACTTACCGCACGAACTAATCAAAGCATTTCGCTCAACTCTGGAAGAAGTTAGGACAGCAGATTTACTGCTGCATGTCATCGATATTTCCAATCCAGAATATGAAGAACAAATAGCAGCAACTAATAAAACATTGCAAGATATTGGGGCAGTTAACATCCCCATACTATACGTGTTTAACAAGATAGATTTAAATAAGGAGTTTGAAGCAAAAACGATTGCTAATAAAGTGTTTGTCTCTGCCAAAAACCAAGATGAGCTTTCTCTACTGTTAGAACAGATTGATATAAAATTGCGAAAAGAGTACATTGAATGCTGTATGTTTATTCCCTATAATCAGGGTAAATTAATTTCCTATTTTAAGAGCAATGCCCATATTAAATCGGCCAAATACGAAAATGAGGGTACCATTTTAAAATTAGAATGTCTAAGAAGTGATTATAGAAAATATGAACACTTTTTGTGCCAGAATACTCGCTGACACTGCATCCGCAACCTTTTTTGTAAATAACTGGCGTAAGAATCTAAAAATTTTAAAAAATATGTGAGTGAATCTATGTTTCCTAAACAAAAAACCTCGACTTTTTTAGGAGCCAGAACTATAAAAACTGGCATAGCGGTAGCATTGTCCATCTTTTTATCTAACTATGTTCCCCATTCTTTGCCCATTCTGGCAGGAGTGTCAGCAATAATTTGTATACAGCCCAGTATTTCAGCCGGAATACAGAAGGGAATAATCAGAACCAAGGCTACCTTATTAGGAGGGGCATTGGGACTATTGTTGCACTATATATTTGGGAATAACCTATTGGTAATCGGTGCTGCTGTAAGCTTAACCCTTTGGCTTTGTCATCGTTTAAAGTGGGAAGATGGAATAGTATTAGCCTCTCTTGTTGTAATGGCGGTAATGGTTAGAAACCCGGGCGAGGCCTTTCCTTACGCAGTTGGCCGTGTTTTCAGCACCTTAATAGGAATTGTAATGGCTACCTTGATCAATATTGTAATTGCACCGCCACGGCATAGACCTGCTTTCAGGGAGGAGGTATACTTTTTAACTGAAGGCTTCCCCGGCTTGTATGAAAAAATAGTTAAATCTTACGCCTATCATAGAATTGACCTTATCGAAAATATTGAAAAGGAGATAGAAAATATTCAAACCGTAATAGCCGGATTGAGGCAAAAGCTTAAGCACTTTCAAGCCGGAACACAGACGCCGATGGGCAGTATTTTGGAGGGTATAAAATTAGAAGAATACCTCTTATTTAATAGAAGTGTTCATATAATGGAAAGGGTTGTTAATAAGATTGATGATCTAGTCCTTGTTACCCGGAGAAGTTATGAAAGAAGACGGCAATTAGAAGAACAAGGAGTCTCTGATGAATTGAATTATTCATCAAAAGAATTCTCTGAATTGAGAGCGGTTTTAGAAGATATAGCCAAGAAACTTGGTTTATTGCAAATGAGTTTATTTAAGGCAATGGCGGAAGACAAAAATATTCTGATACCACAAATACGAGAAGGAGTAAATGATTTACAAAAATTGAAAGAATTGTCACATGATTGTCTTAAACGCTGGGAATTGGTATATTCTGAAAAAATGGATGTCTATTTTCTTATGTCCACCCATCAGATTATTTTTGATTTAGAAGAGATTGCCATTGCCCTTATCGATTTTTCCAATAGTATAATTGGAGAGATTAAATAGCTTAGGTTAAAATGAGAAAAAATAGCGGTCAGCTTCTATTGAGTTTGACCACAAAATTTTTTTGGTCTGTTGGCCAAAGAAAAGCCCTCTCCATCAACCGAGAACTTTTACACTGAATATTTTGATACCTTGCGAAATAAGGAATTAGATGAATTATCGGTGAAAACCTTTCTAGCTACCGAACAGCTTATTTCCAGGCTGGGTAACGGTATATTGCAGGATATTCTCTTCAATGCTAAAGTTTACTCAACAATCTACCGGTATCCGGTTTGCCAGCCATTGTTTAGTAATTAATAATAAATTTATATTGATTTAGCAGAACCTTAGTAGATGAGGATATGAGATTATAAAAAAGAGTAATTTACTCTATCCTGGTTTATATTGATTTCAGGTTTTAGGAATAATATAAAATGTATGCGAAAGATAATAATATGGAAAAAATTAACAACAAAACCGAAGAGAATATAGCAGAACAAAAAATTGATTTGAGAGTGGGAATAGCCATAGTGGCAACCCTAATCTTCTGGGCATCTACTTTTGCCGGTATCAAAGTGGGATTAACGGCTTACAACCCGGGACATTTAGTTTTGCTGCGATTTTTAACGGCTTCCGTGGTTTTATTGCTTTATGCTTTTCTGGTACGTATGCCCTTTCCGGATAAAAAAGATATTCCCATATTGCTCCTGCTGGGCTTTATCGGCATAACTGTCTATAATCTGAGCCTCACCTATGGTGAAATTAAAGTTGCTGCCGGTTCTGCCAGTCTTTTGATAGCATCAGCTCCCATATTTACAGCTATCTTGGCCAAGTTTATCTTGAAAGAAGACATCAGTATTTGGGGCTGGGTAGGAATATTGATAAGTTTTTTAGGTATTAGCCTGATAGTGAGAGGGGAAGGAGGGGCAGTCAGTTTTGAGCCGGCAGCATTTCTAATACTTTTATCCGCTATCTGCATCAGCACTTTCTTTGTCTTTCAAAAGCCTCTTTTAAAAAAGTATTCTGCCTTACAATTCACCGCCTATGCTATTTGGAGCGGTACCCTGTTTCAATTAGTATTTATAGGGGGATTACTCCAAAATATAAAAGAAGCACCTTTTGGGGCAACAATAACCATTGTATATATGGGAATCTTCCCGGCTGCCTTAGCTTACGTTACTTGGGCTTATGCACTCTCCCGAGCACCAGTTTCGGTAATGGGCAGTTATTTGAATATATCACCGGTAATAGCTATGCTAATTGCCTGGATCTGGCTGGGAGAGATACCTACCCGGTTAACTTTGATAGGTGGCTCTCTTGCTCTTATCGGGGTAGCTCTGGTAAATATCTGTGGCAAAGGAAACAGGGGAAAAATAAAAGATAATTCCCTGCCAGACAAGGAGGGGTATAACCATGAAACATAATAAAGACCATAAGCATAGAAATAATTTAAGTACACATGCGTAGTAGTTATTATCTATCCTCATGCTCTGGGTTTAACCATACCATTGGCAATAGCCGTTTCGACCACACTTTCTGCTAAACAAGGGTTTTTAATAAGAAGCGGAACTTCCTTCGAAAATTCCAGAAAGATTACACGGCTGTTTTTGATAAGACAGGTACTCTTGCCGAAGGTCAATTGGGGTAAGTCAGATAATTTATTTTGTTCGCTTAGAAGAACTTACCATCATTTTCGCTATAGCTCAAAAACCAACAACTAAGTACAACTGTTTAAACAGTTTATCCTGGTTTTGCAAAAAAGCATGGCGTTCTATGTTAGAATAAAAATAGATAAAATTAATAATGTTAACGGACATTTGGTAAGCCTATAAAACGTTAATTATGCATTCATTTTAAAGAGGAGGAGAGGAGATGCACGAATGGTCTTTAGCTGAAGCAGTCTTGAAATCATCTATTAAAGAGGCTAAAAAAAGGAGTTTAAAAAAACTATTAGAAGTAAAGATTGTCTTAGGCGACTTACAGGGAATCGAAGAAGAGATTGTAAAATTTGGTCTGGAGAGCTTGAAGAAGGGCACTATGGCAGAGGAGGCAGATTTTATATTTACCAAGGAAGATGCCGCCTTCCAATGCCGAAACTGTCAGTATGCCTGGAATTTAAAGGATATGAATTTGAATAATGAAACCATCAGAGAATCCATTCATTTTGTTCCCGAAGTGGTACACTCTTTTATTAGGTGCCCGGCTTGTGGAAGTCCTGATTTTGAGGTCATAAAGGGCCGAGGTATTTATATTGAAGAGATTACCGGCGAAGATGAAGAATAGGAAACAGTAATTTTTGCAATTTTGTGAAATTTTTATCAAGGAGGACAACACTATTATGTTTGATGCAAGAGAAACATTGGTAAGAGAAAAATTTGCCGCTTTTAAATATATTATTCCGGTAGTAAGTGGAAAGGGTGGGGTAGGGAAATCCATGATTTCCGCAGCATTGAGTTTAGCATTAGCGAAACAGTATAAGACCGGTTTATTGGACCTGGACTTTTGGGGAGCCTCTGCCCATGTTTTGCTGAATGTAGATAGTAAATTTCCCGAAGAGGAACATGGCATTTTACCGGAGGAGGTAAAGGGAGTAAAATTCATGTCTGTGGCTTATTACACCCAGGGCAAACCCTTACCCATAAGAGGTACGGAATATACTGACGCCTTTTTAGAATTAGCAGCAGTAACCAGATGGGATGATACGGAATATTTAGTTATAGATATGCCGCCAGGAATGGCTGACCCATTCCTTGATATACTGAAATATGTAAAAAATGGAAATTTTCTGGTAGTCAGTACCCCATCTAAACTCTCAATCAATATTGTTAGTAAGACTCTAGAAATACTGAAAGAACAGAAGGTTAACATTTTTGGCTTAATTGAAAATATGCGTTCACCCGAAGATTATAGTAATAGAATAGGCCGTTTGGCTGAAAAATTTAATATGGAATATTTAGGATATATTCCTTATTATCAGAATCTCGATACCAAGCTGGACACTTTAGATGATTTTATATCTACTGATTTTTTCCAAAAGATAAAAGAAATTGGCTCTAAATTTAGGAATAATTTTTGTAAGAAACCTAATCGCTAACTCATTTTATAATTTTTATAATAATGAATGACATTAACATCAAAGAAATAAAAAAAGAATTCGAAAAATACAGTAATCCTGAAAAGGCTAAAACACAGCAAAGGTATTTTAAAACCGGAAAAAACGAATATGGAGAGGGAGATATATTTTTAGGTATTGCTGTACCGGATACCCGTAAAATTGCACAAAAATATAAAAATATTTCCCTTAAAATAGTTCAAGAATTTCTACAATCAAAGATTCATGAAGAACGCTTGTTTGCACTTTTAGTATTAATATACCATTTTCGAAATGGTGAAGAGGAAGACAAAAAGAAAATCCATGACTTCTATCTAGAAAATACCAAATTTATTAATAATTGGGATCTGGTTGACCTTTCTGCGCGGGACATAATCGGAGCGTATTTATATAATAAAGATAGATCTCCCCTTTATGAACTGGTAAAATCAAATAATTTGTGGGAACGCAGGATAGCCATCATAGCTACCTCTCATTTTATTAAACAAAATGAGTTTGAAGATACTATAAATATTGCTGAGATATTATTGGATGACCGAGAAGACCTTATCCATAAAGCCGTTGGTTGGATGCTCAGAGAAGTGGGCAAAAGAGATTTAACGGTGGAAGAAAATTTCCTTAAAAAGCACTTAAAGAAAATGCCGCGTACCATGCTGCGTTATGCCATAGAAAAGTTTCCTGAAGAAAAACGGAAGAGTTACCTCTCGAAATAAATCTGCAGCACAGGGATAAGAAAAGCATGATATGGAGATTTAGTTTTAAATGTCTTTTTGCCCAACCTGAGTCTTTCCCGGAAACAAGCTGAATCGGTAAGGACCTATCTGATTCAAAGAGGGATCAGAGACCTCAGGCTCTTTGCAACAGGTTATATAGAGCGCCGCAACCGGCGGCAACAAATAAAACAGCTGCCGGGATAGCTCAGGATTACAGGGTAGAATTGGTAGTTAAAGAGGATTAATGGAGAAAATATTTAAGGAATTTATAGTCTTCTTTACTCTATATAGAGAATTATTTATTTTGCTGGGAGTTATTTTGCTGGTCTGGCTCATTATAGCTTTAACTATTAAATGTTTTGTTAGAAAGCGTGATGAATGGGATGAATGGGAAAATGATATTGAGGATACCGATTGATGTAACTCTAAAAGCCCTTTGTAAATTTAAAGAATGATATTTTAAAGTTAAAAACTGACTATTTTAACAATGGAGGTTGAAATATGGAAGGATTTACTGAAATAAAAAATAAAAAAATAGCCCAAAATTCTCTCTTATTACCATCATACTTTTTACTCATCTTAATAATAATACTGATGGTTACCTCTACCGCATTGCCTGCTATGCAAGACGAGATAAAAAGGCAAATCCAGATTATCAATCCTTTACCGAATTTCTTCTTATCCCTCCGATTGGATAAAGGTATTGGAGCGACCTATGCCCCGGGTGAAATGGTTGGCATTTTTATAAAACCGAGTAAGGATTCCTATGTTACAATTTATGGATACGATAGCTTGGGCAATGTAAACTTATTGTTTCCCAATCTAGAGCAAAGAAATTCCCTGTTGAATGCTAATCGTGAAACTTATATCGAGTATACTATCAGGCGAGATGATGTTCCCGGCATGGAATACATACAGGGATTCGCCACTATAGAGCCAGTTCTTATATCTGGGGAAATGGAGAGAATGTTTAGTTCAAATCATATGCCCCGGCTGCCGGAAAAGGTGAATAAATTTACCCGGGAAGTTGAAAGTACTTTAATAAATCTACCGCCTTCACAATGGGTAAGCAGTGATATTTTAAATTACCGGGTAATTGAACGAAGACCGGGAGTTGGTCGAATAAATATTGAATCACAGCCAGCAGGCGCCGATATTTTACTAAATGGCATGTATATCGGACAGACACCTCTGGAGATGGAACTATGGCAAATAGGAGAATACCAGGTCCGGGTAGAACTGGATGGGTACAATCCTTGGCATGATAAGGTATTGATTAATAACGGTAGAACAACGTTTGTAAGTGCTGATTTAATAGGTACAGGACAACCGGGTTCTATAAGTATCATCAGCAATGTAGATATTGGTAGAGTATACCTTGATGAACAATTTAAACGTTTAACGCAATCTGATAAAGAAATAGTAATAGAGGAGGTTGTTCCCGGTTTTCACACCATTAGAATTTCTTTAGCCGGATATGATGATTGGCGAGACAGGGTTGAGGTCAGGTCAAATCATAGAATTCAGTTGTATGCTGAGTTGGAGAAAATCATCGTTGAAGGATATCAGGATTACTCTTCAGCTATTAGAATTCCGACTGATCGCTTTTCTGATGATAAAGTTCAAAAGCAGGAGAAATATCAAAAAATTGAGGGAGAAGCTGTTGTTGTTTACTGTAATGAAGAAGATGCCAGAATATTTATTGACGGTGCATTTAGAACGACCACTTTAGCTGATAAAGCCGTGGTTATTGGAGACTTGTCGGAAGGCGTATATGATATCGCTGTAATAAAAGAAGGCTACCGTATCTGGCAGGAGGAAGTTGCAATCAGGTCAGGCGAAATGGTCTCGGTTTTTGCTGATTTGGTCAGATTAAATAGATGATGTAGTTGGTTATCAATAACTGATTCTCTGCCATAAACTTAGAGACAGTGTCATAATATTATATATAGTATCTGTTAATTGCATTAGTGCTCGAAATCGATTCTAAAAGGCATTTAAGTCCCTTAGCTATTCCATGATAATTATTTAGTTTAGAATTTAAGAAATCAAATACTTTCTGTTCTACTATTTAATTAACCATTAAAACATTGCAATCTTTAATTTCCTGCACAACTGTACTACCTGTTCTTCCTAAGAGCATTTTTTGAGACCGCTAAATCTTCTATCACCGGGTACCACCAAACCATATTTTTCTTCCTGAACAGTTTGAACAATGTATTTGAGTGAGGGATGTCCTTCTTTAAATACAGTGCGAGCTTTGAGGTGTTACTTTCTAAAGACTCTTTAGTCTCCAAGAAAGTTTATTGATTCCTTCTTATTGTTTCTCCAGTATTTTTTGATAATCTGAAGCAAAAGTCAGAAGGCGCATATACTTCTTCTGCCTTGCACTCCTCACCTATTTTAACAGTTTTCCTTAAGGTCTTTTGGTTATCTTGAGGACTATTAATTCCAACTGATATTTTCATTTCTTCACTTCTTTTTGTTTTCGTTACATGCAAATGAGGGTAAGTTAAAGATAAAAATAATATTTTAAGCAGTAATTAGGATATTTTTATATTTTTTGTGTTTTTTGTTTGACATAAGAAAAATAAATTATTATACTCTTGCCTAAATATCTCATTCCCGAATAATAACTATTGAGCGAAAGGAGGTACTGGAAAAAGAATTGAGGGCAATGAAATATTTTTGTTAATTTAAAAATAATTTTTAAAAATTAAAGAAAGAGAGGTAAATTTTATGAAAACGAAGAAACAATGGTGGTTAGTTATCGGCATTATATGTATAAATATTCTAATAGTCGGGTTTTCTGCAGCAATAGCAGCTGAAGCTCCCCCAACGGTACTTCCTATGGAAGAGCTCCCTGAGGAGACGGCAGAAATTACTGCTCTAAGAGAAAAGTTAGAAGTTTATATTGATGAATATATGCCTATTATGATTGAGATGAGCGATCATCTTTATAATAACCCAGAATCTGGTTACTTTGAATTTGAATCATCAAAATATGTTACTGCAGAACTTGAAAAAAATGGCTTTGAAATAACATGGGGTGTTGAAGGATTAGATGAAGAGTATAATAGCGTAATTGAAAAACTATTCAATGCCAGAAATTTGCCTACAGCTTTTACCGCTAAATATAAGGGGAAATCAGAATATCCAGTGATTGCTTTTACCACTGAAATGGACGCCTTGCGCGGTGATCCTCCCTTTCATGGTTGCGCACATAATCAACAGCCGCCTGTTGCACTTGGTGCCGCAATTGCTATGAGCAAGATAATGGACGAATATGAACTGCCTGGAAGTATTTGGGTCATTCACTTAACCGCAGAAGAAATTCCTCCTCCAGATCCCACTGCCATGTTTAAAGCAGGTTATTTTGATGAGGTCGACTTCGTTCTACAAACTCATGGCGGTGTTAATTCCGGAGTTTTGAAAAGACCTTTAGCCGGAACCGGCGGCTCTACTCTGATTAGTGCTAATTTATATGAATTTTATGGTAAGACTGCTCATGCAGCCGGTGACCCTTGGAATGGTAATGATGCCGGAGATGCTGTTAGGGCAATGTGGTCAATGATTGATATGTTGAGAGAACACTCTGAACCAGGATATAGATTTCATGGCGCTTTGATTGAAACAGCTCAAGCACCCAATGTTATAAATCCTTTTGTTCGTTTTGACCATTGGGTAAGAGCATCTGCACCATTAACGCAAGCAGATATAGATAAAAAGGTAGAACAGGTAGACACCATTGCCAAAGCAGCAGCAATGGGTACCTTCTGTGATGTTGAAATAAGTCATTATGCTGACTATGGCTATGGATGCACCACTGCTTGGGCACAAGCTCTAGGGTGGTACTATACTAAGATGTATAGTGATGAAGGAATGACTTCTGAAGAATTAGGAAGATTGGCGCCAGGATGGGATGTTGGCCAGACAGTTTCTTGGAGTATACCAGGTTTAGGCTCCGAAATGGGTACAGCAACTATTGCTATGGCCGATGTACCCCCAACCGCAGGTCATTCACAGGAAAAGGCAGATCTGACTACTACACCCTTAGGGCATAGGTCATTAGGTTTAATGGCCAAGAGACAGGGGGCAGTTGCTCTACGTTTGGTAACACAGCCAGAACTTCTGGAAAATATTAAAAAAGAACTCGCTGATTGGCGTGAATATGGTGTAGAACAAGGCTATGTCACTGAAGATATGTTTAGGATCAAGGATAAATAAGCAATAAAATTGCGGGATGGGAGCAGAAGCTTTCCATCCCGCAATTAATGTTTTCACTTTTTGCCCTCTTTATATTTTCTTTTTTCTGATTCAAATGAGCTGTTAATCCTTCCTTCTTTTGATTTTCTGCTTGCCAACCAATTTACCTTTTGATATAGTATTATCGATTGTGGAAAAGGAGGGACAAATGAAAGCGATAGGCATCGTTGGCTTTAAAAAAAGCGGTAAAACAACCTTAGCTTTAAAAGTTGCCCGAGCTTTGACCGCTAAAAATTACCGGGTTGCGGTCATCAAACATTCCGGTAAACCAGTTCCCCAAAAATTAAGTGATACAGATAAGTTTTTCAGAGAAGTAGGAAAAGTAGCATTTATTACACCTGAGTCAACTAAAATTATGTTAAGCGAACAATGGGATTTGAATCAAATTGCTTCGCTCCTATCGGCAGATTTCCTAATTATTGAGGGCTTTAAGAGTCTTAAATATTTTCCTAAGGTATATTGCTTGAAAGATGAGAAAGAAAAAGCTTTACTCGAAGACGGACTTGGCCTTTTTACTGCAAGCACAGATCCTTCTTTGAAAGAAAAAGGAATAGCTGATTATGCAATTAATGAAGAAAAAGATCTGGTCGAGATGGTAGCACAGATTGAAGAGAAAGGTTTTTTCTTACCGGAGGTCAATTGCGCTAAATGTGGTTATGAGAGCTGTTATGGTCTGGCTCAAGCTATTGTTAAGGATGAGGAATCGGCACAGAAGTGTACTTATGCTCAAAAATATATTTCTGTTAAAATTAACGGCAAAGCTGTTTATCTGAACCTATTTATGACTAAGTTATATCAGAGTTTAATATTGGGCATGCTGACTCCCCTTAAAAACATAGACTCAATAGATGGGGCAGTCATAGAAATAAAAGTCGATATGGCCGGTTTTCCAAATAAGCAAAACAGTTAATAAATACAGTATAAGCCAGTTTGAAAAATTATTAGTTCGGAGTTTAACTAATAGGAGAAAGGGGGTATTGGCTAAGAATATGGATAATAGTAATCATATATATGAAAATATTATTATAGGAGGGGGACCCGCAGGGCTGACCGCAGGCCTTTATCTCGGTCGTTCTCGAGTTGATGCTTTGATGTTAGAGAAGGGATTCAGCGGTGGGCAGGTAAACCTGACAGAAACTATTGAAAACTATCCCGGTTTTCCGGAAGGTATTTCAGGGCCTGAACTGATGCAAAGATTTGAACAGCAGGCTGTCAAATTTGGCTTAAAGATAATGAATACCACTGTGTCCGAGATTTGTCGGGATGCTCGGGAAGACAAAAAAGTTTTTAAAGTTAAGACCGATGATGGCGATTTTTATTGTCGCTCAATCATTATTGCTTCTGGAGGGGAAGCAAATAAATTGAAAATCCCTGGAGAAGAAGAGTTAACCGGAAGAGGAGTTTCCTATTGTGGAACCTGTGATGGTGCTTTTTTCCGTGACAAGGAGATAGTGGTGGTAGGAGGAGGGGATACTGCCTTAGAAGAGGCTTTATTTTTAACCAAATTTGCCAGCAAGATAACTATCGTGCACAGAAGGGATGAATTAAGAGGGACTAAAATACTACAGGAGCGTGTCTTCAATAATCCGAAAATTCATTTTAGCTGGAGCAGTATAGTTCTTTCTATAATTGGTGAAAATCAGGTTGAGGCAGTCCGGCTAAAAAATATAAAAACCGATGAGATTGTAAATTTCCCCTGTCAGGGTGTCTTTATCTTTACCGGCTATAGACCCATCTATCCCGCCTTGGGTGATATGCAGGATGACTTAATAAATGTCAATGGTTATATTATTACCGATGATAATATGCAAACTAAAGTTGAGGGAATTTTTGCCTGTGGCGATGTGCGAGCCAAAGGTTTAAGGCAGGTAGTAACTGCCTGTGGAGAAGGAGCTACAGCAGCCTTCTTTGTAGAGGCATTTTTGAAGTAAATCTCTATATTAGACAAAGATAAAACTATATTAGTTTTTTAATTTAGTTTAAAAGGAGGCAATATTATTTTAAGCTTTGGTATTTCCAGCGCGGTCTATTTCCAAGAACCGATAGAAAAGCTACTACCCTATTTAAAGAAGGGCGGCATTGATAATCTTGAAATAAAACCAAAAGGGGGACATTTTTGTCCTCAGGATATCAAAGACCTGCAAAGGTTAAAAAAGAAATTTGTTCGAGCGGGAATTACTGTTGAGGCAATACATATGCCCTTAAATGGTGTGGATATTTCTCATCCCCAGCAGTATGAAAGAGTAAAATCAGTGCGGGAGGTCGAGAAGGTAATACTGATGGCTTACCATTTAGGAGTCGGACTGGTGGTTGTTCATCCCGGAGGGAAGGTATTCGATTTTTCAGATCGAGAGAATAGATTAAAGCTTAGCATGGAAAGTCTAAAAGAAATTGGAGAATTTGCTCAGAACTGGGACATTAAAATAGCTCTGGAAAATACTCTTCCCGATAGAATCGGTGATAAATGGGAAGAGATTGGAACTATTATTGAAACATTATCCCACCCCGGTTTGGGAATATGTTTTGATAGCGGACACCATCTGCTTAATTATTCGGAGACAGCGCAGGGAAGATTAAATTTGGAAAAAGTTCCCATTAACTGGCAGAGATATTTATGGCATATTCATGTTCATGATAATGACGGTAAGCATGATTTTCATTGGTTACCAGGAGATGGAAAATTTCCGTGGGTTTCATTCATATCTTTCTTAAAAGAGATTGATTACCGAAAAACTCTAATTTTTGAGCTAAAAAAGCAGAATGAGCTGCCTTATTATTTGAATAAGGTTGTCTCTGCCTGGCAAAAGCTAAATAGTTATCTTTAAATTTTTTAAGGAAAAAGAACAATAAAAATTTTGTCTATTTTTGCCATAAACAATATTCTTTGATAGAATAATGTAGTTAATTAGTTTTCAAGATTTGATTTTCAAGGAGGAAGCTCAGGTGGCTATAAATGAGGTAGATAAGGTAAGAGTTTTTGCCCTGGTAGGGCACGGTGATTGTGGAAAAACCTCTCTTACTGAAGCAATGCTTTTTGATTCCAACATGACCACTCGCTTGGGAAAAATCGAAGCGGGTAATACGGTGACCGATTATGACCCCAAAGAAATAAAAAGAGGTATTACTATAAATTCCTCTTTAGCTTATCTAAATTGGAAAAATTTCACTTTTAATATCATCGATACTCCCGGTTATCTCGATTTTATTATCGATACTAAATCGAGCTTAAGAGTCGTAGATTGTGCTGTTATTGTAGTTTGCGGTGTGTCGGGTGTGGAAGTCCAGACTGAAAAGGTCTGGGATTATGCTGAAGAATTTCAGCTTCCAAGAATATTTTTTATCAATAAAATGGACAGAGAAAGAGCAGATTTTGACCGAGTTAGTGAGACGATTAAAGAAAACTTTGGACCAAATGCTGTACCGGTACAATTACCCATAGGTTCGGAGGAACAATTTCAAGGCATAGTAGATTTATTGCAGATGAAGGCTTTTTATTTTCAAACAGACAAGGATAGTAAAAGCCAATTTGAAGAGAAGGAAATACCGGACGATTTAAAAACCAAAGCCGAAGAGTATCGGCAGAAGATGGTCGAAGCAGTTACTGAATTTGATGATGAGATTCTTATGAAATACTTAGATGGAGAAGAATTGAGTAAAGAAGAAATATTGACCTGTCTGAAAGGCGGAATGATTGAAGGAAAGGTATTCCCAATCTTATGTGGCTCTGCTACCAAAAATATAGGTATCGAATTATTGCTTGATTTTATAAAAGATTATCTGCCTAATCCTTTGGAATTACCGGATATTACGGTAAAGGACCTGAAAGAGCAAAAGGAAATAAAATTGAAAAGAGAGACAGATGGTGCTCCCTTCGCTGCTGTGGTTTTTAAAACTGTTACTGACCCTTATGTAGGTAATTTAACCTATTTCAGAGTTTTTTCCGGAGAACTAAGCTCTGATTCGCAGGTCTATAATTCAACGCAGGACATTGAAAATAAAGTGGGAAAGATTTTCCGAATGCAAGGAAAGGAGCAAACCACAATGCCTAAAGTTTCTGCCGGGGGGATAGGGGCGATTGCAAAATTAAAGAAGATAAACACCGGTGATACCTTATGTGATAAAGAATTCCCCATCGAATTTAGTAAAGTGGAATATCCGGAACCTATTATGCGTTTGGCAATTTATCCCAAGAGTAAAGGGGATGAAGACAAGCTCAGTATTGCTATAAGCAGAATTCAGGAAGAAGAACCGACCATTCAAGTTTATAGAGATGAAGATACCGGTGAAACCATCTTAGCCGGTATGGGAGAATCCCATCTCGACGTGGTGATTGAAACAATGCAAACCAAATTCGGAGTTGAGATTGAAAGAAGTGCTCCTAAAGTTGGCTACAAAGAGACTATTCGTAAAAATGCTCAGGCTGAGGGAAAATATAAAAAACAATCTGGCGGTCGCGGACAATATGGCCATTGTTTTGTAGAATTTGAACCTCTGGAGAGGGGACAAAGCTTTGAATTTGTGGATAAGATTGTAGGAGGGGTTATCCCTAAACAGTATCGTCCGGCAGTAGAGAAAGGCATTATAGAATCAATGCAAAAGGGAGTTTTAGCCGGTTATCCTACCATAGACCTCAGAGCCACCTTATATGATGGAAGCTACCACACCGTCGATTCCTCTGAAATGGCTTTTAAGGTAGCTGGTTCCCTGGCCTTCAAAAAAGGAGCGGCTATGGCCGATCCGGTACTTTTAGAACCTATTTATGACCTCGAGGTAACAGTGCCAACAGAATATATGGGTGATATTATTGGGGATTTAAACAGTAAAAGAGGAAAGATATTGGGTATGGAGGAGGCTGCCGGAAAAGGTAAGCAGCTTATTAAATCTCAGGTACCTCTGGCGGAAATCTTTCGGTATTCTATTGACTTACGGTCTATTACTCAAGGGAGAGGCACCTTTACTATGAAGTTTTCCCATTATGAAGAAGTACCTCCCCAGATTGCCCAGGAAATTATTGAAAAAGCTAAAGAAGAAAGTGATTCTGAATCATAATATATAAGAGAATAAAGCATTTCCAAAATTATTTTAATAAATTACTTGTTTTTAATGAAACATCTAATTATAATAGAAAGAGAACAAAAATAATTGATAAGGAGGTGTCAAATCTATGGGCTTGTTTGGAGATTTAGAATGGTACTGGATTGCAGCTATTATTGCGGCTGTTGTCGGGGTTGTCTGGTGGCTGGGAAAGAAATAATAGAACATCCCTTGACTATTCATCAACAAGTTTTATATGGCTTTGTAAAGTGTTTAAATAAGTGCAGGGCATTAGGTCTACATTTTTAGAACCATAACCTGCGCTTATTTATTCAAAATTGACTTTTAACGTGTCATTGTCTATAATTAAGAAAATTAATTAACGATATTGAGAAAATAATTTCAGGAAAATATTGGGATTTTCCCATTAGAGAGAATCAGTGGCTGGTGTAAACTGATATGGGTTTCCAAAAAACTCACCTGTAAATTGTCTGAGTGAAGTTTGTTAAATAAAAAAGCTCAGAACACTGTTCCGTGTTAAAGGAAGAGAAGGGTAGATGGGGCTGTAGCTCAGTCGGGAGAGTGCCTCCTTGGCGTGGAGGAAGTCGCGGGTTCGACTCCCGCCAGCTCCACCATTAAATATCTACTAAAGTAGGGTGGTACCACGGGTTAATCTCGTCCCTTGTAATTTAATTTTACAGGTGACGGGGTTTTTTATTTTAAGGGAACGATAGGGGTGTGAGACATTAAAATGAAAGAGAGTTACAATTTTAAAATAATTGAGCCGAAATGGCAAAAATATTGGTATGGTGAGAGGTTGTTTGAGAGTAATGCAAAACCAGACCGTAAAAAATATTATGTTCTGGAAATGTTTCCCTACCCTTCCGGTGAGCCGCACATGGGGCATGTAAAAAATTATGTTATCGGAGATGTTGTAGCTCGATATAAGCACCATAGGGGATTCAATATATTGCACCCTATGGGCTGGGATTCATTTGGCCTGCCGGCTGAAAATGCCGCAATTCAAAATAAGATACATCCTGCCATCTGGACTAAAGATAATATAAAAAAAATGAAAGACACCTTGCTTTCTATGGGTATAAGTTATGATTGGAGACGGGAAATTTCTGCCTGCAGCCCCGAATACTATAAATGGACACAGTGGATGTTTTTACAACTTTATAAGCATGGGCTTGCTTATAAGAAAAAAGCAGTAGTGAATTGGTGTCCTTCCTGTGCCACTGTATTAGCCAATGAGCAGGTTGTTAATGGTAACTGCGAGAGGTGCGGAGCTGGAGTGACTAAGAAGGAGCTATCGCAGTGGTTTTTTAAGATTACTGATTATGCCCAGCAGCTGTTGGATGATATGCAGATTTTAGAAGAATGGCCTGAGCGGGTATTAACCATGCAAAGGAATTGGATTGGGAGGAGTGAAGGTGCATTAGTAAGGTTTGCAATAGCCGGAACCAATCAGACTTTCTCGGTTTTTACCACCAGACCGGACACCCTTTATGGAGTTACTTTTTTTGTTCTTTCTCCGGAACATCCTATAGTAGAGGAATTAGTTAAGGGAACCGAATATGAACCGGAAGTAATCAAATTTAAAGAGGAATTCCTGAAAGAGAATATCACTGAAAAGGATATTGCCATTGCTGAGAAAAAAGGATGTTTTACCGGTCAATATGTCATAAACCCTTTAAACAATGAAAAAATTCCTATCTGGCTGGCAAACTATGTACTAATGGAATACGGCACCGGTATGGTTATGGGAGTACCTGCTCATGACCAGAGAGATTTTGAATTTGCCCAAAAATATGATCTGCCCATCAGGATTGTTATACAATCAGAACGCTCCGAGGAGATCCTGCAAGAAGCTTATATTGATGAAGGAATTATGGTCAATTCGGATAGATTTAACGGATTTCCCAGTGACCAGGGTAGAGAGATGATTATAAAGTACTTAGAAGAGGAAGGTTTAGGGGAAAGAGAGATTAATTATCGATTAAAAGATTGGTTAATTTCCCGGCAGCGTTACTGGGGTGCACCTATTCCAATGATTTATTGTCCTCATTGCGGTATGGTGCCTGTTCCGGAAGAAAACCTACCCGTATATCTACCCGGAGATGTTGATTTCAAACCAACCGGGCAATCGCCATTGCTTTCCAGTAAAGAATTTTTACATACTACCTGTCCCCAGTGTGGCGGAAAGGCTACTAGGGATACTGATACTATGGATACTTTTGTCTGCTCATCCTGGTACTTCTTGCGGTTTTGTTCTCCCCATCTGACAGAGAAACCCTTTGATGAAGAAGAATTGCATTACTGGATGCCGGTAGATCAGTATATCGGAGGGGTGGAGCACGCCATTTTACATCTTCTATACTCAAGGTTTTTTGTGAAGGCACTTTATGATATGGGTTTTCTTAAGTTTAAAGAACCCTTTAAACGGCTTTTTACCCAGGGCATGGTCTGTAAAGATGGAGCGGCAATGTCTAAATCAAAAGGAAACGTAGTTACTCCGGGCCATATTTTTGAGAGATATGGTGTGGATGCCACCAGATTAATGATGCTTTTTGCCGGTCCACCGGAAATGGATATGGAATGGACGGAAAAAGGTATAGAAGGTGCCTCTCGTTTCTTAAAAAGAGTCTGGCGAATTGTTTACCATTACCGCAAATTATTTCAAGAGAAAAATCTGTCTAATAAACAGGAAAACAATTTAGTTAGTGTAGAATTTAAAAGATTGGAAAGAAAAACACAACAAACTATAAAAAAGGTAACAGAAGATATTGAAGAAAGATTTCATTTTAATACAGCCATCAGTGCTATTATGGAATTAGTCAATGAATTATATGGGCTGAAAATTATAATAACCCAGCTGAGCGAATCTGAGAAGATGATTTTAAAGACTGCTTTAGAAAGTACCGTTAAACTATTAAGTCCGATAGTGCCTCATTTTAGCGAAGAATTGTGGCAAGGAATGGACTATAAACAGAGTCTCTATTTTGAAAAATGGCCTCAATTTGATCCTCAATTAATAAAAGAAGAAGAACTATTAATTGTAGTTCAAGTAAATGGGAAATTGCGCGATAAAGTTAAAGTTTCAGCCGGTAGTTCTGAGGAGGAAATTAAAAAAACTGTATTAGGATTGCCGAAAACCAAAAAGTGGATAGAAGGTAAAGAGATTGATAGGATTATTTATATACCAGAGAAATTGGTAAATATTGTGGTACATTAATCCAGCGGAAATTTCCCGTATGAGTAATGGAATGATGTATCGCATGAGGCGTTAAAACTTATTATGGTATAATTGTGTTGTTGCTATCTTTGATTTCTGTTAAGATGGATCTTAGGAATCTCAGAATACATAACTACTTTTAAAGACAAATAAAGTTTTAATTAAATAAAAAGGATAAAGATTTAAAGAGTTAGCTATTAGAATTCTTTGTCCTTGAAAGGAGAATTAGAATGGCTTCATTTGGTGATTTAAATAGCTTTGTTGGGATTGGCCGTCTAACCAGAGACCCTGAGTTGAGATATACACCGTCCGGAACGGCAGTTTGTCGGTTTGGATTAGCTATAAACCGTACTTATAAAAGCAAAGAGGGAGATAATGTAGAAGACCCTCTTTTTATCAACATTACTGTTTGGGGGAAACAAGCAGAGTTTAGCTCTCAATATTTAAAAAAAGGTAGAAGAATTGCAGTTAATGGCGAGCTTAGATCTAATAACTGGGTGGATAGGGATGGAAATAAAAGAATCAGTTTTGAAATTAACGCCCGAACTGTCCAGCTTTTAGACTATTTAAGAGATATCGAAAGTTCGACAGAAGATGAGTATTCCAATGTCGGGACTTTTAAAGATAGCAGTACAGATGAAGAGATCGCAGAAGAAGACAATTATATAGATGAGAAGGGTGATGAAGAAGATATCCCCTTCTAATAAAGAACTATCATTAGCTTGAGAGATTAAAATAAATATTATTTTTTGGATAAATTATAGATATATTTGAAAAACCAATCTTTTTCTTGGTTTTTATAGACAAAGAAAAAAAGAGATGTTATAATAAACCTTGCGGTTTAGAAATGATCAAACAAGGGGGCGGATAGCTCAGTAGGGAGAGCACTGGTTTTACAAGCCAGGGGTCACAGGTTCAAGCCCTGTTCCGCCCACCATTGGTTTTTAAGTGGGGTCGTAGTGCAGTCCGGTCCAACACGCCTGCCTGTCACGCAGGAGAACGCGGGTTCAAATCCCGTCGGCCCCGCCATTTTTCTTTTATTCAAAGATAAGTTCTGCCGAGATAGCTCAGTCGGTAGAGCAGTGGACTGAAAATCCACGTGTCCCCAGTTCAACTCTGGGTCTCGGCACCAGCCATTTTTCTTTGCGGAAATAGCTCAGCGGTAGAGCATCGCCTTGCCAAGGCGAGGGTCGCGGGTTCAAATCCCGTTTTCCGCTCCATTGTCTTTATCAATTCTATAATGGCAATGATTGAGGCGGCATAGCCAAGCGGGAAGGCAGAGGACTGCAAATCCTTCATCCTCGGTTCAAATCCGAGTGCCGCCTCCAATTGTTTGAATAACTTAAATAGAATGGGCGGTTAGTTCAGTGGAAGAATGCTTCCTTGACACGGAAGAGGTCACTGGTTCAATCCCAGTACCGCCCACCACTTTTATAATTTTCTTTCTTTTTAAAGAAAGAAATAAGAAGGGAAAAAATCTTTATAAACGACAAACAATAACAATGAGTAATAAAAACTCATGTAAGTTAACGTGGGTTTTTTTGTTTTAGGAGAGTGTTCAATGGGGGAAATTTCTATTTTTTTATGGGATGACAGAAAAGTTAATATTAATGCAGGAGTAACCTTTTATGAGCTAATAAAACAATTTGATTCCCGATTAGCCCAGGAAGCGTTAGCTGTAAATATTAATGGTGTGAAAAAAGACCTTCTTGAAAAACCTCAAGACCAGGATAAGATTGAGGTGATTACTTATCAGAGCGAAGAAGGCAAAGAAATATTCTTTCATAGCTCTTCACATATAATGGCACAGGCGGTCCAGGAATTATATCCAGGCACCAAAATTGCCATCGGTCCGGCTATAGAAGAGGGGTTTTATTATGATTTTGATTCTGAACACACCTTCTCTCCGGAAGATTTCCCGTTGATTGAGAAAAAGATGAAAGAATTGATAAAAAGGAACCTTGCTTTTCAGAAAAAAACATTGCCGAAAGAAGAGGCAATCGATTTATTCAGAGAAAGAAAAGAGGTCTATAAGGTTGAATTACTGCAGGAAATTTCAGATAACCTGGTGACCATATACCAACAGGGTGATTTTGTAGATCTGTGCCGGGGACCCCACATCCCCTCCACTAAAAGGATAAAAGCTTTCAAATTATTGAGCGTAGCCGGTGCCTACTGGCATGGCGATGAAAAGAATAAGATGTTGCAGAGAATATATGGCATATCTTTTGATTCCAAAAATGCTTTAGAAAAGTATTTGCATTTATTAGAAGAAGCCAAAAGAAGAGACCATCGAAAGATTGGGAAAGAACTTGATTTGTTCAGTTTTCATGAAGAGGGGGTTGGTTTCCCGTTTTTCCATCCTAAAGGCATGATAATCCGAAATCTGCTAGAAGACTATTGGCGGGAAGAGCATAGAAAAAGAGGATATCAGGAGATTAAAACACCTATCATTCTAAATAAAGCTTTATGGGTGCAATCAGGTCATTGGGACCATTATCAGGAGAATATGTATTTTACTAAGATAGATGATGAGGATTTCGCAGTAAAACCGATGAATTGCCCGGGCGGTATCCTGGTCTACAAGAGTAGATTGCATAGTTATAAAGAGCTTCCCCTACGGATAGCAGAATTAGGATTAGTGCATCGCCATGAACTATCAGGTGTACTGCATGGATTATTTCGAGTAAGATCCTTTACGCAAGATGATGCCCATCTTTATATGATGCCCTCCCAGATAAAGGAGGAAATACAAAATCTGATTGAATTCGAGGGCTTTTTCTACCGGACTTTCGGTTTCGAGTATGATATTGAGTTGAGTACCAAACCGGAAAATGCAATGGGTTCTAATGAGGTATGGGATAGAGCAATAACCAATCTAAAAGATGCCCTGGATAGCAAGGGGATTGTCTATAAAATTAACGAAGGCGATGGAGCTTTTTATGGTCCTAAAATAGATTTTCATTTAAAAGATTGCTTGGGAAGAAAATGGCAATGCGGCACTATACAGCTTGATTTTCTAATGCCCGAGAATTTTGATCTCTATTATATTAATGCCCAAGGCGAAAAAGAAAGACCGGTAATGGTGCATAGGACAATTATGGGCAGCTTAGAACGTTTTATAGGTATTTTAATAGAACAATTTGCGGGAGCTTTACCTGCCTGGCTTGCTCCAATTCAGGTTAAATTATTACCTATTGCCGAACGACATATCGAATATGGTAGAAAATTAGGGAAGATTCTCTCAGAACAGAATATCAGAGTAGAACTTGATGAGAACAATGAAAAAATTGGAGCTAAAATTAGGAAAGCAGAAATACAAAAGATTCCTTACATGTTAATTTTCGGGGACCAGGAAGTCGATAAGAAGACCGTTAATATTAGAAAACGTAGCGAAGGTGACACCGGAGATGCTCCTCTAGAGCAATTCATAGAAGAAATTAACAGAGAGATTAAATTAAAATCTTTGCCCAATGCCGGGTAGTGGAACAATTAACCTAATACCGGCATGGAAAATCGGATATTATTCGAAAAAGTAGTACTACAAAAAAGGGCTAAACAGCTAAATAGTCGGAAAGGGTTATAGGGCAATTCTCCGTTGACTAAAAAGAAGCATTATGCTATATTATACTCACTTAGCAGGCTTTTATAATGCCTTAGCTACCATATTTAAGAAGACACCTTATCTAAGGAGGAATGTGAAATAAAGTCAAAATCTAATTTCCGGGTAAATCAGGAGATTAAAGCTCAAAAGGTTCGTTTAATTAGCCATGATGGCAAACAACTTGGTGTGGTAGATAGAGAAGCCGCTTTAGAGGAAGCACAAAAGGCCAATCTCGATTTAGTGGAGGTTTCTCCTGATGCTAACCCGCCCGTTTGCCGCATAATGGATTACGGAAAATATCGCTATACGGTAGAAAAAAGAGCTAAATCAGGTAAGAAGAAACAAAGGTCAACTACTTTAAAGGAAATCAAAATGCGTCCGAATATCGGAGAACACGATTATCAGTTCAAAGTAAAACAAGTGCAAAATTTTTTGCAAGATGATAACCGTGTTAAAGTAACAGTAATGTTCCGAGGAAGAGAAATGAAATTTGTGGAGCTAGGGCAGGAGCTTCTGGACCGAGTTATATCGGAAACAAAAGAGTCTGCTAAGGTGGAGAGGAAGCCGAAATTAGAAGGAAGAAATATGACTTTAATCCTTATTTCTAATAAAAGCAATTAAATGTACTCTATGTTATTTTTTAAGTATTTAAACTTTTCAACCTTTGTGTTTTAAAAAGATTTTTAAACCAAATATACTTAATGTAGAATATAGAAACAAAATATTCTGCTTTTTACCAAATTAATGTTGAAGTAACTATTTAAGGAGTCAGAGTTATGCCTAAAATGAAAACACATCGTGGTGCTGCCAAACGATTTAAAGTAACCGCATCGGGGAAAATTATGCATGCCAGGATGAATAAAAGCCATATATTGACTAAAAAATCACCTAAGAGAAAGAGGCAGTTAGCCAAGTTGAAAGCTGTTGGCAAGAGTGATATTAAAAGGATAAAACAGTTATTGCCATATCTTTAAAACTATTATTCAGGTCATATTATTTTAAAAATGAATCAAGAACTTGTGTGAGGAGATAGATTATGCCGAGAGTAACTACCAGTGTAGCTTCCCGAAGTAGAAGAAAAAAGATACTCAAATCTGCCAAGGGGTATTGGGGCGGCAAGAGCAAGCTATTGCGTACCGCTAAAGATGCCGTTAGAAAATCTTTATCATATGCCTATCGTGATCGAAGAGTTAAGAAAAGAGATTTTAGGAGTCTCTGGATTACTCGCATAGGTATTGCTGCTAAAAAAGAGGGCATTTCCTACAGTAAATTGATAGATGCACTTAAAAAAGCTAATATTCAGATAAACAGGAAGATGTTAGCTGAAATGGCTATTCAACACCAGGATGGCTTTAGCCAGCTCATTACCCTAGCCATGACAGAAAATAAATAATTATTTTTTGTTACAAGAAAATATAGTGGAGTATTTTCATTCTTAATAACTAAGTCTAAACCTAAAAGGTAAACATCAAAATAGCATAGAGAAAAATAATAAAAGATAGTAAATTAACTTGCTAATAATTAACCAGGTAATTAGTCGGGTTAATCGAATTTCACTTTTAATTAGCCGACTGAAATTTTTAAAGTAGGTCAGGACGGGTTATTCCGTTAGAGAGAAAATAAGAAATTTGGACTTAGCTATTAATAAGTCAAAAAGGGTGGTAACGCGGAGAAGTTTATCATTTTCGTCCCTTTAAGAGGAGAAAATCATAAACTTCTTTTTTTATATATGGATTTATAAGGAGGGGTTCTAATGGAGAAAGAGATTAAAAACTTAAGAGAGCAATTTAAAAAAAGACTCGCTTCTCTTGAAACCAGACCAGAATTACAAAAGATAGAAAATGAATATATAGGACGCAAGGGCCTTATTGCCCAAATGCTAAAAAGAATGTCTTTACTGTCAGCAGCTGAGAAACCTAAAGTAGGTCAGCTGCTCAATAAATTAAAGACAGATTTGCAAGATGCGTTGGCAGAAAAGAAGAAAGAGTTAGCAAAAGGGATATCCGGGGAACAAGGGTATATCGATATTACCCTACCCGGCCAAAATTTTTCACGAGGCACCATGCATCCTGTGGAATTAATCCTAAAAGAGACTAAAAACATTTTTCTGGGGATGGGCTTTTCTATCGTTGATGGTCCGGAAATCGAGCTTGATTATTATAATTTTGAAGCCTTAAATATACCAAAAGACCATCCTGCCCGAGATGTACAAGATTCTTTCTATATCACCCCTGATATACTGCTAAGGACTCAAACCTCTCCTATGCAGGTTCGTACTATGGAGAATCAGTCACCGCCGGTCCGTATTGTCTCTGCCGGAAAATGCTTTCGTCGAGATTCTATAGATAATACTCATACCCCGATGTTTCACCAGATAGAAGGATTGGCAGTAGATGTAGATCTTTCTCTGTCTGATTTAAAGGGGGTAATAACAGAATTTTGTAAACAAATTTTTGGAAAAGACAGAATAATTCGTTTTAGACCGGGTTATTTTCCTTTTGTAGAGCCGGGAGCTGAAGTCGATGTATCCTGTGGGCTTTGTCAGGGCAAGGGTTGTTCATCCTGTGGCTATAGCGGCTGGCTGGAAATTATGGGTGCCGGAATGGTGCATCCGCATGTTTTAGAGATGGTTGGTTATGATACTGAAAAATACACTGGTTTTGCCTTTGGGATGGGAGCAGAAAGGATTGCCATGCTCAAATACGATATTAATGATATTCGTCTATTCTTTGAAAATGACATACGTTTTTTAACTCAATTTAAATAGTTAAAAACAGGAATAAGGGGGAATAGGTTTAATGCAGATCTCATACAATTTGTTGAAAGAATATGTAGATTTTGACTTTTCACCGGAAGAACTGTCAAAACATCTCTCTATGAGGGGAATTGTGTCAGAACGCACCAGAGCAGTCTTTGGAGAGGTAGAGGGCGTATTCATAGGGAAAATCATTGAGCTTAAATCGTTGGCTAGCAACAGTTCTCTGTCCATTTGCACCGTAGATTTAAAGAATAAGAAGTTGGAAGTGGTTTGCGGTGCTAAAAATATGAAAATAGGAGATTTTGTTCCAATTGTAATAGAAGGTGGCAGTCTGCCAGGGATAAGAGTGGTGGAAGGTAAAGAAATTCATGGGTTTTATTCTCAGGGAATGATCTGCTCCGCCTCCGAATTAGGATTAGAAAAGGGCAAATCTTCCGGTGTTTTAATTTTAGAACATAACTTGCCCCTGGGAGAAGATATTAAAAATATAGGTGAAATAGGTAATGATGTAATATATGATTTTGAAATATTTTCCAATCGCCCTGACCTAATGAGTATAATTGGGCTAGCTCGAGAAATTTCGCTGCTTTCAGGAAAACCCTTGCGCCCACCTGAAATAAGTTTAAAGGAAGCCGAAGAAAAGATAAATGATTCCATATTAGTGGAAGTGGAGGCTGAAGACCTTTGTCCCCGTTATGCCGGAAGAGTTATCAAAGGTTTAAAGGTAGAGGAGTCACCATTTTGGCTTAGATGGAAATTGCTTCTATTGGGCATCAGGCCCATCAATAATATTGTGGATATAACCAACTTTGTCATGATGGAAACCGGTCAGCCCCTTCATGCCTTTGACCTTAATTTTATTCATGGTCGAAAGATAATTATTCGAAGAGCTTATCCGGGAGAAGTATTTAATACTCTTGATGGAGTTGAGCGGGTATTGATCACAGATAATCTGGTTATTGCTGATTGTGATAGGCCTATTGCCCTGGCGGGAGTTATGGGGGGTGAAAACTCAGAAATTAAAGATGAAACAAAGGATGTATTTTTAGAATCTGCCTATTTTGAACCTATCAATAACCGGAGAACCAATCGCTATTTTGCTATGAGAACTGATGCATCTAATCGTTTTGAGAAAGGTATTGACCCATTTGGCCAGGTTTTTGCGGTGAACAGAGCAGCCTCTCTGATAACGGAGCTAACCTCTGGCAAGCTCCTCAGAGGGGTTATAGACCAATACAGTAAGGAACTTAGAAGAAGTAAACCAATTGAATTATATTTACCCAAGGTGGAGAAAATAATGGGAACCAGAATTGGGAAGAATGATAGCGAGGTTAAAGAGAGGGTTCTTGGGATTTTGGCTAAATTAGAATGTAGAATAGATGAGCAGGATGAACATTATTTTAAAATAACACCACCCAGCTTTAGAGGGGATATACAAAAAGATGTAGATATAATTGAAGAGATTGCCAGAGTTTTCGGTTATGAAAATATACCGGCAACGCTTTTCAAATCCACGGTTGTACAGGAAGGCAAAAGTGAGAGGCAAAAAGTGGCCGATTTGATCAGGAATACCCTGATAGGCTGTGGAATGAATCAGATAATTAATTATAGTATGGTCAATCCTAAATGTTTTGATTGGTTGAGATTGCCATCTATGCATTACCTTCGAGAGACAGTAGAATTAAAAAATCCTTTGCTTCAGGAACAAACTATTATGAGGACCACTCTAATACCGGGGTTGCTTAAAACTATTCAATGGAATGTAAACCACAGTGCCGAAAGAATAAAATTATTTGAAATGGGGAGGGTTTATTTTCCTCAAAATCAAGCGTCAAAAGTGTCTTTGCCTTTAGAAAAACTGATGATAACCGGAGGGATTACCAAAATAGGTAGGGGAAATATCTGGGAAAAAACAGAAGATTGGAATCTTTTTTATCTAAAAGGTATTTTAGATGCATTATTTGATAGTTTAAGGTTGAGAGATATAGATTATATTCAGGGAGACATGCCTTTTTTCCAGTTGGAAAAGAATGGTGTCATAAAGAGTCAAAGTAATATAATTGGAATATTTGGCGAATTACATAAAGATATTGGTAATTTTTTAGATATTCCCGGGGATGTTTTTATATTTGAGCTGGATTTTGCGGAACTATTTCCACTGTTAAAGAGAGAAATTATTTTTCAGCCATTACCCAAGTATCCCTACATTCATAGAGACATGGCTATAGTAATTTCTGAGAATATAGATTTTGCTAAAATTAAAAAAGAGATATTAAAAATAAGGCCGGATATTATCAAGAGTGTGGAAATATTTGATATCTTTAGAGGAAAACAGATTGAAGCGGGCTCTAAGAGCATTGCTTTTACCATTGTTTTTCAAGCTAATGATAGGACTTTAACAGATATAGAAGTCGACAAGGTAATGGAAAATGTTACAATAAGACTGAACACGCTCTTTGAGGCAAATTTGAGACGATAATTCTATTAAAAAGAGGAGGCTTTGGTAAGTCATCATTAATTGGTTTGATGTAGTCATTCTGGTAGTTGTCTTATTCAATCTATTTTTAGGTTTTAAAAGAGGTGTAATTGCCGAATTATTGACATTAGCAGGATTGGTTTCTGCTATTTTTGTTTCTCTATTTTGGTATCAGAATATCAGCTCTTTTCTTATAATAAAATTACATTGGAACAAAAGCCTATCTAATATTCTCAGCTTCATCATCATTTTTGTTCTGGTTATTTTGTTTTTTAGAATACTGGAGACCGGGTTAAGCCGAATAACCGATCTTTTATTATTGAACTGGATAAATAATCTTGGCGGTGCCCTATTTGGATTTATAAGGGGGGCTATTATAGTAAGTCTTTTATCTTTCCTGTTAAATTTTATTCCCTTACCATTAGAAATAAGAGTCCAGATATCGGAATCGGTTTTGGCTAAATATTTGCTGAACAGTGTATTAATTGTTTATGGCCATATACGAGAATGGTTGCCGTCGAATCTCCAATTTGAAGTTGAATTTTTGAGAGAATTGTTGTAACAAGATGAATAAACATCTTTTAGAAGTATTAGATTTCTTAAAAATAAAAGAATTATTACAGAAAGAACTTTTTACCTTTTCCGGGAAACAAGAGCTAAAAAGTCTCTACCCATCATCAATTTTTTCTGCCGTAGAGCAAGGGCAGAAAGAAACGACCGAAATGCGCAATATTTTAGAACGGATAAACCCTCTTCCTCTGGTGCCCTTAGAACAAGATATTGAAGAAGATATAAAACAAGCTAAAATCCATGATAGCATTCTATCTGCACGGACACTGTTCTATATTGCCAGAGTTCTGGAATGCTTTCACCGTATGAAACAGTTTTTAGAAAAAATCCCTCAGAAGGAAATCTCTTTTTTAAGAGGAAAAGCCTCTACTTTAAAGTATTTTAAAGTATTGGAAAAGACCATCAAGGACTGTATTAACGAAGAGGCTCGTATAGTTGATGATGCCAGCCCCATTCTTAGAAAGATCAGACAAAGGATACGGTCTATTGAAAAAAGGGTACGAGACCGGTTGGAGAGTATAGTTAAAGACCCTCAAACCCGATCCATTATGCAGGATGGTATCATTACTATTCGACAGGGTAGATTTGTAATACCCATTAAGCAGAGTGAAAAAAGTAAATTTCCTGGAGTGGTGCACGACAAATCTGAAAGTGGACTTACCGTTTTTGTGGAGCCCTTGGTTATAGTAGAATTCAATAATGAATTGAGAGAGCTTTTACAGGAAGAAAAAAAAGAAGAATACAGAATATTGCAAAGCCTAACCGCTTTGGTCGGCCAGAACGGTGAGGATATACTCGCTAATTATAGAGTATTAGGTGAGTTGGATCTGATAAATGCTAAAGCACAATTAAGTATTAGAACGAATGCCATTGAACCGAAAATGAATGAAAATGGAATTGTACGGCTTTTAAAGGCAAGACACCCCCTACTGAAAAATAAAGTAGTTCCCATTGATATCGAATTGGGTGATAAATTTAGCACTCTGATAATTACCGGACCGAATACCGGCGGCAAGACAGTTTCCTTAAAAACAGTTGGACTATTGAATTTGATGGCACAATCGGGATTACACATACCGGCAGGGGTTGATAGCGAAATAGCTATTTTCAGACAGATATTTGCCGATATCGGAGATGAACAGAGTATTGAACAGAATCTGAGTACTTTTTCCTCTCACATGAAAAATATCATACATATACTTAATAATGCTGACCAATCTTCTTTGGTATTGCTGGATGAGTTGGGAGCAGGAACAGACCCTGCCGAAGGTTCAGCTTTAGCCATGGCTATTCTTGATTTGCTAAAGGCGAAGGGTGCTAAAGTCATGAGTACCACTCATCATGATAGTCTTAAAGCATATGCCTATCTAGCCGAAGGGGTGATGAATGCCCGGGTAGAGTTTAACGAAAAAACCCTTCAGCCAATCTATAAGATATCTATTGGATTACCCGGCAAAAGCTGCGCTTTTTCAGTTGCTCGCAGATTAGGGTTATCAGGAAGAGTGTTAGAGGATGCGGAAGGGTATTTAGAAAGAGAAAAATTGGATCTGGAAAACTTGATCAAGAGAATGGAAAAAGACAGAGAACAGATTGCCCGCAACTTGCAAACCATGCAGCAGGAAAAAAAAGAAATAATTCAATTGAGGAAAGAGTTGGAGGAGAAGATAAATACCTGGGAAAGGGAAAAAGCTAAAATAAGATGGGAAGCCTGCCAGGAAGCTGAAAAAATAGTAACTGCTGCTCAGGCCAGAACTAGAGAGGTTATCACTGCTTTAAAGAAGAAAAAAGAAACTGGAGATAACCTTAAAGAAGAAATGAGTGTCCTGGATAACTTAAAAAAAGAGATTAAGGAGAAAGCTGAAAAATGTTCTAACCGGCAAGACATAGTCGGTTCTTTTGAGGAAGGTGACTATATCAGCCTGAAAAGTTTAGAAAAAGAAGGGGTTATATTAGAGAAAAATGAGAAGAAACAGCAATATTTAGTTCAGGTGGATAATTTAAAGTTAAGAGTTACAGCTGATGCACTGGAAAAAACATCTAAATCTGATTCTAAACAGAAAGAAAAAGAAGGACATGGGAAATTATCATCACTTCACTTAGGAGATGATATTGTTGAAAAAAAAGCCGGTTTTAGAAATGAAATAGATATACGTAATTTGAAGGTCAGCGAGGTGCAAGTTAGATTAGAAAAATATTTGGATGATGCTTTTTTATTGAATATTTCACCGGTCTACATTATTCACGGAAAAGGCAAGGGAATATTGAGAAAGGCTGTTGCTCAACTCTTGCCAAAGCTTAAGTATATAAAAACTTATCGCAGCGGGGAAACTTATGAAGGCGGAGATGGTGTAACTGTGGCATATTTTTAAGGTAGCGGCTAATCATTACTTCTGGTTTCTAATCTCTTCCTTAGCTCATCTACCAATGATTGCAGTGTTTCTTTTTTTGTTTTCTCTGTCTGTATAGTACCGTCATCAGATTCTTCTTTTTTCAGAATCTCTATCTCCTCTAATAAAGGAAATTTCTTTTCGCCGGAAATAACCGGAATTTCATCTCCGGATGTCCATGGCTGTGGCGCATATTGGGGAGTTAGGCCAGTGCCTTCATAACATAGCTCGGTTGGTTCAGTTCCGGCAAGAAAGGTTACTGAAACTACTTTAGCACAATTGTTACCGGGAAGGAGTCCGGATTTTGCGCATACCGGAATTTCATTAACATAACCTGGTCTGGTAAAATCATTGACTGGCTTATCTTGAAGGGCTTTGGCCATAAAATCACGCCAGACGGGAGCTGCTAATACTCCACCAGCCAGTCTGTTGCCCAAAGGCTTACGGTCATCATTACCTAAATATACAGCACATACTAATTCCGGCGTGAAGCCGACAAACCAGGCATCAACAAATTCGTCGGTAGTACCGGTCTTTCCGGCTGCCGGTCTCCCAATTCTGGCACTAGTGCCGGTACCTCTACTAATAACCCCCTCCATCAGTTTTATAAGGGTGTAACAGACCTCTTCTGAAAAAACTTGCCTTTTTTCGATATGGTTTTGTTCCAGTACCTTACCGTTAAAATCTTCTATCTTCAGAATAGCGGTGGGTTTCACATATGTACCCATGTTAGCAATGGTAGCGTAGCCGGAAGCTAACTCTAAAGGTGTTACCTCAGAAGTGCCGAGTGCCAGGGAAAGGTCTGGTCTCAAAGTGCTATTTATTCCTGCTTTGTAAGCATTCTGTATTACATCTCTTACCCCGATTATCTCTAACAGCTTTACCCCAACGATATTAATGGAATCCTCAAAGGCTTCTCTTAGTGTAACTAAACCCCTAAATTCCTCTTCTTCATAATTTCGAGGGGACCAGCCATTCTCATACACAACAGGAGAATCATCAATAGTAAAACTAGGGGAAATCCCTTTCTCAAGGGCAGTCAGATAAACAAAGGTCTTAAAAGCGGAACCGGGTTGGCGATAGGCCTGAGTAGCCCTATTAAACTCACTCTCTTCGTAATTTTTGCCGCCTACCATAGCTTTAATATAACCGGTTTGTGGCTCAATAGCAATCAAAGCCCCTTCACGTCCACTATTTAGGAAGGCTCCATTTGCCTTATTTTGCATATCCAGGTCAAGAGTGGTATAAACCTTCAGGCCACCCTTAAATACCATGTTAACTCCATATTTATCTAATAACATCGTTCTGATATAGCTGGCGAAATGTGGGGCAACCTCTTGAATATCTCTATGGTGATTGAAGACCATCTCTTCTTCTCTTGCGGCAAAATATTCATTATCGTTAATATATCCTAAATCGAACATCCTTTTTAAGATGATATTTTTTCTCTTCAGAGAAGACTCTAAGTTGAGAAAAGGAGAATAGAAAGATGGCCTACGGGGAATTCCTGCAATTAATGCACTCTCAGCCAGAGTGAGCTCTGAAACCGGTTTGTCAAAGTATAGTTTTGCTGCAGAGACAACCCCATGCGCTCCATGACCAAAGTAGATAAGATTGATATACATTTCTAAAATCTCATCTTTGGTAAAAGTTCTTTCAATCTGTAAAGCCAAAAGTGCGTCTTTAATCTTACGGGAAATAGTCTCTTCCCTGGTTAAAAAGGTGTTAACTGCTAATTGTTGAGTGATAGTGCTTCCTCCCTGGGCAATCCTGCCTTCTCTGATGTTTTCGAATATGGCTCTCATAATTCCCCGAATAGAAATACCATGGTGTTCGTAAAAATTGGTATCTTCAATAGCTATAAAGGCATCAATAAGATGTTGCGGAACTTCAGATAAAGAAATAGGGGTCCGGTTTTCCTGAAAAAATTCGGTGATTAGTTTACCATTAATATCGTATACTTTACTGGTTACCGGGTTTAAAAAATTACTGGTCTGTACTATTTCAGTCATTTTTTGGTTAGACAATGAGACTAAAAAGACAAAAGACAAGACAAAGGATAAAACCAATAAAAACATAGTGAGGGAAAACATCTTGGAAAAAAATAGATTGTTTTTATTCTTTTTTCTGTTGGCCTTAGCCATAATTACACCTTAAGTTTATATAAATATGCTATTGAATTAAAAAACTATTAAATATAACTCATCTCTGATAATATTGTAGTATAAGTTGTCAAGTTTTTTGCTGCTCAAGGAAATATGCTATAATTAAATCAGTTTCATTAGATCAAGGTATTTTCATTGTTAAAAACACGTTTTCTAATTCGTGTGGCGCTAATTGCCGTAATGTATACTACCATAAATATGATTTTTGCGCCAATTAGCTATGGCCCGATACAAGTTAGAATGGCTGAAGCTTTAGCTGTATTGCCCTTTATCGATCACGCAGCTATAGGAGGTTTATTTTTAGGCTGTATTGTGGGTAATTTATGGGGTGGATTGGGGATTATAGATATTTTAGGGGGCAGTATCTGTACTTTGATAGCAGCTGTCTTGACCTATAAAATGAAAAAGCCAATTCTGGCACCTTTGCCACCGGTAGTAATTAATTCTTTAGGAGTTAGTTTATACCTTCATATTTTATTTAAAATTCCTTACTGGTTAACATTCGGTTACATTTTTTTGGGCCAGTTTGTGTCTTGCTACCTATTGGGATATCCCTTATTATTAGTTTTATTGAAAAGAACAATATGGAGTTATAATCAAAAATAATTATTAAGGAAACTAAAGAAGATATTGTTGGCCGAGCAAATCAATAAATTTGATTATTAAATATGAGTAGAGGAAAGGAGTAGAAATAATACAAAATGAATTTATCTGATGAAATGAATATTATAAAAAGGGGAACCAGCGAGATTATTCTACTGGAAGAATTAGAACAAAAATTAATTAATGCCAAAAAAACTAAAACTCCCTTAAGGGTAAAACAGGGGTTTGATCCCAGCTCCCCGGATATTCATTTGGGTCATACAGTGGGCTTGAGAAAATTAAGGCATTTCCAAGATCTGGGGCATGAAGTATATTTCCTTATCGGTGATTTTACGGGGATGATAGGAGACCCCAGCGGCCGCTCTGCTACCAGGAAGCAATTGACCTTAGAAGAAGTACAAAAGAACGCAGAGACTTATAAGGAACAAGTCTTTAAAATCCTAGATCCAGAAAAAACCATCGTAGTATTTAATAGCCATTGGCTGGGAAAACTTTCTTTTGTGGAGGTAATAAAACTCTGTGCCACTTACACTGTTGCCCAAATGTTGGAAAGGGAAGATTTTGCTAATCGTTTGCGAGAAAAGAGGCCCATAGGAATTCATGAATTTTTATATCCTTTGATGCAAGGCTATGACTCTACTGTCCTCAGGGCAGACGTAGAATTAGGAGGGACTGATCAAAAATTTAATCTATTAGTCGGCAGAGATTTGCAAAGGGAATACCATCAAGAACCCCAGGTTATTATTACCATGCCGCTTATAGAGGGGACTGATGGCGTGGAAAAAATGAGTAAAAGTCTGGGTAATTATATTGGAATTAATGAAAATCCTTTCGATATGTATGGGAAGGTAATGTCTGTACCAGATAAGTTACTGTTGACCTATTTTGAATTACTAACCGATACTCCTTATCCTGAACTGGCTAAAATTGAACAAGAGTTAAAAAAAGATACAGTATCGCCTCTTATAATCAAAAAAAGATTGGCTAAAGAAATAGTAAAAATATATCACGGGTACCATGAGGCAAATGAAGCGGAGGAACATTTTCAAAAGGTCATACAGGAAGGAAAAGCCCCAGAAAATATTCAGGATTTGCCGATATCTAAACAAATATTAAAGGACAATAAAATATGGGTAGTAGAACTCATTAAGTTAACCAAGCAATTAAAGAGTACCGGTGAGATATTGCGCAATATTGAACAGGGCGGGATTAGAATCAACGATCAAAAAATACTGGAAAAAAATGTTGATGTAGATATTAAAGAGGGAGATATTCTGAGAATAGGCAAATTGAATTTTTATCGTATAAAAATAGATTAAAACAGGATTAGGGGCAACTTGAAAAAAATACTCTATTTATACTATCATTATGTTACTAGTAGGTAGTAGGCAGATGATATATAATTCCATGTTTTTCACTATAAAGTATCGTATCTATTTATCCAAATAATTTCCATATTTTTTCTTGACAACTCCCAAATTGTCTGTTACTATCTAATTTGCCCTTTCCTTAGGCCGAATGAAGCCATACTTTAAGGGG
>JGI24710J26742_10000136_pt1 | contig 63328 bp, 55 predicted proteins | sample BioPla2DNA2_FD_26742 | JGI IMG/M metagenome (IMG submission 26742) | reverse complement strand
CTTTCTTGACACTCATTTTCACGAACTCACCAGTCTTTTAATCCCTTGATTTCAAGGCTTTTCAGCCATTTCTTGACATCAATACTACCGTCTCCACATGGCCAGTATTCGGATACAGATCGACCATGAAACTCTTCTCAATCTTATATTTTTCTTTGAGAGCTTCCATATCCCTCACCTGTGTCTTCGGATTGCAGGAGATATACAACATCTTCGGAGGGGCAATATTCAATAAGATTTTTGTTACTTTCGGGTGAAGCCCGGATCGCGGAGGATTGATAACAACGAGATCCGGTGCGGGAAGTTCAGCTTCTATGGCGTCTTTTACATCTCCTACAAAGTACTCACAATTTTCAATTTGATTATCTATTGCGCTTTGCCTTGCTGCAACAATTGCCTCTTCCACCAACTCAATCCCGACGACCTTCCTGAACTTCTTAGAAGCGATCTGTCCGATCGTCCCGGCGCCACAGTATAAATCCCAAAGCACATCTCCACTGTCCATCAGATCAAGTACCTTTGAAAAGAGAATCTGTGCGCCTGCACTGTTTGTCTGGAAAAATGATTCCGGGTAGATACGAAAGCGCAGGCCACACAGTTCTTCTTCGACATAATTTTTCCCTGATAAAAACAATACGTCCTCATAGCCTACGAAGTTGCCAATTGTGTCTTTTTTTCCTACGATAAATCCTTTTATCGTTCCAACGAGTTCCAGCTGCTGAAAACGTCTTTCCAATTCAGATGCATCGACGCCGCCTTGAGAGCTGACAATGAGGACAATATGTATTTCACCCGTAAACTCAGTACGGCGCAGGAGCAAGAATCGCAGGAGACCTTCATGGGAATAGATATCATAAAACGGCAGTTCTTTTTCCGACGCAAATTCGACAACGACGTCTCGGATTTTCCTCAAGTCGGGATGGATCAATAGGCACTCCGATGTGTCGATGACATTTCTGCGCATCCCCCTTTGATGGAATCCCAAGTGAAGCGGTCCACCTTTCATCTGATTTCCAAAGGTAAAATCCACTTTGTTTCTATATTCATATTTTTGATCGGCCCCAAATATCCCCATATAGCCCGAGATCTCCATCTCTTTATCGTGATAGAGCTGCAATACTTCAAGCTCCTTGAGCTTTCTCTGTTCTTCCAGAGACAGGTGCTGGCTTATGCAGCCTCCGCAAAGACGAAAATGCTTGCATAATCGTTGGCCTGAATAGGGAGTCTCCAGAACACGTTGAAGTGTACCATAGGCAACTCCCTGCTTTTTCTTAGCTCCTCTTGCCACAACCTTCTCGCCCGGAAAGGCATTCGGCACTCTATGAACTCCCCGCTCGCTGCGGCCGACCCCCACAGCACTGAACTCCGTTCGGTCTATAATAACTTCATATTCTTTAGCGATGATTCTGTTCCTTTCTCTCTCTTGCATATAAGATCCATCTTAATTATACTGGATTTCAGGAGGAACTCTATGCGAAAATTCCTTGGCATCGCGTTGATCATTCTTGGTATCATCGTCCTTGGCCTCTATTTCGGAGCCGGCCATCTCATGCGTAAAATGACAGATATCAGCTTTTTAGATGACCTGGACGCTACTGATTTAGAGGCAAACAATCAAGTTGCCATTATCAATGACTATGAATCCGTAAGCAATGTCACCGTCATGGATGCCTATATCAAATTGAACGAAGTCTCTACTGAGTATGTCATTGGACAAATTGTCATACCCGAAGTCAATATCAATCTTCCCGTCTCCAGAGGAACCAACTATAACAACCTGCTTCTGGGAGCCACGACCATGCGATCGGATCAAGTCATGGGGGAAGGACACTATCCGCTGGCAGGCCACAACATGTCTCGTAAAAACCTGCTCTTTCACGGTATAGATTCCTTGCCCGACGGAACCGATATTTATCTGACCAACAAAGTCGATGTCTATCGCTATAAGGTCATCGACCGGATAGAAATCGCCGAGACTGATTTCAGCTGGCTTGAAAATGATATCGCAGATCACTACGACAAACCGACCATGTGTATTCTCACCTGCACACTTCCCTATCGCTCGAAAGTGCGTGTGATCGTCTTGGCCACGCTTGAAGAAGTCACTCCCTATGAAGGAGGAATTAAGATCGAAAACTGATCCGTATTCCCGGAAAAACCTCTCCCTTTTTCAAATCACGTATTCATTCAACAGATAAAAGGCGCGATGAGCCAAGTCATGAATTTATCGCGCCTTCTATTATTCATTTTCACACTCAAAGTGAGCACATTGTTATCTATCTTCCGCGATCCTTGCAGCGCGATATGAAATGCTCAAAGAGCTTTCCCGACTCCGGCTGGTCGCATTCGTATTCCGGGTGAAATTGCAATCCGATGACATCGCCGTCAAGACTCTCTATCGCCTCTACTTGCCCGTCAGCGCTGAAAGAAGTTGCTTTAAAACCCTCTGCAACACGTCGAACTCCTTGATGATGAAAGCTGTTGACGATCATCTGCTCCCCGAACAACTCTCGCATGGCACCCGAACGATTAAATATCCTGTGGAAATTGACATGAAGCGGATCTTCAAAAGAGCGATGACGTACGTACGGATCTCTGTCCTCCGGAATGTCCTGATAGATATCTCCGCCTCCGGCAATATTGATGAGCTGCATTCCGCGGCAGACCCCCATCATCGGAAGCCCCCTTTTTCTTGCGGCTTTATACAGCCTCATCTCAAAGTCATCCCTTCTCCAGTCAATATAGCTGCTTTTTGGATGGGGATCTTCCCCGAAGCGAAAACCCGCTACATCATTTCCACCCACAAATATGATCCCGTCGACGGCTTCGAGGATAGGCTCGACCGGATCTTTTGCATCGAAGGTCGCAATGATAAGAGGAAGTGCTCCATAGCGCTCAATAAGCTCGATGAAAAATGCATTTGTCTGATCATATACACTGCGTTCTTCTCGAAACGGCCAACATAGCACCCCTATGACTTTCATTTTTCTCTCCTCGCCACATCGACAAAGTATTCGATCAGTTCTCGAAACTCTTCCTGCTCTGTCAGCCGCTCAGGATGAAATTGCACCCCCATGAGCCAACCGCCTTCTTTCCCTTCAAAAGCTTCAATAATCCCATCCGGGGCGACAGCGCTTGCTCTTAGAGTCCGGGCAAGTTCTTTGATCGCTTGATGGTGAATGGAATTTACCATCACTTCATCTTTTTTCAGTATTTGAAACAGCTCACTGCTGCGATTGACTTGGATTAGATGCTCCATATCCTGTTCAGAAGTCGATTGATGGTGAATGCTTGTCTTCACCTGAGTCGGAATGTCTTGATAGAGGGTCCCCCCCTCAGCAACATTGATGAGTTGAAAACCCCTGCATATACCGAAGACAGGCATCTTCCTCTTTCTTGCCGCTCGATATAAGAGGAGATCGAACTGATCCCTCTTTTTGTCATACTGATACGAAGGCTTCAGAAGGTGTTCTCCATAAAGATGCGGTGAAATGTCCACTCCTCCGCTTAAAAGCAGTCCATCCACTTGATCAAGCAGGCGATCGACAAGGGCGTGGTTATGGACAATAGGCAAAATAAGCGGGAGAGCGCCGCTTGCCAACAGACTTTTTGAATATCTGATATCCAAATGAAAAAGTTCCGCTCGCGGTGAGCTGGAAGTACCGCAGCTGACGCCGATTCGCACGTTCATTTTTCCTCCAATACTTCAAGCAATCCGATCCATTTTCCGTGTTCATCCCTTAGGGAAACATAGCGTATCGTCAAATCTCCTACGTCGGCCATTTGTGTATGCCAGCCCTCTTCGAGAGCCTTCTCGGCATACATCAGGCCGGAATCATTGACTTCATCGCTCATAGGGAACTTGCCCATCCGAAGAAGCCGCCTTCCGTCAGCCCCTCTGAGGCTGATCGGAATATCAAGCACATACATTGCCGCCTGCAATTGTTCTATAGTAAGATCGTCCGAGAAGAAAGTGCCCTCTTCTTTGAAGTATTCCGGAATGTCGTCAAAGAGAAAACCCATGTCAAGAAGTTCATAATAAATCGACTGCCATATATGCGGCTCTACATACGCTCTCAAATCCTCAAACAGCCTCGTCTCTTCTCGAGAGATTCCCTGACGAATTCGTAGAAACAGATGTTCAAGAAAGAGACTTTTCTCTATCGTGCTCTTGCCGAGCACAAAACTTTCTTCGCTGATTTCTCGAATCATCTCAAGAATTTCTTCTTGTTCAGAGCGTATGAGATGTTGCATATAAAGTTGTTCGGCAACCGGCTCTGCGTATGAAAATAGGTGCTGCACTTTTTCATAGTGATTCTTCAGGAGATTCAACTCTTCCAAATGGACAAGAAAATCCTTCCATATTCGGTTTTCCACTACTTGCTGCATCCGCACTTCCCAGGCGTCCAACTTTCTCTCCCACAGGCGGTTTTCCCTCTCCATAAGAAACAGGGGATGTGCCGACTCATTGCGAGTCAGCTGCCCGTCTTGTTGATCCTGTTCTATTTTTTCCAAAAACTCTTCAAAAATACCTTTCTTGCTGTTCATGCTCACCTCATTGTGTTCCAGTGTAGCACGAAAATAAACAATTCAATAGTGTTCTTACGTACGGGGTATAATAGTATATTGTCACACATGAGAGAAAGGTTTGTCATGTCATCATTTATCCGCACACAAAACCTCTATAAAATCTATTCCATGGGCGATGAGAGAATTCACGCCCTTCACGATGTAAACCTCAATATTGCAAGAGGCGAGCGCATATGCGTGCTCGGAACATCCGGCTCAGGCAAATCGACATTGCTCAATATGCTTGCCGGTCTCGAACCGCCGACAAGCGGCTCCATAGAAATCGGGAAGATCCGTCTAGACCTTCTCACAGAAGATCAGCTGACGACGTTTCGCTCTTTAAACATCGGATTCGTCTTTCAATCCTATAATCTCATTCCTACATTGAACGCTCTTGAAAACGTCAGTTTAGGTCTGATATTTAAGGGGATTCCCCGTCAGAAGCGAAATGAAATGGCGGCAAAAATCCTCTCTGATGTCGGTCTGGGAGATCGCCTCAATCACAAGCCGAATCAGCTTTCAGGAGGGCAACAGCAGCGAGTCAGCATTGCCAGAGCTTTTGTGGGAAATCCAAAAATCGTCTTTGCCGATGAACCGACCGGAAATCTTGACAGCAAGACGTCGGAAGATGTCCTGCGGGTCATTGTGGAATTGAGTATCAAACATCGCCAAACACTTCTCATCGTCACCCACGATGAGCAGATCGCTCTTAACTGTCAAAGAACATATCGCATGAAAGATGGCCAAATCGACGAGATCATCATCAATGAAAGAGAGAAATCATGAAACGCATCATCACCTGCCTTCTTCTGTTCACTTTTCTTCTTGTGTCGCCTATGCCCCATGCCATGGGATCCGGGCTGAAAAACCACCCTAAGCTCATCCTCTCCGACTACACCCTGTCGCAAAAACATCCTGTGGCAGGAGAAGAATTCGCCCTGACAATGAGTTTCTATAACACCAACGAAGAGTACAGTGCCCGTAATATCAAGATCACACTCTCAAGCAGCGCTCTCGATTCAAATCCCGGCAGTTACGGCATCTTCACCCCTATAGGAAGTTCAAACACATTTTATTTTGACATCATTGAGGCGCAGGAAAGCGCGGAGAAAACCGTTCGTTTTTCCATTTCTCCCAGCGCTCCGTCAAATACCTATTCCCTCTTCATAGAGATTCAATATGAAAACTATCAAGGGGTTCAACTTGAGGCAAGAGAGACGATAGGAATCCCGGTCATGCAGACACCTCGTATAATGATAGATGATCCCGATGTGCCATCTGAAATAAAAATGGACGAGGGCCTCAATCTCTCTGTCGGCATTTACAACACCGGGCGCGATGATCTGAAAAATGTGATGATCGAAGCGACTGGAAATTTTACCGCCGATCCTTCCCGCTACTTTATAGGGGATTTTTCCAGTGGAAAATCAGATATCTTCTCTTCCCTTTTAAAAAGTGAAGGAACAGGCGATTTAAACGGTGTCGTCAAAGTCACCTTTGAAGATTCTACAGGAATAGAACACAAGTTGGAAAAGCCATTCCGAAGCTATGTCCTGCCTGCTGAAGCTGATGAATCACCTGATGCCGCTTCCAAGCCGGTGAACCGGTATCACATGTTGAGTGCTTTACTTCTTGTAATTCTCATTGTCAGTGTCTTTCTGCGCATGAGAAGAGAAAAAAGAGCTCGGAAAATGCATGATGAGTTGAAGATCGATGAGTAGCCGAGATCTTTTGAGCATGAGTCTGAGAAATCTTTGGAGAAGAAAGTTACGGACATTTCTGACACTTTTAGGAGTCATGATAGGCGCAACATCGATCGTCATCATGCTCTCCTTAGGTCTGGCTATCCAAGAACAACAGGAGTCCATGCTCGAGCGCATGGGTTCATTGAGCACAATTACAGTCACTTCTCCTGATATCTCCTCTTCCCAAAGTGTCAGAAAAGTCTATCTTGATGACAAGGCCGTCTCTGAGCTTGCCTCTATTTCCGGAGTTCAGGCGGTTGCTCCCATCATTTCAGGAGAACTTACGATTCTCTCCTATGGCAATTATCGTTCTTTTTTAACCGTTCAAGGGATCAAACCTAATTATTTCCGTGATTTCGAAATAGATATTACAGAAGGCCGCGAGCTCAGACATAGCAATAAGAACTGCATTCAGGTCATCATCCCGTCAAATGTGCGCGAATTTCTCTACTCTCCCACGCGCGCACTGGATGCCACTAAAGACAAGAGCTTTGACCCGCTCCGCTCCCGCATGATTCTAGGAAGCAGGCGCAATCCGGATCTCACGTTCACCGCACAGGTCGTCGGTGTCTATGCCTCAAGCGGCTTTAATATGGATGTTTTCATTCTCGAAGAAGATATGAATTATCTGCTTGAGAAGTTGGGAACTTCAAGAGCCGATGGTAGCGCAAGAGCGAACATTTACACTCAGCTGCAGGTGAAAGTCGATGATGTCGCCCATGTCCAAACGGTTCGAGATGCTATCACTGAAAAAGGATATCAGACACGATCTCTTCAGGATTTTGCAGAAGAAATGAACCAAGGAACGCTCATCATACAAGCTGTACTTGGAGGAATCGGTTCCATCTCGCTGATTGTAGCTGCTATCGGCATCGCGAACACGATGGTGATGAGCATCTATGAGAGAACAAAGGAAATCGGGATAATGAAAGTCATCGGTGCTTCTGTCAGAGATATCAGGCAAATTTTCCTGACAGAGGCAAGCCTCATCGGGCTCCTCGGAGGTGTCTTAGGCATATCCTTGAGCATCGGAATTTCTCAACTGTTGAATTTTATTTTCAGCCGAACGGAAGCAGGGGTTCGACTTGGCGATGACGCTGTTATTTCCATCATTCCTCCCTGGCTCATCTTGCTTTCTCTGATCTTCAGTTCTCTCATTGGACTTATGGCCGGCTATTACCCGGCAAAGCGAGCCACAAAGCTCTCAGCTATTGAGGCAATCAAAACAGAGTGAGATCATGACTATTTCCCCTAAAAGGATTATTTGATTTGTTTCTCTCTTTACTAAAACTTGCCTATAGTATGCTGAATCCGTTTTATCGTCGACGTACCTCCTTTCAAATGTCAATGTAGCATTTCAAAAACTTTGGGTAAGAATGAATAAGTACAGACGGAGGCGAATATGACAAGTATCTTGGTGCTGAACCGAAATGAAATTGACTCTCTACTTACCCTGCCCGAGGCGATCGAAAGTGTGGAGTCCGCTTATATTGCGAAAGAAAATCAGACCGGAACCCTATTTCCCTTCATCTCTCACGAGTTTCCTTCCGGGCTTGGAGAAGTCGACATCAAGTCGGGGCATCTGCGAATCAATAGGGTCTACGGCCTGAAGCTGATTTCCCGTTTTCCTGCAAACCGAGATTATTCGCTGCCTGCTACATTTGCCACATCCTTAATATTCGATGATCGCACAGGCGAGCCCCTTGCGCTCTTAAACGCTTCGGGCCTGACCTATATGCGAACAGGTGCCGCAGCAGCCGTCTCCATGAAATATCTTGCCAGAGAAGACTCCAAGACTCTATTAGTTGTCGGAATGGGAGAGCTGGCACCGTATCTTGCGGCTGCAGCCCTTTTTGTCATGCCGCAGCTTGAAACATTGTATCTCTATAATCCTCACGGTCTTGAAAAAGCAAAGCAGAAAGAACCTGAGTTCCTCACTACATTAGAGAGGCTCCTCTCTTCCCGCAAGGGAAAACAATTCCACATATCTATATGCGAAGACCTCGCAAAAGCTTCTTTAGCCAGTGATATCATCGTCACCGCAACCCCTTCAAAAATACCTCTATTGCAGATGGATTGGATCAAACCCGGCACCCACATATGCGCCATCGGCTCAGATATGAAGGGAAAGCAAGAACTTGACTCTTTCATCCTCACCCGATCCACCGTCTATGTCGATGACAAGAAACAGGCCGCAGAAATCGGGGAAGTGGAGATTCCCCTCATGTATGGATTGATGCGCTTCGACGATCTTAAGGAGATGGGAGAGCTTCTAATAACAGGATCACCGGGGCGCAATTCAGAAGAGGAAATCACTGTCTTTGATGCCACCGGCATCGCTTTGCAGGATCTGTCAATTGCAAGGCGAATTTACGATCTGGCCATCCGTGCGAAGAAGGGCACGATGATCAAACTATAGGAATTTTCTTATCTATTTCGCTATCTTCTTCAAAAAAAGCGGTTCATCCGCTTTTTTATTGTCCATGCTGTTTTCTCTGCTGAGCACCTTCTGAGTCGCCGGGATCTTTATCCTGTATGCGTTTTCGGACGTCTCGCATTTGCATTTTACGCATTTCTTCAATTGTCAGCTCTTCGCCTGCTTCTGTCAGCTCCAAATACAAAGAGTATTTTCCCAAAGACATTTCGTGACGATGCGCTTCCCTGACATTTTCCATAAAGCCTGCATGACACTCGAAACTCATGTCTCCCAAAACGCCATCTCCTTGAGCCAAAGTCTCCATCAAGCGCCGTTGTCTCTGTGGCGAATTAGAGGCTACCGTCAATCTAACATGCATGTCTTCGGGATCTTCTCCTTGCAAAAATGTCTTATTTATCACTGTGCAAACGGCATCATCATATTTTTTATGCCTCAGTGACAAACTCTCCAGTATCTCTTCGCCACCGGAGCCGAAACTGTTCCAGCTGATCACTCGCTCAAAACGATTGATGCTGAGCTCTACAGACGATTCCATATCGATGCTGATGACATCGGTCGGTGTATAGTAAACTCGATATCCTCCGAAACTCACGACAGCCAGAAATAACAAGGTCGCTAGGACGGCGTGTCTGCGAACGGTTCCGGCAACCGGCCTGCGTCTCGAAGTAACAGCTGCCAGAGTTTTTCTCTTTAGCGACTCGCTTGCCCGAATCGGTTCGAAGGCGTTTTGTATTCTATTCTTCATAGCCCTCATCTCCCAATGTCTTTCTTAAACTGTCTCTCCCTCTTGCAAGGAGGGTGTAGATCGTATTGACGTTCTTGTTCAGTAATTGCGCAATCTCCGTCGCAGCGTATCCCTCATAGTAATGCAGATAAATGATATCTCTGTATTTTTTCGGGAGTTCAAGAACTGCCTCGAGCACTTCTCGGCGCTCGTCATCCATATCTTTTTGAAAAGGCTCGATAGCCTCCTCAATTCCAACGGTGTTCTTGCGGAAAAAACTCTTCAGCAAATCTTTACATGCATTGATGCTGACACGGATAAACCACGCTTTCTCATGTTCTTCACTCTCAAAGACTTGCGAGGAAAAGACATACTTCATAAACACTTCCTGAAATATGTCCTCCGTGTCAGCTTCACTCTTCAGATGTACCATGCATATGCGCCGCACCATATCTGCGTGGCGCTCCATTGCAGCAAAGAGCTGCTGATCACTGCGCATAAACGCTCCTGTTTACCGGTTGTTTTTTCGTCCTGTTCCATCATTGGGACAATTCAGGCGATCGGATCTGCCCATGCCGTTTCCGCTTCGAAACTGCTGTCCCGTACCGTCTTGAGGACCCTCTCCGTCATAGAGGCATTCTCCGTTTTGCAGACATTCTTCCGGGCGCTCCCACTGAGAGCCGAGTCTCTTGCTTCCGCCGGATTTGTGCTGAAAACCGCTTCCATCTTGAGGACCCTCTCCGTCATAAACGCACTCTTCATTGCGAATATATGCTTTTTGACTTAGGCGAGCTCGGCTTCCTGCGCCCGCGGCAAAGACAGACGTTGCGCTTGTCAAGACAAGCGTCAGCAACAGTATGAATGCAATCTTTTTTTTCATGATGTATGTACCCCTTTCCAAGGATCCTTGACCCTTTCACTATGAATACGAACGAGGAAGCACAATCCTTTCAAAAAATCTTCATTCGATGACTTCGCCGTCTTAACTTGCCCGTTATTTGTACATTTCTTATTCTCCGCACAATTTCTTCAAGAAAGCCGTGATTCCCGCGCCTAACTCATAGGAAGGAGAAAGTGTTTTCAACGTCTTTTCTATAGCACAAACAGTCGCTGCCAGTTCATGTTCATCGACATTGCCCATATGACCCAGGCGAAACATTTTTCCTGCATATGCGCCCAAACCTCCTGCCACCTGAACCCCTTGTCTTTCCAGCTCTTCTCGAAACGCTCCGTCCTCTATCCCCTCCGGATACAATGCATTGGACAGTGTGACAGCTCGACAAGACTCTCCCGCAAGAAGAGAAAATCCCATCGCCTCAAGCGCGGCGCGCATAGCCGTTGCATTTCTTCGATGTCTTTCGTAGCGATTGTCGAGTCCTTCTTCTTTAATGACTTCCACTGCTTTTTTCATCGCCCAAATCATATTTATAGCCGGAGTGGCAAAATACTTCCCGGTGTCCGCCATGACCGGTGCCCATTTTTGATAATCGGCATAATACTCCATGACCTCTCCGATAGATTTTCTGCGTTCAATCGATTTGCGGTCTGCCCATAGAAGAGCCAAGCCCGGCGCCACTCCGAATGCTTTTTGAGAGCCGCTAAAAAGCACGTTGATATGGTCTTTTTTCATATCGACCGGCTCACCTGCGACAGAACAGACCCCATCGACGATATAGATGATGTCCGAATACCCCTGAAGCACTTCACCAATCTCCCGAACGGGAGCGACAGCTCCGGTAGATGTGTCGACATGCGTCACCGTTACAGCGGCATATTTCTTCTTCTTAAGCTGATCTGCGACTTCTTGCGCCCCCACCACCTCTCCCCAGGGGGCAGAGAGCACATCAAAGTCATATCCCTTTTTCTCTGCAATTTCTACAAATCGATCACCAAAAAACCCGTTTGAGACAATTAAAAGAGAATCTTCTCTCTTGAGTGTGTTGACAAGCGCCATCTCCATAGCAAAACTTCCGCTGGCGGCAATGACAAATGCCATCCCGTCACAGCTCCACATGTTTTTCAAATCTTCAAGCAAACACTGAAAATCTGAGACAAATCCACGATCTCCAAACGCTACCGTCTCACGACCCATTTCATCCTGGATGGACCTCAAGACAGGCGTCGGCCCCGGTATCATAAGCAGCTTTCGATTTTTCATGACACTACGTCCTTTCTTCCATTAAAACCTAAACTCTTCCTGTGTTTCGTGTCGCTTGTTACATATTATAGCGGAAATGGAATGCATTTGTATTATTAGAAGACGCCCGGCAAGAACTGAAAAATAAAAACAGCAGAGAAATCCCCGCTGTTAGAAGTTTTGTAGATAGAAAAACACTTGACAATTAAGAATTCTTCATTTCCTCGATCGCCTGAGAGTGTGCGATCAGCTTGAGAAACGTATCCTCTGAAATATCATGCTCTATTTTACAGGCTTCCTGCGTTGCTGTGACAGGGTCAACTCCGATCTGACGCAGAAAGCGAGCGATCGCCATGTGTTTTTGATATACGCGCTCAGCAATTTCTCGACCTTTCGGCAGAAGATGAATTCCTCCGTCAGAATCGAATTCAACCAGGTTCTGTTCTCTGAGCTTTTTCATCGCCACCGACACACTCGCTTTGGAAAAACTCATCTTATTGGCGACATCAACCGAGCGAACTTGTTCAAGTTCCTCACTGAGCATCAGTATGGTCTCCAGATAATCTTCAGCTGATTCATATAATTTCATATACACCTCATCGATATTATATCACGCAAAACTCCTTGACACCAATCAGCTCTTGAAGTAAAATGTTTTTCGCACATACTGGGGATTGGCCAAGCGGTTAAGGCACTCGGCTCTGACCCGAGAATTCGTCGGTTCGATCCCGACATCCCCTGCCAAATGATGAAAAGAGTTGATGAGAAGCGATCTCTCCCAACTCTTTTCTTTTTTTGCATCGCGCTCTTCTATGACAATGATCAGAATCGAATACGGACTTTCACACTTCTTCCTTCCGGAGCTTGTCTTTCTTTTTTTTCTTCTTGCGCTGAATACGGCAGATTACTTTCGTTTTCGTTGTAAACATCACTTTGATTTTAAAAGTGTCGGGAACCCTGTCATAAAGCCCGGAAGCTGTCTTTGTGCCGTTTGCCTTGGTATATACGCTGTTGGCAATATAGCCTACTGTCCCTAGAGGGTATAGACTGACGCGAATCGCTTCGTCATCGAAGGGATTGTGTGGCTCTTTCTCACAGCGGAGAACACTCCCAATGGCAAAAGGCTGAATTCCGGTATAGTGCCAGAAGCCGGTCACTGTGACAAATGAATCTTTCATGTCTTCCTCCTCTATCTTTGCATCTTCAGTATAGACGAGGATGTGTACTGTTAAAGGGACTTTAGTAGTTATTTCGAGCCGTATCCAACATGTTTTTCATGGCATCAACGGCTTCTTGCGGTCTGACAATTTTTGCCTGTTTTCCAAAGGCTGCAATCCATCCCAAGAAAAAGGGGCTGAGCGCCACTTTCACGCGCGCCTCAAACGAATTCTCCCCTGCCGGAAAGAAGTGGATATTTAACCCGAATCGATCAAGAACTACGCCGGCAAGCTCATTGGCAAATTCCAGCGTTACAGAGATCTCTTCTCCGGAGAACATAGAAAAATATTTCTGCGTATAATTTGCAATATCTATATTCTCAATGATCTCCAAGCCGAGGCGAGTTGACTCTTCCACGCGGATGTCGCTCATTTTGTCAACGCGATAATGTTTTATCATCTCCGCCTCGTGATCGTAGGCAATGAGATAATAGTTTTCATTGCTCCAGCTCAAAACGGCAGGACTGATATCATAGCGAGTCCCGCCGCGCCGCAGTATTCGTTTTTTCTTCACATCATACGCAAAGTAGTAAAAGGAGATTCGCTTATTCTGCGAGATGGCTTCATGGATGCGATCGACATTATGGTAAATGCTCTCATTCATGCTTTTTATGCGATCTCTCACATACACCTGTCGCTTGAACAGACGCTGCCTCTGTCCATCTCCAAACGCAGATAACTTCTCGATCAGTTCCATCGTCTTCTTTTGCGTAATAAACTTCGAAGCTTCTACCGCATCAATGAGAAGCTTCAACTCAGCCGTCTCAAAAGGACGGTTATTCAGATAGTATCCTCTCGGATGCTTTTTTTGATAGACGATGTCCATCCCAAAATCACGCAGCGCATCTATGTCATCATAGATGCTCTTGCGCTCAGCAGAAATACCCCGATTTTCTAAGTAGCTTAGGATCATCTCCATACTCAAAGGCGATTGTCGATCACCGCGTCTTTCCAAAAGCTCCTTTACGTAGAGAATTTTCTGCTTCTGTCCGGCTGACTTTGCCACCGTTGGCTCCTTTCTTCTCTTCAGCTAAAAAAGCCACCCTTTCGGTGGCTGCCGGCTTCATTTTTTTGCAGGAACGACATCGCGCACTTTGATTCCTCTGTCTTCCAAACGTCTGACGATTTCATCCAAATTTCCTCCCTTTACACGTAAAGAGAGTTCTTGGACGCCCAAGGTCTCCGTGTCATACTTGGCAATATTGGTGATGTTGACGTCCAGACGCTCAAGGACACTGGTGATGCGTCGGAGCATCCCCACAAACTCCTGTGTGTAGATGACGATTTTTGTATCATGAAGGCCGTATACTTTGGTAATCAGCTCAAATAATGCCTTCTGCGTCAAAATGCCTAGAAAGACTCCTGCAAAATTTACGATTGGAATGAATCGCATATTGGAAAGGAAAAAAGCTTCCGCCGCTTCTTCGACATATGTCGTATCGGCTATGGGCTCAACGGAGGTATCGACAAAATCCTCAATGATGTTCGCGCGGAGAAAATCGGCAAACACAGGTTCTCCGCTCTCGACAAATTTTCTGTACAGATAAAAGCTGGAGATATATCCGACAAATTTTCCCTCCTCCACAACCGGCAAGGAAAGAAAGCCCAATTCATTGATCTTATTCAGGGCTTCTTCCAGAGTTTGAGAAGGTCGCAAGACAGTGAGATCTCTTTCCGGTGTCATAATCGCACGAACCAACATATTTAACTCCTTAAATAGATGATATTACTCTCATGATACCAAGAAATGATAAAAAATAAACTCATTCGGAATAATTTGTTGATATTCACTCTCTCAGGACAATAAGGATAAATATCTCACTTGCCTCTAAACGTCACCGCTCATCCCATCCATCTTCTTTGATTGCTTTAAGCGCATCTTCCAGTAGGTCCCGGCTGACCGCTGCAATTAGCACATCTGCGCCGCCACGGCCTTTTCCCGGATAGATCTTGGCCGCTCCGCCAAGCTCTTCCAGCAGGAAAACACCGCCCGCATAGTCCCAGATGCGCACCTTGTCACTGACCATGAGATGCCGTTTTCCGGTGAGAAGCATGCTTAAGCTCTTGACAATCGACCCACTGTATCGGACAGCCTGCACCTCTGAGAGAAGTTTGCCCAAGTGATTTGCCTTTGTCCCGTTTTCGAATATCGCTTGATGCATGGCAACGGGCTTCAGAGCCGGAAGCGGCATGTCATTTTTGGTTACTCCCTTTCCTCTTTCTCCTAAGAAGATCTCGGATCGCTTGGGATCGCTAAGACCGGCAAGCACCGGTATATTCCCATTGTAGAGAGCCAGAGAGATGAAGTAATTTTCTCTTTCATATAAGAGATTCCTGGTCCCGTCAATGGGGTCGAGAATCCAATTAAATCCCTTTGACAGGCTCCCATTCGGCAGTTCTTCGCTGATAATTGTCTCAGAAGGATACCGGCTTCTAATCGCCTGGACAATCTTTTCTTGAATATACAGGTCCACTTCGCTAACCCAGTCCTGTTTTCCCTTGTCCCAGCTCCTCATCGGACGGCTGCCACGCATGAGCGCCTCTTTCGAAGCCTCTTCCAGAAGCCCTCTGACAAAGTGCATTCTTTCAGATAAATTGTCGTGAGTCAGCCAATGAGAGAGACACTCCCCTATGCGACGCTGAATATAGCTGTAGTTGCCATGGGTATCGGAGCCTCCTGCAAGTTCGAGATCGTACTTTTGCGCAAGCTCAGCCGCTCTTAGCCGATCCTGTGCAGAGTGGACGGGATGATCCATCTCAATGGCGGCAAGCCCCAATTCCTTCAAAACAGGTACTAAATCCCATAATTCTCCGAGCGCCGGATGAGCAAGCGCCACTTGACCTCCGTCGGCAAGTATCGCATACATCCCTTCTTCAAAGTGAGGCGAGTCATCTTCTTCCAGAAGCACGCCCCGGCGTCCGAACAGCTCAAAAAACAGCGATGAAAACATATGCTCGGTATAACCTGCATCCATCAGCATCAGTAAGATGTGTTGTTTTTGGAGAACACCTCCGGGTGTCATATACTCCAAGAGTTTCGAGCACTCAAAGCGATAACCCATTTCCTTCAAGATGGAAAGCTGACGGCTGTTTTGTCTGCGACGCCTCAGCGTCATATCCTCACAAAACTTCCTGATATGTGGAGCAGCAGGAGAAAATCCATACCCTAAAAGATGGACGCTTCTTCCAGTCAGAGGATCCCGGCAACTGAGCTCTACTCCTGTCAATGTATCGATTCTATAGCGATCTCTTGCTTCTCTTACTTCCTCCCACGGAGGAAGCGCATCGTGATCAGTGATCGCAATTCGAGTCATTCCTTCTTTCTTAGCCTCACAAAAAATCTCATCAATGCTCTGCGAGCCGTCAGAATACACGGAATGAATATGTAGATCTGTTTTGTTCATTTTCACACCTCAATAGAGAGATACCCATTATTCACTTGAGCGCTCCAGTTTCTTTTTGTGAAGCCTTCAAGTTCAAACTCTCGAAAGCAACCGGCCGCAGCACTCGGCAAATGGCCTCGACAGACAAAAAAACTATCCGGAAAACAATACGGATAGCTCGACATTGACACTCAGCAGGGAGATATTCTTTCAGCTTTCAACGCGTAGAAATCGCAGTACGACCTCATGAAAGTCTTTGGCTTCTTCATAGGCAGCATGACCGAATTCAGGATAGATATACAAAGTGCTTTTTCGGATCATTTCCGCCATCTCTAATGAAGCGTCGGGCCCAACCGTCATGTCTTTTGCTCCTCCTATGATCAGCGTCGGAGCTTGAATCTTTCCAAGCTCTTCATAGGCATCGTGATAGAGAGCGGCTTTTGCTTGGCTCAAAAATCGCTCCGGGTTCTTCGACTTTGCCGCCTTGAGAGTCAGAGGAAGAAGCCATTTCTTTTTCTTCCACGCCTCTGAAGAATAGTATCGAAGCGTACTGTCGATCATCAGGGTTTCAAAATCTCCTTTTTCCGCGAGTTCAATCCAGTAACTGAGATTCCCAACGACGAGTGGATTGGGGGTGGCGATGGAGACGACGAGAATCAGCTTGTCAACTCTCTCAGGAAAGTCGACTGCCAAATACTGGGCGATCATGCCTCCCATAGAAACACCCATAATCGATGCTTTTTTGATATTCAGCTGATCCATCGCTTCCTTCATTTCCGCCGCCATATCTTTCGTCGTGATATTGTCTTCAAGCGGTTCTTTTCGGCTGAACACCCAAACTTTATATTCTTTTACATACTTTCGGTACATCCATGCAAGAGGAAGCGACTTTCCTTTTACCGTGGCCAATCCGTCCCCGAGACCCGGAAAAAGGATCAAATCTCTCTTCCCCTTCCCAAATGTCACATAGTGCATTCGGCTGTTTCCTATGCGTACACTTCCTTCGCCGGCTCCAAATAACATGGCGACCTCCGTCAGTCCATCACTTCAACTCCAACTCGACAGGACAGTGATCACTTCCCATGACCTCCATCAATACGCGGGCATCTTTCATCTTCTCTTTCATCCCTTCCGATACGAGGAAGTAATCAATGCGCCACCCGGCATTTCGACTTCTGGCTCTGGTAATCGGACTCCACCAGGAATAGACATCCACGGCATCCGGATAAAAGTAGCGAAATGTATCGATGTAGCCGCTCTCAAGAAGCTGCGTGAATTTTTCTCTCTCCTCATCGGTAAATCCGGCACTTCTGCGATTTGACTGAGGATTTTTCAGGTCGATCTCCTGATGGGCGACATTTAAGTCCCCACAGACGATAACATGTTTTTCCTTCTCCAATTCGGCTAAAAAGTCCCTCAATTCATCTTCAAAATACATTCTCTCATCTAAGCGTTCGAGACCGCTTTTCGAGTTGGGCGTGTAGATGTTGACGAGGAAGAAGTCGTCAAACTCCAATGTCAACACTCTGCCTTCTACATCGAACACTTCGATGCCGATCCCCTTTCGCACGCTGATAGGTTTCGTCTTTGAAAGGGTCATCGTCCCTGAATATCCCTTCCTCTGCGCACTATTCCAAAACACATGATATCCTTCAAAGGTATCTTCCACTTGCTCAGGCATCGCCTTGATTTCCTGCAGACAGACAATATGCGGGTCTTCCCGGGACAGGTAGTCAAAAAAGCCCTTTCGAATCACTGCGCGCAGTCCATTGACATTCCAAGAATGTAATTTCACGGTTGTTTCCTTTCTATGAATAGCGACTATTTGTAACTGAGAGAATACAGTTTTTTCGGTTCTAAAACGATCTCCAACAGTATCTCCGCCAGATTTTGCTCATGATTGACATATAAGGTGCGATCAGCGATGTTCTTGACGCCTTTAGGAGCATTATCCATGGCAAGCCCCGTCCCTGCATAGCGAAGCATTCCTGCATCATTAAAGCTGTCACCCACGGCTAAGATCTCCCGCCTTCGAACCCCCAAGTAGGCGGCAAGACTTTTAAGAGCCTCGCCCTTGTCCACTCCTATCGGCGGCACCTCCATAATGTATGGTTTGGAGAGAATTGGGTGCAGAGGAAGCTTCTGTGCCCGGAGCCATTCATAAAAGCCCCGAAGCTTGAGAGGATCACCCATGGAGTGGAACTTATGCAGATGCATGCCGGTGAGCATTTCGTCCATGTTATCAACAATTTTTAACGGCATTTCCATGAATTCCGCATCTTTTCTTACAATGATGCTGTCCGTGTTTGAATAAATCGCTCCTTCATGAAAGAAATGAAAGCTCACGTCTCTATTTTCCGCCTCTTTGTAAACCGGTAGCAGGATCTCGCCATCAATATATGCTTCATAAAAAATATTGCCTTCTTCATCGATTGAATGAGCCCCATTGCTGCCTATGAGATATTTGATCGTTCCCTTCGGAAATATTTGCAGAAACGGGAGCATGGCGGAAATAGGCCTTCCCGACGCAAAGACGACAGTGGCTATCTTTGCCAGTTCTTTCAGCGCTTCTTGATTTTTCTCATGAATTCGATGCTGATCATTGAGAAGTGTAAAGTCTAAATCAATCGCTATTATTCGATAATTCAATAAATCATTCCTCCTTCGCCGGCAATATCAACGTAACTCAGCGAAGCCCTCGCCGAAGACTTCCTGAACCGTTGTGACACTCAACAGAGCATCCGGATCGATTCGATGGACGTGCTGTTTGAGTTGAATATACTGACTTTTATTTAAAATGGTATGAAGTACATATTTATCTTGGCGCTCATATGCGCCTTCAGCATGATAGAGCGTAGCCCCTCGCTCAAGGGTTTCGTCGACAAATTGATAGATCTCATCATTTTTCTCACTCATGATGACAACAAGGAATCGTCTCTTAAAGCCCATGATGAGATTGTCAATGATGAAGCCGTTCATCAGAACGCCGAGAAGAGCATACAGTCCCAAACGCACGCCGAAGACCATGGATGCCATGATCACGACGAATACATCGATCACCATGAGAGCTTTTCCGATGTCCAGTGTCGTATATTTTGTGACGATTTTTGCGAGGATGTCCGTTCCTCCGGTGGAAGCATCTTGGTGAAAGACGATCGCCATACCGACCGAGCTGATGAGCGTCCCAAAGAAAAGATTGATAAAAAGATCATCTGTGGGCGCACTTTGCATGGGAAATATCCTGGCAAAAATATCGAGAAAAGCAGACAATGTCAGTGAAGAGAAGATGGTGTACCCGCCAAACTGCTTTCCGATCAAAAGAAACCCCAGAATAAAGAGGAAAATATTGCCGATGAGCATGATGCTTCCCACTGACAGCGACGGAAACAGATGGTTAAGAACCAATGAAAACCCCGTCAATCCTCCAGAGGCAAGTTTTGAAGGGATGATAAAAACTCCCAGTCCTGCAGTCATGATAAGAAGCCCCAATAGTATGAATGCAATGCGCTTATAATTGTTAAACATATTTTACTCCTAAATCCGGAAGAGCTCATGTGAGCGCGCCCCCATGACCATCTCCTTAATAGACAAGGTCAAGGAGAGCGAAAGAACTCTCCACTGTATATAACTTCAATATCCGTGTGACAGATATGTGTGTACGGAAGCCTGAAAGATGGGATGCAACCGAGGTCTCTTCTTTCCTGTAAGGGCTCAAACACCCCTTCTTTTCTCTCATTTTTTGCGTTTTTGAGACAATGCACGCAAATATCATCAGTGACAGCATACTATCTATACCCTATAAAGACACTTTTGTATATACCCGAAAAAAATATCTTCCTAAAAGGCCAAATAACATGGTATGCTATATTGGTATCATAAAAACAGAGTATAAACTACTTGACTAGGAGGTTAATTATGTCAAGAGATTTCCTTGAAGCCCAACTGCGGGAAAATAAAGGAAAAAGCAGCAATGCCGCTCTTCGCAGAGAGGCGCGCATTCCCGCCGTTGTCTATGGAGGCAAAGAGGAGCCGACGCTTCTGAGCCTGAGCGAAACACAGACACAACGTTTTCTCAACTCCCATCATGTAGGTTCGGCGTTGGACCTGGTGATCGACGGGGAGAAGACTTTCGTACTGTTAAAGGATATGCAGAGTCACCCTGTCACACAAAAAGTTCTCCATATGGACTTTCAGCGATTGATGGCTGATGAGAAAATTAAAGTCAGCATTCCTATTTTTCTCACAGGACTCGATCAAGTTCAAGGCGATGCCATCGTTCAAGAGCTCTTAAACGAGCTTGAAATTGAAACGTTGCCTCGCTATTTGATCGATTCTCTGAATCTCGATGTCTCCTCTGTACAAGTTGGCGAGAGCTTGAGCGTGGCAGATCTCCCCATTTTCACCGATGAAAACTACACAGTGATCACTCCGCATGACTCGCTCATCTACAATGTCATCGAGCCCACTGCCTTTGAAGAGGAAGAAGCCGAAGAAGCCGACGGTGTCGAGACTGTCGAAGCGACAGGAGAGGAATCTGAAGGAGAAGAATAAGAAATTCACCTTCGCTTCACAGACAACAAGACCCTCTCGTCCATCTGTATCGATGGACGGAAGGGTCTCTTTTGTTTATCTTATTATGTTTAAGCTAAACCACCTTATACTTAGTTTTTCTTGCTCTTCATGACCTGCGCCATCAGGAGTCCGCACCCGAGCTGCAGGGTAACGAGCTTCTTTATCGGAATCACCTGATAGTCGAGCTCCGACTCAAGCTTCCGAGCCCTCTCTTCAAAAAGGCTTTTTGCCAAAGAATAATCCTGATTTTCGTCCAATCCGTCTTTTTCAAAGGCGCGCACCAGCATGGCGTATGTCAAAAGTTGATACATATCAGAGACGAGCAGGTTGTCAAAAACCTCTGATTCTTTAGCAAGCGCATCGTATTTCTGGTTTCGAAGGACGTCTTCGCGCTCCGCCTGAATATGTTCAGGTTTCGTAAAATCAACGACAGCGGAGACGAATACATTGTCGGGAGAGAAAAACGGTACGTTTCTTTCGACGATCTCTCTGAGCTCTCGATAAGACGCCTCGCTCTTATTAAGTCGAATGAGCGCCACTTCCCTTCGCGTCATCTCCGACTCGCTCAAATCGTCGATCCGCGGAGAATAAAAATAAGGAAGCTCTGTAAGCATCGTAAACGTTCCGTAACGCCGGCCGGCATAATCGTCGCTTGCCGTACCTCCCAGCACATCTGCGATATTCTCGACACCGTTTGCCTCGAGGTAATCATACGTCTCCCAAATCCCTTCCGCTTTATAAACAGCGGGAGCCAGTTCTTTCAGATAGGGAGATTCGGGCTCTCCGAGGTGAAGAGGAATCTCCTCGGACTCGACGAGCTCTCGCATCGGTCGATAGAGCTCCGGCACATCTTCTGTGACATACCAATACACTCCTCCAAAACCCGCATTGTGAAGCGAATAGATGATATGCGGCCTGATCTCATCGATAAGCCTCATCATCGCCTCTGTCTCAGGCAGAGAGTCGTGAAAGCTCAATTCCTTGTATTCCACCGGAAATGTCCAATCGACCTGCTCTTTTGAAGCGGGACGATAATAGTTCCTCGCATAGTGGCTCACGGTAAACGGGCCTTTCAGCCAGCCTTCGTTTCTTGCCAAGCCGTCTGCGTCCCACGCTTTTACGATATACCAGGTATATCCCAGCTCTCGTATAAACTCCGGTTCTTCCAATGCCCGACGACAAAAGTATTCCAGCATCATCGTCCCGATCGGTTCGTTGGGGTGCGGGCAGCCGAACATCAGAGCGTTTTTGTCTCCGTTTCCCAGTTTCAGGCAGAGCAGCTCTCTCCCTTCTCGTGTGTGCCCGATGGTAAAGAGCTCTGTCTCATCAGGATACTCTTCATGAAGTTTTCGCGTCGAGGCATCGAGCTCCTCAACGGAGAGAAATTCCCGATAATCGGGAATGTCTCTCAAAAATTCCGCTATAGTCACCTTAAATCATTCCAGATGAGGATGCCGCTCTTGAGACGGGTGGGAACATTCAAATCACCCTTCCATGCAACAATGGCTTTCACTGTGTACATGGGAATAATGACACACTCGTCGACGAGCATTCTCTGAGCAACTTCAAATCCTTCCGTCCTCTTGTCATAGTCGAGCACGTGCGACGTGGAGTATACGGCGTCAAAGTAAGCATCCTGGGCCTTCAGGTTATTGGGATTGGTAAAGAGCCAGGAGAGAAGAAGGACCGGATCCTCTGTTCCGAACTGCTCCATTCCGATCTGATATTCCCCGCGCTCTATCTTCTCGTAGCGATAATTGGGATCGATCAGCTCCAGCGTCAGGTCGATGCCTACTTCTTTGAACTGAAGCTGAAGCGCCTGCGCCGTTCGCTCATCGGTAGGCTGTGCCGCTCCGAGGAATTGAAGCGTCAACTTCTGGCCGTCTTTATCGAGGAAACCGTCATTGTCGGTGTCGACCCATCCGGCATCGGCGAGGAGCTGTTTAGCCTGCTCTACATCATTTGCATACGTCTCTCTGTAATAATTGTCGAAGTTTTCAGAGTAGTTCAGTACATTTTCCGTGACCACACTGTACGCTTCAATGACGGCGTCTTTATTGGCGTCGACCACATCGGCGCGATCGATGATCAGCCCGATCGCTTTGCGGATATTTATATCGCTCAGGATCGGATCACTTTGATTGAGCTCAATGTAATGAATATTGGGGACCATGACGCTGTTTTCCAGGATGAAATCGCCTGTCGCCTGCGCGCTCGAATCGATGCTGAGGCCGGAAGCGTATTGAATATCACCCACATTAAAGGCGTTAATCAGACTGAACTCCTCTTTGAAGAAGCGAACGGTGATCTTTTCAAACGCCCCGGGACCTTTGTTCTCTGCACGAGGATTATGTGTAATATAATGAGGGTTTCGTTTGAGGACGACATGAGAGCCCTCCACATATTCATCTAGGCTGTACATGCCGTAGGGCATGCAGTCCCATAAAAGCTCGTCATTTGTCTTAAGCGTATCATCTTTATGCATGACCGTGACAAAGGAGCTCGTAAGGGTGTTTGCAATATTGCATGTATATTCTTCAAGATACAAAAAGACATCGCGGTCTTTTACTTCCATCTTCACGATGGGCTGTAAATCCGTGCCGAACGGTCCCGACGTCTTGCCTCTTTCAAGAGATGCGACCACATCTTCGGGTGTGAGGTCTCTTCCGTCGGCATATTTCATTCCTTCGGGGAAATGTAAGCGGATCGTCTTTCCGTCTTCGCTCATCTCCACTTCAGATGCCATATTGGGAATCAGTGTTCCATCGTCATCGATGAGGACGATCGGATCAGCGACAAGTCTCTGCGTCGAAGAAGATCCGTCAAGTTGGCTCGTATCCAGGCCCCACCATTCGCCGAACTCTCCCAGTACGATTTCCTTCTCTTCGGCCTCCTCGACAGGGGCGCTTTCCTGTCCGCCGCCTCCACATGAGACGAGTAGCAGCACCGCTGCCAAGAGAAGGCTAAGTAGTTTTTTTTGTTTCATTTTTTTCTCCCTTCTATTTTTGTAAAAAACATGCGACAAAGTGATCATCCTGTACCTCCTCTAGAGGCGGTCTCGCCTGAGAGCATATGTCGCTCTCATGGGGACATCGTCCGACGAGATTGCAACTGGTCGGATTATAAATATACTTCGCTTCGCCTATTTCCTGAATATCCCTGTTCTCCCGATCTCTCGGATCAAGCACGGGAGAACTCTCCAGAAGCATGCGAGTGTACGGATGGCGCGGATTTTCATCGATCTCTTTCATAGAGGCGATCTCTACCACTCTTCCCATATACATCACCACCACTCGGTCGCACACATAGCGTATGACATTGAGATCATGCGTGATGATGATATAGCTCATTTTCATCTCCTCTTGAAGATCGAGAAGAAGGTTTAATATCTGCGCCTGAACGGAAATGTCGAGCGCGGAAGTCGGCTCATCGAGGATCATCACATCCGGCTCCAGCACAAGAGCACGCGCGATGGCGATGCGCTGTTGCTGTCCGCCTGAGAGCTCGTGAGGAAAACTTTGGAGATAACGCGCATCCAGCTTTACCTTTTCCATGGCCTCAACGGCCTTTTTGTTTGCCTCCTTCTGAGACACACCTTTTAAGATCAGTGGGCGCATGATCGAGTTCTTCACTCGCTGCCGAGGATTTAAATTGGCGGCAGGATCCTGAAAGACAATGGCAAAGTGATTTCTCAATTCCCTTCGCTTCTGCCTGCTTGCACTTTGAATATCATCGCCATGGATCTCAATTCTCCCCTCATCGATGCCTGTGAGGGCAAGGATGCAGCGGGCAACTGTCGTCTTGCCGCTCCCGCTTTCTCCGACGATCCCGAGAATCTCATTTTCACGCAGATGAAAGCTCACTTCGTCGAGGGCAAAGATTTTTTTACGTCCCTGAAGAAAAAAACCCGATCCAACGCGAAAGCTCTTTGTAACATTGTCTATATCAATAACCACGCAGTACCTCCTCATTATGACACTGAACAAAATGTCCGGGTCTGATCTCGAGAAGCGAAGGCGTATCGACAAAACACCTCTTTTGAGCCAGCGCACAGCGATTCGAAAAGCGGCAGCCCTTAAATTCTCCTATGATCCTCGGCACCGTCCCATCGAGTGTAGCAAGCCTGCCCTCTTCTTTCGTCATCCTCGGAAGAGATGCCATCAAGGCCTTCGAATAGGGATGAACCGGATGGTGGAAAATTTCAACAACATCGGCAAGCTCCACCAGCTCGCCTGCATACATAATCCCCACTCTATCGGCGAGTTCAGCGACGATTCCGAAATTATGGGTGATGAGAAGAATCGCTGAGCCGTAATCATCGCGCAGCTCTTTTAAAAGCTTCAATATCTGCGCCTCCACTGTCACGTCGAGTGCCGTCGTAGGTTCATCGGCAATAAGGAGCTGCGGATTTCTCGAAAGCATCATCGCAATCATCACTCGCTGGCGCATCCCTCCGGACAATTCATGCGGATAGGAATGAATGCGTTCCGGAGCATCGGGGATTCTGACATCTTCATAGAGCTTCAAAAGCTTTTCCATGACGACATGTTTGTCTTTTTCATCCAGGAGAATCGCTTCCGCTACTTGATTTCCCGATGTATAGACCGGATTCAGGGAATCGAGAGGGTTTTGAAAAATCATCCCGATATGCTTTCCCCTAATCTTCTCAATGCGGCCGTCTTCAAGCGTCAGCAGATCTTCCCCTTCAAAGAGAATTTCCCCACTCGTCTGTTCATTCCCCTGAAGAAGCCGCATGATAGAAAAGGCTACCGTCGTCTTTCCACATCCGCTCTCCCCTACAAGCGCAAATATCTCTCCTCGGTTGATGCTGAGATTTAAAGAATTGACGGCAGAGAGCTTTCCATCTTTTACGAGATAGTCTATCGACAGATCTTTCAGTTCAAGCAATGTATTCATCTCACCTCACCTCGCTCTCAGGCGCGGATCCAGGAGGTCTCGCAATCCCTCGCCAAGAAGGTTAAAAGCAAACACCGTATAAACGAGTGCAATGCCGGGGAAGACGGCAAGCCATGGAGCATTGAGAAGATAGAGAATGCTCGAGGAAAGAGCCAATCCCCAGTCAGGCGAAGGCGGTTGCGCCCCCAAGCCAAGAAAGCTGAGCGCTGTCGTGCTCATGATGGTATTTGGAATCGACAGCGATACCAGTACGATGATCGAAGGAATCGTATTGGGCAAAATATAGCGAAACAGAATCGAAGGGTGACTTTCATTGTAGGCAAGCGCCGTCTCGACAAAAGCCATGTTTTTCAAAGACGATGTCTTCGCCCGAACTACGCGCGCATACTGCGCCCAACTTACGACAGATATAGCGATGATCGTGTTGTCTAGTCCTTTTCCTATGATGGAAATAACCGCCATACTCATGATGATCGGGGGGAGCGACCAAGTGAGGTCAGCTAAAAAACTCACTATCTGATCGGTCACGCGCCCGAAGTATCCGCTGATAAGGCCGAGGGTCACGCCGATAAGAACTTGAATGGAAACACCCAGAATCGCCACTCGCAGCGCAATCCTGCTTCCATAGAGAACTCGGCTGAATACATCTCGGCCAAATTCATCGGTGCCGAACCAATGATCCGAGCTCGGTGGCTCCAGGCGTACGTCTCGATTGGCCTCATCGTAGTCAAACGGCGCGATGACATGAGCAAATATCGCCACGAGAACAAGAAACCCTACCATGATAGTCCCCATTCGCAGATATCGATTTTTCTTATAAATATATAGGATCTCGTTCAACTTTCTCCCTCACTTAATGAAACGCGAATTCGCGGATCCAGTGCGGCAATCAATAGATCGGCGAGAATATTGCTGAGTACTGTCAAGATGGAAATGATCAGTACGCAGCCTTGCACGACAAACATGTCCTGATTGATAATGGCCTGTGTCATCAGACCGCCCATTCCCGGTATCACAAAGATGTTTTCAATGATCACGGCTCCGCTGATAATCCAGGGAAGGCTTAAAAAGAACATAACCAAAATCAAAATGATGGAGTTGTAGAGAACATGCTTGACGAGAACCGTCCTTTTATCGAGTCCCTTCGCATAGGCGGTAAAGACGAATCTTTCATTCAACACATCGAGCACCTCGGATTTGGCCATGCGAAGCATCCCCGCAATGCCCCCAAGCGCAATCGAGAGCACGGGAAGAATATAGTGCTTGGCACTGCTAAATCCGCTCAAAGGGAGAATGCGCAGATGCACTCCGAATACCATGATCAACATCACCGCAATCCAAAAAGATGGAAGTGCCGCAAATAAAAGAGATGTGGTGATGACAGCTCGATCAAAGAAAGAGTCCTTTTTATATGCAGCCAGAAGTCCCAGAGGAACGCCGATTAAAAACTCCACGAGAAGAGCTGTTCCCGTCAGCTTCAGCGTAACCGGGATGCGATGCTTAAAAGTCGCTGCAACGGATGTCTTTGACCGTATGGAAACACCGAAGTCTCCTCGCAAAATATTCTTAACCCATCGAAGGTACTGCTGGTGAAGAGGCAGATCCAGTCCGTACTGGCGCTTCATCTCCGCCTTGACTTCCGGCGGCACCTTTCGATCGGTAATCAACTCAACGGGATCTCCCGGCATCAAATGTAACATTGAAAAAACGAGAATACTGACTACAATAACCAGTAGTATTCCCTGCAACAACCTGCGGGCCGTGTAGGTTAGCATATTTCCCCTCACATATTATTCGTTTCAAAATGTTATCAAATATTAATAATCAAGTCAACTTTTTTACGTGACGCATCAAGTCTCATTATATAAACTATGACGAAGTAAAAGATCACTATCTATCTGATGAGAAGATTCCATCGACGAAGCTTGCGGCATCAAAGGGGGCCATGTCATCAATCTGCTCTCCCGTCGCAACGAACAAAACGGGAACGCCGAGCTTCTGTTTGATGCTGAAAACGAAACCGCCTTTCGCTGTGCCGTCGAGCTTGGTGAGGATGATGCCATCCATATCTGCGTATTCTTTAAACAGAACCGCCTGGTTGAGAGCATTTTGTCCCGTTGTGGAGTCGAGCACGAGAAGGGTTCGCACTTCCTCCCTCGGGTATTCTCTTGTAATAATCCGAGTGATCTTCTCAAGTTCTCTCATGAGATTTTTCTTGTTGTGAAGCCTTCCGGCGGAATCACAGAGAAGAACATCGATTCCCCGGCTCTTCTGGGCTGCAATGGCATCAAAGATCACACTTGCCGGATCACTGCCCTCCTGCTGTTTAATCAGATCGACCCCCGCTCGATCAGCCCATATCTGGAGCTGCTCGATGGCAGCTGCGCGGAACGTGTCTCCTGCAGCCATGAGAACGCTTTTGCCTTCACTTTTAAGAAGCTTTGCCAGTTTTCCGATAGAAGTAGTCTTCCCCGCCCCGTTGACACCGATGATCAGGAGGACTTTCGGCGGATTGTCCCAATTGAACTGCTCTTCATCAGGCACTTGGATCATCTTTTGAAGGATCTCCTTGAGCGTGGGCACAACTTCTTTCGGACGGCGAATGAGGCGATTATAGATGAGATGTTCGAGCTGCGTCATCACCTCCTCCGTCGTCTCCGCACCCATATCCGCCATAATCAATATCTCTTCGAGTTCCTCAAGAAAATCTTCATCGATCTCTTCATATGTGCCCAAGAGGTCATCGAGCGATTCAATGAAGCTCTCACTCGTCTTCTTCAAGCTTCTTTTTATTTTGTCAAACAGCCCTGCCATAGTTTTCTCCTTCTTCTAAATTGATCGAAACAAGAGATGAGATTCCCTTTTCCTCCATGGATACACCGTACAGCGCTTTGGCGTATTCCATCGTCCCCTTGCGATGTGTAATCAATATAAACTGACTGTCCTCGCTGAAAGTCTTTAAAAACTCTCCAAACCTCTGGATATTGACATCATCGAGCGCTGCTTCCACTTCGTCGAGAATGTAAAACGGAGACGGCTTCGCTCGAAGGACGGCAAACAGTAGCGCTATCGCCGTCATTGCCTTTTCTCCTCCACTTAGAAGATTCATATGAACCAGCTTTTTCCCCGGCGGCGAAGCATAAATGAGAATGTCGCTCTCCAATACATCTTTGTCTTCTTCCAAGCGGATATCTCCCTCTCCCCCTCGGAAGAGCTCTCTGAATATATCTTGGAAATATCCTCTGATTTCCTCAAACGTCTTTTTGAAATCTCCCCTCATCCGGCGCTCAAGAGTTGCAAGGGTGCGATGGAGATCTTCTCTCGCCTTTTGAAGATCATCCAACTGCGCACGAAGGAATTTTTCTCTCTCAGACACCTGTTCATATTCCTCGATAGCATCGAGATTGACGGGTTCAAGCGCCAGCATGGACTGACGGATATTTCTGAGTTCGCTTCGACTCGTCTGCACCTCTCGAGCGCTGAAGCGCTCCCGAAGCTGACGAATGCTGAGTTGATACATTTCCCAGATACTCTCGGATACGCTCTTTCTCCTCTCGTCTACACGAACATATTTGACATCCAAAGCAGAGATTTCCGCTAGAAGCGTCTTTTGGCGCTCGTCGAGATCCTTTTTCTCTATTTCTCGTCTCTCTCTCTCCTCTCGGAGCGTGGAAATCTGCTTGCGAAGCTCAATCACATATGCATCGATCTCTTCGATAGAAAGCAGGATTTCGCTATGCTGCTCCCTCAGCTGATCAATCTCTTCCTGAAGATTGTGAAGCATAATACGGAGATCTTGCATCTGACTACGCTCGCTCTCCCGCCTCTGCATTGCCTGATCAAACGCTCGCTGTTTTTCCTCTAAATTCGTCTTTGCCGCCCGAAGAATCTCTTCCGAACGCGCAAGGACCAACTCGCTGCGATGAACTTCTTCCGCCAACGCACCCGCATCTTCTTCCAAGAGGCGGTTGTCCGGCAGCTCTTGCAAGAGAACAGAATCGATTTGCCCACAGAGATCTTCCCTTTGAACACTTTTGTCTTCCAGTTGTTTAATAAGTTCACTGCGGCGCATCATGTCGGCTTCGATTTTTTTTCCCAATTGCTGCACCCGCTGATCATTGAGCTCCCCTATATGCCGAAGGTCTCGGAGCTCATTATCGCTGCTCTCGATGGCCTTTAGGAGTGCCTCTCGCTTCTCTACTTCTTCTTCAAACTGCCGGTGTAGATGTCTGCACTCGGCAATGAGATGCTCCTCTCTGTCTTTATCTTCACCGAGGTCTTTCTCCAATTCGAAGATTTCTTCGAGGATTTCCTCCCGTCTTACTCGAAAACTTAGCAGCGGAGGTTGTGCAGAGGAAAGCCGTAAAAACGGTCCGTTTAAAAACGCCCCGTCTTTTGTTACGATCATCTCTCCCGGTGAAACTTCCGCCTCATCAAACGAATCGACCACTTTGACTCCTGCAAGGAGAGTTGAAAGTAGCGAAACATACGGCGGATCGATTTCCACATGAGAAAGCAGGTCTTCTTCTTGCAAACTCGCATCAGGTATGCCGGCACGTTCATAGAGAAGATAACTCCCCTTGCCATTTGACCCTTCCAGAGCTTCGCTCAAATCGCGGCGCAATAGTGCCTGCATCCTGGCGCCAAGCACCGTTTCAACGGCCGTTTCATACCCTCTTTTCACTCGAAGATGATGAATAAAAAGCTCTCCCGAGTCGGGCGTCTCCTCTAAATGAGAAGCTTCCACTCCTTCTAAAAGCTCCCTTTCTTTCTGAAGGTCGCGCATTTGATTATTCTTATCGATCTTCTGCGCCTGAACGAGTCGAAGAGATTCTTCTGCATCGCGCTTTTCTTGTTCAGTGAACGCAAGGGAGTGATCTCTTTTCGCCAAAAGACGCCTGAGTTCTTTTCCTTCCTTTTCCTTTTCATAGACTAGCGCCGAGTGATCTTCTGTTTTTTTCTTCAGCTCCAGCCTATCAAATCCGGCTTCATCGAGATCTCTGTCCAAATTTTTCTTTTGCTCCAAAAGAAGGTGCTCCGTGGCTTTGAGAGCTTCCAACCGCTCTCTCGCCTTTCGGAGTTCTTCCTCGCGCTCTTCTTGTGTTCGATGCGAACCCGAAAGCTGCGCTTTTTTTTCTTGAAGAGCATAATTGAGTTCTTCCAGGCTCTGAGTCAAATCCAAGTATTTTCTTTCCTTTTCCTCTACTTCTTTACCTAGGCCTGTCAATTCTTCCGAAAACGAACATCGAAGCGACTCTCCTTCCTCAACAGAGGTGGCAAGTGCTCGCTCTCTGGCAGCCGTCTGAGTCTTTCGCTCTTCTTTCAGGCGCAATTGCAAAAAGATGCCGTCGCGCTCTTCCATGAGCGTTCGCTGTCTCTGACGAAGAGCGTCATGCTCTTCTTCGCGTTCGCGAAGCTCTTTCTCCGCAGCTTCATACTTTTCTTCGCTCTGATCCCATTCCGCGCGAAGGATCTCTTCCAGCTTCTGCTTTGTTTGCAACTCAGCTTGCCATTGAGACGCTTCTTTGTCATAGCGCTCATAGTCGCCAAGGGCATAATAGAGCTCCGCTTCTTCCATGCGCTCTTTAAGCTCTAAATAGCGAGCCGCTTTTTGCGAAGCTTCTTTCAGAGGCTCGATTCTGCTTTCCACCTCCAAATAGATGTCACTTATTCGCTCCACGTTGGACTCGACGCGTTCGAGTCTCCTCGACGCTTCCAGCTTCTTCGCCGTCAAAAGCGATGTTCCGGATGCCTCTTCAAAGACTTTTCTTCGATTGAATCCACTCTGACTGAGGATGTCTTCAATATCTCCCTGGCTGATAAGAGAATAGCCGCTCACTCCGATGCCTGTGTCCATGAGAAGCTCTCTGACATCTCGAAGGCGTACATCTTTGCCGTCAATTGAATAGATGCTCTCTCCGCTTCGATGTAAAATGCGGCGAATACACAGTTCCTCTCCCACTCCTTCAATTCGCGTATCGGCTCCCTCAAACAGCAGAGAAACTTCTGCATAATTCTGGCGGGCTTTATGCTCGGTGCCGTTGAAAATGACATCTTCCATTTTTTTTGCGCGCAGCGCTCCGGTTGCCTGCTCGCCAAGCACCCATCGCACAGCATCGATGATATTGCTCTTGCCGCAGCCGTTGGGCCCTACAATCGCGCTGATTCCGGGTGGAAATTCGATTCTTGTGCGCTGGGCAAATGATTTAAAACCTTTGAGTTCAATGGCTTTGAGTCTCACAAATTCTCCTTGTAAAGAGGAACATGTCTCCCCTGATATTCAAAACAATAGCGCGGCAGTGTCTCTTCAGACTTCACGCACAGGCGTCTGCCATATTTTTCCATAAAATACTGACGATTCTGACCCCCATGCCCGTATGCTGTCGAAACGTCAAAAGGAGACACTTTTAGATGGATGTCTCCACTTCCGGCAAGCCGCTCCTCCAGACGATTTCTGTACATCCGCGAGAGAACGAGGCTCTTGAGCGCAGGATGATATGGGCCGGCGGCAATATTGCTTTCAAAGTCCGGATTTTCACTGTACAGTCCCAAGCGGATGACGGGAATGTTTTCACGCAGGAAAATACTCATGATCACATCGGCAAGCTCCAGAGTCTCCTCGATCTCCCAGGGAATGTATTCGCCTCGATTCATCATCTGCTCAAGGATCGTCCCCTTTAGGACAAGCGTAGGATAAATGCGAACAAACTGAGGCCTAAGAGCGGCAATTTTATCAGCCGTATAGACACTTCTTTCATAGTCGTCGCCGGGAAGCCCCGTCATCATCTGAATCCCCAACCGGTATCCTCGCCGCTTGACGATGCTGGTCGATTTTAAAATATCGACCAGATCATGACCTCGTTTTGAGGCCGTCAACACCCGTTCATCTGCACTTTGAACACCCAGTTCTATCGTTGTCACAGGATATTCTTCTAAAAAATTGATGATTTCATGATCAATAGCATCGGGGCGAGTGGAAAAGCGGATGCCTCGAATCGCCCCCTTGCCGACGTATTCGGCTGCCAGTGAAAGATACTTTTTCTGCACTTCTCTTGGAAGCACGGTAAAGCTCCCTCCAAAAAAGGCAATCTCCATTGAGTCTGCCTTCTTTGACGCCTCAAGATATGCCTCCACCTTCCGGCGGAACTCTTCTTCTGCGGGAAGCTTTTCATTTGCGATAAGATTCTGATCACAGTATACACATCGCTGCGTGCATCCCATATGGGGAAGAAAAAACGGGATATTAATATGACTCATTCAAGGGCCTTCCTTGCCGCTTCCTTTTCCGCATTCCGGCGGCTACTGCCTTCTCCCTGAGAAACCGGTTTATTGTCGATATATAAAGTCACCTTGAAGTGGCGCTGATGGTCCGGTCCTGTGACGGAGTCCACCTTGTAGCTCAAGCGCCGTTTCCCTTGGTTCTGAAGTTTTTCTTGAAGAATGCTCTTATAGTCCAACAGGCTCTCTCCTTCGAGCACGCCCGTCAGGTGGGATCGGAAATTGCGCAGAATAAACTTCTTCGTAAAAGCCATTCCCCGATCAAGGTAGATGGCCGCTATAAAAGCCTCGACCGCGTCGGCAAGCGTAGACGGACGCTCTCTGGCTCCTACCTTTTCCTCGCCTTTTCCCAACCGGAGCATGGGGGCGATCTCGATTTTTCCCGCTAATTTCTGAAGCCCTTCTTCGCTGACGATGCGAGAACGAAGCTTTGTCAGATCTCCTTCTCGATACGTATCGCCCATCTCTTCATAGAGATACTCGCTGATGACAAACTCTAAAATAGCATCGCCGAAAAATTCCAAGCGTTCATTGTGTTGCCAGGCAATATCGGGATGCTCATTTTTATATGAACTGTGGGTGAGAGCTTCCTCATACAGTTCAATATTTCGCCATTTAATTTTCAGGCGCTTAAGATACGATTGAATTGACAAAATACTTCCTTACTGTCCGCTGTTGAGTTCTTCAGCAATTTTTTCCACAATAGAAGAATCGATGTATTTTTTTAGATAACGAAGAGCATTACTGAACGCTCGAGCATCGCTGCTGCCGTGCGCTTTAACGACACAGCCTTTCAGCCCCAAAAGCGGCGCCCCTCCATATTCACGATAATCCATTCTGCTTAAGACTTTTTTCAGCTCTCCTTTGATCATCAGCCCCCCTAGCTTACTCAGGGTCGTGCCCATGATCGCCTCTTTCACTTCCGAAAGAATAAAAGAAGCCATGCCTTCTGTCAGTTTCAGGATGACATTCCCGGTAAAGCCGTCGCTCACATAGACATCGGCGGCTCCATGCGGGATTTCTCTCCCTTCGACGCTGCCTATAAAATGAATGTTGGCTTCTTCCATGAGGGGATAAGCCTCTCTTACAAGCTCATTGCCTTTGCCCTGTTCTTCTCCGATATTGACGATTCCCACGCGAGGATTGTCAATCCCGATCACTTCTTGAGCATAAAAGGAGCTCATCAGAGCAAAATCGCGCAGATGAATTGGCGTACAGTCCGCATTGGCTCCTGCATCACACAGAACGCTCATCCCTCTGCGAGTCGGATATACGCTCGTGATACACGGTCTTGCAACTCCTTTAATTCTTCCTGCAATCAGGGTCCCCCCTGCAAGAAGAGCTCCGGTGTTGCCCGCGCTTAAAAAGCCGGAGATCTTTCCCGCTTTTAAATCCCGCATACCTCGCACAAGAGGTGAGTCTTTTTTATTCCGCACAGCTTCTACCGGTGCATCATCGCCCAGGACGATCTGCGTACAGGGCACAATCACCACCGGCGCATCTCCTACGAGCGGACGAAGCTGCCTTTCATCTCCATAGAGCCAGAGNGTGTCTCCTATCTCTTCAAGAACACTCANGGCACCCTTTACAATTTCTTCCGGAGCGTGATCTCCGCCCATTGCATCGATTCCGATCGGCATGATTTCCTCCTTCTATATCCTGTTCAGTTTAGCACAAAATGGAGGTTCAGTGGAATACACTCCTCATCTCCTCGAAAGAACAAAAAAAGAATGCCCGAAGGTTCTACCCTTCTTTAGACATTCTTCTTTCCATCACAACCTGAGTTGTTCTTAATTGAGATCAGGCTTCTGAGGGTGTTTCTTCCACCTTTCCTTTTACCGGATCGGATTTTCCGACGCGGAAGACGGCAATACCCAAATATGCCATGGCGATAGAAACTAACGGATTTACAAGGTTGAGGAAAGCGTACGGGAGGTAGCTAAAGGTCGGCACCCCCAGTGTCGCCGCCTGATAAGCTCCGCAGCCGTTCCACGGAAACAACGGCGACCATAGTGTCCCTCCATCCTCAAGCGTCCGGGAGAGATAATACCGCTCCAGCCCCATTTCATCATACTTCTTGTACAACATCCTTCCGGGGATGATAAGGGCAAGATACTGATCTGTCAACACAAAATCCGACGCAATGCCTGTGACGATGGTCGTCGCAACAAGGCTTCCGGTGTTTTTGACAAATCGGTTGATCACTCGCTGCAAGATCACCTCGGTAAAGCCGGACTCCTCCAGAATCCCCCCAAAACATAGGGCAAAGATGATCAGCGAGATCGTCCACATCATCCCGTTGACGCCTCCTCTGTTCAATAGACGATCCACCAATTCCAGCCCTGTACTCGTTTCAAACCCGTCAAGATATACGTTCAGGATAGTCGTAAGATTGGAGCCCTGGAAAATTGCTGCAAAGACGCCTCCGATGGCAGATGCACCGATTAGTGAGGGAATAGCAGGAACTTTCATCGCCGCCGTAATTAGGACGATAAGTGGAGGAATGAAGAGCCAAGGAGTGATGTTGAATTCCGCAGCCAGAGCCGTTTGAATGCTCTCGACCATGCCTAAATCTACCGAAGCGGCACTATGGCCCATACCTACAATCGTGTAAAGAACAAGTGCGATCAACATGCTCGGTCCCGTCGTAAAGAGCATGCTCTTCACGTGCATGTAGAGATCCGTTTCGGCAGTTGCCGCTGCGACATTGGTGCTGTCCGACAGCGGAGAGAGTTTGTCCCCGAAATAGGCTCCGGAAATGACCATTCCGGCAGTCAATGCAGGATTGATTCCAAGCCCTGCTCCAATGCCCATGAGTGCAATGCCGATCGTACCGCTGGATGTCCAAGAAGAACCTGTAGCCAGCGAAACGATGGAGCACAGGATCGCGCCCGTCGGTAGAAAAAATCTGGGGGAAATGAGATCAAGCCCGTAATAAATCATGGTGGGCACTGTGCCGCTGAGCATCCAAGAACCGATCAGCATACCTACGATCATGACGATGATGAGTGCTTCCACGGCCCGGAACACACTGTTGATCATCCCTTCACGTATCCTGCTCCAGCTAATCCCCACCTTAAGAGCCATAAACGCTGCCAATATCGTCGAGATCACAATGGGCATGTGTGGATCCAACCCAAGTACTACCATGGAATAGACGATGATGACCGCCATGCCTATGACCGGCACCAGCGCTTCCCACAAGCGTATTTCTCTTTGCATGCAAGAACCTCCTTAACATTTATTTACCTATAACTACGCAAAAACGATGCCGTCATTTCCAAGCAAACGCCAGTAAGTTTTTACTATTTCAGGAAGTTTTTTTCCCGGAAGGTGAAATATCGGGAAATTTATTTCCTCTGCTGTCGTCTTTCCAACCATCCTCTCAGATTATATTCCAAAAGTTTATTGTTTAATTGTCTTCTCGTGATGCCCAACGCCTGCGCCGTTTGATCGAGGTCATAGCGCTGATTCACCAATTGCGTCGCGATATACTTCTTCTCAAATGCGCTTCGCGCCTCTCGCAGTCCTGAGCTAAGCGGCTGCGTCTGAAAGGGGACGTGGAGGAGAACATCGTCTCTTGTGATCTGCTGATGATCACTGAGCACCACCAGGCGCTCTACGATATTTCGCAACTCCCGGACATTTCCCGGATAGGGATAGCGGCATAGCAGCTCCATCGCATCCGGCTCGATCATATCGACAGATTTGTTCATTTTCTGAGCAGCACTATGTAGAAAAAAGCGAACAAGTGAAGGAATGTCCTCCATCCGCTCTCTCAGCGCCGGTACCCGAAGCACAATACCGCTGAGTCGATAAAAGAGATCCTCCCTGACTCCCCGGATCTTTCCATCAACTTCTTTGCTGTTCGTGGCTGAAATCAACCGGAAATCCACTTTCTTTGCTTCACTGCTTCCGATGCGAGATACTGTCTTGTCCTCGAGTACGCGCAAGAGCTTGACCTGAACTGACTCTTCCATTTCTCCGAGCTCATCTAAAAACAGCGTCCCGCCGTTTGCCGTCTCAAATTTACCGATATGGCGCGCAACGGCCCCGGTAAAAGAGCCTTTCTCATGACCGAAGAGTTCCGACTCCAACAGCCCCTTTGAATACATTTGACAATGTACCGGAACAAAAGGGCCCTCTTTTTGCTTACTCAAGTTGTGGATATGTCGGGCGATGACCTCTTTGCCCACTCCGGATTCGCCGAGAATGAGAACAGAAAGAGATGACGACGCGATGCGATGGACAACCTCCATCAACTGACGAAATGCCGGATTTTCACTTTCCAGAAACACTTTGCCGGAGCGGAGTTCCCGATTCTCTCTGCGCAGGCGCTTCATCTCGAGAATGCGCTCAATATCCCTCAACAAAGTGCTCGGATTCTCACTCTTGATGTAATACGAATAAGCGCCTTTTTTCATCGCCTCAACCGCACTCTCGACTGTAGCAAAGGCGCTCAGGACTATGACCTCGACGTCGGGCTTCATCGCTTTGGCCCGGCTGAGCAGATCGATGCCGTATTCGCTTCCAAGAAGCAGATCCGTTAGGATGATCTCGACCTCCTCCGTTGCTAGAATCCCCATTGCTTCTTCAATGTCCGCCGCCTGCCAGACACGATAGCCTTCGCTCTCAAGGAGCATTTCCATGCTCTGTCGATACTCTTTTAAATCATCCACAACCAAAACCGGATACGTATCCACCTATTGCCTCTTTTCTATCTTTAGGATAAAGCGCGTTCCCTCACCGTCAACGGACTCGACCCGCAGATCTCCTCCGAGATTCTTTGCTTCATTATAGGCGACATATAGCCCGAGCCCCGTTCCTGAGTTTTCAGGTTTTGAAGTGTAAAATGGGTGGAAGATATATTCTATGGAATCGGCAGGTATCCCCACCCCATTGTCATGAATCATAAAAGAGTACCCCCTCTCATCAGAAGCACAATTTATCTTCAGGATTCTCTTCCTGTCTACTTTCTCCAAGGCATCGATGCTGTTGTCGAGGAGATTGAGAAAAATCGTTTTAAGAGACTCGACATAAAATGGCCATTGACGTATCTGTGAACAGTGAAAATCCACTTCAATTCCAAGCGACTTGATCGGACTCTCATAGAGAAGCAATAGACTGTCAATGAGATCGACTACATCAGTAGAACGCATTTCATCGTGATTGACGCGGGAGATATCGAGCATATGAGAGATTAACGAATTGATTCGGTTCATCGACTCTTCCATCAAATCTATAATGGAGCCCTGCTCTTTCTTCTTTAGCAAAAATAATCCGTTTCGTATTATTCCCAAGGGGTTTCGGATCTCATGAGCAAACCCCGCCGACAGTTGTCCGATGGCAATCATTTTTGACTCCTGGCGGAGTCTTTCTTCCAGAAGTTCTCTCTCACCTATATCCTCAATGATGAATAAGTTTCTCCACTGCTGTTCTTGAAAGAACAGGCGCTTTGTGACGCTGAACTTCTTTCCTCTATGCTCTACTTTTCCGGTGGATTCTTCTTCCTCCCAGGCAGATGACAAAAGCGCGCGAAGGGGCTCAAAACTCCGATAGTGTGCACCCAAGTAAACTGCCTTTGGCTGATCCAGAAGTCGACTCGTAGTGGTATTGGACTCCACGATCAGACCGTCTTCATCGCAGATGATAAGAGCCGTCCCCAAGTGATCCATGATTTGTCTAAGGTTGCTCTGCATACTGAGGAGATCTGCCGTTGTCTCTTCAACACGTTGCTTCAGCGAATAGTTCCAAAGATAGGAGGCGATGGAAATGATAATAATGCCGATTACGCCTGCCACGATCAAATCGACAGGCGGCTTTTCTCCTTGGATGGACTGAGAGAGGCCGAACCACTTCTGTTGCGCCTTGTCGAGGATTTCTTTCCTCTTCAGCTGCAATATTCCTTTATTCAGAATCGAGAGCAGGAGCGGATTTCCCTTTTTAATACCAAATACAACATCCTTCTCATAAAGAGTTTCCAAGCGATACTTCCCTCCTGATACCTCGTCAAACTCCTTCCAGAAAGAATAAATGACCGCTTCATCTCCGATACCGATCTGCGCCCCTCCTTCCAGAAGAGTCTCAAAGACAGCATGCGTGCTGTTGACGGTGATGAGTTCCGGTGGATCCAGATCGGTTCCGGCATAGAGTCCTGCGACAAATTCATTGGCCAGATCGCCTTTTGGCACGACAATCTTCTTTCCCGCCAGATTGGTTCGAAAACTTCCCTCTATGCCGGAGGGATAGATCAAAAGCGTCTTCAGCTTGTACATAGGAAGAGTCAGGTCAAACTCGGCCGCGCGCGATGCGCTCGGAAACATATCGACAGCGTCTACTTTTCCGGCTCGCAGCGCTTCGACAAGATCATAAAAAGGGTACATGGAAATTTCTATTGAGCTCTCGAGTTCAATGGAGAGAGCATTCATATAGTCGACGATCAGCCCGTCATAGCTTCCCTTCTCCTCATCAAAATAAGAAATCGGTGGAGCCGTTATATCTGAGGCAAGACGAATAGGGTGATCTTCCAGGTACCGCCTCTCCTCGGCGCTCAAACTCCCGGAATAACGGAGATAGTCGTACCAGGAAATGCCGTTGCTCCAGCTTGCAAATACCGTTACAGCGATCAGAAGAAAAAACGAGAAAATAAGGAGCGATATGAAAATTTTGCGGAAATTCTTATTCGAAAACATGCCGACTCCCTTCACATCTCACTTACTTATCAGTTTAGCCCCTAAACACCCCCTTGAGAAGAGAGTTCGAAAATATTCTTTGCACGAAAAAAGAGCCTGATTGTTCAGACTCTTCTTTATCGTGTTTCTATTCTTCCATTGAGATAATTTCTTTGCCTTTGTATTCACCGCAATTGGGACACACGCGATGAATCACCATCGGTTCATGGCATGAAGGGCACTCTACGATGGCCGGTGCGGTCATTTTAATATTGGACGCACGACGCTTATCTCTCCTGGCTTTTGAAGTTTTCCTCTTTGGTACTGCCATTACCTCACCTCCTACAGCAGCGATTTCAATTTGTCAAAACGGGGATCTGTCGTTGCCCGGCCACAGTCACACGAAGTCTCGTTGCGGTCTGCGCCGCAATAAGGACATAGCCCTTTACATTCTGCATCGCATAACACTTGAGAAGGGCGTTGAACAACGAAACACTCGTTGACAATTTCAGCCAGATCGAACTGCTCATCCTCTTCAGGTTCAAGCAATTCTTCAATCTCTACTTGATAAAGATAGGAGGCTTCCTTCAGGCAGCGATCACAGGGGACATGCACGAGCAGGCGACCCCGGAAGCGAAGCATGATCTGACTTCCTTCGCGACTCAGCGAGCCTTGTATATGGACAGGATCCTCGGCGCCTTCCACTTCTACAGAGATTTTCTCATAAAAATCATGGTAACGCAGCTCTCCTTGACGGAGTTGTCGAAGAATCTGTTTCACATCTACCTCTCAGAGCAACAGTAAAAGTATATCAGTTTCGCCCCTGATGTCAAGCATTAACAAGCCTGAGCGTATCGCGGGCGATGGCCAACTCTTCATTTGTAGGTACAACCAATATCTTTACCTTTGAATCATCAGCGGAAATCTCGGCAAGCTTCCCTCGTGTCGCGTTCTTCTCAGGATCGAGCTTGGCTCCGAAGAATTCCAGTCCTTTGCAAATTTCCGCACGATCTTCAATAGAGTTTTCTCCAATGCCGCCGGTAAATATTATGCAGTCGACTCCGCCCATAAGAGCCGTGAACGAGCCGATGACTTTCTTGACGGAACGATGGAAGAGTGAAAGCGCCAAGGCAGACCTTTTGTCACCTTCATTCGCTTTTTCACTCAGATCCCGAAAATCACTTGAGTAGCCCGATACGCCGAGAACACCGGATTCTTTGTTTAACACCTTGTCCATCTCTTCAGAGGTAAGGTTTTCCTTTTGCATAATATAACTGTAAATCGCGGGATCGAAATTGCCGCTTCGTGTTCCCATGGGAAGACCCTCAAGGGGTGTAAAGCCCATTGTCGTATCCACACTCTTTCCGTTTTCAATCGCCGTCACGGAAGAACCGTTTCCAAGATGGCAGGTAATGGCCCGCAAGCTTTCTTTTGGAACACCGAGAAAATCGGCAGCGGTTTCAAATACGAATTTATGGCTGGTGCCGTGGAAACCGTATCGGCGCACACGATATTTCTCATAGTATTCATAGGGAAGAGCATAAATATATGCAGCCGGCTCCATCGTCTGATGGAATGCCGTGTCAAATACCGCCACATTCTTTACATTAGGCAAGACACTCTGAATAGCGCGCACGCCCAATATATTCGGAGGATTGTGCAGAGGGGCCAGGTCAGCGGCCTCTTCAATAGCCGCCATGACTTCTTCATCGATGACAACGGAGGACGAATAGCTCTCTCCTCCATGGACGATGCGATGACCTACTGCGCCGATTTCATCAAGTGAACCTAAAATGCGATGTTCCGGCTTTACAAGTGAATCGAGTGTCAGTTTGAGTGCGGCCGTATGATCGGGCAGTGGCACTTCAGTGGTATGCTTCTGACCATCGGATGTCTTGAGCACAAGCCTGGAACCGTCAAGACCGATGCGCTCAACAAGCCCGCTGGCGACCAGAGATTCATCGTTCATGTCCAAGAGTTGAAATTTCAATGAGGATGAACCGCAGTTAATGACGAGGATTTTCATGATGTCTCCTTACATTGTCTCGCATGACGAGATCCTTGTTCAATAAAGTACGAGAACAGTATAACAAATATACTCCCATTCGTCATAACTCTCGGATAAAAAATGGACATCATTTTTTGGTCTGAACACAAAGAAAAGACGGCTTGCATCATGAAATCATGCGCCAGAGAAGCCCCCTCAACCTGCTTCACAATCCTACCCGGCTTTCTTTGCTTCTTCCAATCAATGACACCCCATATTCCCGGACACGGAATCAATCTCAATTATTGGGAATTTAAACATTGTACGATTATTTTCTATTTACCGTCAGAAAAGACGAAAATAACTTTATATATTCCATTGATTTTACATTTGTCGGGCTATATAATGATCTCCATAATTGAACCATTCAACACTTTACTACAAATATGAAACAGGTGGCGCAATGCATTCTCGAATTAAAAGCCCTTCCGCAAATAAAAAGAATCTAATCATATTTCTATTCAGCTACCTCATCTCCAATATCGTTTCAGGGGTAGCATACGATGTATACATAAACTATCTCCAGGAAGCCTCTCCGACAGTGGCTATGTCTTTCTGGTCGTACTACGGTTACTCCGCTTTTATTGGCGCTATTTGCGTTCTGTTTGTTCCGAAAGTCGGTTACAAAAAAACACTCATTGCCGCAACATTAATAAATGCCGTCTCACTATTTTCATCTATTTATTTAAAGCACGAGCTTATCTATCACGTCTCAACTCTACTGATGCTTTCGGGAATTCAGTTGCACTTTGTCTTGCTGGCACCATTTATTTCCGGACACACACATGATGGAGACATTTCTAAAGACGAAGAGATAAAATGGTTTTCAGCCGCATATTTTGTAGGCTATATAGGTTATTTTCTATCTACATATCTTGGAGGGGTCTTGTCCGTTAAGTTCTTCTCTGTGTTTATGGATGCCGATTACAGCGTGGCACAAGAAATGACCAGATTTGTCGATAAAATGAATCCTCTCGAACTGAATAACTATTTGAAAGGCTTCCAGGCCGTGCTCATCATTGCAGGCATCCTCTCGATATTAAACGTATTCCCCCTGCTGTTTATCAAAGACAAGAAAATGGAGCAGCAACACTCAAGCTTCTCCCTAAAAGATTTCTTATCCAAGACAAAGGCCGTGTTGAATAAAGACAGCGTCACTTATCTGGTTTACTGGCTGCTTGTCAATTTTGGAATGGGTCTGTTTACACCTTATTTTACGATTTATCTGAACAGGTTTTTGCATATAGATAAAGCCACCTCTTCGCTCCTGATCTCTCTCTCCTACATCGCAATCGTCCTGTTTGTCACCTTGACCCCTATCTGCGCAAAGAAATTCGGGCAAGTTGTCACTCTGGCAGGAACATTTCTGCTTTCAATACCTTTCATGTCAATCATTGCCAACGGAAATGTTTTCGGCGATTATAAAATCCTCATCGTCGGCATTGCTTTGTTTATGAGATCCGGTCTTGCTAATTTATCAAGTCCTGTCGACAGCTCCATATCGATGGAGGTTGTGCCCGAAAAGCAAAGGGAAACATTTGCTTCCATCGTCAGTTTCTGTGCAGGCATCGGAAGTATTCTAAGTGGTCACTTTACAGGGAATTATCTTTTTCTGCAGGATAGCGGCTACAAAAATGCATACTATATCGCAGGTGTTATATATGCAGTTGCGTGCGTGATTATATTGATCGGCCTCAGAAAGTACAATCGGGTACAAGAACCGAAAGAGAAAAAAGAAGAAGCATAATCCGTAACAGCGCTATCTGCGCTCAATCATCGTTTATTATTTATTTTTAAATAATATAAATAAATTACTTACCGGAGGTGTAGAAGTGAACTGGCTATTCAACAAACTCGAGATCGGCGAAGAACTCAAAAAGAATTTCTTTGTGATCATGCTCGTATCTGCAGGCGGGGCAATAATATACATGCTTCCCTACTTCAGATATGACTACTACGACGCCTACATGAACATGTATAATCTTTCAAATACTCAAATCGGAGTATTCGGCAGCATTTTCGGTGTGTTTGGATTTATTTCATACCTATTCGGCGGCTATGTTGCAGACAGATTCTCCATCCGAAAGATTATTGCCATATCTCTTGTGGGCACAGGCCTGGGCGGTTTTGTCCACCTGATGGATCTTAGCTTTCCCGCATTAGTTGCGCTATATGCTTTCTGGGGATTTTCTTCCTTGTTTGCATTTTGGCCCGCCTGCATCAAAGCAGTGCGAGTTCTCTCCGATGCTGACGGCCAGGGAAAAGCTTACGGAATTTTCGAAGGAGGCAGGGGGATCTTTGCTGCCTTAACCGCTTCTTCAGCAGTTATCGTATTTAAACTGGGCGCCAACAAACTAGGCGAAGCCTATGGCATCAAGCAGCTCATGTTTTTTTACGCAGTCATCACAACCCTTTGCGGTATATTGGTTTTCCTGTTCATGAAGGACGAAACCATCCGAGACGATGAACACATTTCTTTTAAAGACATTAAAAATGTCATTAAGCTGCCCGCTGTATGGATCATTGCCATCGTAACTTTCTGTAACTATGTCTACACTTTGTCTTCCTTCTACTTTACTCCTTACTCGACGACGATTTTGGGTGTCAGCGTTGCCTTTGGAGCCACGCTTGCCGCATCCAAACGATGGATTGCGCCATTTTCCAATGTAGGNGGAGGCTATTTGGGAGACAAGTTCGGNACGAGCAATCTCCTTTTGGCTTCTTTCGTAATAATGATCATAGGAGTTGTAGGGATACTCGCTCTTCCTCTCAATCCCTCTACAACCATAACCATCATGTACACCGTACTTTTTATCATTTCCTATCTAGCTTATCAGGTGAACTCCACCATTACATGGGCAATGATGGAAGAAGGCGCCGTTCCCGAAAAATATTCCGGAACAGCAGCCGGACTCATTTCCACAATAGGATATCTACCTGACGTATTCATTTCGATCCTGGCCGGAGCGACTTTGGACGCCTTCCCCGGCGTAACCGGATTTCGATACTTCTTCGGTTTTCTCATCGCAATGCTCACCCTCGGCACTTTGGCCGTCATGATGTGGAAGAGACTGCTCAAAAAACAGAAGCTGGCACAATAAAGACAAACACAGGACGGAGAATGTATTATGATTCTAATAGAAAAGGCTCTTTTAAAAGAAATTTCAACTGAGTTGTTTTCTATCGACATGTTCCCGGACGCCGAAGAATTCAAGTCAGCCGTGTCGAAAAAAATTCACAACATAAAGAGTGCAGACCCGGCTGCCATCATGAAATCTTTGGATGAAATCGATAAAACAGGCTTCAAACAACAGTATCTCGCTATATTGGAGTCTTTCCTTTCCACAGAAGTCGCCAGAAATATAAATATTCTAGAGCTCTTCTTCCAAGAAGGAATGCTCGAGAACTTTCTGAAGAAATATCGAGAGCAAGGCCCGATCATCATGGACCGCAGAAGCCTAGCAGCTTATGATGTCTCCGATTTTCTGCGCGAAAGAATATTCGTTGAAACCGGATATGATACGGATCTGGACGGAAAGAAAGACTTGATCGAAATATACATCACCAGGCCTTGCGAAACATTGAAGGGAATGAAAGTCCCGACCATTCTCATCGCCAACCCATATCTAATGATGAGCAACGACGAGGTCTACGAGAACTACCTTCACGATGTAAATCTTGAACTCGTATCCAAAAATCCCAACGAACTGCAACTGCCTCAAAAAACAGGCGAGATCACAGTCGAGAGAAAGAGCTCGGCAACCAGAGAGAGTGCAGAATGCAATTTCCCGGTTTTTGACGCGGTTTGCGAATATCTCGACAGCCATCGATCAAAAGGATATGCAACGGTCTTCTCGCCGGGTCGAGGCTCTATGAACTCGGAAGGCATCAACGTCTGTGGCTCAAAATTGGAAATCGAAGCCATCACCTCGGTTCTCAAGTGGCTTTCGGGAGATGCAAAAGCATATACAGACATCGCAGGCACATGTGAAATCAAATGCACCTGGTCCAACGGAAGTGTCGGCATGGGCGGTAAATCGTACCTGGGTACACTTTGTATCGGCACAGCCACAACGGGTCCGACAAATCTAAAAACAATCGTTCCCGAGGCAGCTATAAGTAACTGGTATAGCTATTTTCGTACCGGCGGACTCACAAATTGCTGCATTGGCTATCAAGGCGATGACATCGATCTGTTGACATGGTCCTGCCAAAGCTTCCTCATGAATCCCCACAACTCGCATCCGGCAAAACGAGCTCTCTGGGAAGAAACGTTAGAAAAAATCAGAAACGACATGGATAGGGAAAGCGGGGACTACAACGAGTTTTGGGACGAGAGAAACTATCTCAACGCTGCCAAAGATATTAAATGCAGCATTCTGATTGTCCACGGAATTGAAGATTGGAATGTAAAAACGGATCATTGCTTCCATCTTTGGGAGGCAACAAAGAGTAACGACATCGTAAGAAATATGGTCCTCCACAGAGGTGAGCATATCTATATCTACAACTTGGAGGAGTATGATTTCGGCGACTACATCCACAGATGGTTCGACCATTGGCTTTTGGGAATAGACAACGGATTTAAAAATGGAACGGTAACGATTCAGGACAATCTCGATCTAAACGAATGGAGAGTTCACGAGGAACTACATCCTGACAGAATCGTATACTTCTCGGAACATTCGATTCTCACAGAAGAAAAGGGCACAGACGAATCGGTCTTGAAATTTGTCGATGACATTCAATCTTTAGGCTACGATTATAAAAAAGATAACCAGCAAGATTGGCTCGATAATCTGATCTTGGACAACACTGAAAACTGCATCAAAATTCAGTCAAACGCACTACCGGAAGAGCTGCTCATCAACGGATCTGTAGAAGTTGAATTCACCGCTTCGGCCGACGCCGAAAACTCGATCCTTTGTGCAATGCTTGTGGATCTCGGAAAAGATATTCGCTTCAGCAGCGAACCTGTCGACTCGGAGGGAGAACCGCTCCGACTGGGAATCAACGCCGCAACTATGAATATGTGCAAGTTCAAATTCCAAGAAACCCTGAGTAAATACAAGGTCATCTCAAGAGGATGGTTGAAAGCTCCAAAGTCTGCGCCGGAATCTTACAAAATTCCCATGATACATACCGACCACAGAATAAAAGCCGGCCACAAGCTGATGCTCATCATCTATGGACAGGATGCTCAATACACGCTTAGGGGTCTAAAACCTCGCACAATTTCAGTTGAGGAGCGCTCCATTAGGCTTGTTATCCCGACTCTATAGAAACAATTGTCCGACCTTCACACATGAAAAGGCTATATTCTCATAAACATTCGGTTCATTAACGTATCGTTTTGCTAAGAGAGAATAGAACCTGCAGCGGTCCGGCATCAAGAGCCGGGCCGCTTATTGCGTCATTTTAAAAATCAAATCATGGCTCGCCGAGGAAACAACTTCAAAGGTGAGAAATCAATAATATGGGCGCTGCAATCATGCCGTGAAGAAAGTTGACTTTCTAAGCCCGTTCAGGCTTTCCTTAATTTCATTCTTTCTATAAGAAATGTATGGCCGTTCAACGCCTCAATCGATTGTCCTCCTTCTCGCTTGTCTTTCTCCCCTCTCCCCTCTAAAATAGAAATATGAAAATCTTGGGAATTATTGCTGAATACAATCCATTTCACTTCGGCCATCTCTACCACTTGGAGGTAAGCCGCGCCCGCGCCATGGCAGACGGCGTCATCGCCGTAATGAGCGGACATTTTGTCCAGCGGGGAGAATGCGCTTTTTTTGACAAATTCACCCGAGCACAAATGGCGGTACAAGCCGGTGTGGATCTCGTTTTGGAGCTCCCTTTCCTATATGCAAGCTCATCTGCAGATTCTTTTGCCTCCGGGGCGGTCGATCTTTTGATCGACACGCGCGCGGTCAACGCCATTTCGTTTGGAGTCGAGAGTACAGATATAGACGCTCTCGTTGAGGTGGGCGGCATTTTAGCTCATAAAAAGAATGCCATTGATCAGCTCTTTCGCGTTTACTCTGCAGAGGGACACAGCTACCCTGTCGCTCAGCAAAAAGCTCTGGAACATTTTACGAAAAAGGTGTTGCGCAAGCCCAACGATCTGCTCGCTGTTCAGTATGTCAGGCGATTGCAAGAGAGAAAAGCGTCATTCGAACTGATTGCAATCCCCAGGGCTTCTCAGTCACACCATCAGAGCGCCTCCTCAATCCGCCGGGCAGCAAAAGAAGCTGAGTGGAAACATCTTCTTCCAAGCTTTTGTCTGCCTTTCATCGAGGATAAACAGCCTCTTTTTCCTGAAGATTTCTTTGATGAAATTATTTTTGCCATTCTCACAACCCGAGAACCGGAGAAAATAGCCGGAATGGAAGAAGGTCTTGAAAACGTGTTGCGAGAAAACGCCAAGACCGCGCTCCACTTCGATCAACTGCTCGATATGACTAAAAGCAAGCGCTATACGCGAACAAGACTTAGCCGTCTGCTCTTCCACTTGCTCTTTCAGGTTTACAAATCCGATATGGAATCCCTATCCGGCACCAACTTCGTGCGCCCGCTCGCCTTTAATGAGACGGGCCGGGAAATCCTTCGCCTGATCAAAGAGCAAAGTCCGCTCCCGATTATCTCCAACATTCCCCGCTTTCGGGGCACAAAAAAAGAGGAGGCTCTTTTCGAATGGGATCTCCTCACCTCAAGACTCTATTATAGAAAGGCGAAGTTGCCGCCGGATATGGACTTTCGCGCACCTCTCATTCTGTGATCAACATGTTTTGTTTCTTCGCGTTTTTCGAATGCCGGTTCTGTTTCCTTTTTCCGACGACTCGATTGATCTCTGCTCCATAAATCAGCGCCTGAGCCAGAAACTGGAAGAACAGCGCCATAAAAATAAACGTGTTCAGCGCCCCATAGAGGGCGTTTCTTGACGTAGATACTAATATCGGAAACAAGTTGCTGAGGAGGATCCAAGCCGATGTGGTAAATAGCGTCCCCGGCCATACTTTCCCGAGAGCCATCTTTCGGCTGGGCACTTTCATAAAGACGAGGGCAATCACCATCGGCAGCATCATAGGCATGATGATCCAGCGGATCCATGTGAGGAAACCGTCGATGAACTCAATGTTTCCAAAGAAATTCTTTATAACAACACGCACAAGATCAATCAAGGCAGGAAGAGAGAATGCGACAATCAACAGGAGGATGAACACGAGATTGTAGAGCATCGCAAAGATTCTCGTCTTCACAAAATGCGTCGACTTATTCCCGAAGACCTGGTCTAAAGAAAAGCGGATACTGGTGAGCGCTCTTGAGGAGCTCCATAGCGCCATCAAGATAGAGTAGAGAAGCAGCCACCCGCTGTTTAATTTAATATTGAGCACATAGGAGTACAAGAAGCGTTGAATTTCAGGCGGGAAGAAGCTCAACTCATGGATAAATCCGCTGATATCCCAAGGTAGATAACTGATGACGGCGACAAGAGCAAGAAGAAACGGAAACAGCGATAAAATGAGATAGAAGGCAATATACGCACTGTTGGCAACTCCTCTGTGATTGGAGAAGCCGGTGACGACATCGAGAAGAGGCGCAAGTCTTCCCTGCTCAATGGTATTGAGTTTTGTCAGTATCCGCTGGATAAGCGGACGCTCGTTCATCGGATTTTCCTTTTTCCTAGCCATAAAGTTCGTCAATCTCACTGTACTGTGCTTTAAATAAAGCCGCATACTTTCCGTTTTTTGCCATCAACTTTGCATGGGTTCCTTCTTCTTCCACTCCATTTTTTCCCATCAAAATGACGCGATCGGCATCTACGATCGTCGACAAGCGATGGGCAATACTCAAAGTGGTGCGCCCTTCGGACAGCTCATCGAGAGCTTGTTGAATCATTTTCTCATTTTCATTGTCTAGGGAACTCGTCGCTTCATCAAGAATTAAAATCGGTGGATTTTTTAAAAAAACACGTGCAATGGCGATGCGCTGTTTCTGTCCCCCGCTCAGAAGAATCCCTCTTTCGCCGACGACGGTGTCGTACATGTCGGGCAGATCCATGATAAAGTCATGGATGTTGGCGGCTTTGGCCGCTTCAACCACCTCCTCATCGGTTGCATCGAGGCGGCCATACAATATGTTGTCGCGGATGGAACCGAAATAAAGAAATACGTCCTGTTCCACCATGCCGACATTCTTGCGAATCGATTGAAGAGTGAGTTGTCTGACATCGATTCCATCGATTTTCACACTCCCTGATTGCACATCATAGAAGCGAGGAATAAGCTTGGATATCGTGCTCTTGCCGATGCCCGACGGCCCTACAAGCGCCACATTTTCTCCGGGGGCAATGGCGAGATCAAAGTGAATCAGTACTTCTTCCCCTTCTCCTCCATAGGAAAATGTCACATCGTCAAATTCAATGGCGCCCTCTGCCACGCCCAGATCGACAGCCCCTTCTATATCTTCAATAGAAGGTTTGATATCCATCATCTCGCAGAAGCGCTCAAAACCGGCAATGCCCGTCTCATACTGTTGCGTAAACTGAACCAGCCGGCGAATCGGCTGCATGAAATAATTCGAATAAAGCAGATAGGCAACGAGCTCGCCGATATTGATCGTTCCTCTGATGACAAAGAAACTTCCCAAGACGATCAGGCTGAGCGATAGAAGATGGATGATGAAGTTGCTGCCCGCTTCAAACGTTCCCATCGCCCGGAAAAAAGCTTGACGGCTTCGCAGGTGCGAGTAATTAAACCCGGCAAACTGCTCCTCCTCAAAATCTTCATTGGTAAAGCTCTTTGATAAGCGAATTCCTGAAATGCTGTTTTCTATCTTTGCATTCATATTCGCGTCATGATGGCGAACGCCTCTGGAAGCCTCTTTCATCCCTCTTCTTCGCGTGTACGCATAATAAATGAGGCATAGAACGAGGACAAAGGTGATCAGAGTCAGTATAATATTTATGCGCACCAGAATAATCAGTGAGCCGATAAGCATGATCGCCGAGATGAAAAGATCCTCCGGTCCGTGGTGGGCAAGCTCGGCAATCTCGCGAAGATCTCCCACTAAACGACTCATAATCTGTCCTGTCTTTCTCTTATCGAAAAAACTGACATCCATCGTCTGCAGATGAGCAAAAAGATCTCGCCTCATATCGTATTCCATGCGCGCTCCCACCACATGTCCCCAATAGCTCATAAAATACTGCGCTCCGAGTCTGAGGATGTATAATATGAAAAGAACACCTCCAAATAGGAAAATAGAACGCAGATCCGCTTGAGGGATGAATCGATTGACGACCTCTTTGGAATAGAGGGGAAATAAGAGATCGACAACCGCCAAAAATAGAGCGGCGAATAAATCCAATATAAATAATCGCATGTGTGGCTTATAATAAGAAATAAACCGGCGAAGCATACCCCCTCCAAACATATATATTTCGTTACATTTTACTATACAACAGCAAAGGAGTCACTATGTACACAGCTCTGCGGAAACGATTAGAGCGAAAACCTCAACCGATTGATCCCATGCGCTCCTATGCCGTCGCATTGATCCTTGAGTATCATGATAACGAAACTTATTTGGTGATGCAAAAGCGTTCACTCTATATCGCACAACCTACAGAAATCTCTTTTCCCGGCGGAGCTATCGAAAAAGGAGAGAGTTCCATGCAGGCAGCTCTGCGAGAAAGCTGCGAAGAATTGCTGCTATCTCCGGAAGATTTGGCTTATCTGGGTCCAATGGATTATCTTGTGAATTCCCCTCGTTTAGTAATCCTGCCTCATGTCTTTCACTATACAAAAAAAGGCCTGATTGAACAGTTTAATATAGATGAAGTACAGCGTCTTCTCCACCTTCCCGTCAGCTGGCTACTGCGTCAAGAGCCCTACTACACAGAGGGGGTGTCATCGTTGGAACTGCCAAAGGACTTTCCATATGAGAAAATCCCCAAGGGAAAAGACTATCCGTTTCATCTGACAAATCATTCATTCTACTTCTATACATATGACGGAGAACACATCTGGGGGCTAAGCTCGCGCATTTTGACACATTTTGTTGAAATGCTCAGAGAAATAGACACCTCTTCTTTCAGGAAATAACAAAGAGCGGTTTCACTCCGAAGCCGCTCTTTTGATTCGCATTCAATTCTTGCTAGTAAACGACCTTGCCAAGTGTCGAAAGGACCAATTCCATCGCCCATCGGGCGGTAATGTTGTGATCGTCGAGTATGGGGTTGACTTCCACCATGTCGACTGCCAGCAATTTACCGGTCTCCGCCAGCATTTCAGCCGCTAAAAACGCTTCTCTGAGCGTCAGGCCACTGTGAACCTTTGTCCCTGTTCCGGGAGCCGATTCGGGAGTGATCGAGTCAACATCGTAGCTGAGGTGGATGCCCGCGGTGCCGTCAGTGGCAATTTTGATCGCGCGCCTCATCACCTCCGGCATTCCCAGGAGATCGATGTCGTAGATGGAGAAGACATTGAGGCCTGAGGCTTTCATCTTTTCAATCTCTTTTTTGTCAAAATCTCTTCCCGCGATCTGAACACATTTTTTCGGGTCTGCATACACAGGACCTTGCCCATAGTCAACCATGACATCCGGCCCATATCCGCAGACGGCTGAAAAGGACATCCCGTGCATGTTTCCTGTTTCGGTGATCGTGTCATCATTCCAGTCGCCATGGGCATCAATCCAGATGACGCCGACACTGCCGAAGTGCTTCAAAGATGCCGAGATGCTGCCTGCAGCCAGACTGTGATCACCGCCAATAGCAATGGGGAATGCGCCGTCTCTATGTGATTCCAACGTTTTCTCATAGAGTTGCTTGCAGGTGGAAATGACGGATTCATAATTGCGAAGTGTTTCGCTGGAAGCTCCGGTGGAAGGAGCCACAATATCTCCCTTGTCAAGAAGTTCATAGCCCAGTCCTTGGATGCCTTCTACAATTCCCGCCAAACGCATGGCTGCGGGTCCTAGAGCCGGTCCTCTTTTCGAAGCTCCGCAGTCGATCTGAACTCCCGTTAGATCAATCCTTTTTCGCATATAAAATTCTCCTTTTTGCCTTTGATGGTTGAAATACTCTTAAATTAATTATAGCAAATATTGACCGGGAAAATCGTTCATCACAAAATCATCATATTCCCGGGCAAAAAAGCACAAAAAGCACATCGACTTCATTCGGAAAAATAACCGCTTAAAAGCTCATATGCCTCCTTCGCCTGTTCCATCATATCGTTCAAAATCTTTGCTACAGGAAGTATCTCTCTGATGACACCGACACTCTGCCCCGCTTGAACGAGCCCCCACTCGACATCTCCCTCAACAGAAGCTTTACGCGAAGTTCCCCTCACTAATTGCGACAGTTCTTCGGCCGCTCTTCCCTCCGCCTCCATCTTATGATAGAGCTCCGTCAGAGGGTTTCTCAATGAACGCACGAGCGATCCCTTGCGCCCTGTCGTCACCGAATCCGTGTCCGTCGCAGCGAGAATGGCTTCTTTTGCGCGTATATGGGCGCCGCACTCTTTGCTCGCATAAAAGCGTGTGCCCATCTGCACACCGCCGGCACCCATGAGAAGTGCACAGGCAAGGCCTCTCCCATCAGCGATTCCTCCGGCAATAATTCCCGGAATCTGAATTTCGGGAAGAACCTGTGTCATAAGAGACATCGTAGAAATACTTCCGATATGGCCTCCCGCTTCCATTCCTTCAATGATCAGGGCATCGGCGCCGGCACTTTCCACTCGCTTTGCCAGTCGAACATTGGGAACAAGCGGTAACACTTTGATCCCTGCTTCATGAAGCGGCGCAATCAGTGGAACGGGATTGCCCGCCCCCGTCGAAACACATGCCGGTTTTTCTTCCAGCACCACCTGTAATTTCTCCCGCCAATCTTGCTCTTGCAAGACAAGATTGACGCCGAACGGCTTCTGCGTCCTCTCCCTTGCTTTTACAATTTCTTTTCGAGTCCACTGCGCATCTCTGCCTGCCGTTGCAATCATTCCCATGCCGCCGGCCTCACTGACAGCAGCGGCAAGCACAGCATCAGAGATCCACGCCATCGCGCCTTGAATAACGGGATACTCGATCCCCATCAATTCGGTAAAACTCGTTCGCATTGCGCCTTACCCCTCTTGTATTGCATGAATTTTCTTTTCAATCTCCGCTGTTTCAATCTCCATGCCGGGTTTGCCTAAAAGGGCAAACATATTGTTTTTATAGGCCTCCACTCCCGGTTGATTAAACGGATTGACTCCCAAAAAGAGGCCGCTGGCAGCACAGGCAATCATGAAAAAGTACATCAGTTTTCCGAGGTTTCTTTCATCGAGTTTGTCGACCTCAATAATGATGTTGGGGACGCCGCCTTCCATATGGGCAAGAGCCGTCGCCTGCATTGCCCGACGATTGATAAAGTGCAAATCTCTCCCATACAAATAGTTCAACTCATCGAGATCCTGTTCGTCGCCGGGGATGAAAATATCGGCTTTTGGCTTGAGAATATCGATGACCGTCTCAAAGAGGATGCGCTGACCCTCCTGCACATACTGCCCCAAGCTGTGAAGATCGGTGGTGTTGATCATCGCAACCGGGAAGATTCCTTTGTTCTCTTTGCCTTCACTCTCTCCAAAAAGCTGCTTAAACCATTCAGCAAAATACATCAGCTTCGGATGATAATTGACAAGAATTTCAACGTGCTTGCCCTCTTCCAAGAGACGAGAGCGCATGAGAGCATAGCGGTAAGCAGCATTTTCTTCAAGGAATTCTCGACTGTACTCTCGGCTCCCCTCCTTCATCCCCTCAAGAAAAGCTCGAATATCGAGTCCGGCTACCGCCATCGGCAAAAGGCCTGCGGGAGTGTGCACACTATAGCGTCCTCCGATATCTGCCGGGATCGAAAATGTCCTATAATTTTTTTGCGATGCGAGCGTCCGCAGAGCGCCCGAATGTTCATCGGTGATGGCGATGATTCTCTTCGACGAATCACCTCCGTATCTCTCTTCCGCCATCCGGCGCAACAGCCGAAAACTGATGGCCGGCTCCAGCGTCTTGCCGCTTTTTGAGATGACAAGGACATAAAACTCCTTGTCGCATATATAATCCGTCACCTCCACCAGCTCTTCCGAACTCATATGGTGACCCATAAAAATAATTTCCGGTTTTCTTCCATACGTCGGACAAAGCGCCTCCATGACGGCTTTCGACCCGAGATAGCTTCCGCCGATCCCGCTGATGACCAACACATCTGCCCGTTGACGGATCTCATCGGCGATCTCTTCTATTTCGCAAATCTGCTTCTCGCTCAATTTGTCGGCGTAGTCCAGCCAGCCTAGGAATTCTCCGCCGGGTGCCGTTTTCTCCTGAATCATGCGGTGAACATGGCTCGTCAGCTCCTGCCCGTCCTCCACCTTATGAATATGCGGTGAACAAAAACGCGTCTCAATACGCATAGATACCTCCTTTGTCAAACGAGTCTACAGGCAAAGTATAACAGCAATGCGATATAGTGACCGGAAAAAGCAGGCCACAAGATCTTGCGCTACTCATTGTTTTCTATTTTATCATAACCGGGCAGATGTTTTTAAAGGACAAAATTGCATCCCAAGACAATAAATAAACGGCAATCATTGTTGCCGGAAACTAATCATACACATTCGTCAAAAAACTTTTGACCTTCGATGCAATCGATGAACTCGTGATATCATCCAGTTTGATATACTGCGCCCCTAAAGCTTCTGCTATATCTTTTGCAAGAGCCAGGCGAATATAACTGCTTTCTGTATCTAAGACCAATGAATAAATCTTCTCATGATAGAATCGTTTGGCTATATTTATGGCCTCCTGAAAAGGATCCTGTTCACTTTGAGAATAGTTTGCTCGACCATCGGAAATTAAGACAAGACAATGAATAGCGTCCCTATGCCTTCGGCGTTCTGCCAAAATCAAATCATGCGCCTTTTTCAATCCCAAACTGAGCGGCGTCGTTCCTCCGGTTTTAAGACTGCGCAGTTGTTTTTCAGCTCGATCTATGCTTCGAGTCAGAGGAAGCAGCACATCCGCGCGATCTTTTCTAAAAGCGATGATGCCGACCGAGTCTCGCATCTGATATGCCTCGTTTAGAAGGCTTAAGATCGCTCCTTTTGTAGCTCCCATGCGTTGTTTAGCTCCCATCGATCCGCTGGCGTCAACCAAAAAAAATATAGAAACACCGGTTCTCTGTTCGCGAATCTTCCATCTTAAATCCGTCGGTTTCACCTGTATTTTCAAGTTCGGATCATCGCTTCCGTGCCTGATAGCCGAACGTAGAGTGGCGTCCATTGCCAGATCCGCCGCATCACCTTCTGCCAAACGATAGCGCACATACCGCCCTCTCCTGGAATTACTGGCCGTCTTCAGTCTTTTCCCCTCTCCGGGACTTTTCACCTTCCCAAAAGACGAGAGATTGAGTTTCAGCTGCTGATCCAGTTCAACGATATCCTGCCATAATTCATCGTCTAATTTACCATCAAGCGTCGGATCAACCCGATCGGGCTCATTCTTCTCATCCATTTCGGCAGAACCGAAATCCGGCGCTTCTTTGGGCGATCCCTCTCCCGCTGCAGCCTCAGCTGTGGCTATATCTTTTGCCTCCAATGTCTCTTTCATGCGATGGGGCAACACATACCTGGCGGCCAAACTGATGTCATCCATGCAGACTTGGGGCTGTTCATTCCACGCGGCGATAGCAAGCGCTGTCTGGCATAAAACAATCTCCGCTCTATGACCGGCGGCATGAGCCGAGGTAGAGAGTTGCGAAGCCCACTTTAGGCAACTGTCCGGCATGATGATTTTATTCAAACTCTGTCTGGCTCGAATTATCTTTTCACGCAGTCGCTTTGTCTCATTTTGCCAAGCTCGACAGAATTCAAGCGGATCATCTTCATACGCTAAGCGCCGCTCAATAATCTGTCTTCTTGTGGCAACATCCGACTCCGATCCTATGTTTACATACAGCCCAAATCGATCCAGCAGCTGTGGGCGCAGCCGGCCTTCTTCCGGATTCATCGATCCAATCAAAACAAAACGAGCCGGCTGAGAAGCCGTCAATCCCTCTCGCTCCACAATGTTTATCCCACTGGCGCAAACACTCAAAATGGGATTGATAAGCGCATTTGATAATAGATTCACTTCATCGACATATAAGAATCCGCCATCAGCTAAACTGAGTAACCCTGAAAAAAGAACCGGCTCTCCCCGCACAATAGAAGCTGAAAAATCAATCCCTCCAATTAGGCGATCTTCTGTTGTATTCAACGGAACTTCGATATAAGGCGCCTCAGGAACAAGCTGAGCCAAGCCCCTAGCCAAAGTCGTTTTTGCCGTTCCTTTTTCACCTGAGAGCAATACTCCCCCCACTCGCGGATTTACAGTCGCCAGCAGGAGGGCTTCCTTGGCTTTTTCCTGGCCTAAAACGGCGGCAAAGGGAAAACAAAACTTATAATCCGGCATAATTCTGAATCATTTCTTCGATTTCTTGTGGATTGATTCTGCCTTCTTCAAACGGCCGCCGCCTTAAGCGATGCGGGAGAGCCAAATTTGCCGCCACAATTAAATCCTCAAGTTCCACTTGGCTTCGTCCGGAAAACGCCGCATTGGCCAAAGCCGTTTTAATCATCGTAATATCCGCTCGATGGCCGTCTACTTCAAGGGTAATGGCAATATAAGACGCTATCTCCAAATCCGTTTCATTGTAGCTGACCTCGGGCAAGCGATTCTGCGCCTGCCTGATTTGCTCTCTTAAAGCCGATTGCTGATCAGAAAAAGCATGGACAAAAGACTCCGGATTCTCTTCAAAAGCCAGACGACGGCGAACCACCTCCATCCGCTGACGGATGTCATCTTCTCCGAATACATCGACAACCAAACCAAAGCGGTCTATCAGCTGAGGCCGAAGATCACCTTCCTCCGGATTCATCGTTCCGACAAGTAAAAAGCGGGACGGATGAGAATAAGACACGCCTTCGCGCTCAATCGTATTGACTCCCATAGCTGCTGCATCGAGTAAAGTGTCAACCAGATGGTCGTCAAGCAGATTCACTTCATCGACGTAGAGGATATTTCGGTTGGCTTGAGCCAATATGCCCGGCTCAAATTGTTTTTCACCGCGCCGGATCGCCTGTTCTATGTCGAGGCTGCCAACCAATCGATCTTCCGTAGCGCTGACGGGCAAGTCGACGACCCGCATCCGTCCTGAAACGGGCGGATGATCTTTTCTTTGGCGACACTCACGACACCAGTGTGCCGGTTGATTCGGATCACATGAAAACGGACAACCCTCAACCTCAAGCCGCAATCCCAGGACATCTGCCAATGATCGGACAGCCGTCGATTTAGCTGTCCCCTTTTCGCCGCGAATCAAAACCCCGCCAATCTGCGGATTGATCAAATTGAGTAATAAAGCCCGCTTCATATCCTCTTGACCGACAATCGCGGTAAAAGGAAAATTCATGCGTTTCATGTCGGTATGATTCATTGTGTTGCTCCCTCCAGATCATGATCGAGCGCCAAATAGATTTCGCGGATGCGTTCAAGTTGTTCCGGCGAAGCATCCCAATAACCGCGCCGGTGGTATTCCATCATTCTTTCCAATATCTCTACATAGGCATGAGGATTATTTTCAATCATTTGCTTTCGCAGTCGCTCATCTTCAACATAGCAGGCATCCAACTCGTTATACACCCATTGATCGACCGCCCCGGTCGTAGCTGCCATGCCCAATATGTTTTCAAATCTGTCTGCTATCTGTTGAGCGCCATGAACCGGATGCTTCAAAAGCCCTTGAATCCACTTCGGATTGAGCACGCGTGTGCGTACACCCCGGGCAATCGCCCGATCCACCGTTTCAGTCAAGGGGCGCGTCTCTGTCACATCCGTGATATACAAGCTGACTTTTCGTCCTTTGACCAATTCCACCGACTTGGCTAATCCGCCGAAGAACTCATAATAGTGATCGAGATCCGTGACCTCATACTCGTGACTGCTCCTAAGCTGTGAGACAACTTCGACACTTCGCAGATTGTCTTCGTAGAGACCGCTGACACTTTCTCCATGCTTGCCTCGGCCATAGACATGGCGCAGACTGGCAGTAAAGGAAAAACCCAGTTGACTTTCTTCTTCCCAGTTCTTGCTCTGAATAATATCTGTCAGTTTCGTGCCGTATTCTCCTGCCGCAGGTCCGAAGATGCGCGCTGAGCTGAGCGATTTCGCTTCGGTACGGGAGTATCCCTCATCGATAAGCCGGCGATACCTGGCTCGTGTATGAGCTAAAAAGAAATTGCTCTCCTCAGGTTCATCGGACTGAGCTAACTCATGAAACAGATCGTCCAGTGTTTCCACTTGTGTGGAAAACATGTCTCTAAAAAAACCGCAGATGTTGATCGTTACATCAATCCGAGGCCGACCCAGCTCTTCCAGAGGAATCAGCTCAAATTTCTGCTGCCAGATATGTGTGTCTTTGGCAAAGCGAACCCCTAAGTAACCAAGAATCTGTCCCAAAGTCTCTCCTTGCGTTCGCGATGTCTCGAGCCCCCACAATATAACGGCACAAGAGCGCGGGTATTCTCCATGCTCTGAAAAATATTTTTGAATTGTGTTTTCTGAAATTTCTCGCCCTCTTGCCATAGCCGCCGGCGACGGGATCTGCCTGGGATCAAACTGATACAAATTGAAGCCTGCAGGAAAAACCTCCGGATTGCGATAGATATCCCCACCCATCCGAGCCGGATTATAACCGCCTGCCAGAGCGTGAACCAATCCCTCAAGTTCATTGTTTATCGCTGTCGCCGCACTCGCCTCCCGAGCCATCTTCTCTGCTTCCTCAGCCGAATGGCCTTCTTCTTTGTAACGGTTGAACATCGTTGTATGATAGACGGCCTGCTCATCAGGAGAATAGCCGGTTCCGAATACATGAAGTCCTTCCGGAATCAGACGACGCTGCATGCGATACAGCTCCTCTTCCATTTCATCGATCGTCTCCGGCATTTCAAGCGTTTTCGCCTGTTCCTTCAGTTGTTCCAAAGCTGCCTGAGAGCTCTCCGGAGACAGAACCAGAGTCTGCCGATAGCTTTCCAGGCGGCTCGATAGCTCAAGATAATCTCCATACAATTCACCTTGAACAAAAACGGGAGGTTGATAGCTGACAAGATTGGCATGAGATCTCCGCTTGGCGATCATCGCCTCAGCGGGATTGCCCAGATAATACAAGTAAATATGAGGCAATTCCCCAATTAAGCGGTCAGGATAACACTCTGCGCTCATGCCGCTCTCTTTTCCAAGAGTAAACTCCAGTGTGCCGTGAGTTCCGACATGGACGACGGCATCGGCCTGAAATTCCTCGCGAAGCCACTGATAATACGCGCAATATTGATGATGCGGCGGCGTCTTTTTATCATGATAATCTTCCAATGAATCACCGCCTCGAGCCGGCTGCAATCCGATGAACACATTTCCGCTTATGATTCCCGGAATAAAGAACTGTCGGTCATGCACCATTATATTTCCCGGTTTTCGTCCAAAATGCTCCGTCACATCGACAGGCGCCTCGTACTTATCTGTCGAATAATAGATCGCCTGCTCCCATTGCGTTTCATAGTGTCCCGAATTGACCGCTCTTCCCGCTCGGAATATATCCTTCAGGTCATCAGAACTCAAGGATTCCGTCGCATAGCCGACCTCTTTTAAACATTCAAGAATCTGTGCAACGGAAGAAAATGTATCTAAAAAAGCCCCGCCAAACAGATTGGCTTCTCCCGGTGGGTAGTTATAGCAAATAATAGCTATTTTCTTGTCAGAATTATTCTTTTTTCGCAGCCGAATCATTCTTTCTGCTCGCCGAGAAACATGAGCGATCCGCTCGTGAATCGGCTCCATAGTATACAGCTTGATGTCCGATTGGGGATCGACGACGCCGGACGAGCTGGCTCCGATCGGAATCGTGTCAATCGATCCATCAAGCTCAGGCAGCATAATCGAGATCAGATTCTCGCTGGGTGTGCATCCATTTATGGACAACCGCCATTCTTCTTCCGTCCTGCGAGTCAAAAAGAAGGGGTGGAGATAAGGTACATCCATCTCTTTTAAGAAGGCAACTCCCCGTTCCACCTCGCCTCCCATCGGACCGGCTGACAAACGAAACGGAGATGTGTTTACGATGAGATCCACCCCTCCGTCAATCGACTCAACCATCCGGCGCAATTGCGCTTCATTGCTCGCAAACGTGTCTGCTGTGCCGATAGAGTAGACATTGGAAAATGCGCTCAGACTGTCTCGCAAAGCTATAAGGCAAGACGTATTGTCTGTCGGATATGTCTGTGCGGAAAAAAACAGGATCACATTCGGCTTTTCAGGAGAAAAACCCTCTGTCTTTTTATAAGCCTCCGGATTGTCAAAGCTCTCCATCGTATTTAACTGATACCATGCAATCGGCTTAGCTTCATGCGGCGGTTTGGGAACCGGCAAACCGGTCATTGAGCCATAGTCTCGCAAAAGAAGGAGGAGAAGATTGAGAATATTGTCTTTTGTAGGATACTGAAAATACTTCATGCACAACGAATAGTTCCTCATGTCGCGCATGACACCGGGTAAAAATTTTCCGGCCTTTTCAGCAAATGTCTGCATCTTCTTCATCTTTTCCATACTTGGAGCCGAATTGCCTGAGCGCCGCATCGTTTCGGCTGAGAATTTCCCCAGGCGCATAAACTCCCGGCTCGCTGCTCCGAAAGGAATGACATGGCTCTTTGTGCGAGACAATACCCGATCAATCTCGTCGATGAGCTTGGGAGGAGACCCCATCTGATCGAGGAAAACGGCGTCTGCTTGCTCTATTGCTTCAATAAGGCCCTTCTTCGCTTCCTCTTTCGGCTCTTCAATTGCATAATAAATCGTCAGATCAAGAGCGGACGGCGATAGTTGATCAATCGTCCTTTTTGCAAGCAGAAGATTTTCCATTGCAGGGGTCGAGACGGTAATAAAGACAACTTTCATGATTTGACCACCTTTTTTGCATAAAAAATTGGCGTTCCCAATTCCTTATCTATGGAGATGTCGGCCTGAACCCGAAAGACATCCTCCAACACATTGCTTTCAAGGATCTCCCAAGGATTTCCTCGGCGAAAAACACTTTGATCGTGCAAGACAATTAATTCATCGCTATATCGAGCGGCATGGTTGATGTCATGCAACACCATAACGATAGTGATGCCCTGTTCTCGGTTTAGTTTCGTCACTAATTCCATGATTTCAAGCTGGTGAGAAATGTCCAAAAATGTTGTCGGCTCATCGAGCAGCAGAATTTCCGGATCCTGAGCAATACTCATGGCAATCCAAGCCCGTTGACGCTCCCCGCCGGAGAGATTGGCCAATTTGCGATTGGCTAAATCCTGCATACCGGTAGTTGTCAATGCCCAGTCCACCTTCTCTTCATCCTCTGCACTGTTGCCGCTCCACCACTTTCTATGAGCAAATCGACCATATTGAACAAGTGTTCTGACATTGACATCACTCATGGTGTAGTTAAATTGAGACAGAATGGCAATGTGTCGAGCGACATATTTGGTGTTGAGCCGAAAAATGTTTTTGCCACGAAGCTTTACCTCTCCGGCAGAAGGCTTTAAATTTCTGCTGAGCGTTCGCATTAATGACGTCTTGCCGCAGCCATTGGGCCCAATGATGGCATATACTTTCCCTTTTTCAAAAGCCAAATTGATGTCATGGAGTATTCTCCGGTCGCGAAACGCCACGGAAAGATGATGAACGGTTAAAATCGGTTGATCCATCTCTTACCTCCGCAACAAATATAGGAAAAACGGCGCACCCAGGACGGCCATGACAATGCCCACAGGAATTTCAGTGGGGCTGAACACTGTCCGAGCAAAGGTATCGCTGAGCATGACCAATGCCGCTCCCAACAGGGCGCTGGCCGGTATCATAAATCGATAATCATTGCCAATGAGCAGTCGAATACTATGAGGCACAATAAGACCGACAAATCCGAGTAAACCCACGACGCTGACAGCGCTGGCGGCAAGCAATGCAGCAAGCGCTGTACAGAACATCCGAGTTTTCTCAACCTCCAAACCCAGGCCGCGTGCTACATCGTCTCCCAGGATGAGAATATTCATATGTGTCGAGGACATCAACGACAACAATAAGCCAATCACACTGTAGGGTAAGATCGTAAAAACTTCTCCCCAACTTCTAGCTGACAGCGAGCCGTTCATAAATGTCAAAGCCCCATGAACTCGGTCACTATAAAAGACCAGCATTCCCGAAATCCCGGCACTAAACAGGGCGGAAACAGCCACCCCCGCCAAAATGATGCGGGTAGGCTGAATGCCGCCTTTCCAGGCAAGAATATAGATAATGATGGCTGCCGACATAGCGCCGACAAAAGCAAAAATTGGAACCAAAGCCATATGTTGAGGCATGATGACCAGAATGAAGATGCCGAACAATCCGGCACCGCTGGAAATTCCAATGATACTGGGATCGGCTAAGGGATTTGACATGACCCCCTGCAACAGAGCCCCGGCAATGGCTAAGTTCATGCCCACCAGTCCACCTAATATCATCCTCGGGAAACGAATATTCCATATCGTCA
>JGI24710J26742_10000134_pt1 | contig 63620 bp, 80 predicted proteins | sample BioPla2DNA2_FD_26742 | JGI IMG/M metagenome (IMG submission 26742) | reverse complement strand
GCACGCCGCCAGCGTTCATCCTGAGCCAGGATCAAACTCTTCATTAACAGTTTAATTCTTCTCATCTTACGCTACTTCAGTTTTCAACGTTCATGCGCCGCACTTCGCGACAACTTCTATATCTTACATCATTTGGGCTTATATGTCAACCCACTCTCATGAAACCCCCAAAAGTGGGGCTCCTATAATATATCTCATATGATCTAAGCGGTCAAGGACTTTTTTCCGTTTTTTCCGCGCTCTCAAAATTAATTTTTCGAGATTTTGGATCTATGTGATAAATCATATCCTTTCTCTCGACAACGACACGCGTCCGGTCAAGAAGATCGCCATCTTCCAGGATTGAACGAAAGAGTTTGACATTGGGATTAATGGCGACGGGATTACCTACCCTTCGAAACATCGAGAGATCTCCTGACGTATCACCATAGGCATAACTGTTCTCCAGGTCGATCGAGTATTTCTCTACCAATTTATCCAGCGCCACCGACTTGTGGATATGGTCCCACATAGGCTGCACTTCTCCGGTAAAGCAGTTGTTTTTGACCTCATATTTACTGGCGCAATAATCCATCGCTTCGTATTTTTGTGCCATCCTTGAGATTAGAAAATCCGGACTCCCCGATATGAAGAAAATGCCGTGCCCGAGCGCCTGATGCCACTTAAGCTGATCGCGGGTAAATACATACGTCTTCTCCCAGTTCTGCGCAATGACCTGATCGGCAATAAAATCTATAACGGAGGTGTGAATGCCCTCCAGAGAGTCCCTGTATGCCGCTGATACTTCCAAAAGATATTCTTCATAGTCGCCCTTGCGTATCGCCCATTCCTGAAACGTGCTTCGGCCATGGGATATCCACACGCTCACATCCAGCACTTCATATTTGATCAGCTTCTTAAAATGTTCGATGAGAAGCGAGTTTCGAAACAAAGTGCCATCCACATCGAAAAAGGCTCCGATCATGAAAATCCTCCTCTATGGGCCAGCCCGGTGATATGTTCCACACCCATCTTCTTCGCTCTGGTAAATGACTTAAGATATCTCAAAATCTCCACCGGCAAAAGCGGATTGGAAAACATCGCCGTTCCGACGGCAATCGCTGAGCTTCCGGCAAGAAGAAACTCCACTGCATCATCGCCTGAAGAAATCCCTCCCATCCCCAAAATAGGAACTTCAACCGCCTGATATACATCATAAACCTTTTTTAGAGCTAGGGGTTTGATGGCGGGGCCACTCATTCCCGCGCCAACCAAATGAAAGACGGGCCTTCCGCTCTGCACATCAATTGCCATCCCCGAAAATGTATTGACCAAGCTGATGGCATCGGCCCCTTCCTCTTGGCAAATTCTTGCCATATCGGCGATACTGGTCACATTCGGAGAAAGCTTGACGATCAGACACTTTGTCACGACGCTGCGGACGGCACGCACGGCACGTCGCAACATCTCTTTGTCAGTCCCAAACACCATTCCGCCTTCTTTTACATTCGGGCACGATACATTGAGCTCAATTGCATCGACGTCCTCTCTATTTAATATAGAAGAAAGCTCTCTGTACTCTTCTATCGTGTTGCCGTTAATATTGGCAATGATCTTCGTATCATACCTCCTCAGAAAGGGGATCTCTTCTCGAATAAAATGCTCCACTCCCGGATTTTGAAGACCGATGCTGTTGAGAAGACCCATGGGCGTCTCATGGAGCCGGGGCGGAGGATTTCCCTTTCTGGGCTCAAGTGTGATTCCCTTTACGCTGACGGCGCCAAGTATAGATAGATCAAAAAACTGAGCAAACTCTCTTCCGCAGCCAAATGTTCCGGAAGCGACCGTGACCGGGTTTTTCAACTCAAGAGTCCCTATGGTTGTCCTTAAAAGCGTATTTACTCCCACGCCAACTCCTCTCCCCTAAAAACAGGACCGTCAGAGCAGACCTTCTTATACACTGTCCCTGAATTGTTTTTGACCGGCACCGCACAACCTATGCACGCGCCGATGCCGCATGCCATCTTTTCCTCGAGGCTGAGCTGGGATGGAACACCCGCTTCCATACACATGCTTCGGACTGCCTTCAGCATGGGCAGAGGACCGCAAGCAAAGACCTCCACTCCCTCTTGCAAAACCTCCTTCAACAGATCTGTCACAAAGCCCGGCTCCTTCGTCTCTCGGTGTATGCGCAAATTTGTCTTCTTAAATAATTTGGCAGGCTCACACTCATCGCGAAAGCCGAGCAGGCACAGATAATCGCGGCCTTGTGCATCCAGTTCTTGACTCAATCCAAGAAGTGGAGCAATGCCGACGCCGCCCCCGATGAGCAGCGCTTTTTTCTGCTCGCTTGTATCAAACCCTTTTCCCAGAGGTCCCATGACGCTTAGGCAATCTCCCGGAGAGCTTTTGCGAAGTCGTTTTGTCATCTTGCCTACTTCCTTGATCAAGAGCAGAATCTCCCGTTGCGTCTGCGAGGCAACACTAAAGGGCCGACGAAGGAGGTCCGGGCTGTTTTGGTCCATGACGCTGACAAACTGTCCCGGAGAAAACACCATATTCTCAGGCCTTTCAAGGATTATTCGATAATATTCCTCCCCTAAATCACAAACCGACAAGATCTTACTTGTAACGCACTGCATTGATGGCCTCCTTCATCTCCAGCGCCGCTGCCCTGCTCGCTTCTTTCCAAGGAAGATGTGACTTCTTATAAGCATAGAGAATCCCCCTGGACGAATTGACGATCGCGCGACATCCGTCTTCTCCGAAGGCACCCTGCAGATCGCTCGCCATTCCTCCCTGTGCGCCATATCCCGGAATCAAAAACATTCTCTTCGGCATCCGCTTTCGGAGTTTTTTTAACTCTGCCGGGTGAGTAGCGCCCGCCACGGCGCCGAGCGTATTGAATTCATCCGGCTGCTCGACATAATCGAGAACTTCGACCATTTTTTCATACACCGGTTGGCCTTCGACCCTCAGATCCTGCAATTGAGACGAGGAAGGATTGGACGTTTTCACGAGCACAAAGACTCCTCCTTGTGTATTTCTTGCCGCCTCATAAAATGGAAAAATTCCGTCACTTCCAAGATATCCGTTGACCGTCAGCGCATCGCTGAAGAAATCACCCTCCCGGCTAAAAAAAGCCTTTGCATACGCCTCAGCTGTCGAACCGATATCCCCTCTCTTTGCATCCATTACAAGAAACAGCCCCGCATCACGAATAATGGAGCCGATCTCCTTCAGAGCGCGAAGCCCTCCGAGACCGTACTGCTCAAAAAAAGCGATCTGAGGTTTTATTGCCACAGCATGCGGAGCCACACTCTCAACGATTCCCTGAGAAAAAGTCACCAGTTTTTCTTCCACACTTTGAGCGCTGCATCGGATCTCATCCGGAAATGAATCAATCACCGGGTCGAGCCCGACACAGACACAGGTGTCTTTTTGTTTTATCAAATCAACGAGTGCTTTCATACACCCACCTCCCACTTACCATCGTGGCTATTACTTTTCCTCTCAACTTTACACCGTTTAAAGGTGTGTTCTTGCCCTTTGAAACGAGCTCTTCCCTCTGAAGAATCCACTCTTCATCCGGATCCAGAAGAACCAGGTCGGCAGGATAACCCTTTTCAATTTTTCCTTCTTTTAGACCCGCTACCTCAGCCGGTTTTTCACTCATAAGCCTCAGAAGTTTCGGGAGCTTCAATTCGCCCGTTTTAACCAAATATGTGTTCCCGAGCGCAAAGGCAAGCTCCAGCCCCGTGAAACCAAAGGAGGCCTCCCCCATAGGTAACCGCTTGCTCTCTTCATCATGCGGAGCGTGATCCGTTGCGATGATGTCAATCACTCCACTTCTCAGCCCTTCAATCAGAGCCGTGCGATCCTCTTGAGTTCGAATGGGGGGATTGACCTTGGCAAGAGTTCCCGCTTTGACAAGAATGTCTTCCGTCAAAGAAAAATGATGTGGACATACTTCTGCAGAGACGTTGAGGCCCTTCCTCTTTGCCTCTCTGATGAGATCGACGGATTCTTTTGTGCTGAGGTGGCAAAAATGAAGCTTTGCTCCCGGATACCGCTCGAAAAGAGCGAGATCCCTTTCAATCATCTTCCACTCCGACTCGGACGGGATACCATCGACACAAAAAGCTTCCGCATATTTCCCTCGATGGACAGAGCCGGTACTAAAATAGGACTTATCTTCTTCATGAACGGCTAGAAACCCACCCAGCGCACCGATGCGCTCGAGAGCTTCGATCATCTTATCTTCTGTTGCTATCGGCGCTCCGTCATCCGAGAAAAAGCGACATCCTTCTTGCGCCATTTCTTCTATATCTGAAAAAACTTCGCCGGCAATCGAACGTGTAACACTTCCATACAGGGTGACAGGGACAACAGAAGCCTTCGACAACTCTCGAATCATGAGATAATGCTCTTTTGAATCAGGGGAAGGAGATGTGTTGGGCATAGCAAATACATGCGTAAATCCTCCTACGGCAGCCGCTCTCCCCTCCGTTCGAAAGGTTCCTTTATGCTCTGCGCCGGGCTCACGCATATGTACATGCAAATCGATGAATCCCGGAGCGAGGACAAGGCCGTTTGCGTCATAGACATCGTCACCGGAAAGTTCCCTGCCCCAGCATTCAATATGACCGTCAGAAATTTTCACATCTGCAAAAATGAGATCTTCCACTTCCGGAAGCAGTATTCTCGCATTTTTAATGAGCATGAGATCCTCCTATGTAGTATTAGTCTATCAGAGCCTCGTCGCTTCGTCTTGTATTTTTTTGTTTACTCTGTTATTCTTTTAGCGGAAACCTTTAACCTGGACCCGGAGAGTGCAGAAAGGATTCGTACATTTTCTGCGCGGCAGATTTTTTTTTGCCCTTTAACCTTACTCTGTGAAGTAGAAAGGAAATTTATGCGCCACCTAATCCAACCCGAAGACCTGAGTAATCAGGAGTTTATGGACTTGATTGAAACGGCATCCCATATCCTTGCTCATCCCGAGTTGTATAAAGAACGAGCAAAAGGAAAAATACTTGCAAGCCTATTCTTTGAGCCCTCCACACGAACAAAGTTTAGTTTCGACGCGGCGATGCTTCGCTTAGGCGGAGAAGTCATCGGTTTTTCAGACAGTCAGAGCACCTCTTCACAAAAAGGAGAAAGTCTGGCTGATACGATCCGCATTATGAGCGGATTTGCCGACATCATCGCCATGCGTCATCCCTTAGAAGGGGCGAGTCTACTTGCTTCCAAGACTTCAAGAGTTCCGGTCATCAACGGCGGTGACGGCGGCCATCAGCATCCGACTCAAGCCTTGACGGATCTCTTCACCATCTATCATTACAAAAAGAAGCTCAGCGGACACAAGATCGCCCTGATCGGCGATCTCAGGTATGGCCGCACAGTCCACTCACTTATCAAAACGCTGGCGCGCTTTAAGGTGGATAGCTTCTATCTCGTTTCTCCCGAGGAACTCTCCATGCCCCGACACATACTCGATTGGATGCAGGCCAATTATCCCGACATCCATATTTATGTCCTCCATGACATGGAACCCGCCCTCAGGGACTGTGATATTTTGTATATGACTCGCATCCAAAAAGAGCGTTTCTTTAATGAGGCAGACTATCTCAAACTCAAAAACTCATATCTCCTCGACGCCGAAAAAATGCAGTTAGCAAAAAAGGACGCCATCTTGATGCACCCCCTGCCTAGGGTCAATGAGATTTCGATCGATCTCGACAATGACCCGCGATCGGTCTATTTTGAACAGGCAGCCATGGGAATGTATATTCGCATGGCACTCATACTAAAACTTTTGGAGGAGTGTGATGATTAATGTCTCAGGAATCGAAAACGGTATCGTGATCGATCATATTCCCGCAGGAAAAGGCTGGAAGATATTCCAAAAACTCAATCTCAATACTATCGAAACACCGGTCGTCCTCTTGATGGGCGTACGTTCCACTCGCATGGGACAAAAGGACATTATTAAAATCGAGGGGCGCTGGGATGTCGATCTCAAATTGCTCGCTCTCATCGACCCGGACATCACCACCTCCCGCATCGTCGACGGAAAAGTCGTTCTTAAGAAATCTATGGAAGTGCCGCAAAAAGTAAAAGGTCTTTTTGAGTGCGCCAACCCCCGCTGTGTGAGCCATATCGATCAGCAGGCAATACCGGAATTCACACTCGTGCGCAGCAACGGCGCTCTCCACTACCAATGCAATTACTGTGACGAGGTCACAAGATACAGTTTATAAACACATACTTGTCATACAGCTGCACCTTCTGAAAAGGATGTGCAGCTTTTTTGTCACCTCTGTTGCGACACAGTCAAGCAAAACGCTCCATAAATGAAAGAATAGCTTCATCATTTGTTTTCACGCCACTTTCCGAACACGATCACTAGTACTCCGCTCCCTCCGGCGACCGAATATCTGTTTTGCAATGGATGATCGTCTCGATACAGATCTCAAGACCTCGCACGATCTTCTCCAACTCAAGCGATGGCGCGCCCGGATTTTGCTGTAATTGAGCAGGAATAAACGGCACATGAATGAATCCGCCACGAATACCTTCCTTTGTCTGAAGGTGGTGCAGCAAGCCATACATAATATAATTGCAAACATAAGTCCCCGCAGTATTTGACAGCATGGCCGGCAATCCCGCTTTTCTCATTGCTAAAACCATAGCTTTTACAGGCAGTGTCGAGAAATAGGCCGTCTCGCCGTCTTCCGCTATAGGCTCATCTATGGGCTGCTGACCTGCATTGTCGGGAATCCTTGCATCCATTATGTTGATTGCCACTCGCTCGGGAGTCATCTCCGCCCTGCCTCCCGCCTGTCCGACACACAACACGGCATCGGGCATCAGTGAATCGATCGTTTTTTTGAGCACTTGGAGACTCTCTCCAAACACCGTGGGCAGAAGCAGTCTGTGAATTTGCACTTCTTGAATATGAGACGGCAGCATCTGCACAGCCAATTCGGACGGATTGATACGCTCCGAACCAAAAGCATCAAACGCAGTGACCAAAACAGATCGTCGATTCATTTTTCCTCCTAAAACTGTCGCACAAAAAAAGCAGGCATCGGCCTGCTTCTTCTTAGCGTTTTGAGAATTGTGGGGACTTGCGTGCTTTTTTCAGTCCGTATTTCTTTCGCTCTTTCATGCGGGAATCTCTGGTGAGATAACCCGCTTTTTTAAGTACCGGCTTTAATTCCTCATCACTTTTGACCAAAGCACGGCTGATTCCGTGGCGAATCGCTCCGGCCTGACCGGTGAAGCCGCCGCCTTTGACGTTCACAAGCACGTCATACAATCCGATTGTATTGGTCATCTCAAGGGGGCGCTTAATTTCCTGAATGAGTATTTCATATCCGAAGTACTTATCCACCGGGCGCTTGTTGACGACGATCTTTCCCGTTCCCGGAACGAGGCGAACGCGCGCAATGGACTTTTTTCTTCTACCTGTACCTTGATACTGGCTGGGCATTCTTCCTCCTATAAATCCAAGGTCTGGGGCTGCTGAGCAGCATGCGTGTGTTCAGGGCCTGCGAAGACGCGCAGTTTTTTAAGCATTGCACGTCCTAGAGAATTCTTTGGCATCATGCCTTTAACAGCAAGATACACGATCTTCTCAGGTTGGCGCTTCATCATCTCAGAAAAGTTTCTCTCTTTGAGTCCTCCAAGATATCCGCTATGCCATCGGTACATTTTATCTTGTTTTTTATTACCGGTGACATGAATTTTTTCGGCATTGATTACGATGACATAGTCACCCGTATCTACATGGGGGGTGTAGATCGGTTTATGCTTTCCTCGCAAAATGGACGCAATCTGGCTGGCCAGTCTGCCGAGCGTCTTGCCTTCGGCATCTACGACATACCACTGTCGTTGCACTTCCGCAGGCTTAGCTACAAATGTCTTCATGTGTCTAATTCCTCCCTGGTTGATTGGGGGCTGGGAAAATTGATTACCATCAGCCATTTTATCGATATAACGACTGAATGTCAAGATGTTTCTCAACATCATCACCTTCTAATGATGGTGAATGATCATATGGTTTTCGGCGCTGCGCGACAAGTATCATCAGATAATTGTGTCACGAGATATTGATCATGCATCACTTCTGCGTGTATCATAAATATATGCAAGGAGATATCATGAAAAGTATCATCATCATCGAAGACCATAGAGTGCTCAGAGATTCCCTCAGTCAAGTTCTCGAGGGTAAAGGGGATTTTTGTGTCATTGAGCAAAGTTCGCGCGCTTCTGATGCTCTTCATCTCTGCAGGCGATATCAACCCGACATTTTACTCATGGACATCATTACTGAAGACGGTGACGGTCTCGAAGAGGCGATCCGCATCAAAGAAATCATGCCTCAACAGCGCATTTATCTGCTAAGCGGCCTAAAGGAAGCCGATCGAGTGGAGAGAGCAAAGGAAGCCGGCATAGACGGCTACCTGTTGAAAGATCTGCCCGTCGCACAATTACTTGCCAAGCTCAGGCAACATGATACCGTTGTCTTCCCCATTCTGGAAAACACGCCTGACGAGCCCCCATTTGATCTGACACCGACAGAATTGGATATCCTTGAACTTCTTGCCATGGGCTACAATGTGGAATCTGTCGCCGAAAAACTCAGCTATTCTCCACACACAATAAAAAAATATATCAGCCGCGCCTTGGTAAAAAGCGGCTGTTCCAATCGAGCGATGCTTCTGGCTCAACTGACAAAATCCGGTCATATCAATCCATTGAAAAATCACCTGAACGAGTAAATGTGAGGCGAATGAGAAATCCCTCTTCCGGCAGGATCGCAAATGTTCCGCCGATGCGCTGGATTTTCTCCCGCATTCCCCGTATGCCCATCCCCTCTTCATAGTCAAGTTTATACGCCATTCCGTTATTGACGATCTCTATCATGATAAAATTCCCCTCTTCCTTCATCGCCATTTCCACATAATTGGCTCCTCCATGGCGCACCGCGTTAGTTGCAGCTTCCCGAAGGATGAGAAAGAGCGAATGCTTTTGAAGGAAACTGAGATCGGCTTTTCCGCTTATGACGAGTTCGACTCCGATACCGGCAAACGCGGTGATCAAATTGGAAAACGCCTCCTCTTCCTGCATCAGAGCCCGCCTTTCTAAACGGGTGAGCAGCGAATGGATCATGTTCACAAGCTCCTTCTTTCCGAGGATGCTTTCTTGTTTGGCGGCAAGTGTTTCCACCGCTATACCCACAATAGATAGCTCCTGCGCCAAGACATCGTGAATATGGCGCGCCATATTGGCCGCTTCCTGAGCCTGCATCGACTTGTCGATAGAGGTGAGCATCTCCTCTACGATCTCGTTGACAGCGGTGAGAAGTTCCGAGTTCTTCTGCGTCTCAGAGAGAAGCCTTTGATGCTCTGTCACTTCGGAAAAACTCCAGATATTTGTCTTTTCTCCAAACATCAGTGTCTCTTGGCGTTCCATCTGATACTGCCTTGCGTGAATATCGGTAATGAGTCCCTCCGACTCCGAATCGTCTTTTTGCCAGTCTCGACCGCGCAATTTCAGTTCCGGCGTCGTAGAAAAGATTTCTTCCATTTTTGCATTGGCAAATAATTCCGTCCCACTGTCGGAAACGACCCAAATGCCAAAAGGAGAGAGATGAAGCGCCTGAACCATGCTGTAATCCGTCTGACGCTCTCTAAGATACAAGCTCGATAGAATCAGATAATATGAAAAACCAAACAGCCACAAAAAAGCCTGTCCCGTCATCATAGCGGCATATCCTCGAGCTGTGGCCAGTGATTGAAACGGAGGCAGCAACAACACCATCATCGCCACTCTTGCAAAGAGCATCATCGTCGTAAAATCCCATAAAACGCCTTTTTCTGCCGATCGGGCGTAAAACATTAAAAGATGCGTAAGGATAGGAAAAACCAGCCATCCTGTCCAATAGGTTCTCCACGGGGGGACATGTCCTGCCTCAATATACAGATAAGATAAGAGCAACTGAATGCTAAAGATAAACGCGGTTAAAGCATTTGCGACAAAATAACATTTCCATATTAAGTTGAACCGCCCTTGCCATCTGAAGCCCATGAGAAATATTGTAAAAATACTCATAGGCAGGCAGAGGAGATAAATAAATAACCAGAGAAGATAGAGGCCGCCGCCCAGTGGTTCAGCCATGATAGCCCTCCAGTCTGACCACAAGGCTTACCTCTCCTTCATCCTCTTTAATACTCCAGTCATATGAGGTAAAACACTCAAGTCTCTCTATCAACTCAGTTGCCTGATCACAGCTTAAAGTCAAGGAAAGCTTTCCATCTTTTTGCATCACCCCGTAAACCCAAAGATCCAGCCCGGAAGTTTCTTTGGAAAGGCGAAGGAAAAAATGGAGAGTGGAGAGCGCCAAGGAATACTCCATCGCTCCCTCAAAGGAAAACTCAAGATGAGAGTGATGATTGGACATTTGCAGAATTTCTTCACACCATTGAGCGATGACCGAAGGATCGAGCTCCGTATTTTGAAACTCGGCGACAGCCAAGTTGCTTCGCCTCCTGATGTAAGCACACAGGAGTTTTATTTCTTCTACTTGCGACCGGGTGATGTTTTCTTCATCCAGTTCTGCTATTCTCGATTCCAACTCTCTTAGCCATTTCGAAATAGATTCTTCAATGCTCGACAAAATACGAAGTCTCGTTTGAAACTGTTCCAACTCCCGATTAAGAGACCCTCTTTGCAAAAGAAGGTTTTTTTTCATGTGTAATTCTTCCAACTGTTGATCGCGCTGTCTCAAGACATTCATCCTATCTTTGATGTCTTCAATAAAAACAAGGTAGCCTCCGTGAAGATCATAACTTCTCCATCGATACTCTTCGCCAATCAACTGCCATCGATTCCCGGAAGCCCTTTTGATTTGCTCTTCCTGCAATTCTTCGAGAACATGCAAGTTTTTCTTGGCCCCCGAGCTCAAATAGCTCAATTTACCGGAGTCTCCGAGAATAAAAGCCACTCTATCCATGCTTTTGAATATTAAAGCGCTCAGCGTATTTGTCACCATTGGAGCCGTTCGAAAGGAAGTCTCCCAAAGAAAAAGAAACGAAAACAAAAACAACGCATCAAAGAGCTGCCGTATGTGAATGTGCTCCCATTGCATTCTCGCAATCATCAGGGCCGTCATCACAATCGGGATAAGGAAAGAGTAAATTTGCCTCGACCGTTTTCTCATACGCGTCATATTCAAAATATTGATCGAGCCGGCAAACAGCTTGCCGGTGTTTATCAGGACAATGAATTGAATAACAACATCCGAAAACAAACGATTGTCAATAAAACTATTAAAGAATCCATAACGGGAAGAAATCGTCAAAACAACTAGAATCGCGAAATCAAAAAGAAGCAGAAATGCCACAATAGTGCGAAACCACTCAGATGTCACATTCATCTGGATACTCATTAAAAACCACGAAGAAAACAGAAGATGAAACATAGAGATGCGTATGAGCATGAATATATTCAATGTATTAAGTTCAAAACCGATCATCGTGATCACTGACGTAAGGAGCCAGGCAATCATGGCAACGGTGCTCAAGCCCATAAAAAACCGCTCGCTGCGGCTTTGCATTCGAATCAAAAGGGAGCCCGTCCACACAGAAACCAGACATAGGGCGACGATCATGCCAAAGCCATATATCTGCAGAGACAGTATATCCTGTTGCCAAAATGACAGGTGAGCAATCATATCTACTCCCGGCTACAGTATACTTGATTCACCGCCTGAAAACAAAATTCATGCAAACGGGTCAAATCGATAATATACATCCATAAGATACAAGGCGTGGGCAGGCGCGCACAATCGAGTCTTCTCTCTGGAGCCGGAAGCGAGAATTTGAGGCGTTTCTTCCGGATCGATTTTACCCCGGCCAACATGAAGAAGATATTGGACGATCACCCTTGCCATCCGATACAAAAATCCGTCGCCATACAGATCAAAGAAGATCCTCTCCTTGCGTTGGCTCACTTCAATCGCCCACAAATCTCTTCGTGTATCTCTCTCCCCCCTTCTTCGGTTTGAAAAAGCGCGAAAATCATGAACTCCAATGAGAAATGCGGCAGCTCTCAGGATGCGCTCCATATCCGGCATAACTTTTAGATAGTGAACGTAGGGACGCTCAAACAGATGATCTTCAAGAGAGCAGATATAGCGGTAATGCTTTCCGATTGCATCAAAGCGCGGATGAAAATCTTCTGAACATCGACAAAGCTGAACCAGCTTGATGTCTCTTGGAAGCATCCTGCGCAGCGCTCGAGTCAAATCTTCCTCTTTGATGAATATAGCAGGGCAAAAAGTGGCCACTTGATTAAGAGCATGAACGCCTGTGTCGGTTCTCCCGCTGGCGTGTAGAGCGACCTCCTCTTGAAAAATAATGCTCAAGACTTTTTCAATCTCGCCCTGCACCGTTCTGTCGTCCGGCTGCCTTTGAAATCCCGAAAAATCTCTGCCATCGTAGGCAAATTTAATGGCGTATTTCATATGATACCCAATACATAAACGCCGGCTGTCAAGAAAGCGAGTGTTAAAAAGGCTAAGAAATCTCTTGAAGAGTATCGAAGCTCGTGGAGCCTCGTCCTCCCCCTCCCTCCTCGATAGCAGCGGGCTTCCATGGCATTTGCCAAGTCATCGGCGCGCTTAAAAGAAGCGATAAAAAGAGGAACTAGAAGCGGCACAAGAGCTCGTGCTCGCTGAAGTAATCTTCCGGACTCAAAGTCCGCCCCCCTGGCCATCTGCGCCTTCATGATTTTATCGGTTTCTTCAAGAAGCGTGGGAATAAACCGCAGAGCGATCGACATCATCATCGCGACTTCATGTGCCGGAAAGCCGACTCTTTTTAAAGGTGAGAACAGTCTCTCAATTCCGTCAGTCAATTGTATCGGAGAAGATGTCAGCGTCATCAGACTCGTCCCCATGATGAGAAGAACCAGCCTCATCATCATCGTAAAAGCCAGTCTCAATCCCTCATGCGTGATGCGGATGCGCCATAGCCGGAAAATCGGTGTTCCCGGTGTAAAGAATAGATTTATGGCAAAGGCAAACATGAGGATGAACACGATGGAGCGAAGGCCTCGTATGATAAAGCGAAGAGGTACCTTGCTCAAAAAAACATTCAGCAGCACAAACAACCCCAAAAGAAGGTATTGGGGCGAGGTTTTCACCATAAATATGACGATAATAAACAAAAATGTTCCGATCAGCTTCGTCCGAGGGTCTAGGCGATGCAAAATCGAATTTCCCGGATAATATTGACCTACCGTAATATCTCTAAGCATGACCTGCCGCCTTTAATATTGCCTTTGCCGCCTCCTGCACAGAAGAATAATTTCTCACAAACGGTTTGCCGGCCTGTCTCAGTTCATGCATCACACGACTGATGACCGGCACATCCATCCCATTTTCCTCCATAAAAGCGACATCTTCAAACGCTTCTTCAACACGCTTGTCCAATTGAAGCTCTCCGTCTTTTAGGAGAAGCACGCGTTCGCAAAGGAATGCAATCTCTTCCATAGAGTGAGAGATCACAATGAGTGTAATCTTTTGTTCTCGATGAAGAGAGCGAAGTGTCTCCATGAGCTGTCTCCTTCCGAGCGGATCAAGCCCTGCTGTCGGCTCATCGAGCATCAACACCTTGGGATCCATTGCGAGAACGCCCGCGATGGCTACACGCCTCTTCTGTCCGCCGCTGATCTCAAAAGGCGATCGGTCGTGCAAAGAGGCATAGTCAAGTCCCATTCTTTCCATGGCGTTTTGAACACGCTTGTCCACTTCTTCCGGAGGAAGGCCCAGGTTTGTAGGCCCGAAGGCAATATCTTTTTCTACCGTCTCCTCAAAGAGCTGATATTCAGGATACTGAAAGACCAGCCCTACCCTCTTTCGCAATTCAGAGAGATTTTGCTTCTCTCTACTAATGTGGATCCCCTCTACCTCAAGTTCGCCTTCTGTAGGCCTCAATAGTCCGTTGATATGCTGAAGAAGGGTGGATTTCCCACTCCCTGTGGGCCCGATAATGCCCACCGCTTCTCCGTCTTCAATATGCAGAGAGAGATTCTTTAGAGCAAACGTGGCAAAAGTCGTTCCCGGGTTGTATTCATGAGAGACTTTTTTTAGAGTAATCGACATAATTCAGTCACCAATTGATCTCGTTCAAGTATATCTGTAGTGAGATTCATCCCGGCACTTCGGAGGGTGTTCGCCAGGTCAATCACTTCCGGAAATTCCATTTGATAGCTGTGCAACTCCTCCGTTCGAGAGAAAATCTCCTTCGGGGAGCCGTCCATCACAATCTTGCCATCATCCATGACGAGAACACGATCGGCAAAAACCGCTTCTTCCATGAAGTGAGTGATGAGCAAGATCGTCATGTCTTTTTTCTTGAGAGCTTTTATGGTTTCGAGCACCTCTTTTCTTCCCTGCGGATCAAGCATGGCCGTTGATTCATCGAAGACGATCATCCGAGGCTCCATTGCAAGAACGCCTGCTATGGCAATGCGCTGCTTCTGGCCTCCCGAGAGCATATGAGGAGGATGCTTCCTGTAGGAGCTCATCCCCACCTGTTCAAGCGATTTTGTAATGCGCTCCTCGATCTGTTCCGGCTCGACGCCGAGATTCTCGGGTCCAAAGGCAACTTCTTCCTCTACAACCGTCGAAACAAGTTGATTGTCGGGGTTTTGAAATACCATGCCTACTTTTTTGCGAATCTCCCAGATATTATCTTCTTCTTTCGTATTCATATTGTCGACCCACACATCACCATGCGTTGGAATCAGCAAGGCATTGAGCAACCTGGCCAAGGTCGACTTTCCCGAACCGTTATGCCCAATGAGCACGACAAAACTCCCCTCCTCGATATGCAGCGTCACATCATCTACGGCGGGGAAGTCATCGTCCATGTATGTGAAGGTGACATTCTCCAAGCGGATCATTGTTCCTCCATGGGAAAAAAGGGACATATGCCCCTTTAAACCAGTTCTATCTTTACCATCATCGTAGCATCGCCGCGGCGGGGTCCCAATTTATAAATTCGGGAATATCCTCCGTTTCTTTCGGCGTATCGAGGCCCGAGCTCATCGAAGAGGCGCTGTACAACCACCTTGTCCGTAAGGTAGGCGGCTGCTTGCCGCCTGGCGTGCAGATCTCCTCGCTTAGCGAGTGTAATCATGCGATCCACTGAGCGTTTGAGCTCTTTTGCCTTTGCCTCTGTCGTGGTAATCGTCTCGTGACGCAGAAGATCCGTCGTCATATTTCTGAGCATCATAATGCGATGAGACGTATATCTGTTTAGTTTTCTATATCTGGTCATGGTTCCTCACTATTCTTCAGTGGATCTGAGAGAGAAATTCATTTCCGCAAGTTTCTCCTTGATCTCCGCCAGCGACTTCTTGCCGAGATTTCGCACTTTCATGAGATCATCTTCCGTCTTGCTGATCAACTCTTCAATCGTGTTGATCCCGGCGCGTTTGAGGCAGTTGCGGCTTCGCTGTGTCAATTCGAGCTCTTCCACTGTCATTTCCATCGCGCGTTCTTTTGTCTCCAGTTCGCGCTCATATAAAATCTCCATATGCTCGACACTGTCGGTGAGCTGGATGTACAGATCAAGATGATCATTGAGCACCTTCGCCGCCATGCTGATGGCTTCTTCCGGGCGGATACTTCCATCGGTCCAGACTTCGTGAATCAGGCGATCATAGTTGGAAGATTTGCCTACACGTGTCGGTTCGACGGTAAAGTTTGCGCGGATGACAGGCGTGAAAACAGAGTCGATAGCAATGACAGAAAGCGTGTCTTCAATTTCGAGCTTGTTTTCTTCAGCCGAAACGTATCCTCTGCCTCTGGTCAAGCACATCTCCATATAAAATGGCTTGTTCTCTGTCAGAGAGGCAATGTAAAGATCGGGATTGATAATCTCGACATCAGCATCGGCGATGATATCTCCGGCTGTGATGATTTGAGCTTTATTGACATCTATTCGCAGAATTTTTTCCACGTCCTCTGATAGGATATTGGCGACGAGACCTTTGATATTGAGAATGATTTCTACCACATCCTCCCGAACTCCGTCGATAGTGGAAAATTCATGGAGGACATCGTCAAATTTGACCCATTTGACGGCACATCCCGGAAGAGATGACAACATGATTCGGCGCAAGCTGTTGCCAAGCGTCATTCCGTAGCCTCTTTCGAGGGGTTCTACCGTCAGTTTGAGATAGTTGTTTCTCTCGTCAAATTCGGAAAAAGTCAGATCGGGTTTTTCGATTCCCAGCATGTTTGACCCTCCTTCTTCTGGCTTATCGCGAATAGAGCTCTGTAATCAGGTGCTCGGAAATGGGCAGATCGATATCTTCACGATTGGGTAATCTGACAACTTTGCCGCTGAAATTATCCCAATCCATCTCCAACCAAGCAGGTGTATTCTGAGATTTCTCCTGTAAAGCTTTAAATTTCTCGCTCTTTCGGGAAGTCTCTTTAAGGGAGATGACGTCTCCTTCTTTTATCTTAATTGATGCAATGTCGGCTTTTCTCCCGTTAAGGCGGAAATGACCATGATTGACCAGCTGTCTGGCTTCTTTTCGAGAATTGGCCATTCCCAACCGGAAAACAGTATTGTCAAGGCGCATCTCTAGTGCCTGCAGGAGGTTTTCGCCTGCGATGCCCTCTTGGCGGGCGGCACGTCGGAATGTGTCTTTAAACTGTTTTTCCTGGAGTCCGTAGAATCGCTTCACTTTTTGTTTTTCACGCAGCTGGATTCCATAGTTGGAAACCTTTCCGCGTCGCCCATCGCCATGCTGGCCTGGAACTTTGTTGCGACGGTTCATTGCACATTTATCCGAATAGCAGCGATCCCCTTTGAGGAACAGCTTGATGCCTTCTCGTCGGCACAATCGGCAGGAAGGTCCTGTATATCTTGCCATATTATCTCCTATACTCTTCTTCGTTTGGGGGGGCGACATCCATTATGCGGGATGGGTGTGACATCGGTGATGCTGTAAATATCCAGCCCAGCAGCTTGCAGTGCGCGGATTGCCGCTTCTCTGCCGCTTCCGGGTCCCTTGACATAAACTTGCACAGAGCGCAGGCCATGCTCCATAGCGGCTTTGGCAGCCGCTTCAGCTGCCATCTGTGCAGCAAAGGGTGTGGACTTCTTGCTGCCCTTAAATCCCAAACTGCCGGCAGACGACCACGAGAGAGCGTTTCCTGAAAGATCCGTCAGGGTGACAATGGTGTTGTTGAATGTTGACTGGATATGCGCTTGCCCGCGCTCGACATTTTTTCGCTCTCGGCGTTTTCTGCGGACAGGTCTTCCTTTCGCTCTTCCGGGCGATTTCCTTGTTGCCATTGTTCCCTCCTACTTCTTCTTCTTCGCCATGGTCTTCTTGGGACCTTTGCGTGTTCGTGCATTCGTCTTAGTTCTCTGTCCGCGAACGGGCAGTCCTCGTCGGTGACGGATTCCTCTCTGGCAACCGATCTCCTGGAGGCGTTTGATGTTCATGGAGACTTCTCTGCGAAGATCTCCTTCTACGCTCAGTTCACTTTCGATGATCCTGCGCAGTTTGCTGATCTCGTCTTCTGTAAGGTCTTTAATTCGGGTGTCCGGTGAGACCTCTGAATCCGCGAGGATTCTTTTCGAAGTGGTCAATCCGATCCCGTAGATATAGGTGAGAGCAATTTCCACGCGCTTATCTCGGGGCAAATCTACACCAGCAATTCTCGCCATAAATACATTTCCTCTCTAAGGCCTAGCCTTGTCTTTGTTTATGCTTGGGGTTCTCACAGATAACCATGACACGCCCCTTGCGTTTAATTACTTTGCATTTTTCACAAATAGGTTTTACAGACGGTCTTACTTTCATTTCCTAACCTTTCCCTCGCCATGTGATACGACCCTTTGTCAGGTCGTAGGGTGAGAGTTCAATGGTCACATTGTCTCCGGGCATGATCCGGATATAGTTCAGGCGCAGTTTGCCGGAAAGATGAGCCATGACAGTATGTCCATTTTCCAGCTGTACTTTAAACCTGGCGTTTGGGAGCGCATCGGTGACGACTCCCTTTACTTCTATGCTTCCTTTTGCCAAACTCCATCCTCCTAACGGTCTCGAGCAAGAGCTTTTCGGAGCTCTTCATTCTTAGGCTGTCCTCCTTGAAGGAGGATCTTCCGGACATCTTCAAGAATTTCTCGTGTCACACAGACATGGCGAACTTTCTTCTTTTTAGGCTTCTCTACCTTCCGAAGATCGCCGTCAGCATAGAGAATGTATTGATCGTCTACAATCTGCAGCAATACAAATCTTCTGCCTTTGTCCCTTCCTGAACGGCTGATGAGCACCGTTCCAAGGAGAAGTCCCTGCGTATTATTCATTGTCGGCCTCATCAGACATGGTCAACACGAGCGGTTCGCCAGCTGTAATCAGTACCGTGTTTTCATAGTGAGCGGCTAACTGTCCGTCTACGGTCTTGACAGTCCAGCCATCTTCTAAAATGTGGACGTCGGCACTTCCCAGTGTAATCATAGGCTCAATGGCCAATGTCATGCCTGAGCGAAGCCTCGGTCCTCTTCCGGGTTTTCCGAAATTGGGGATGGCCGGATCTTCATGAAGATCGCGTCCGACTCCGTGGCCGGTAAATGTCTCGACGACTCCGTAACCTTCCCGGCGAACTCTCATTTCTACAGCGTGTGAGATGTCTCCGATCCGATACCCTTCTTTGCAAAAAGCAAGGGCGGCAAAAAAGCTTTCTCTTGCTGTATCCATCAGATGCTTTGCCTGTGTAGAAAGATGAATGCCAAATGTCCTTGCGGCATCGACATGCATGCCTTCGTAATACACCCCAATATCTATGCTCACAAGATCACCATCTGAGAGGATCTCCGTTTCCGAAGGAATTCCGTGAATGAGCGTGTCATTGACGGAGATGCAGCTGGCAGCCGGAAAACCGCCATATCCCAAGAAAGAAGGGACTGCACCGTGGTTTTCAATCGTCTTGTGGATGATGTGATCCAGTTTGGCAGTTGTAACTCCGCTCTTGATAAACGGAGTGACGGCTTGAAACGCCTTGACAAGGATCGCCGACGCTTTTTGCATGATGGCGATCTCTGCAGGACTCTTAATAGTGATCATCCTTGATCCAGTTCCGAGATAACGGCATCAAAGACATCGTCCGGAGTTCCCGAGGCGTCGATATGAAGAAGCAGCCCGGCCAGTTCATAGAACTCGACCAACGGAGCGGTCTGCTCCTCGAAGATTTCAAGTCTCCTTTTGACTGTTTCCTCCTTGTCGTCTGATCGCTGAATCAGTTGGGCTCCGTCTCGATCACAGACTCCTTCTACTTTCGGCGCAAATCCGAAAATATTGTAGACAGTTGAGCAGATCGGGCATATTCTTCTGCCGGTCGCGCGACGGATAAGAACATCGTCGTCTGTGTGCAGATAGATGACCTTATCGAGAGTCACTCCCTTTTCAAGGAGAAAATCATCAAGCGCTTCTGCCTGGACAGGGTTTCGCGGATACCCGTCGAAAAGGAATCCTTTTTCAATATCGGTGGACTCAAGTGTGTCATTGACCAAATCGATGATCAGATCATCCGGAACTAACTCACCTCGATCCATGTATCCTTGAGCGCGCTGTCCAAGGACCGTAGCGTCGGCAACATGCTTCCTTAAGATATCCCCCGAGGATACATGTGCAATATCGTAATGGGCTTCTATTTTTCTTGCCTGTGTCCCTTTTCCCGCATTGGGCGGGCCTATTAACACCAATCTCATACTCTACCTCAGGAATCCCTTGTAATGGCGCATGACCATCTGAGCTTCAACCTGCTTCATCGTCTCAAGCGCAACGCCTACGAGAATCAGAAGGGAGGTTCCGCCAAAGCGAATGCCCAGGGATGAGAGGGCGAAGACAATATTGGGGATACTGGCAATAATCGCCAAGAAAATCGCTCCCACAATTGTCAGTCGATTTAATGTCCTTGTGATATAGGTCTCTGTCGGTTTTCCGGGACGAATTCCCGGGATGAAACCGCCGCTCTTCTTGATGTTTTCTGCAATCTCTTCCGGATTAAATGTCACCGAAGTATAGAAGTAGGTGAAGAAAACAATGAGCAGAATATAGAGGACATTGTAGAGGACGCTGCTGGACTTAAAATGCATATCCATCCAGTTTGCATAGCCGCTTCCGGGGAAGAATGAAGCAATCGTAATCGGAAGCATCAAGATGCTCATGGCAAAGATGACGGGAATAACGCCGGTCTGATTGACCTTGAGCGGAATGTGCGAAGAATGTCCTCCATACATTTTTCTTCCCACGACTCGCTTCGAGTATTGAACCGGTATCTTGCGGCTTCCCTCTTGAATAAGGACAACTCCCATGATAATCAGCACCGCTACCACGAGGAAGACAAGCAGGCTTAGAATATTGACCTGTCCGGCCATAATTCTCAGCACCATTGCATACGCACTCATCGGAAGCTGTGCCACGATGCCTGCAAAAATAAACAGAGAGATGCCGTTTCCGATGCCATGCTCGTTGATTTTTTCGCCGAGATACATCAGGAACGCGGTTCCCGCCGTCAGCGAGAGCACGGCAATAGCGACGCTGAAAAAGTTGAATTCATAGAATGCGGATCGGAACCACGTGAGACTTAGGGCCGTTGATTGCAGAAGAGCCAGCACGACCGTCAAGTAACGCGAGTACTGAGCAATCTTTCGACGTCCGGCCTCTCCTTCACGAGACAGAGCCTCAAGACTTGGTATCGCAATCTGCAACAGCTGCATGACAATGCTGGAAGTAATGTATGGACTGATGCCCAATCCAAACATCGTAAATCGCTCAAAGGCACCGCCGCTCATCAGGCTAAAGAAGCCCAACAAGCCTTCACGGGCTCCCCCTGCCATCATCAAAAGCTTCTCCTGCGATACGACGGGTACCGGCAAGTTGGCTCCTATCCTAAAAATGACAAGCATGAGCAGTGTAAATATGATCTTTCGTCGCAAGTCCGGAATTTTCCAGGCTTTTTTGAGAATATCTAACATCAGATCACCTCAGCTTTTCCACCGGCCTTTTCTATCTTCTCCAGAGCACTTTTCGAAAACTTATGCGCTCTGATCGTCATGGGGCGTTCAAGTTCGCCATTTCCGAGGACCTTGACGCCGTCAAAAAGTTTATTGATGACTCGTCTTTCCAAAAGGAGTTGCGGAGTAATCACGTCTTCTTCAAGGGCGTTGAGACGATCCAAATTGACGATCGCATAAACTGTCTCAAAGCGCTTATTGCTAAAACCGCGTTTAGGAAGACGTCGATAGATTGGAAGCTGTCCGCCTTCAAATCCAATGCGAACTCCGCCGCCCGAGCGTGATTTTTGTCCACCCTCTCCGCGTCCGGCAGTTTTTCCCAGGCCGCTTGCCTGGCCGCGTCCAACGCGCTTGCCTTTCTTTTTAGCCCCTTCGCGGAGCTTCAACTCATGTAATTTCATCCTATTCCTCCTCAATCACTTTGACGAGGTGATCGGCGCGGCGAATCATCCCACGGATTTCCGGGATGTCATCGCGCTCGACAATCTGACCGATTTTTTTCAAGCCGAGGGACTCCACGTTCTTGCGGTGAACCGGCTTGACACCGATGAGGGAATGGACGAGCTGAATCTTAATTTTCTTCAACTGCGGGCTCCTTTCCCAGAATCTGCGCCGGTGTACGTCCGCGCAGACGAGAGACTTTTTTCATGGTCTGCATATTCAGCAGTCCCTGTAAAGTTGCATCTACCATATTTTTAGGATTCGTACTTCCGAGACATTTGGCTCGCACATCCTGGTATCCGGCCAGCTGTAAAATGGCTCGAATAGGACCGCCGGCAATGATTCCGGTTCCTTCCGGGGCGGGCATGATCAACACTCTTCCGGCACCACTTCGTCCCTGAACGACATGTGGAACGGTCGTGCCTCGAATGGGTACACGTACGAGTTTTTTCTTTGCATCAGCCACAGCTTTTCGAATCGCTGCGGGTACTTCAAGAGCTTTCCCCGTACCGACGCCAACGCGTCCCTTGCCATCACCTACGACTACCAGTGCGGAAAAGCGGAAATTTCTTCCACCCTTTACGACTTTTGTAACGCGGTTGATGTGCACGACCTGCTCTTCATATTCCTGACGGGGTGCTTCGTATCGTTTTTCTCGCATGGATCCTCCTAAAACTGCAGTCCGCCGGAGCGGGCAGCTTCTGCCAATTCTTTGACTCTGCCGTGATACAGATATCCACCACGATCAAAGACAACTTCTTTTATGCCTTTTTCCTGTGCTTTTGCGGCGATCAACTCTCCGACAACTTTGGCCGCTTCCTTATTTGCGCCTGATTCCAACTCAAGGCTTGAAGCACTGGCAATCGTGACGCCGCTGACATCATCAATGATCTGAGCATAGATATTCTTATTGCTTCGAAATACGCAGAGTCTTGGGCGTTCGGCAGTTCCGGAGATCTTGTGGCGAACTCGCCTATGGCGGCGAAGTCTGGCTTTATTTCTATTAACTGGCTTGACCATAATTCCTCCTACCTACCGGCCTTTCCTTCTTTTCGACGAACCTTTTCACCGAAGTAACGGATTCCCTTTCCTTTATAGGGTTCAGGCTCTCTCCAAGCGCGGATCTTGGCAGCATAATTTCCGACCTGTTGTTTGTCTATGCCCTTGACGATGATCTCCGTCTGCGTGGGCACTTCGACGGTGATTCCTTCCGGGTCTTCCATCACTACCGGATGAGAAAATCCAAGCTGCAAGTTCAGTTTTTTTCCTTCTTTTGTTGCGCGATATCCGACACCGACGATCTGTAGTTTTTTCTCATAGCCTTCGGTGACACCGACGACCATGTTTTGGATCAGCGATCGATAGAGGCCATGAAGACTTCTGTTTCGCTTAAGATCGTTCGGGCGAGATACGTGAAGCTCATTTCCTTTTACTTCGAACTTCAGAGCGCTGTCTACTTCCTGTGCCAGGGTTCCTTTAGGACCTTTGACGGTGACGATGCAATCGTTTATGTCAATTGTGACGCCATCAGGTATCTGGACAGGCAATTTACCAATTCGTGACATATTTCCTCCTTACCAGATGTAGCAGATGACTTCACCGCCCACACCCAAGGCACGGGCTTCTTTGTCAGTGACGATTCCCTTCGACGTGGAGATCAGGGCGACACCCAGACCGCCAAGCACACTCGGAACTTCAGTATTCTTTGCATAGATGCGCAACCCCGGTTTTGAGATGCGCTTTAATCCTTTGATCACCCTCTCGTTGTCTTTTCCGTATTTGAGAGTCACTTTGATCATGTTTTGCTTATTATCTTCTTGAACTTCAAAATTTTTGATAAAGCCCTCTTCGAGCATGATTCTTGCCATACTGATTTTCATATTGGAGGCAGGGATCATGACGCTTTCATGGCGCTCTTTGTTTGCGTTGCGAATGCGTGTGAGCATATCAGCGATAGGATCTGTCATCATAGCATTCTCCTTTCCTACCAGCTTGCCTTCTTCACGCCGGGGATCTCCCCTTTATATGCCAATTCGCGAAAGCAGACGCGGCAGAGCCCGAACTTGCGAAGAACGGCTCGGGGGCGGCCACAGAGATTGCATCGTGTATAGGCTCTCGTGGTATATTTCGGTTTTCTGGCTTGTTTTACCTTTAAGGATGTCTTTGCCACTCATTCCTCCTATTTTCTGTAGGGCATTCCCATGAGCATCAGGAGCTCGCGGGCTTCTTCGTCTGTCTTGGCAGTGGTGACAATAGTGATGTCCATTCCGCGGATCGCTTCGACATCGTCATAGCGAATCTCGGGAAAGACCAGCTGCTCACGAATACCCATGGAGTAATTTCCGCGCCCGTCAAAGGAATTGGGGTTGAGCCCTCGGAAGTCACGCACGCGCGGAAGCGCTACACTGACGAGACGATCGAGGAATTCATACATACGCTTACCTCGGAGAGTGACCATCAGTCCAACATTCATTCCCTGTCGAACCTTAAAGTTAGCTACGCTCTTCCTGGCGCGAATGACGATGGGCTGCTGACCGGTAATGGCGCGAATCTCGTTAATGGCATTTTCCAAAAATTTCGGATTGTCCTTTGCTTCGCCGATTCCCATATTGATGACAATCTTGTCTAACTTGGGAACTTCCATCACACTTTTATACTCAAAGCGTTCAGCCAGTGCCGACTTTACATTGCTATCGTAATAATCTTTCAGTCTAGCCATGGATCCTCCTAATCGATGGTCTCGCCGCTTGCCTTGGCAACGCGGACCTTTCTTCCATCTTCAAGGACCTTATAGCGGAGTCGGGTTCCCTTTTGCTGTCCCTTCTCCAGGTACATGATGTTGGATATGTGAAGCGGTGCTTCGAGACGGACGATTCCGCCCGTTTGATTTTTCATGCTCGGTTTCTGATGCTTTGTGATCATATTGACGCCGGAGACGATGACTCGGTTCTCTTTTGGAAAGACGGCAAGAACTTCGCCTTTTTTACCCTTGTCCTTCCCGGCGATGACGATCACCTGATCACCTTTTCGAATTTTCACGCATTTCCTCCTAAAGTACTTCCGGAGCCAGAGAAAGAATTCTCGTAAACTTCTTCGCTCTCAGCTCTCGAGCTACGGGCCCGAAAATACGCGTTCCTACGGGGTTAAGATCTTCTTTGATGATGACGCCCGCATTGTCATCAAAACGCACATAGACACCGTCTTTTCTGTGAATGCCCTGTTTCGTGCGTACGACGACCGCTTTGACAACATCGCCTTTTTTTACGACGCCACCGGGCATCGCCTGCTTCACAGCGCATACGCAGATGTCGCCGATTGTCGCATAGCGTTTCCCGCTGCCACCGAGAACCCGAATGACCAGTAGTTCTCTGGCTCCGGAGTTATCAGCGACGAGCATTCTCGATTCCTGTTGTAACACTGAAACCTCCCCTACTTGGCCTTTTCAAGGATCTCAACGACCCGCCAGTTTTTTCTTCTTGATAGTGGTCTTGTCTCCATGATGCGAACTCGATCGCCTACGCCGCACGCATTCTCCTCATCATGAGCTAGATATTTTCGTGTCACTTTTACTTTTTTGTTGTAGAAGGGGTGAGAGTGATACTTCTCAAACTTAACGAGCACTGTCTTGTCCATCTTGTCGGAGACAACCGTTCCAACGCGGACTTTTCTATGATTTCGTTCCATTTACTCCCCCTGTGCTTTCATGTTCTTTTCGTGCATTACAGTCTTGACACGCGCAATATTGCGTTTGACAACTCTGATTCTCGAGACGTTCTCCAGCTGGCCCGTCGCCTGCTGGAATCGAAGATTGAATAATTCTCCCTTGAGGGTTTCCAGTTGTCCATTGAGTTCCATCGAACTCATACTTCGGATCTCTTTAGCCTTCATCAGATCCTCCTTCTTCACCCTTCTTGACAAACTTGCATTTGATCGGGAGTTTATTTGCCGCCAGACGCATTGCCTCGCGTGCCAGATCTTCTCCGACGGCTGATAGTTCAAACATCACGCGGCCCGGGCGAACGACAGCTGCATGGTACTCGGGTGAACCTTTTCCGGCTCCCATGCGAGTTTCTGCAGGTTTTTGTGTAATGGGCTTGTGGGGGAAAATCTTGATCCAAACCTTCCCGCCCCTTCTTATTTTGCGATTGATGGCAATACGGGCCGCCTCAATCTGATTGGCTGTAATCCAGGCAGGTTCCAATGCCACCAAGCCATATTGGCCGTATGTCACCGTATTGCCTCGGTTACTCATTCCCTTCATGCGACCGCGCTGTACTTTGCGGCGCCTTTCTCTTTTAGGCATTAACATGGCGAACCTCCTTATCTATTGCCATCACGTCCGCGTCGGCGACTCGAAGGAGCGCGCCCTCTAGAGCGCTGGCCTCTGGGAACTCTCTTCTTCGCTTCCTGTCGGACAAGTGTCTTCCCTTCATTTAACTTGGCGATGATTTCACCTTTATATAACCAGACTTTTACACCCAGTTTTCCATACGTAGTGTCTGCTTCGGCCAGGCCGTAATCAATATTTGCACGCAGAGTCGACAGCGGGACATTACCTTCACTGTAGCCTTCTGTACGGGCAATATCAGCACCGCCCAAGCGGCCGGAGACCTGAATTTTCACACCTTCCACTCCGTTTTTAAGGGCACGGCCGATGGCCTGTTTGAGAGCTCTTCGGAATGAAACTCGGCGCTCCAAACTCTCTGCAACACTTTGTGCCAGTAGGAGAGCATCGGCATCCGGGCTTTGAACTTCAGAGACGTCTATATGAACATTCTTTGCGGTCAGTTTCTGAAGATCTGAGCGGATCATTTTGATGGTCTCTCCGCCCTTACCGACGATCATGCCCGGCTTGGAGGTGAAGATGTTGACGGCCACATTCTTATCGCCGGTTCGGTCGATATACACACGGCTGATTCCGGCATTATAGTAGTTTTTAGTGACATAGTTGCGAATTTTATTGTCTTCTACGATCAAAGCGGGAATATCTTTGCTCTCGGCATACCACTTAGAATCCCAATCTTTGATGATTCCGACACGAAGCCCATGCGGGCTGACTTTCTGACCCATAGTTCCTCCTACTCCCTTTCACTCAGCACAACGCCCAGATGCGATGTTCTGCGGAGACGGGGACTGGCCCCGCCGCGCGCGCCCGCCTTATATCGCTTCATCATGGGGCCCTGATGACCGTAGATCTCCTTGACATAGAGATTCTCACTTAAAAGGTCGTGATTGTTTTGGGCATTGGCGACGGCGGAATTCAGCACTTTGAGTAAATGGGCGGCAGCTCTTCTCGGTGTAAAGCGCAAAATGGCTTGCGCCTCCGCCACACTCTTACCACGAACTAAGTCTGCAACAGGTTTGACCTTTCTCGGGGAGATTCTGACGTATTTTGCAATCGCTCTTACTTCCACTTTTCCCCTCCTACTTCCTTCGTGTCTTTCTGTCACCGGCATGTCCTCTAAAAGTGCGTGTCGGTGCAAATTCTCCCAGTTTATGGCCGATCATGTCTTCAACTATATAAACCGGGATGTGTTTTCTTCCATCGTGGACAGCAATCGTGTGTCCAACCATCTGGGGAAAGATTGTCGAGGCTCTCGACCAAGTCTTAATGACTTTCTTTTCGTTTTTCTTGTTCAGTTCGTTGATTTTTTTCATCAACCCCTGATGAACAAAGGGGCCTTTTTTTAAAGATCTGCTCAATTTTCTCTCCCTTACTTCTTGTTGCGGCGTTTGACGATATATTTGTCAGAAGGCTTATTCTTCTTTCTCGTCTTATAGCCGAGAGTGGGTTTGCCCCAAGGGGTAACCGGCGAGGGCATGCCGACAGGCGCTTTGCCTTCTCCACCTCCGTGGGGGTGATCCGCCGGGTTCATGGCCGCACCGCGAACCGCCGGGCGGAAACCCATATGGCGTCTCATACCTGCCTTGCCATGGTTCGTGATTTCATGTTCGAGATGACCGACCTGGCCGATGGTGGCGCGGCACTCCAGATGAACCATTCGCACTTCCCCGGAAGGAAGACGGATCTGAGCATAATTGCCTTCCTTGGCCATTAACTGAGCATATGTGCCGGCTGAGCGGACAAGCTGTCCACCCTTTCCTCGTTTAAGCTCGATGTTGTGAATATGCGTTCCCAGAGGAATGCTCTTGAGCGGAAGGGCGTTTCCGATTTGGATATCTACGTTTTCGCCCGATACTACTGTATCGCCGACCTTTAGTTTATTCGGTGCGAGGATGTAGGACTTGGCTCCGTCCGCATAATGTAGAAGCGCAATGTAGCTGGTGCGATTCGGATCGTATTCAATGCTGAAAACTTTTGCGGGGATATTATCCTTGTTTCGCTTAAAGTCGATCAGACGGTACTTTCTCTTATTGCCGCCACCTCTGTGACGTACTGTCATTCGTCCGCTGGCATTGCGACCCGCTGTCTTTTTGAGCGGTCTGAGGAGGCTCTTTTCAGGTTCAGTTCGCGTAATCTCCTCAAAGCTCGGGACGACGCGCGAGCGCAGCCCGGGAGATGTCGGTCGGAATTTTTTAACTGCCATAGATGACCTCCCCTATATTCCTTCAAAGAAATCGATGGTTTTGCTCTCAGGCTTCAGGGTGATGACGGCCTTTTTCCATTTTGACGTATAACCGACATTTCTTCCTTGGCGTTTGAGCTTGCCTCGAACGTGCATCGTGTTGACTTTTTCGACCTGGACTCCGAAGATGCTCTCTACAGCGTCCTTGATCTGGTATTTATTGGCCCGAAAGTCCACTCGAAATGTATACTTCCTCTCTTCAGCGAGCATGGCCGTATTCTCGGTGATAACCGGAGCCAGTATGATATCGTAGGCTGACATTATTTGTAGACCTCCTCGATCTTATCCATAGCATCGACCGTGAAGAGGATGCGATCATGGTTGAGAATTTCGTAGGTGTTNATTGTGTGAGGATAGAGCACCTTGACCTTTGGAAGGTTTCGAGCGCTGAGGAAGACATTGTCGTCTTTCTCTCCCAGAACNATGAGAGTCTTTCCTTCCAGATCCAGTGCGNGCAGCACTCCGATCATATCCTTTGTGCGGGGAGNTTCGAACGAGAACTTGTCAATCATCTTGATGCTGTCACTCTGAGCTTTTGCGCTGAATGCACTCTTGAGGGCAAGTCTCCTCACCTTTTTAGGAAGCAGATAACTGAAGTCTCTCGGCGTTTTTGCAAATACGACACCGCCACCCCTCCACTGCGGAGAGCGAATGCTACCCTGACGAGCGCGCCCGGTTCCCTTCTGACGCCAGGGTTTTCTCCCCCCGCCGCGGACCTGTGAGCGCGTCTTTGCCGCGAAAGTTCCCTGACGCTGATTGGCCAGATAGTTGACGACAGCATCATGCATCACGGACTCATTCGGCTCAATGCCGAAAATTTCTTCTGCTAATTCATGTGTTCCGACATCTGCGCCGGTCTGATCATAAATTTTTACAATAGCCATTTATGACTCCTTTCCCTACTTTGAAGCCTTTACAGTAGGCTTCATGCGCAGATAGCCTTTTTTAGGGCCGGGGACCGCGCCTTTGACAAGAAGCAGATTTCTCTCCGCATCCACTCGAACGACAGTGAGGTTCTGCACAGTGACTCGCTCGTATCCCATACGGCCCGGGCCGGGATAGCCTTTTGCCACGCGCCCCGGCGTTGCGGAAGCACCTAAGGAACCGGGACGTCTATGGAACTTCGATCCGTGCGCCATGGGGCCGGTGAGATGGTTCCATCTGCGCACATGGCCCTGCGTGCCTTTTCCCTTGCTTGTGCCGGTGATGTCAATGCGCTGTCCGTCTTTGAAGAGATCAGCTGTAATGACTTGACCGGGGGTATAGTCCCGGGGATTATCTACGCGGAACTCTGCCAGGCGTCGCGCCAGAGGTGCGCCGCTTTTGGCAAAGTGACCTTTCAGTGGTTTATTGACATTTTTTTCTTTGATTTTTCCAAAGGCGACCTGAACAGCGTCATATCCATCGGTCTCTTTGGTCTTTACTTGTGTGACCGTGACCGGTCCCGCTTCGATGACAGTGATGGGAATCTGCTTGCCGCTTTCATCGAAGATCTGCGTCATACCGATCTTGCGTCCTAGTAGTCCTAACATGTTTCCTCCTCATTTTACAGCGGATCACCTTAGTGATCATTCTAAAATTTACAGCTTGATTTCAATATCCACACCNGCGGGAAGATCAAGNCTCATCAGCGCATCAACAGTCTTTTTNTTGCTTCCGTGAATGTCGATCAAGCGTTTATGTGTGTTGATTTCGAACTGTTCACGAGAGTCCTTGTATTTGTGCGTTGCACGCAGAACTGTGATGATCTCTTTTCTCGTTGGCAGCGGAATAGGTCCGGATACACGTGCTCCGGTATTCTTTGCCGTCGCGACGATCTTCTGCGCCGAAGCGTCAAGAATCTGATGATCAAATGATTTTAGTCTGATGCGGATTTTCTGTCCTTCGTTCATGGTTCCTCCTATTGATTATTCGGCACACCCTTTCGTGTGTTCCTTTTCTTGATGTCCAATCGTTCTCTTTCAAAGAGAACTGCTCTGCCGGAATTGTCCCGGAAGCGGGGTAACCTCCGGCTTCATCGCTGGCTGGACACGCTTATTTATAATATCTAAAAAGCCGAGAAAGGTCAAGGTTTTCCCCGGCTTCGCACATAATTTAATAATATATTTTTGTAACAATTGCGGTTTTATATCTCTCAACGGTGAAAATAATACTTTTCTCCATCTATACGATTCGAAGATATTCAATTCCTTTTCCACGAAAAAAGAAGCGGATTTGGATAATGTTAAAAAGAAAAGCCCCATTTCGGGGCTTGTCTCTCATCAGTCGAGAATCTCGGTTACACTTCCGGCACCAACTGTGTGGCCGCCTTCGCGGATGGAGAACTTCTGTCCAACTTCCATGGCGATCGGATAGAGCATTTCAATTTCCATGATGATGTTGTCGCCGGGCATGCACATTTCCTGTCCCTCGGGGAACTGGATGGTTCCGGTCACATCAGTCGTTCTGAAGAAGAACTGAGGACGATACCCGGGGAAGAAAGGCGTATGGCGTCCACCTTCATCTTTTTTGAGAACATAAACTTGAGCTTTGAAGTGCTTGTAGGGCTGGATGGAACCGGGTTTGGCAAGAACTTGACCGCGCTCGATTTCCGATCTCTGAATGCCGCGCAGAAGGATTCCGACATTATCGCCCGCCACGCCTTCATTGAGAGTCTTCTGGAACATCTCAACGCCGGTAACGACGAGTTTGCGTTTTTCTTCTTTGAGTCCTACGAGTTCGACTTCATCGCCGATTTTGACTTTTCCACGCTCAATGCGGCCGGTCGCAACCGTTCCGCGTCCTGTGATGGTGAAGACGTCTTCGACAGGCATCAGGAAAGGCTTGTCGACATCGCGCTCGGGCTCGGGAATGTACTCATCGACTGTCTGCATCAGTTCGACGATCTTGTCTCCCCATTCGCTGGAGGTGTCTTCAAGAGCTTTCAGGGCTGAACCACGGATAATCGGAGTGTCATCGCCGGGGAAATCATACTCGTCAAGGAGTTCTCTGATTTCCATTTCAACCAACTCAAGGAGCTCTTCATCATCAACTGTATCACATTTGTTGAGGAAGACGACGATATAGGGAACACCGACTTGACGTGCAAGCAGGATGTGCTCACGCGTCTGCGGCATCGCACCGTCAGCGGCACTTACGACGAGAATCGAGCCGTCCATCTGGGCTGCGCCCGTGATCATGTTCTTTACATAGTCGGCATGGCCGGGGCAGTCAACGTGCGCATAGTGGCGATCGGGGGTCTCATATTCAACGTGCGAAGAGGTGATGGTGATTCCACGCTCTTTTTCTTCGGGTGCTTTGTCGATCTTGTCAAAGTCGACGATATTTCCCAATCCATGACGATCATGCAGCGTCTTTGTAATAGCGGCTGTCAAGGTCGTCTTGCCATGGTCTACGTGACCGATGGTGCCGATATTGACATGAGGTTTCGTTCTTTCAAATACAGCTTTTGCCATTTTTTCCTCCTGGAATTATTTTAATACTTTCAGTGCAATAGACTCTGGTACTTGTTCATAGTGATCAAACTGCATTGTATAGGTAGCTCTTCCCTGAGAACGACTTCTCAAGTCCGTAGCGTAACCGAACATCTCCGATAATGGTACCTGTGCGCGAATAACCTGGACTCCTCCTTCCGCTTCCATGCCTTGCAGCCTGCCGCGTCGGGAATTTATGTCGCCCATGACATCGCCGAGATATTCCTCCGGCACCGTGACTTCCACCTTCATATAAGGCTCCAGGAGGAAACAGCCTGCTTCCTGTAGCGCCTTTTTAATAGCCATGCTTCCTGCTATCTTAAAAGCCATTTCCGAGGAGTCTACTTCGTGATAGCTTCCGTCATATAACTCAACTTCTAAATCGACGACTTCATAGCCGCCGAGGACGCCGCTATGCAGCGCTTCACGGATACCTGTGTCAACCGCGGGAACGTACTCCTTAGGAACAACTCCGCCTACAATACTGTTGACAAACTTGTATCCACTGCCCGGCTCGCCCTTTCTGACACGAATCTTAACATGACCGTACTGGCCGTGTCCACCGCTTTGCCTGGCGTACTTTTCTTCCACTTCCACATCACTTTTAATCGTCTCGCGATAAGCGACCTGTGGAGCTCCGACATTGGCTTCCACCTTAAACTCTCTGAGGAGTCGATCGACGATGATCTCCAGGTGAAGCTCGCCCATTCCTGCAATAATGACTTGGCCTGTGTCCGTATTCGTATAGGTATTAAAGGTGGGGTCTTCTTCGGAGAGCTTTGCCAAAGCAATGCCCATCCTCTCCTGGCCCGCACGCGTCTTGGGCTCGATCGCGACGCTGATGACAGGATCTGGGAAGTCCATTGACTCAAGAATGACCGGATGATCCGGATCACACAATGTATCACCGGTCGTCGTGTTCTTCAGTCCAATGGCGCCGGCAATATCGCCTGCATAGAGTTTCTTTATCTCCATGCGGTCATTGGCGTGCATTCTAAGAATCCTTCCGATTCTCTCGCGATTTTCCTTCGTGGAGTTGTAGATGTAACTTCCGCTTTCCAAGACGCCCGAGTAGACGCGCAGGAAAGTCAGCTTCCCCACAAACGGGTCGGTAGTTATCTTAAACGCCAAGGCGCTGAAAGGCTCCGTATCCGATGCAACTCTTGTCTCTTCTTCCTGAGTGGCGGGATTTATCCCTTCAATGGCGGGAATATCAAGAGGCGAGGGCATGTAATCCACGACGGCATCCAACAGCATTTGAACGCCTTTGTTCTTATAAGAAGAGCCACATACGACAGGTACGATCTGATTGGAGATGGTGGCATTGCGAATGGCGCCTCGGATCATATCTTCCGTAATCTCTTCACCATTGAAATACAAGTCCATCAGCTCCAAATCTGTCTCTACAACACTTTCGATGAGAGCTTCGCGCTGTTCATTTGCCTGTGCTTGATACTCTTCGGGAATGTCGATGACTTCAATCTCTCTTCCCAGCTCATCTTTATAAATCTCGGCTCTCATCTTCAGAAGATCGATAATTCCGGTAAATGTGTCCTCCGCTCCGATCGGTATCTGCAAAGGGACGGGATTCGCCCCCAATCGATTTTTGATCTGTCGGACAACCCGTAAAAAATCGGCTCCGGTAATATCCATCTTATTGACGTAGGCGATGCGCGGCACCTTGTATCGATCAGCCTGTCTCCAAACTGTCTCAGACTGTGGCTCCACCCCGCCTTTTGCACAAAAGACCGCAACAGCTCCATCGAGCACACGCAGAGAGCGCTCTACTTCAGCCGTAAAGTCCACATGACCGGGTGTGTCGATGATATTGATGGCAATATCTCTCCAAATGGTCGTGGTGGCTGCAGAAGTAATCGTGATGCCTCGCTCCTGCTCAGGTTGCATCCAGTCCATGGTTGCCGTGCCATCGTGCGTCTCGCCGATTTTGTGGCTTTTGCCTGTGTAAAACAAGATTCGTTCAGTCGTTGTCGTCTTGCCGGCATCGATATGAGCCATGATGCCGATATTCCTTGTTCGTTCAATTGGAAAGGATCTTGGCATGATTACCTCCTTTCTGCAGTAATACGACTAATAGCGGAAGTGCGCAAAAGCTTTGTTTGCCTCCGCTGTGCGGTGCATCTCTTCACGGCGCTTGGCCGCTCCGCCCGTGTTGTTCAGAGCGTCGAGAATTTCAGCCGCCAGTCGTTCAGTCATCGTGCGTTCTTTCCTTTTCCTGGCAAAGTTGACCAGCCATCTCAGGGCCAGTGTCTGGCGTCTTTCCGGACGAACCTCGATCGGCACCTGGTAGTTGGCTCCGCCTACCCGGCGAGCTTTAACCTCGACAGTGGGAGAAACGTTTGCAAGAGCCTGATTGAAGGCTTCAAGAGCATGGCGCCCTGTCACTTCCTCTACTCTCTTTAAAGCATTGTAGACGATATCTTGAGCAACGCCTTTCTTTCCATCGAGCATGACATTGTTCGTCAACTTTGTAATCACAGTGGATCCGTATACGGGATCCGGTAATACTTCCCTCTTGGGGATTCTGCCCTTTCTTGGCACTTTCCTTCCCTCCTAAAAATTCATTCATTCATCGGTACTGAACCAAAAGGACCCTATTTTTTCGGTCGTTTCGCTCCGTACTTGCTTCTCGCCTGACGACGATTGGCTACTCCTGCGGTGTCGAGAACGCCGCGAATAACATGATAACGCACACCGGGAATATCGCGAACGCGGCCCCCGCGGATCAGCACAACACTGTGCTCCTGCAGATTATGGCCTTCTCCGGGGATATAAGCAGTGACTTCCATTCCATTGGTCAATCGAACCCTGGCTACTTTGCGCAGAGCTGAATTCGGCTTCTTCGGGGTCACCGTCTTAACAGAGGTGCAGACGCCTCTTTTTTGCGGCGCATTCTGTGTTGTCGCCTTATTTCTAAGGGTGTTCAGATTTCTCTGCAGTGCCGGTGCATCACTCTTGGCCTTTTTACTGTCACGGCTTTTTCTGACGAGTTGATTAATGGTTGGCATAGATTTTCCTCCTTTCCTCAGTGATGAGAAAGCATCCTCATGCTTTCTTTTCTATTCTCCCAAGCCCTGTCAACTTCTATGAACGCTTCAATGGCTCGGGGCATTTTGTCTTATTTCAAGCGTCGACTGAGGCGATCTTCATGAGCATCTGCTCAACGTGTAAAGGATTGTGTTTTCACATGATGATACAGATATTTTCCAAAAAAAGGACACAATCCCTCAGTCTACTCAAATACCTTATAAATTCTATCACTATCATTACGGTGCGTCAAACACTTTCTTTCATGATCACTCGTCTCCCTATGTGTTAGCGAAGCTTGATGCCGAGCGTTTCCTCCATCATCCGGACTTTTCCCTTGCCGTCAGGCATCTGTGTATACACTTGATAGAGCTCAACCGACGGAATCGAATTGCCCTCTATGATCACAGGTCCATTTTCCGTAATGGCCACGTCCCAGCCTACACAGCCGCAGTCGGATATCTTCAAGGCTGCCTTTGTAACCATTTCTTTGAGTTCAGGAATGAACGGGACTTGAAAGCCGACGAAAGGAAATCCGGTGACAGGATGTTTCTCATACGTTTTCATCGTCGGTAAATTGGCAAACATCGGATTGACGATGAGCCCGTCTTCATTCAAGATAGTCCAAATCCCCCCGAGACTCGTGTTATCCATATAGTTGTCCGACACAGAGCAACGAAGAACCATATAGACGACATGCACATTGCCATCACGGTCTACATTTGTCCCGGTGCGAATCGTGTTGATGGATTTCGGAGCTAATTTATACATTTCAGGGTGCTGCTTGACCCCTTCTTCGATCGTATAGCCACCGCTCTTCATCAACCGATCGTACAGCGCCTTGACATCTTTGATGTCTTTTGTCGCCACTCGCTCCATATTATGGCCACCGTGATCAAAAGGAGTTTTCAGGAACAGCACTTCCCGGTTCTGCACCATGTTCTCAAAGTCTTCAAAGGAATCCCAGCGCAAGTCGATGGCTTCTCTGCCGATAAACTCGGAAAAGAACTTATTGAATATTCCCTTGTCTTCGAGAAGATCCTCAGCCGCCGGGTTGACGCACTGATCTCTGATGATCTCGTTATCTATATATTCAGATAGAAAACTCCTTCGATATTCTCTGTCTTTATTGAGGTGAAAACCGAACGTAGGATAATTCAACCACGTATACCCTTCTTCTTTGTAGAGGGTGTACATGTCGAAAAAGAGATCGAGATATCCTCTGCCGGATTCCTTGTGCATCTGGTGCAGAAGCGGCAGCATCTCTTTCCAATTGACTTTTAGCGCTCTTTTAATTAATTTGATCATCTCTACTCCTTACGTNTAGCTGTGCGGGTCTTCATACTCAACTACTCGAATCTCATATGCCTCAAGAAGGGCTTCTCTGTGAGGGATCTCCACCGGTATATTCCACTGCTGAAACAGGCGTTCGGTAAATAGCGGATTCATAATGAGAAGAGGACCGGTGACATAAGTGGCGACAAAATTCTTATAGTGAATGCCCTCTCCCTCGAGCTCCTTATTCATCCCGAAGCCGCGAGTCGTCTGAAAGAGGTAGGGAAAGTTTCGGGGTTCTTTCGGGAAGTTCTGCGTAAACTGCGTCTTGACCCCCGTCACCTTGATATCTTCATACAAACCGACATACAGCTCTGTGAGTCTGTTCATCATCTGCCTTCTCGCCTGCATAGAAAACAGGTCGAGTCCTGCAATCGCCGTCCCGTCTTCATTGAGAATGGAAGTGCCAAATATCTCCATGGCGTTTCCAGTCAAAAGAAAACGGTCTCCCTTCTCTATCCGATCTCTTACAGCCTCTCTATGCGGAAGGATATTGTCGATGATCTTTTCCTGCGCGCGTTCAGAGGAAGGCCCCATAAAAACAAGATCCACGCTTCCGTCAAGAAAAGTCGGCTTTTGTAAAAGCTGAGTCATGACAAATTCAGCCTTCGGGAACATTTTTTGAAGAAAACGCTGGTGACCGATCTCACCAAACTGATTCGAAAGTTCAGGATAAAGAAATTCTATTTTCATCTGTCAGCCTCCCCGGCCAATCTTGCAACTTCATTTCGAATGGCCATCATCTCTTCGACATTGTCATTGTCATTGAGAATAAAGACAGAGTCCACGTTCTCATAGTCAACGGCATGGGCAATGCTCGGCGAAAACCCTTCAAAAGCGAATATTTTTTCCGGATCAATTCCTTCCAATAAAAGCCTTACCTTGATATCTTTATAGCGAGGGCCCAATGTAATAAACTGACAAATATTGTCTTGTTTTAGAAAGTGAAAGTCTATGTCATAGAGCCAGGCCATATTTTCCTGATTTTTTCCTCTGTCACGAAAATCGGTATTGCCGAAAATCAGCGCGATCCGTCCTTTTTGCTTTCGGATATAATCGAAGCTCCTAGAGGAAGCGATAGGATTGATCGCCTTGGCCATCAACATGATGACATCTATTTCTCCACACCGCTCTTCATAATATCTGCTTTCGACGACCTTGATCTTGCCATACGCCTCGCGAATGTCTTCCATATCAAAGCCTCCGTCATGCAGCAGAGCAACGGTAGAGACGAGATTGTACAAGTCGACAATGTTCTTGCTTATGATCGGAAATGTCCAATCCTTTTCTTCATGACGCAGCGTACACTCTCCTTTTTCTCTGTCCACCTCAGTTATCGTATAATCGCGCAATGGATTCGTATAACCGCAATTTTCACAGGTAAAGCGGCCCAGATGGTTGTAACGCACAAAATCCTTTCGAAGAGGATGATCGCATTTCGGACAGTTTTCGATGTCGACGACATTGCTGTCGAGTACTTGCTCTTCCCATTCGAGCGGTTCGATTCCATACGTGATATGGCGATTTCCGGGTTTTAATCGGCATGAAATCATGTCGTCGGCATTGGATACCATCACCGTTTCATCGGGAATCGATGAGTTCATGATATCGAATATATAATCGACATGCGCATTTCTCTTATAAGAATCCCGGAAGAGATTGGTGACGAGAAGATATTTCGGAGTCATCTGTTCATAGACGCGGATGGAGCTCCTCTCATCAACTTCGATGACGCCATATTCAAACGGCATCTTTCCTAAAATATTGGAAAATTGAATAAATGTACTGATGATCCCTTCGACAGTATTCGAGCCGTAGCTGTTNTGGACATATTTAATTCGACGATCTTGTAAAAAATCGCCCAGGAAGTTTGCAGANGTAGTCTTTCCGTTCGTGCCTGTAACCGCATAAAGATTGTGCGGTTTTTCAATCCCTTTTAAAATCTTCGGATATAGAGTATAGGCAATGTCTCCCGGGAAGAACGTCGCATTGCGTCCGATCAATGTCATGGCGCGACGTATAAGTTTTGCCAGCCACAATACAGCATAGAATCGCATAGGTCTGGTCATGAGCCATCCTTTCTTACATATATATGATGTGCATCATATTATAACGAATAGTGAACGTTTGAAAAGTGAACCGTCGAATCCGGAAAATATATATATCCGCACTTATTCATACAGAGAAACCTTCTGTCTTTATGTAGGCAGAAGGTCTCTCGAAGCATTTGCTTGAGTCAACTGGCAAGTCGGTTTTGCTTCTTCCTGCACTCAGCTGATCTCGTCTTATTCGTTGAGGGAGATATCCATGTAGCGATTGATCCCCGTCCCGGCGGGAATGAGTTTTCCGATGATCACGTTCTCCTTCAGACCGAGCAGATTGTCGACTTTGCCTCGAATGGCTGCATCTGTCAATACGCGAGTCGTCTCTTGGAAGGAGGCCGCTGAAAGGAAAGAATCCGTGGAGAGCGAGGCTTTGGTAATCCCGAGGACAATGCGATCTCCTTTTGCCGGTTCTTTGCCTTGTTCTTCGAGCTTTCGATTGACTTTAACAAAGTGCATATAGTTCTCATTGTTGCCCGGAATAAAGTCTGAATCTCCGCTGTCAAGTATGCGCACTTTTGAAAGCATCTGCTTGGCGATAATTTCAATGTGCTTGTCATTGATGGCAACACCCTGATCACGGTAGACTTTCTGCACCTCTTTGACAATGTACGCCTCAACGCCTTGGACACCGGTAATGCTAAGGATCTCAGCAGGATAAAGTGACCCGTCCGTCAACTGGTCTCCTTTTTCAACTCGATCTCCTGAAGCAAATCGCAGACGACTTCCAAACGGAACCTGTAGGGTTTCGCTCTCTCCGTCAGCGGACTCAATGGTAATTTCCTTTTTTCGCCCGTCATCTTTGACCGTCACAATTCCGCTCAGGCGCGTGATAAGAGCCAACCCCTTCGGTTTTCTCGCCTCGAAAACTTCCTCAACACGAGGCAGACCTTGCGTAATATCGCTGACGGCGACACCGCCGGAGTGGAACGTTCTCATTGTCAGCTGCGTGCCGGGTTCACCGATAGACTGAGCGGCGATAATTCCAACCGCTTCGCCGACATTGACATCGCGATTATCAGCAAGATTGATCCCGTAACATTTGGCACACACACCTCGCTCCGTCTCACATGTCAGCACGCTTCGTACCGATACCTTTTCAATTCCCGCTGCGACAATGGCGCGGGCAATATCTCCTGTGATGCACTGGTCCTTGCGGCAGAGAATCTTCCCGGTCTTCGTCTTGATGACTTGTGTGGGAAAGCGGCCGACAATGCGCTCTTCAAGCTCTTCGACTATTTCTTTGCCTTCCGTGATGCGTCCGAGCACAATCCCCTCTGTCGTTCCACAGTCTTCTTCCCGCACGATCACATCTTGCGCCACATCGACCAGTCTTCTGGTCAGATAACCTGAGTCGGCTGTTCGAAGCGCTGTATCGGCGCTTCCTTTTCGGGCGCCTGTCGTGGAGATAAAGTAATCTAAAATTGTCAGACCTTCACGGAACCCAACCGTGATAGGCACTTCAACCGTCTTTCCTGTAGCCGACGCCATGTTTCCGCGCATTCCGCAGATCTGTGAAATTTGGTTTGCATTTCCGCGAGCGCCTGACTGGCTCATAATGTGGAGATTGTTCATGTCGTCAAGGGCTTCCATAACGGCGTCTTGTACCTTGTCACGCGTATCTTTCCATATACCGATGACCGACTCGTGACGCTCTTCATCACTGAGGTATCCCTTTCGATACATATCAACATATTCAAGCTCTTTGGCTTTTGCTTCTCGAATGAGATCCCATTTCACTTCAGGGATAACCATATCCGCCATGCTGATCGTCACGCCTGCCTGTGTAGAGAAGCGGAACCCCATGTCTTTAATGTGGTCCAGCATATGAGCGGTCACGGTGTTTCCTTTCTGCTCATACACTCTTGCAATGATCTCTTCCAAGACTTTGCGACCGCAGACTTTGTCTACTTCCAGCGAGTAGGGATCTTCTTTCCGATCGACAAATCCGATATCTTGGGGAATCTCGGCATTGAAAATAAAGCGGCCTACCGTACTTTCAACGACTTTTCCGGTATCGTTTTTCACTTTATCGTTAAAGACTCGCACTTTGACACGAGCATGCAAATCTATCTGCTTGTTTTCAAATGCCATGATCATCTCATTGTAATCTTTGAAGATCTTGCCCTCCCCTTTTGCTCCCGCACGCTCTGTCGTCAGATAGTAGCAACCGAGAACCATATCCTGGGTCGGTGTTGTGATGGGCTTTCCGTCTTTGGGCGCCAAAATATTATTGACCGACAGCATGAGATAGCGAGCTTCCGCCTGCGCTTCAATGCTCAAGGGAACATGTACCGCCATCTGGTCTCCGTCAAAGTCGGCATTGTAGGCAGTACACACCAGTGGGTGCAGCATAATCGCCTTNCCTTCAACGAGGACCGGCTCAAACGCCTGGATGCCAAGTCGGTGAAGCGTCGGAGCGCGGTTTAACAAAACAGGATGCTCTTTGATCACTTCTTCGACGATGTCCCATACTTCCGGACGCTCTTTTTCCACCATCCGCTTGGCCGTTTTAATATTATGCGCCAGCTCTTTGCTCACGAGTTTTCTCATGACAAAGGGTTTAAAGAGTTCCAATGCCATTTTCTTGGGAATGCCGCACTGATGAAAGCGCAGTTCAGGTCCGACCACGATAACGGAACGGCCTGAATAGTCCACGCGCTTGCCCAACAAGTTTTGTCGAAAACGGCCCTGTTTGCCCTTTAACATGTCTGAAAGAGATTTCAAAGGACGCTTGCCGGGCCCTGTGACAGGGCGGCCTCTTCTTCCATTGTCAATCAGCGCATCGACGGATTCCTGAAGCATGCGCTTTTCATTCTTAATAATAATCTCGGGCGCCTTTAGATCAAGGAGGCGTTTGAGTCGATTGTTTCGGTTGATAACGCGGCGATAGAGGTCATTGAGGTCACTTGCCGCAAAACGGCCTCCGTCGAGCTGCACCATAGGGCGAAGATCCGGAGGAATGACGGGAATCGCATCCAAAATCATCCATTCCGGACGATTCCCACTCTGGCGGAAGCTCTCTACGACATCAAGGCGTCGAATCGCTTTTGAACGTCTTTGACCGGTGCTGGTCTCAATGGTCTCCCTAAGCTCTTCTGCGAGCTCATCGAGATCCATCTCCATAAGAAGCTCTTTGATCGCTTCTGCACCCATTTCGGCACGGAAACGCTGACCATACAGCTCTCGGTTTTCCGTATATTCCGCTTCATTGAGAATCTCAAATTTTGTAAGGGTCGTATCTCCTTCTTCCAACACAATATAGCTGGCAAAGTAGAGAACCTTTTCAAGATTTCTGGGAGAGAGATTCAGTAAAATACCCATCTTTGAAGGGATGCCCCTGAAAAACCATATGTGCGAGACAGGCGCTGACAACTCAATATGGCCCATTCGCTCACGGCGCACACTTGCGCGCGTCACTTCAACGCCACATTTGTCGCAGATGACCCCTTTAAATCGGATGCGTTTATATTTGCCACAATGGCATTCCCAATCTTTTGTCGGTCCGAAGATCTTTTCACAGAAAAGCCCGTCCCGTTCAGGTTTGAGTGTTCGATAGTTGATGGTCTCGGGTTTTTTTACTTCTCCATAAGACCATTCCCGAATCTGCTCAGCAGAAGCAAGACCGATGCGAATAGAATCAAAACTGTTAAATTCTAACAAAGTTCACCCTCCCTACTCTTCAACTTCGGGCTGTTCGTTTTCAGCGGTGTTATCTCCGTCTTCTTGTTGGAATCCACTTTCGAGATCTCCCTCGCCGACAAGAAACTCTTGAGAATCATAGCCGGTGTCCATGTCATCTTCCGTCTCGAGATTGATCTCATTTCCGTCTTCGTCGAGCACTTTTACGTCCAGACACAGGGATTGGAATTCTTTTATCAAGACTTTAAAGGACTCGGGAACGCCCGGATTGGGAATGTCCTTGCCCTTGACGATGGCTTCATAGGCTTTGACACGGCCGATGACATCGTCGCTTTTTACGGTGAGCACTTCCTGGAGTGTATGCGCTGCGCCATAGGCTTCAAGAGCCCATACTTCCATCTCTCCAAATCTCTGTCCGCCGAATTGCGCTTTTCCTCCAAGAGGCTGCTGCGTTACCAGCGAATACGGGCCGGTGCTGCGGGCGTGGATTTTATCATCTACCAAGTGGTGAAGCTTAAGCATGTACATATAACCGACCGTGATTTCCTGGTCAAAGTATTCACCGGTGCGGCCGTCGCGAACGGGCAGTTTTCCATCTTTCGGGTATCCCGCTCGTACAAGCATGTCTTCGATTTGACTCTCAACCGCTCCGTCAAAGACCGGGGTGGCGATGTAGAGTCCTAGTTTTTCCGCGGCCAGTCCCAGGTGAACTTCCAGGACCTGTCCGACGTTCATCCTCGAGGGGACACCCATCGGGCTCAGAAGAATCTGAAGCGGGCGCCCGTCATCGAGAAACGGCATATCTTCTTTTGGTAAAATGCGGGAAATGACGCCTTTGTTTCCATGACGGCCCGCCATTTTATCTCCCACATTGATTTTCCTTTTCTTAGCAATATAGACGCGCACAAGCTCATTGACTCCAGGCGTCATTTCATCGCTGTTTTCACGAGTGAAGAATTTCACATCGACGACGATCCCGCTCGTGCCATGAGGCACTTTTAGGGATGTATCACGCACTTCTCTCGCTTTCTTGCCGAAAATGGCTCGGAGTAGGCGCTCTTCCGGTGTCAATTCCGTTTCACCCTTAGGTGTCACTTTCCCGACAAGAATATCTCCGGAATCCACCTCCGCTCCGATTCGAACAATTCCGCGCGAGTCGAGGTTTTTGAGTGCATCTTCGCCGACATTGGGGACGTCTCGAGTAATCTCCTCCGGGCCCAGCTTCGTGTCCCTTGCCTCGGACTCGTATTCATCGATGTGGATCGACGTAAGGATGTCTTTTTCCACAAGTTCATCGCTGATAAGAATGGCATCTTCAAAGTTGTAGCCATCCCATGTCATAAAGCCGACCAGAAGATTTGCGCCCAATGCCATATCGCCTCTGTCCGTAGAGGGACCGTCACATAGGACGTCGCCTTTACTGATCAACTGACCTTTTTCGACGATCGGTTTGTGATGGATGCAGGTTCCTTGGTTGCTTCGCTTGAATTTCAGAAGCGGATATTTATCAAGTCCTCCGTCTTTTCTGCGCACAATAACTTCATCGCTTGTGTTTCGGATGACTTCACCGTCGTTTTCAGCAATGACCAGCGCACCGGAATCATAAGCCGCTCTGTACTCCATGCCGGTTCCCACGATCGGACTCTGTGTTCTCACGAGCGGAACAGCCTGCTTCTGCATGTTTGATCCCATGAGAGCGCGCACCGAGTCATCATTTTCCAGAAAGGGAATCAATGCCGTTGCCACAGACACCATCTGCTGAGGCGAGACTTCCATATAGGTGACTTCTGAAGAAGGCACTTCACGAATGTCTGCATCATGACGGACGATGACGTTTTCCTTTATGATTCTTCCTTCGGCATCGAGTTCTTCCACAGACGGGACAATGAACTGATGCGTCTCGTCATCGGCACTCAAATAAATCACTTCATCGGTGACGATGCCCGTATCGGTGTCTACCACTCGATAAGGCGATTCGATAAAACCATATTTGTTAATTCTTCCATAGGTGCTCAGATAGCTGATCAAGCCGATATTCGGACCTTCCGGCGTTTCAATCGGACACATGCGGCCATAATGAGAGTAGTGAACGTCTCGCACTTCAAAGCCGGCTCGATCTCTTGAAAGGCCTCCCGGACCCAATGCCGACAAACGACGCTTGTGCGTCAACTCGGCCAGAGGATTGTTCTGGTCCATGAATTGAGATAGCTGAGATGATCCGAAGAACTCTTTAATAGCAGCCGTCACGGGCTTGATGTTGATGAGCGACTGCGGGGTAATACTGTCGCGATCCTGTGTCGTCATGCGCTCTCGAACGACTCTCTCCATTCGGGAAAGTCCCACGCGAAATTGATTTTGCAGGAGCTCCCCGACACTTCGGATGCGTCTGTTTGAAAGGTGATCTATATCATCTGTCTCCCCGACTCCCTGATGGAGGTTGAGGAAATAACTGATGGCGGCCAGCATATCATCTTCTGTAATCTGCTCAGGCGAAAGCGAAGATGCATTCTCATATATTTTTTCTAAGAGTTCATCTCCCTCGTATTCTTCCATCAGTTCCATGAGTTTCGGATAATGGACGCGCTCTGAAATAATATCCGTGTCGGCTTCGGGAACAAATACCTCGATATCGACCATGTGATTACTCAAAACGATGACTTCTCTACCATCTTTCATCTCCAGGACAATGCGCTTAATACCGGCGTTTTCAATTGCCCTGAGGTTTTTTCGGTTTAGTTTTGTGCCCGCGTCAAAGAGAATTTCTCCTGTGAGGGGGTTGACGGCGGGTTCCTTAAGGATATGACCGTAGCCTCGCTCGCTGAGACCGAGGTTTTGGTTAAATTTATAGCGGCCTACTGCTGCCAGATTATAGCGGCGCTCCTCAAAAAACAGCGAGTGGAAACTGGCTGTAGCGCTTTCAATCGTCGGTGGTTCGCCGGGGCGAAGCTTTCTGTAAATTTCTAACAGACCTTCCTCCCGATTCGTTGAAACATCTTTTTCAAGGGTCAGCAACAGACGATCGCTTTCTCCAAAGAGATCGATGATCTGCTGATTGCTCTCATAACCAAGCGCTCTGGCAAGCGCCGTCACCGGCAACTTTCTCGTGCGATCAATGCGCACAGAGAGACTTCCGTTAGAGTCCGTCTCAAACTCCAGCCAGGCACCCCTATTTGGGATCACCTGACCGCTGACGACATCATTTCCGGATTTGTCGAGTTTCTTGCTAAAATAAGTAGATGGGCTACGAACCAGTTGAGAGACGATGACTCTTTCGGCTCCATTGATGATAAAGGTGCCTTTCGGCGTCATGATAGGGAAATCCCCCATGAAGACATCCTGCTCCTTAATTTCTCCGGTCAACCTGTTGACAAGTCTTGCTCGCACACGTAGGCTCTTGGAGTATGTGACATCTCTGTCCTTACATTCCTGCTCAGAGTATTTCAGGTCATCATCGAACCAGTAATCGCCAAAATAAAGAGAAATATTCTCACCATGATCCTTGATGGGAGAAATGTCCTGCAACGCCTCCTTCAGTCCTTTCTTTCTGAACCATTCAAATGACTTGGTTTGAATCTCCACAAGATTAGGGAGTTCCACCAGCGGTTGAATACGTGAAAAAGATTGTCTTGTAATATTTCCGATTTTAACGGTTTGTGGCATTCAGTGTTCACCCCTCATTCAAAAATTCCAATTGCAGTGATGCCGACTCATCTCAAAAAAACGCATACTATCCCATATTGATAAGTATACCTTTTTATGCTATCACCATTTTTTTGAGTCGTCAACAACAAAACAGATAAATAAACAAAGAAACAACAAAAACATAAACAACAGATAGGTCTATATCAGTGGCGCGCGTCCCGAATGAATCGTTGAAACAAGCAGAAAACAGCGCACCTTATTCAGATGCGCTGTTGTTTCATGGATGAGATTATTTGAGTTCGACTTCCGCACCGGCTTCTTCAAGCTGTTTCTTGACTGCTTCAGCTTCTTCTTTGTCGACACCCTGCTTGACAGCGTTGGGCGCATTGTCAACAAGCTCTTTTGCTTCCTTGAGGCCGAGACCTGTAAGGGAACGAACCACTTTAATGACAGCCACTTTGCTGGCTCCGGGCGCTTTAAGAATGACATCGAATTCACTCTGCTCTTCAACTTCGGCGACGTCTTCAGCACCTGCGCCGGGGCCTGCGGCAACGGCAGCCACTGCGCTTACACCAAATTCTTCTTCAACAGCCTTGACGAGTTCATTGAGCTCGAGAACTGTCATTTCCTTGATAGCGTCGATAATTTCCTGATGAGTCATGATATCCTCCTTGATATTCCTTTATGCTTCTTTTTCTTCCGCCAGAACGCCCAGTACATATGCCAATTTGGATATCGGCGACTGAATACTGCCCAGGAATTTGGCGATGAGTGTTTCACGATTTGGAATGTCGGCAATAGCCTTGATGCCTGTAGCATCATAAAAGACATTTTCAACGATTCCTGCTTTTATTTCGAGTTTAGTGTTTTTTCTCGAAAAATCTCTGGCTACTTTTGCGGGTGTAATAGCATCTTCATAGCCGAATGCGATCGCATTGGGGCCGGTCAGTTCGCTCTGCAAAGCTTCAAAATCGGTACCTTCAATCGCTCTCTTTACGAGGCGGTTTTTGAAAACTCTGTATTCAACATTATTTTCGCGAAATCGATTTCTCAGCTCTGTCACTTCTGCTACATTCAGCCCTCGGTAATCGACGACCACAGCACTCCTTGCGCGAGTGAAGCGCTCCTGGATTTCACCGACGAGCTGTTCTTTTAGCTCACGATTTTTAGACATGTTTCCTCCTCTGCATATAAAACGCTCCCCGAAGACAGGGAGCATTCCTATTAAATGAGGTATGTCCTATCCTCGGCAGGATATTAAGCTTTCGCCCCTGCTGTCTTTGGAAGGTGTTAACTATATGCTTCTTTGAATTTTAATCCCGGGTCCCATCGTGCTGGAGAGGGATATATTCCGAAAGTACGTTCCTTTTGCTGCGGCGGGTTTCACTCTTTGGATTTCATCGAGAAACGAGTGAATGTTCTGTTCGAGTTTTTCATTTTCAAAACTCAGCTTCCCGACAGATACATGGATCATATTGGATTTGTCGAGTCGATATTCGACCTTTCCGGCTTTGATCTCNGCGACCGCCTTTTCTAAGTCCATGGTCACTGTCCCGCTCTTGGGGTTGGGCATCAATCCTTTGGGGCCNAGCAGTCTTCCGAGNCGNCCGAGCATTCCCATCATATCAGGGGTNGCCACGATGACGTCATAATCAAACCACTGTTCCTTCTGGATTTTTTCAATCATGTCCTCTGCCCCGACAAAGTCGGCGCCTGCATTTTCAGCTTCTGTCGCTTTTTCTCCCTTGGCAATGACAAGGACTTTTCTATCCTTCCCGGTGCCGTTAGGAAGAACCATCGCTCCGCGGATCTGCTGATCAGCGTGGCGTCCATCGACGCCCAAGCGAAGGTGAAGTTCAACCGTCTCGTCGAAGTTAGCCGATTTCATCTCTTTGAGCAGAGCCACCGCTTCGGGAATTTCATAGCTCTTTGTCGGATCTACCAACTTGCGATTTTCAATTACTCTTTTTCCTAGTTTCATTTTTTCCTCCGTGGTCCAAACGGGTCATCCTCCCACAGGCAAGTCTATTTTTCGACGGTGACGCCCATGCTTCTGGCAGTACCGGCGACGAGTCGCATGGCTGCTTCCACACTGGCGGCATTCAGATCGGGCATCTTCAGTTCTGCGATTTCTCGCAGCTGCGCCTGAGTCAACTGTCCCACCTTTGTCCTGTTGGGCACCCCGCTGCCCAGATCAAGGCCAAGCGCCTTTTTGATCAGAACTGATGCGGGGGGCGTCTTCGTAATAAAGGTGAACGATCTGTCTGCATAGACGGTGATGACGACAGGAATCAAAAGTCCTCCCTGGTCTTGCGTCTTTGCATTGAACTCCTTTGTGAACTGCATGATGTTCACACCGTGCTGACCCAGAGCGGGTCCAACGGGGGGAGCCGGTGTCGCCTTACCTGCTGGGATTTGCAATTTGATCAGACCTATTACTTTCTTAGCCATCTATTGCTCCTCCTTTAATATCTATAGGAAAGCTTACAGCTTTTCTATCTGTCCATACTCCAGTTCAACCGGTGTCTCTCGGCCGAACATGGAGATGAGGATTGTCAGTGTGTGCTTCTCCGTATTAATCGCCCTGACAATTCCCACATAGTCAGTGAAGGGACCCGAGATGATACTCACTGTATCCCCCACTTCCACCGTCAATTCCGGCAAACTCTGTACCAGACCCATATTGCGAAGTTCTTCCGCACTCAGCGGAACGGGTTTGCTGCCGGGACCGACAAAACCTGTCACACCCTTAGTGTTTCTTACCACATACCAGGATTCATCGTTCATATTCATGCGAACAATAACGTATCCCGGGAATACTTTGCGGAGCTTCTTCTTTTTGAGTCCGTCCTTGACTTCGATCACTTCTTCCATCGGAACTTCAATGTCCGTAATGACATCTTCCATCCCGCGGCTTTCTACAATACGCTCCAAGCTGGCTTTTACTTTATTCTCATGCCCCGAATATGTATGCACGACATACCAATGGAGCGGACCTGTTTTCTTGCTCATTTCCCTCTCCCTATAATAATCGGAAGAAGATGTAGTTGAACAGAATGTCGGCCAGCCCAATAAATGTGGCGACAATGAAAGTCATCGCAAGCACAAGCAGCGTGTAGTTAATAACTTCCTTCTTTGTAGGCCATGTCACTTTCTTGAGTTCTCTCCAGACACTCAGAATGTATTCCTTGACTCTTGAAAAGAAGGAGCCTTTTTTTGCTCTTGACATGACGACCTACTTTGTCTCTCTATGGACAGTAGCCGTTCGGCAAGTTTTGCAGAACTTCTTCAGTTCCAAGCGATCAGGCGTATTCTTCTTATTTTTTGTCGTATTATAATTACGGTTTTTGCATTCCGTACATGCGAGGGTTATCTTTACTCTCATGAGGACCTCCATCAGACAACACAGTTACCAAATTACTTTAGCATAGTTTAACTATCGGTGTCAACACAAACTTGCAGGTGTCATATGCCAAAAATTGACCTGCAAGGATAAAGTAATTGATGCTTTTCTATTATAATGGAAGAGATAGACAGATGCAACGGTGGATTCTCAATTTTATTCACATGCATGGGATTCACTCTGGCTCGTGCGGGAAAATATTCCACTAGACGATCCGGGGGGTTGTGGTTGATCACCCTTCGAGCACTAAAGCGAATAGAGCGAATTGAGCAATTCGCCTTCGAACAGCCATTTCCAAACACCACGCCCGCTAAATTTGCGCACGAGGTTGAAGAGGTGAAGCAGATGCTCCAAAAGAGGATGCGTGGCGCGTCTCAGTCTATGACCCAGATCATTATGTTGGCTCAAAATTGCATCTGACTACCAAAGAATCTACGGTAGCAGTAGATGGTTCCGGGGATATTATTTCTGTTTGCCGTCAGCAAGATGACCATATAAGAGGATCTGAGCTTGTCAAGGAAGCCGTTAAAAATGGCGACATAAAACTTGATTCTTATTCAGGCAACCATGTTTTTTATGTCAAAAGCGTATTTGAAGCAGCAAGTTGGTGTGAGAGGGTTGACGACTATGCTCCTGATGATTGGAATCCTATCTTTCAGAAAGAACCATTTTTTTATCGCTATACTGGAGAAGTGCCTGAGATAATCGAGTCGGCAACAGATTTTCGTAAGAGAATTCCCGCATCTGCTGATTATGATGAGGCTCAAAAGGTTAGATATGACCTGATTGGAGGCTAATAATGAAACCAACTTTTGAAGAATTTTATGAAGCTGTAGAACAGGGCTTTAAGAAGCGATGGCAAGTTCTTGAAGCCGAAGAAGCTGAACGGTATCTCGCAAGCGAACTTGATTTTATCAAAATTAGGTATGGCGAGATATCCAAAGAGTATGACGACGGATTGATTGATCGTAAAACTTTCATGATAGGCGGAGTCGCCTCAGTGGCTCACTGCTTAGAGATGATGTATTGACGATGGTGCGCCCGCAAAAAAAAAGGGGAATCAAACCCCTACACAATCCGTTTACCTCCTCTTTCGCAAGAATCTGTATAAAGAAGCTATAGACCTTTACCAGAAGTCCGGCTGGAAGGCACAAAAGTGGCAATCCAATCTCCTCAGACCCATGATGGCGAGAAACACCCAAAGCCTCTGGGTTCACACAAAGTTTGGCTACTCGCTTCCGCGCAGAAGCGGCAAAAATGAAGTCGTGGCGATGCAGGAGTCGTATCGAGCTCATAGTGATGAATCTAAAACATTAAAGAGCCCTAGGGCTCTTTAATATCGCAGAAATTTTCTTCGAAACTTCTTATAGATGGGATACCAGAATGTCTTCTCGTATTTTTTTTGCATGCGATAGCGCTTCATGCCTTTTTCGCCTATGCGATATCCCAAGCCGTCCTCCACCACAATCTGACACGGCACACAAGAGCCGCAGGGCTCGCCGTTTGCCGGGTAATGACAAAACCATGTGGAGTTGAGAATGTCCATCCACCCTTCTTTTGTCTGCGCGATCTCAATCATCTTCTGTCGCGAAGTATCATAAATAGGAAGGCGGAAGTTCTTAAAGAAGGTATACATGTCCTCCCCGACCACCTCGGGATCTATCAAGTAATAATGGTAACATTCATCCTCCGCGATGCGCAGCATCCTCGATGCATTCTTGCCCAATGCATCATCGATGAGGCCTTCTCCTGGCTCAATCCCGATTTCAATTCCCGGATACTGGTAGCTGAGTCTGGAAAGATATTCATATTGCGGTCCGCATGGTGCCCGTCGGTTGACGTCTTCATACGCCTTTGTCACTTCAGGCATGGCAGGGATTTCTGCATAAGGAATCACCAGCACATCTTGTAAATCTGCCCTCGTTCCCGGAAGCGCCCGTATTCTTGCAAGTAGTTTCTTCATCGTCGCTTCTTCTGTAGAAGCAGAATATCTTCCCGGATAGCGGACATAGATCGGTTCAATGCGGCGATCCAGCTCACTTAGCTGCAGCATGCGAAATGTCGAATCCCATCCCCCTGTCCAAAGTAGCCGAATGGCATTATCTTGTAAATTGTTGCTGAAATTTTCTTGATTCATCTTCACTCCAAGCTCAATATCATATTCATAATCGTTTTACTTACCAAATAATCATACTACAGCTAATGGCGCCATTCAATGCACCAGAACACTTTTTCACCTTTCTCTCTTCATGCAAGGTATTTTCTTTTGACCCGAGAAATCGGATATTTGTCCCTTGATATGTTTCTTGTTCAGTATAGTAAGCACCTCCGCTTTTTCAAACAAAAAGACGACTCCGGACTTCTTCCGTTTGCCGTCTTATATGGAGCTGCTAAGCAGGATCGAACTGCTGACCTCATCCTTACCAAGGATGCGCTCTACCTTCTGAGCTATAGCAGCAAAACTGTCGTGACTTAATATAATATATACGAACCGTCAACTCTTGTAAAGTTCTTTTCTTCAGATCCTCCATTCCCGTTTGAGCCTCAACACATTTTCACAGAAGACCCGGACTCGAGGGATAAGCTTAGCGAGGCTATTAAAACAAAGAGGTTGTACCGTCTACCGTACTTTTCGACTTCTCTCCTCACCCCCACATCCTTTTGTATCAGCTTCAAGACCGGGCAAACCTCTGCCGCCAATTACCGATTGAGCGCTTCTCTCATCAAGTTTTTCAAATGCTCTTTCATGATGAGCATTGCTCTCGTGTTTTGCGCTCCTTCCGGGATAATCAGATCGGCATATTTCTTTGTCGGCAGTATAAACTGCTCATGCATAGGTTTAACGGTCGTCTGATACTGCTCAATGATCGACTCCAACGAGCGGCCGCGTCTGTTCATATCGCGCTGAATTCTGCGAATAAGCCTCTCATCCGAGTCTGTATCGACAAAAATCTTAAGGTCCATCAACTCCCGAATCGGCTCATACCAAAGAGTCAGTAACCCCTCCATCAAGATAATCGGAGCCGGATGGATGCGAGCCGTTTCCTTCTTTCTGGTATAGAATACATAATCATAAATCGGCATATCGATCGGTTTTCCATCTTTTAGAAGCATCATGTCTTGCAGCATCGCCTCAAAATCAAACGCATCGGGATGGTCGTAGTTGAGAAGCTTTCTCTCCTCCAATGTCATGGCATCAAATGGATGATAATACGCGTCCTGCTTGATGACCAGCACAGCGTCTCCAAGCTGCTCCTTCATCTGTTCTACGATGGTTGTTTTTCCCGATGCACTTCCCCCGGCAATTCCTATAATCTTCGGATTCATCTGTCCTCCGCTTTTCTTTTATTGTAACTCATAAACAAAGAAAAAACAGGGTGACCCCTGTTCTTCAATGACGCAAAAAGAAAATGCGCTCAATTGCAACCTCCGGCGCAACTTGCACAACCGTTGAATGCCGCCGGCGCATTGACAGGTCTTACAATATATCCGCCATCAGCGTATTCGATGTTAAAATCTCCGTACTCTTCATAGAAGGAGGATTCCATGACAAATCCTTGTCCTTCACTCTCGTAATAGAGATCTTTTTCTCCGCGCTCGTCGAGTGCCAGGCCGAAAGCAGGCCCTGAACAACCCATCCCCGCCAAAAAAATTCGTACGCAACTTCCCTCTTCGGGGTATTCCTCAATTACTTTTTTAATTTCATCGACGGTTTCTTTTGTTGTGTTTATGAGCATGGTGACTCCTTTCGATCATTTAGATACGAATTATTGTAACAGAGTTCGGAAATAATACAATCCCTATTTGATTAGTAGGCTTTATTCTCCCTCTTCGGTGGTATAATTTGACTCAAGGAGGAAAATTATGTTGTTTAGCACTCGTCGTTTTCAAGCCACGCTTGCAAAAGTAGACGATATCCATCACATTCGGCAAATCGAGTCGTTGCCGGACAATTGCCAATTCGTCTTTCAATATTCTGTAGAAGAACATCGAGACTTCATGAGGTCTCCCGGACATTACACCCTCCTTTTTTATCTCAAGGATGAGTTGCTTGGCTATGCTCTTATTGCCCATGACAAAAAGAATCACTCTCTTGAACTTCGGCGAATTGCCCTCGCCGTTTCCGACATGGGATATGGCAGAGAACTGATGCACGGCATTCACCGATGGGCTTTTGAAGAGCTGAATGTACACAGACTTTGGCTCGATGCATTTGAAGACAACCACAGAGCCATTCACCTCTATGAATCTATGGGTTATGTCTACGAAGGCACACTCAGAGATACTGTGTTCTCGCAGACTCTCTACCGCAGTCAGAAGGTCTACTCCCTTCTCGAAGACGAATATCGAATCCTTAAGGAGCTTGTATGAACTACGTTGGAGCCGTATACCGTCCCCCGTCTGAAGCAAGAAGCCTGATACTCCAAGCAACAGTTGGATGTTCTCACAACCGCTGTACTTTCTGCCATATGTATAAAGACGACAACTTCCGCCTAAAGCCTCTGGCAGATATTCTTGCAGACCTCGAGCAGGCCGCTCGGCACCGCTACCCCTATAAAAGGCTTTTCATCGCTGACGGAGACGCTCTCATTATGCCGACTCAATCCCTTGTCGCCATCATGGAAAAAGCAAAGCAAGTCCTCCCCCTTCTTGAGCGAATCGGCATCTACGCCTCTCCTATCAGCATCAGGACAAAAAGTGACGAGGAACTGAGGCTCCTTAAAAAGCACGGACTGGACATCGCCTATCTTGGTCTTGAAAGCGGAGACGATGTCGTTCTGAAACAAGTCTGCAAAGGCTCAACAGCCAAAGAGATCCTTCGAGATGCTCAGCGCTTAAAAACGGCGGATATTCTTCTTTCCGTTACTCTGATCAGCGGCCTCGGAGGAAAAGAACGTCTAAAAGAGCACGCTTTGCACAGCGCGCAGATTCTCTCCGAGATGGATCCGGACTATCTGGGACTCCTCACTCTCCACCTCAGCAAGGAAACACCGATATTTAAAGAAGTACAGGAAGGCCGCCTCACTCTTCTTTCCCCGAGCGATGTCTTGGACGAGCTTGACATTCTCATCAGGCATCTTCACGTTTCAAATATGGTTTTTCGCAGCAATCACGCCTCGAATTACTGGGCGCTTTCCGGAGATCTTCCCCAAGACAAAGAACTCCTCCTTGAGGAAATAAAAAAAGCCCGCAGCGGGCTTAAAGAGAGACGCAGTGAATGGATGCGCGCACTTTAGTTAACGAGAGATATCGGGAACCGACGGGTTCACGCTCTGCACCATCCGGGAGACAGGCAGCATATTTAAGAGAACTAATGTCATAGCCAGTTCCGCAAGCAGAAAACTCCCATTATAAGTTAACGAGTACCATAATGCGTTCATCCCTTCCGGTGTGTACATATGGAAAAAGACGACTCCGGAAATGACATGAGGAATGAGCCTGAGAATGAAAGTAAAGATCACTCCGAGATTTACATGCTTCGGAAAAGCTCCGGCCAACCCGATAAACATAAAGGGAAGGGGATAGTCAAGGAGCACCTGCAAAGGATGCAAAATGTAGGCGCCCAAGAACAGATTCAAGATGCCAAAGATAAAACCGCCCAAGAGACCGACGGCAGGTCCGTAAGCAAGGGAGAGCAGTATCAGCGGTATCATGGAGCCGGGTGTGACGCTCCCGCCCTGTGGCATTCGAAACAACACGATCATATCCAAGATGACCGCCATCGCAACGGCAAGCGCCATATGAGCGATGAGGCGAGGCGTAAAGCGGATCTTGCTGAAGCGCGCCGCCAAAACGAGACAAAAAAACAACACCAAAAGAACGACCAAACTGACAGGACTCGATATCAACCCTGAAATCGCAGATGACATCTGTGTAACGATAAACATCATTTCCTCCAAAATAAAAAACCCCAAACGGGGTCGCTTCCCTACGCCGGCATTATCCGGATCAGGTACGAGGGTAATTCTCAGCATATCTGCACCCCTAGCAAGGATAAGTATAACACAAATAATTAAAATGCCAAATTTTTTAGAAAGGACGCAATCATGGACTTGACACTCTTTAACGACCTCGCTGAAGCACTCACCACTCTCAAAACGATTGGAGAAGAGCTTTCTCAGCTACCCGTTTTGCCTCTAAAGGACCTTGACCCGGAGAAAACCGTTCTGCTTCACATCGACATCGTCGATGGATTTCTCCACACCGGTGCGCTCAGCTCGCCTCGAGCGGCCTCCATTCTCCCGTACGTAATCGACCTCAACGAGCGTCTTGCCGACTTCTCCAAAATCTTCATACTCGATGAGCACCCGGATGATGCCGTCGAATTTCGCGCCTATCCGCCGCACTGTGTCGCCGGAAGCGGCGAGAGCGAACTTGTCGACGATCTCAAAGTTTTTGCTGAAAACGCCTATATATTTAAAAAGAACTCCACCAATCTCCTTCATGCGCCGGGATTTCTCGATCTCCTGGATGAGCATCCCGAATGGGAAACATTTCTCATCGTAGGCGTCGTCACGGACATCTGTGTCCTTCAAGGAGCGCTTACTCTAAAGACGTATTTCGATCAACTGCAACAGAAAAAACGCCTCGTCGTGTTGACAAAAGGTGTCGATACCTACGATCTTCCCGCTGCCATGCATGACGCAACGCTTATGAATCTCTTTACACTCTATAATCTGCAAATGAANGGAATCGAGNTGTATGAAGATGTCCACTAGGGAAACACAACATTGACAATAGCGATGACAAAAATAAACCACAGTGTCCCGATAAAGAGCCTCTCTACTCCTTTGTTTGAAAGATGCTTATTGAGCATGACTCCCAGTTGGGCACCAAGGATAGCAGCTGCCACCATGAAGGGAAGAACGTTCAAATCATAGCCTGCAAAGCCTTCCGTGAAGGTGATGGTCAATAGTTTTGCGCTCTGAGAAAATAGTATGCTTACCAAAGAGCTGATTCCCGCAATTTTAATATCAAACTTAAATAGATAGAGAAATGCCACGACATTGAAGGGGCCTCCTCCGACGCCCAAAAATGATGAAAGGATTCCGAGGCAGAGACCGGTAAAAAGAGCTACCGGTTCCGTCCTTCGAATGCGATGGCCGAGAGGTCGATACTTCATATATAAAAAGACTCCGACGAGAAGAACAGCCAAAATACTGTTCTGAATCATCTTCACTTCTTTTATCGGAACATTTTGCGTCACGGCATCGAGAAGGCTCTGACCCAGCACGCCTCCAAAAAGCGATCCGACAGCAACACGAGTGACGATCCTCTGCGGGATTCGCACCCCCATCTTCGTAAACCTGAAGACGGAAAATAAACTCATGGAGAACACGGTGATCGCAGACAGAACGCCGATCGACTTTGTCGACAGATTCCCCACCAGATCAAGAGCGGGTTTGATGATGACGCCACCGCCCAGCCCAGTCACCGAACCGAGAAGAGTCGCACAAAAACTGACCAAAATATATACAAACAGCAATTATACCTCCCGTTCCCATTGTACACCGCAAAGGCATCTCTGTTATACTTCCCTTATGAATACATTTGCATACGCCCTCTTAAACTGGTACCGTCGCAATCAGCGCCAACTTCCTTGGCGAAAAAATCCCGACCCTTACTGGATCTATGTAAGCGAGATCATGCTTCAGCAGACTCGCATGGAAACCGCCCTCCCCTACTTTTTGTCATTTATCCGAGAGCTTCCCACCTTGGAAGATCTGGCTGATGTCGATGATGACAAACTTATGAAACTCTGGGAAGGTCTCGGCTATTATTCACGCGCAAGAAATTTGAAAAAGGGCGCTCAGTATATTATATCCGAATTTGGAGGCATCCTGCCCGACGAAGTGGAAAAACTAAAAACCATTCCGGGAATCGGCCCATATAGTGCAGGAGCCATTGCCTCGACTCTCTATCAAAAGCCCGTATGCGCAATAGACGGAAATGTAATTCGGGTCTTCAGCCGCCTCTATCGCCTCGAAGAAGTGCACCCAAGTTCTGCCCTTAAAATAGAAGTCCAAGAAAAAGTCCTTTCTTTTCTTCCGGCGTCACGTCCCGGAGACTTTAACCAGGCTTTGATGGAGCTGGGCGCGCTCATCTGCAAGCCCGCTTCTGCCAATTGCGCTGATTGTCCCCTCGCTGCGATGTGCCTCAGCGCGGACAAAGACGACGCAACCTCATTTCCGAGGCGCAGAGCAAAGAAACCCAAACAAGAGGAAAAACACACCGTTCTCCTCCTTGAGGCCGGAGAAAAAATCGCCATACACAAAAAGAAGACAGGACTCTTAAAGGGGCTGTACTCTTTCCCGATGACAAAAGGACATCTAAGCGCGGAAGAAACCGAAGCATTTTTGAAAAAAAAAGGCTTGCAAGCAAAAGAGGTGACCTACTCCGGTGAAAGTTCGCATGTGTTTTCACATCGAATATGGCATATGATTTTCTATCGCATCATTCTGGAGGGTGAAACAGAGCAATATGAGTGGATGGAAAACAACGACTTACGCGGTATTGCCATCGCCAGCGCCTTTCGCAAAGCCAAAGATATCATCAATATATAAGGAGCACCACTTGAGACCGTGGGCTCCTTTCTTTTTTCTCATCGTTGTTTCAGTTGATGCTTCTATCTCCTTGCCCACCTCATGTCAACATGTTCAATGCCCTCATCCAGGTAATGGCCGGATATCGCTTCAAAACCCAGAGATTCATAAAAGCCGCGCAGATAGGTCTGTGCCTGAAGTTCAATATCTTTTTCTTCATAATTATCTCGTATAAATTCAAGGGTGAATTCAAGCATTTTTTTGCCAAATCCCTTTGAACGATACGGCGGCAGGAGCACAATTCTGCCCATATAGACGCGCTCGCTCTCCGGAAGCACTCGCGCCGTGCCAACCAACTTGCCTCCATCTTTTAATAATAGATGAAATCCGCTCTGATCCCTTCCGTCAAACTCCTGATACAGACATTCTTGTTCTAAAACGAACACGTCGAAGCGAAGTTTCATCACATCATATAATTCTTCAACTGATAATTCTTGAAACGGGACAATCTTCCACTCCATCTTTTCACCTCTCCAAAATAAAATGTCAGCCGATAGATCATTCTCTGTCAAATGAAAGAAAGGTGTTTGCGCGATAAGCAAGCCTTCCTTCCATCCCCTCTTTGAGAGCCGCTATCGAGNTTCTGTCTATAAAAAGGACAAGCGTCTGTCCNTCTTCAACCGTAAACGTAGCGCGATAGGGCAACGAGTTTTTTCTCGGTTCCACCAAACTGCAAAGACGGGCATGGACAACTTTTACGGGTGATCGTCGATACAAAATATTCCTTCGGATGACCGAAATCACCAAGATGCAAAGAAAGATGAGCACGGCAGCTGAGAGCACCCAAAAAGCAGATGTTATCTTGGAAAGAAGAGCCTCATTCATCGTCCTCTCCTAAGGATATCTGTACGCATTTGATTGCGTTGATTTCAAGCAGGTGAACCGCAAAGTCATCCACCCGATAGGCTTCATCGTAATAGATGGTCGTAATTCCCGACTGAATAAGCGCCTTGGTGCAATGCAAACAGGGAAAGTGTGTTACATATATGCTCGCGCCTCCGAGGGCGATTCCCTCTTTGGCGCAATAACTGATGCAGTTGAGTTCAGCGTGTTGAGTCGCAATGCAGTGGCCATCTCGCATAGCGTGGCCTACATCGTCACAATGAGGCGTCTTCTTCCCCACGCTGCCGTTATATCCGGTGGCCACAATGCGATGCTCCTGATTGACGACGACGGCCCCGACATGAGCACGTGAACACGTGCTGCGCGAAGCTGCCAGATGCGCCAATTCCATGAAATACTGATCCCAGCTCTTTCTGATATTGGGCGTTCCCGACTTAACATACGTATATGATTTTTCCATCCGTTCCTCCTGTGCTCACATTCATATCTGTGACACCAACCGTCCCGACGTGGCTTACTTCTGAGCCGACTCACGGATTACTCTCGATCGAATAAAAATGACTTGACGATCGCAAACATTTCCCTTGTAAAATCATGCACAACAGCCGATATCGGTGTCGAGGCTATCACTGGATACACTTGTACATCCAGTCTTTTTGCCAAAAAACCGACCCGAAACACATGATAATTGCTGGTGGCAACCATAATCGACTCCGGTTTTTCTCCATCTCTGTTTTCGATCAGCGAAAAGGCGTATTTTAAATTTGTCCAGGTATTGACGGAACGATCTTCAACGAGCAGTCTGTCTTCATCGATACCTGCCTCCAACAGTTTTCTCCTGATCACCTCCGCCTCGCTGACGTTGTCTCCGTCAGCGGTCCCTCCACAAAGAACGGCCACAGTATGAGGATGCGCCTTCATATACTCTTGTGCCGCTTTAATGCGCTCGCGCAAAAGCGCGGAGGGTTCTTCCGCTTCGATCGCCGAGCCGAGAACCAGGATATATTTTGCCTCTCCCACAGGGGCAAAAATCCACCCCGAGGCGATCATTGCCTGAAATAATATTACAAGCAAGAGAAGCGCGGCAATAAACTTTCTTACCATTTTTTCATTTTCTCCATCTGCGTCTATTGTAGCAAAGGGGAGCTCCCGCCTCAAGAAAACATGATACAATGAATAAAAAGTACAGGAGGGTTTCTATGTATCCAAAGATGACCGTCTACCTCAACCGGATAGAAGCCAACGCTCGCTACATCTGTGAGCTTGCAGCCAAAAAAGGCGTGCGCATCACCGGTGTCGTAAAAAGCAGCGACAATTACTCGAACTCATATAAAGCAATCGGAAGCGCCATGATGCGCGCAGGCACCGTATCGCTTGCCGATTCGCGTATGAAAACCATAGAGAGAATGCGAGAAATGGGAGTGGATGAGCATATACTTCTTCTTCGCATTCCCCAGATGTGGGAGATCTCAAAAGTCGTCGCTTTCGCCGATGCAAGTCTTCAGTCGGACCCGGGAACACTTGCCGCAATGGAAGAAGAGGCGGCCAAACAAGATAAAATTCATGAAGTCATCCTGATGACGGATTTAGGGGATCTTCGCGAAGGAATTTTCAATCCCGATGTCTTTCATGAAACGGCCGTCTGGATTGAGAAAGAACTTCCTCACCTGCGCCTCCTCGGCATCGGCACCAATCTCGGTTGCTACGGTTCCATCGTTCCCGACGAAGCCAATCTAAAGCTCCTCGTCAGCCGTGCAAAAGCAATTGAAGAAGCCATCGGCCGCAAACTCGACATCGTCTCAGGCGGCGGAACGAGCACCCTTCCGATGCTTCTCAATGACACGCTTCCCGAGGGCATCAATCACCTGAGAGTAGGAGAAGGCATTCTCCTCGGCAGAGATCTTAAAACCATTTGGAAATTGCCGTTTGACGGCCTGCGAATGGACACCTACATGGTTGAGGCGCAGATTATCGAGATTGAAGAAAAACCTTCCTATCCGATCGGCACCATTTTCGTCGATGCTTTCGGAAATACACCCGAATACACAGACATAGGCAATCGTCAACGGGCACTTCTTGCCATCGGCAAAAGAGATATCGGTTCTCATGACGCTCTTTTCCCCATCGACGAGGCCATCACCGTCGTCGGCGGAAGCTCGGATCATCTGATTCTTGACATCACCGACAGCGCCACGCCTTTAAGTGTCGGAGATATTGTTCGTTTCCTCCCCAACTATCAGGCGCTTGTCAACTGCATCGAGAGCAGCGATGTCACCATCGTTCATCACTTGGAATAAAACGTTACTAAAACTGAAGGGAATGAGATATGGGGCGCATCGGCACCATTGTAAACAGAAAAGCAAAACAAGACAGTAAGCGCGCGGGAATGTTCACCAAGTTAACCCGCTCTATCATCGTGGCTGTGAAGGAAGGCGGACCGGATCCGGAGTACAACGCCTCCCTGCAAAACGCCATCGACAAAGCAAAAGCGGCAAATATGCCCAACGACAATATTGAGCGCGCCATCAAAAAGGGGAGCGGAGACGGAAGCGACGAAGACTATTTTGAAGTCAGCTATGAAGGATATGGCCCCGGCGGAGTCGCCGTCCTGGTCGAATGCCTTACAGACAATATAAACCGAACGGCAGGAGATGTACGAGCCGCCTTCACGAAAGCCCGAGGCAATCTCGGCACGACCGGTTCCGCCGGTTACCTCTTCGATCATCTCGGTGTGCTCGTCGTCGAAGCAGAGAACTCGATCGATGAAGATGCATTGATGATGGAAGCGCTGGAGGCAGGGGCTGAGGATTTTGTCGCTGAGGAAGGACAGTATGAAATCTATACGGCCGTCTCGGACTTCGCACAGGTGCGCAATGCATTGGTCGCAAAAGGATATCCACTTGCTATGGCAGAACTCACCTACCTTCCCAAAACACTGCAGCGTATCGATGAGTCGGATATCAAAGATATGCGAAAACTCCTCGACACCCTTGAAGACAATGACGATGTCCAAAATGTCTACAGCACATGGCAAGACCATCACTCGAGTCAATAAGTTTACCGAAACATCTAAAAATAGCGGCTTGAAACGGCCGCCTTTTTTATATGAAACGCATACGGTTTCCCGGCTCGAACGTTCCCCAGCTTCTGTGAAAGGCAGAGAACTTTCTTCCCTATCACAGTTTCTTCCCACAGTCTTCATTTCTCATGATAAACTATCCTTGGAGGTCTCGATTGAAGCGCAACTATACTCTTCCTTTGGCTAATATCAACGGGCTATATTCCGTCTTTTTTATGCCGGTGTTTGCCTATACAACTGTATACCTGTTACATTTAGGGCTGACAAACTCAAAGATCGGGTTGCTGCTGGCATTGGCGAACCTGATCGCCGTCATTGCTCAGCCGCTCGTCGCTTCCATTGCCGACCGCCGCGTTCACACGCATAAGACTTTGATTCTGATACACATCTTCACGATCTGTCTGCACTGTCTCATTCTTCTTCTTTTCCCGCTCCCCGTTTGGCTTCATGCTATTGCCTTCGGCATCTGCATCATCCTTCTATATACGATGCAGCCGCTCGTAAATGCCATGGCGGTCGACATCATGTCCCGCGGCGCTTATGTCAATTTCGGCATCGCACGCGCCACTTCATCCCTCTATTATTCCATTGCAACACTCGCTTTCGGTTCCATCCTCGTTCGCTTTGGCATGCCGACGATCCCGGCAGCCATGCTCCTCTTCGGAATGCTTTTCTTCCTTGCTCTTTTCTTTTTCCGTCCGAAACTGGACCCTCTCCAAAGCAGCAGCGACGAAAAGCAAGGCCAAAGTCATTTTTTTCATCGTTATCCCATTTTTATTCCGGTTCTCATCGGGATCGTGGCTATCTATTTTAATTATGGGATATTCAACAATTACGCTATCCACATTGTGAGAAATCTCGGAGGGAATTCATCCCAGCTCGGAACGGCTCTTGCTATAGCCGCCGTCAGCGAGGTCCCCGCTATGATGGCCTTCTCCTATCTTTTTCGCCGTTACGGAGCCACTCGTCTGTTTCAGATCAGCGCCGTTTTTTACGGTGTCAAGACATTCCTAATCCTGATGAGCAGCTCCATGCCCATGCTCTATCTGGCGCAGACCACGCAGGCGCTTTCATTCGGCCTCTATTCCACCTCCTCTGTCTATTTTGTGGAGGAGATGGTCCATTCCTACGACCGCTCAAAAGGGCAGGCTTTTATCACAAGTGCCGCTACGCTTGGAAACGTCATCTCCGCACTTCTCGGCGGCGTCTTTCTTGACCATTTCGGAGTGCGCTTTATGCTGAAGACAGCATTTATTGTTTCGGCCATGGGCGCCGTCCTCATTCTTGCTGCGACCAAAACAAAAAAGAAGCAGATCGGGCTCTAAAACCTGCTTCCTTGTTTTCATCCATCTCTCGGATTCTTTTGTAGCGCGCCTATTTAGAATGTGCTTCAGGATCCACCCTCAGTTTATAATCGACCATTTCCTCCCCCCTAAGGAATATCTCGCCGGACTGTAGAGTTTGGCGCCCTTTCGTTGTCATCACGACAAGACCTCCCCAATCATCGACTTCTATTGCAACTCCGCTGTATTCTTGTCCGCCTTTTGTAAAGGTGATTCTTTCACCGAGAACAAAACACCTCTCTCTATAGCCGGAGAGAAACGCGGGATTATCCAGCGTTGAAAAATAATCTGCGATGCGCTTGACGATTTCAACGACCAACACACTTTTTTGATTCGAATCAAACGGGATATGGGTTGCTCTTGCACGCAGTTCTTCAGGAAATGCATTTTCCTTCAGATTGATGCCTATGCCTAAAATCAGATGAGCCAGACTTGAGCTCTGCGCATCGAAGATGCCCTCTGTCAATATTCCGGAGATTTTCTTCCCTTTGTAATAGAGATCGTTGACCCATTTGATAGATACCGCTTCGCCTGTCAATGACTCCAGAGCTTCCGCTGTTGCAAGCGCAGCGGCGGCGGTATATCGAACACCTTCAGAGAAGACCGGGATATCGGAGAGCGCCAGGCTCATATACAATCCTCCGTCAGGAGAGTAAAAATCCCTTCCCAAACGGCCCCTTCCCGCACTCTGACTTTTTGCAATGATCAAAAACGGAGTCGGCTCTCCCTTCGCTAACCGCCTCTTTGCTTCCGTATTCGTCGAGTCAATCGTTTCTTCAAAAAAAAGGCGAAAACTCGGATCTTCTCTCTGCAACATGTATTCAATATAAGGCAGCACAAACCGGTCATTGACACAAGTAAGAGCATATCCGTTTTTACTTGAAGAGGTTATGACAAACCCTTCCTTTCGCAGCAAAACAATTGCCTCATGGATAGCATGCTGTGATGTCTCTAGCAGATCCGCCAGCGTTTTAACCGGGACTT
>JGI24710J26742_10000133_pt1 | contig 63630 bp, 57 predicted proteins | sample BioPla2DNA2_FD_26742 | JGI IMG/M metagenome (IMG submission 26742) | reverse complement strand
TCGTCGCCGAGGACACCCTTGCTCTTGGCTATGTGCTTGGCACTACTAACCCGCACTCGGGACTTTCACCCGTTAGATTGCGCCCATGCCGGGCGCACNAGCAAAATGAGTAGCCCAATATTGGCTACTCATTTATATACCTATTTATCAAAAACTAATACGAGCCAATTATCTCCTCAAATAATGTTAATAATTTTAGTATCGGCTTCCAAATTCTCGGATTATGCTCCAATATAAAATCTTTAATCTGTCCGTATCTTATAACATCAGATGTATGCAAGATATTTTCGCCTCTGGGATATGAGCCTATGGCTGTACGTCCAAATGCCACTCCCCCTACAGCCACTCTGGAGGCAAATGCCACTCCGCCAATCGAGTATACCCCTAATGCCATGCCTCCAATTGCCAATATACCGACAGCTCCTCCGCCGACAGCAATTCCGGCTATAGCCAAGCCTGCCAGGGCTAACAACCCCAGGGCTAATCCACCAAAGCATATTCCTCCGAGTGAGATTCCTCCTATACTGATAAGCCCAATCGATATATTTCCTATGGCAATAATTCCCTTTGCCACATGAATACCATAGCCGGTCTTTATATGTATCAAGGGTAGACCGAAAACCTTGGTTTTGCTTTTATACTCATAGAATCCGTAAGCGTATGGTTTAGAAGAATTATTATCGGTTACTGATGAAGAATCGGGTATATCGATTTCATTCCTTATCAGACTGTCAACGCTGACACCGAATATATCAGCAATCATTATTAATTTATTAATCTCCGGAGTAGATTGTTCAGCCTCCCATTTACTGACCGACTGTCTTGATACATTCAATAGATTTGCCAATTGCTCCTGAGAATAACCTTTCTCTCTTCGTAACTGAATCAGTTTGTCACCAAATCCCATTTGATTTATGCCCCTCTCTAATAAGTAATTTAAATAAACAGTTTTATGGTTTTAATATATCAAAAGTAATTTACATACACAATAAACCGTCACCTTGCAATTTGTCAACTGTNGGTTGCATTTAGTAAAAATTAAGCAAGGAGCCACATAAATGTGAACTCCTTGCTTATCCTGAGAAAGCTTATTATGAAGAATACCTGTTATCTTAATTATCTATCAATTTGTTTTTCTTGGTCCAGCTCATCATATTACGAAGNTCCGCTCCGACTTTCTCCAGAGGATGCTCCGCTTCAATTCTTCTCTTTGCATTGAAGTTGGTACATCCAATCTGATTTTCCAACAACCAATTACGTGCAAAGGTTCCGTCCTGAATATCGGATAGTACTTTTCTCATGGCATTCTTTGTTTCCTCTGTAATAATCTTAGGGCCGGTAATATAGTCACCGTATTCGGCAGTATTTGAGATGGAATATCTCATTCCTGCAAATCCACTCTCGTTTACAAGGTCTATAATCAGCTTCATCTCATGAATACATTCGAAATATGCATTAGCAGGATCATATCCCGCTTCCACCAGCACCTCGAAGCCGGCCTTCATAAGAGCGGTAACACCGCCGCATAATACGGCCTGTTCGCCGAACAGGTCAGTTTCTGTCTCTTCTCTAAAGGTTGTCTCAAGGACACCCGCTCTTGCTCCGCCTATTCCCAATGCATATGCCAATGCCAAATCAAGGGCTTTACCCGTTGCATTCTGATGAATTGCAACCAAGCAGGGAACTCCCTGTCCTTCCAGGTACTGGCTTCTAACGGTATGACCGGGTCCCTTAGGAGCAATCATCATAACATCTACATCCTTTGGAGGAATAATCTGTCCGAAATGAATGCAAAAACCGTGAGCAAACATCAATGCATTACCCGATTCAAGATTAGGCTCGATGGACTCCTTATACAGCTTTGCCTGTTTTTCATCATTAATTAATATCATTATGATATCGGCCTTCTTGGCAGCCTCTGCGGCTGTATATACCTGAAAACCTGCCGCCTCTGCCTTAGCCCAGGATTTACTTCCTTCATATAATCCGATAATCACATTGATTCCCGATTCCTTAAGATTAAGGGCATGTGCATGACCCTGACTGCCATAGCCTATAACTGCTACNGTCTTACCGTCTAAAAATGATAAATTACAATCCTGTTGATAATAAATCTTTGCCATAATTTTTCATATCCTCCATTTTATATTTCGTTTCCAGACACTTATTTGGTACCTGGTACCTTAACTAATCAATATAATCTGCTATATCTCCCGATCCTCTTGTAAGTCCGGTAATACCTGTACGTACCAGTTCCATTATCGTAAAGGGCTCCAATAATTTAATGAATGCATCTATTTTACTTTGATTTCCTGTGAGCTCGATCATAAGCGAATCAAGGGCAACATCCACTATCTTTGCTCTGAATATATCCGCAGTGGATATAATCGCCTGACGGTCCTTCCCGTTTGCGCTCACTTTAACCAAAATCAATTCTCTCGTAACTGATTCTCCGCTTTCCAGCTCCTTAATTTCGATAACATCCTCCAGTTTTTGCAGCTGTTTTCTGATTTGCTCAAGTATCTGGTCGTCCCCGTGTACCATTACCGTCATTCTTGATATCGCAGGATCCTGAGTTTCTCCAACAGTTAAGCTGTCAATATTATATCCTCTTCTGCTGAACAAACCCGATACACGGCTTAATACTCCGGCTGTATTATCTACCAGAATTGACAACACCATTCGTTTCATAGCATTCTCCTTCCCTTATGTATCTTTATACAGTCAGGTGTATAAGTTTCTTATAATAATAGCCCCGACACCACAGTACAACTGTCTAGGGGCTAGTTCTGCTGTATAAAAATAAATATTTTTAATTGTATGATATTGTAACAACTACAGTCCGGTTTGTCAAGTATCTGCTATACTATAAGAATCAATCCAATATTACGGATAATTCCTGATTTAAGATATCCATATTTTATAAGGGTTATTCTTCTTTTTATAAAATTTTCTTTATTAAGTTTTGAGAATCTGACTATTGTCTCCAGCCTCTGATTATCCAATAAATTATTATATAGCCTTGCAAATTCCTCCGCCTGCAGGTAAAGAGCCTTTAAGGCTTCCTTCTGNCTTCTGAGATTACAGACACGACTCGCTATATATGAAATAAAGCCCTTATCTCCGACTATGTTATTTTCATGCTGCCTATATAGGATAGTAGGCTCTTTAATAAAACTAATCTTTCCGAAAGCCGCTGCTATTAGCCCCAGCCACCCATCATGAAATCTGGCGTTTTGAGGGAGGCTGCTACCTTGCAGAATACGGCGTACAGCCTGATTTATCATAACGGTGCAGCCAATTAGCTTGTTTTCCATCAGTAAATGAGGAAGATCAACTCGCAAAGGATTAAGCCTCCCCGATCTAAAAAACGATTCATTTATTATGTTTAGCTGTTCATCAACAACATTGGCATCTGTAAACACGGCTATCGGAAGCTCTTTGCCAAATTGAACCTCAATCTGCCTTATTCTTTTGAGAGTTCTGGCTATTTTATCTTTTTTCCATACATCATCCTGGTCGCATAGCATGATATAGTCAGATGTGGTCCTGCATATGGCATTTAAGTAATTCAAGGTAACCCCCAGATTGGCTTCGTTCTGATAAATATTTATCTTGTCGGGATATCTCTCCCTATAATTCTCTAATATCTTCATGGTGTTATCCTGTGACCCGTCATCAACAATATAAAGCACGAAATCCTTATAGGTAGAGGTAAGAATCGATTCGATTTGCTCCTTCAGGTATTTTTCGCCGTTATAGGTTGTCATTACAATAGTAACCATAGCCATCTCATATTCTCCTAATAAAGATTTTTATCTGACCCCGTCTTTCCAGTAGCCCTTATTCATTGAGCAATGCAAGACCATGTTCTTAGGCAGCTTATCATAATTTACACCTAATTTGTAACCCAGGTATTTGAATCCAGAGCTTATGATTAAGTCCGGTATTAATAAATATTCCTTTTGTTCCATCAGATATCCCAGGGTGTCCTTAACAAGCCTGATTCCCTCTGATTCGGAGCTCACGCCCAGAAATATATCGGCATACTGCCTATGGGATACCCCTAAATCAAAATTCCTTGAAAACTGCTGAAGATACGAATAATTATGGGAGTGTATCACCCTTGCATCGGCCTTATATGATATCTTATAGCCGGCCTTAATCATGGNATATGCCATAATCATATCCTCATTAAATATTGTTCGCTCTACGAAACCGCCCAGTTTCTCATATATATCTCTTCTATAGGAAGCACATACGTTTGAGCAAAAGAATGCCTTTATTCCCAAAGTCTCAATATCTTTTATTGATTTAGTATGACTTTCATCGGGATAATTAAATTGTCTCGTATAGCGTTCGATTATATCTGCCTTGGAATTGGCAAGCTGTCTTCCATATGTGGCAGATACCTGTGAATCCTTATATGGCTGGATAAGCCTTTCGATAAGATACTTATCTGCAGGTATCGCATCCTGTGTCATATATATAAGTATATCTGCTTTTGATTGGGAAGCACCAAACCTTCGGGTGCCTCCATGGTCAAAATCATTTTTATTCACATAATAAATATTAAGGCTAATGCTCATATTCTCAGGAATCTTAATAGGCTCTATTTCATTACTGGCATCTACAGTCTGAAAAATAAGAATATTCTTCGGCCTTATAGTCTGTTTCTCCAACCTTAAAAGAAGCTGAAACAGTTTATTGTCGGGATTATATACGGGAATAATAACATCCACACTGGTACTCATTCTAATACCTCCTGGCTAAATATAACGTGGTCATCGGATTAATTATTAATTAAGCGTCGTACTAACCCCACGGCTGCCCCTGCATCCGGTGCATAACCGTCAGCTCCGATTTCCTCTGCATACTGTGCAGTTATAACCGCACCTCCGATAATTATCCTTGTATTTAGGGCGGCTTCTTTGGCCTTCTCTACGACCTTCTTCATCTCAATCATAGTTGTAGTCATCAATGCTGACAATGCAATAATATCAGCCGATTCTGCCTTTGCGGTTCTGATTATTTCATCTGTAGATACGTCCTTACCAAGATCTATCACTCGATATCCATGGTTTTTTAACATTAATGCTACTAAATTCTTTCCAATATCGTGAATATCACCGGATACCGTAGCAATGACTATTGTACCATTGCTTTCTGAACTGTCTCTGTTTTTGGCAAGCATAGGCTCCAGATACTCGATTGCAATCTTCATTGTTTCAGCACCCGAAATAAGCTGTGGAAGAAAATACTTCTGTGAATCATATAATCTACCCACCTCATTAATGGCAGGTATTAATGCCGTATCTATAATATCGCCCGGTGAGTTATTTATATTCAATTCTTCCTTAATTAATCTTAATATATCCTTCTTGTTACCCTTTATCACAGCTTCATAGATAGACTTTTTACCGCTAGGCAAATCTACAGTATCCGCTATGTCATTGCTCTTTTTCTGTTCTTTCCCCTGAATCTTAATCTCAGCTACATTGTTTATATATCTTTCTGTTGCCCCTTCCTTAGCCAATAGTAAATCTGAGGCTAATGCGGTATTCATAATAAGCTGCTGTGAAGGATTAGCAATAGCCATAGTAAGACCTGCCTGTATGGCTAATCCTAAGAAGCTGCTGTTGATATACTGCCTTTGAGGAAGCCCAAAAGATATATTGGAAAGACCGATTATTGTTGCGACTCCCAGCTCATATTTACAATACCGTATAGTATCTAAGGCTTCTATGGCTGCATTTGGATTGGCCCCCACAGTATTTACGAGGCCATCTACTATAATATCCTCCTTGGTAAGCCCAATGGCATAAGCCTTATCCATTATCTCATGAATTATCTGCTTTTTCTCCTCAATGCTCTTCGGAAGACCCGAATCAGATAAAGGCAGAATAATTATCATAGCACCGTATTTTTTTGCTATGGGAAGAAGTCTATCTATCTTATCCTTCTCCAGGGAAATGGAATTCATAAGCGCTCTGCCCGGATAAATTCTTAAGGCCGCCTCCATAACCTCAGGACTGCTGGTATCTATTACAAGGGGAACATCACTGACACGGATTACCTCCTTTATTGCCGCAAGCATTACCTCTTCCTCTTCAATTCCGCTCATTCCCACATTGATATCCAGAAAGTCCGCTCCCTGACTGATCTGCTCTTGTGCCATATTGGCTATCGGTTCAAATTCTCCTGCCCTTAGACTTGCCTGCAAGGCCTTTTTTCCGGTGGGATTAATCCGCTCACCGACTACCATCACCCTCCCATCGATTGAAATCGGAACAGTGGTTTTTTCGGTAGTAAGCGCTCTATATTGAGTGGTATTAACCATCGGTATTGACATATCCTTAACAGTTTCATACAGTAATTTTATGTGTTCACCGGTGGTCCCACAGCAGCCTCCAANGATACCGGCTCCCTCTGACACCAGCTTTATCATTTCCTTTGAGAAATCCTCAGGACCCATTGGGAACACCGTTTGCTCGTCCTTCAGAAATGGTATTCCGGCATTTGGTTTGGCCATAAGCGGGACACATGCAACCTCTTTCATCTGGCGAATAATATCATGCATCTTCTCAGGCCCACCGGAGCAGTTTACTCCCACTGCATCCGCCCTCATCGACTGTAATACGGTAATCGCAGTCACAGGGTCAGTCCCGTATAATGTACGGTTATTATCCTGGAAGGTCAGGGATACCATAACAGGAAGATCGCATAACTCATGAACGGCGAGCAAGGCGGCCCTACATTCCTGTAAGCTCATCATTGTCTCTACTACAAATAGGTCTACTCCTTCAGACAAAATAAATTGAACCTGTTCCTTATAAATACTGACAAGCTCTTCAAATGACAGCTTACCGTTGGGTTCCACCATCTCACCTGTCATAGTAATATCACCGGCAATATATATCTTTCTTTTGTCTTTACTTTGCTGTCGATATGCATCTATAGCCTTCTTACTTAGCTTAACCAACTCTCTGTTATAATAAGAAATCTTATCTTCCAATCCATATTCCCTTAATTTGACTCTGTTTGCCGTAAAGGTGGGCGCAAAAAGTATATCTGTCCCGGCTTCTAAAAACTCCCTTTGCAGATTTATAACTATATCATCATTTTCGACCATCCACTTCTCCGGACATATACCGGGGGCCATCCCCTGTTTCTGTAGGTTGACTCCGGTGGATCCATCGAGAATTACTATTTTGGATTCTGTAAGCTCTTTAAATTCTTTCCTTGTCATGAATTTCCCTCCAGTTTAAACTTGGTTATCACATAGAGCCTGTTCAGATAATATATCGTGGCTCCGATTAAAACCAGAGAATAAATATAATAAAAGACTCCTCTTCCAAAGAAAAAATGAATACCGGATAAAATCGCCTTGCTTATCATAGCCAATACCCATCCGACGAGCAGCTCATTTGCATTCCACTTGGTCTGAATACACTGTACCGTATTCAATACGGCCTTGATAATGAACAGCTCTGTCAGTATCTCTATTATTACCATAAGGAAATGATATCCAGCCGCCTTTAGGTACAGGTCGCGCAGCATAAAATGATAGGGAAGCCTTATTATTGTAATATATAAATATACAGCAATAGGTATCATTAAGATACCCAAAATAATCTTTTTATCGTATTTAATTATAAACAGGGATCCAATAAAAAGAAAAGCAAAACCTAAAACATCGGATATTAGATCTATCATCGGACGTTTTCCGATTAAATTATTAATAATCTTGTTCTGAATTAATTCTCCTAAATCTTCTATGATTTCTATGGGCGGATAAGCCTCCCCCATAGGTACTCTTAAATCAACAGCCAAGAGTATAATACCAATAGCTATGAAAATAATGCCTTTCTTCATTGTCTACCTCCTATATAGCGAACAGCCAGTCCTTTATAGCTTCTATGAGATTTTTTCCAGAAGAAGGCTGACATTATCTTCAGACAGAGGTTTGCTTAATAGAAATCCCTGACCTCCACCACAGTTATAATTAACTAAAATCTGCATTTGCTCATTTGTCTCTATTCCCTCTGCGATAACCTCATATCCTAAATCTTTGGCCATTGTTAATATATTCTTAATCAATAGAGTATCGACACCATCATCTGTAATGGCATGAATAAAGCTTCTGTCCAGCTTTATTATATCAATCGGCAGCTTCTTCAGGTAATTCAGCGAAGAATATCCTGTACCGAAATCATCAAGAGCAATTCTTATTCCTCTTTCCTTCAACCTGTTCAATCGTTGTATAACACTATCGACTTCCATAATATCGGCAGTCTCGGTAATTTCTATGATAATCTTCGAATAATCCACTTTATAATCTAACAGAATCTGTTCCCATTCGCTGAAATTAATCTCGCTGGTAAGAGTTCTTGTGGATAGATTTATTGACATACTGATATCCGTAAAGCCCTGCTGCTCCCATGTTTTTTTCTGCTCTAAGGCCTTACTGATAACCATTTTCTCCAATCTATAAATCTGTCCTGTCCTTTCTGCAGTGGGAATAAATTCAGCGGGAGAAATAAACCCTTCAGTTGGATGCTCCCAACGAAGCAACGCCTCAATACCTATTAGGCTTCTGTCGCTCAGCCTGTATTGCGGCTGGTATACCAAGTAAAACTGATCCTGGTCAATACCCTCCTGCAGGTAATTAGCCATATCCGCAAATCGGGTATTCTCCTCCAACAAATCATCCTGATAGAAGATTATCCTGTTTCTTCCCTCTCTTTTTGACGCATACATGGCTATATCGGCATTCTTTAAAAGTTCTAATGAACTGTCTCCGTGCTCTGGATACATAACTATACCGACACTGATTGATATATAGAAGAATCTGTTATTATAGGACCATATCCTATTGGTGTGTGCAAGAAGATTCTCAACCTTATCCAAAATCTCAGTCCTGGAATTACAATCATATAAAACGGCAAATTCATCTCCGCCAAGTCTTGCCACAAAGGCATTTTTTTCTACCTGCTCGACTAATGTCTCGGCAAAATATTTAAGNAATATATCACCCGCCTGATGCCCTATGGAGTCATTAATATTCTTAAAATTATCAATATCCATATAANCTATCATAAAGCCTTTATTTTTCTTTTTTATATACTTGGTTATTTCCCTCTCAAACTTAAACCTGTTAGGAAGCTTGGTCAGTGAGTCATAATAGGCTAAATTCTTGATTTGCTCTTCATACTTTTTACGTTCCTCTATATCCGTTCCGATGGACACATATATATTGCCCCCCTCACCTGCCTGTGGGTATAATATCTTACTGCTCCAAAGGATGTCTATCCTTTTCCCGTCTTTGGTGGTTATGGGGCCGTCGTAATTAAGCATACCGTCCTTGCTTTTGATTTCAAAATATGTATCCCGTGCCATCAGGTACCTATCATCGGGAACAAGTGCATCCCAGCCTAAAATAAAAAGTTCTTCCTGTTTATAACCCGTAACCTTTTCACCAAAAGGATTTATTGATAGGATTTTACCCGTATCATCCCAGGTCATAATAATGGTTGGCGCTTCCATGATAATACTCTCATTCAGCTTCTTTTGATAGATAAGCTCAGACTCGAGAGTTACCAATTCCGCATGTGTGCTCTTCAGTTCCTGATAAGCTTTTTCCTTCTTATCATACTCAATACGCCACAGTCCAATGTGATACCTTAGAAGAACATAGACTAAAACAGTGGTAAAAAGAATAAATATTATTGCCTTAAATGTCTGAAAATATCTGTATTTTTCAATCTCAGGCAGAAGAAATTCCAAAAGTGTATCAGATAGGAAGACCCATATACCGCCAAAAATCAAATAGATTATAGAAATCCTTAACGCATAATTGGCATTGGGTGCATTCATCAATTTTACTTTATTATCCCTTTTAACATTATTGTTCTTCATCCTATGTACTCCTCGTATTTTTGGTATCACTTCTCTATACTGAATTTCTTAGGTAAATTATAATTTAGATGTTAAAACATGTCAAATATTCGNATAATTTCTACCATCTCACCTTCCATCGTTCGCTGTACTCACCCTTTGGTCTTTCTTCAGAATTATCTCCTTTGATTTTATTGTCCTGTGACTGCTTTTCAGATAGCATATGCCAATACAAATCCTCATCCATAGGCAAATCAATCCAACGGTCCATCCAATCCGACATATATGCCGCATTGCTGATGGTAAGTCCATATATACCTTCAATTCCAGGTGCCAGCAATGTCTCACCAAATAATATTGCGTTCGTGAAATTCTGTAATATTCCTATATGTCCTGTTTCAGGCTCCTGCTGAGGATACTCCTCATAATGTACCTTAACATCCGGAAATGCCTTTCTTGAACTAAAACAAAAATCCCTTTCATCTTCTTCCAGACGATAAATCTTTAATTTACCCTCCTCTATAACTGCCTTTCCCCTTGTGCCGGAGTATTCAATTCTATTGGTTCCCGGATATTCACCGGTTGAACTGATAAATGTCGCAGTGGCATCATTGGAGTACTGTGCAAGAATAGTTACGTCATCCTCTACGGTTATATTATGGTATTGTCCGTATTTACAAAATGCTCTTATCTTTTTAGGCATGCCTGTAATCCATTGCCAGATATCCAAATTATGAGGGCATTGATTTAATAATATGCCTCCTCCTTCACCGCTCCAGGATGCTCTCCATGAATCCGAATCATAGTATGCCTGTGTTCTATACCAATTGTTTACAATCCAAACAAACCGCTTCATCTGACCAAGATCGCCATCCTCAACCATCCTCTTTAATCGGGCAAACAGAGGATTGGTTCTCTGATTATACATGATACAGAATACTCTGTCGGATTTATTTGCCGCCTCATTCATCCTTCTGACATCCAGGGCGTTGGTTCCTGCCGGTTTTTCTGTTAATACATGAAGACCGGAAGCGAACCCGGCAATAGCAATAATAGGATGTAGGCTATGGGGAGTCGCAATCAGTATTGCATCAACAAGTCCGCCTTTTAGCAGCAGATGATAATCCGAATAAAGAGCAACCTCCTCACCGAATGTCTGCGAGGCCCACTGTAGTCTTCTGTCATCAATATCACATACTGCAGTCAGTTTAAGATTATCCACCTTCCCATTATATATACTGACCGCATGGGCGCTGCCCATATTCCCTATACCTATAACCCCTATTCGTACTTTCTCCATAATTTGCTCCTAAATAACATTATTTATAATTACCCAGAGATATTTCATCGGATGGCAAATTCTCTACTGCAGTACCCTTCTCATAGAAACGGACGACATTCTTAAGAAGACCTTCAAATGTATAAAAATCATCATCCTTAGATAATGGAAGTCTTACTATTTCTTTTTTACAGCCGGCCTTATAGATGGCGGTAATCAGCTCTATAGTCATTCGTCCGTCTGTACCGGTAATTAAGGGTCTGGTGCCTTTCTCGATAGCGTTTATAACATCCTCGATCTGTCCGGTATGTCCCTCATGCTTAAGCTCGGGAATAGATGCATAGTATTCCTCCAGCTTGGCTATCAGCTCCTTATTACCTCCTTCTATCGGAAAGCCATTGGGTCTTGACAGCTCGGCCTTTACATCCCAGGGAGCAGAAATCTTAGCATCTGCACACTGTAACACAATACCCTGTTCTTCTCCGTGATGTACCACGGAGCTGATAACCTGAGCAAGGCTTCCGTTCTTATATCGAAGCACGGCAATGGATATATCTTCGACCTCGGAATTGTCATGCATCACATTTGCAAGCATGGCTGTTACCTCCTCGGGTAAGGATTCTTCAATCCAATTTATCATATCAATATGATGCACAGCATGATTGAGGGTGGGTCCTCCGCCTTCCTTCTCCCAAAGACCTCTCCACCACAAATCATAATAGCTGTGTCCGCGCCACCAATATGAATTGACATGGGCACAGCATATTTTACCGGTAAGACCGCTATCCACCGTTTTCTTTAATCTATATATGGAATTTCTGAAACGGTTTTGTGCTATACAGGACATTACCACATTATTTCTTCTTTCTGCCTCCAACATGTCATCACATTCTGCAAGACAGGTAGCCATAGGCTTTTCTACTATTACATGCTTACCTGCATTCATAGAGTTGATGGCTATCTCCGCATGTACATACGGAGGTGTACATACATGAACAAGATCAATCCTTAACTCGGAAGCCAGCATCTTCTCGTGGTCATCAAAAATCTCACATTCCAGATTATACTTTTTCTTCATTGCCTCTGCCTTCTCGGGAAAAATATCACAGAGTGCAACAATCTTACATCTATCTGAAAACTCCAATAACCCATCGATATGGGCAGGTGCAATATTTCCTGTTCCGACTATTGCTACATTTAACATAAATTATATCCTTTCTTTGACTGGTAAATTTACATTATCTTAGTTGCCTGCATCTGTGCCCTTACGCTTAGCTCTGCCGCCAAAAATGCGTGCTCCTGTGTCATGGCGTTCTCGGTACGGTTAATGCAGTCAAGTATTAACTGTCCGAAGTAAGGAAACCCTACCTTACCGGTAACCTCAAAATGCTTTTCCACCTGTTTGTTAGCCAGGAACACATGATTAGAGGAACCGTCATGCATACCTACATTCAGATATTTCCTAAGCTCTATATATCCTTCCGTTCCCAGTATGAATGTACGGCCGTCACCCCAGGAACTGAGTCCGTCAGGCGTAAACCAGTCTACCCTAAAGTAATTGGTAGCCCCATTATCCGCGATCAAAAGCGCATCACCAAAATCATCCAACTCAGGATGCTCAGGATTGTTGTAATTGGCAATCTGACTTTTTACCACGGTTGCTCCCTTAGCACCTGTATAGTATAAGAACTGTTCTATCTGATGGCTTCCGATATCGCATAGGATTCCTCCGTAAAACTCCTTAATAAAGAACCAATCAGGACGGCTCTTTGCATTAAGTCTGTGAGGTCCTAATCCTATTACCTGTATGACCTTACCGATGGCACCCTCTTCTATTAACTGTCCTGCAAATACAGCCGCTTCAACATGAATACGCTCACTGTAATATACCATGTACTTTCTGCCTGTCTTCTTAACCATCTCCTTGGCGGCTTCAAGCTGTGAAAGAGTCGTCAGAGGTGCTTTGTCGGTAAAGTAATCCTTTCCCGCTTCCATGACCCTAAGACCTAACTCACAACGCTTACTCGTAACCGCGGCTGAGCAAACAAGCTTTACCTCGGGATCGTTTAATATTTCCTCCTCGCCAGAAGCAATCTTAGTTCCGGGAAATGCCGATACAAATTTCTCTACCTTTTCTCTGTCGGGGTCGTAAACCCATTTTAACCTTGCTCCCGCCTCCGTCAGACCGTTACACATTCCGTATATATGACCGTGATCTAAAGCAATTGCCGCAATACAAAATTCTCCATCCTTAACTACCGGGCTAGGCCTACCCTTTGGTGCATAATTCATTCCATCAGCTTTATTCATAGCTTGTCACTCCTTTTATCAATAANTAAAATATACCGTTATACACCCAACTTTAGTTTCCTTAATTTCTTTTATATTATGCCGATTATTATATAAATAAAATATGACATTGGCATTAATTACTATAAGTATAAGGGTAGAATATAATTTATACAATAGTGATTTTTTGTAACAAAAAATTAAAGGAGATGCTTTAAACATCTCCTTATATACATACAGTTAAATTATTAGAAACGGTTTGCCTCGGCAGCTTGTTGAATGCTGACCGCTACGGCAACTGTTGCTCCGACCATCGGGTTATTACCCATTCCGATAAGTCCCATCATCTCAACGTGAGCCGGAACCGATGATGAACCTGCGAACTGAGCATCGGAGTGCATTCTTCCCATTGTGTCGGTCAAACCATAGGAAGCGGGTCCTGCTGCCATGTTATCGGGATGAAGGGTTCTTCCTGTGCCGCCACCGGAAGCAACAGAGAAGTATTTCTTACCCTGTTCTATACATTCCTTCTTATATGTTGCCGCTACAGGATGCTGAAATCTTGTCGGATTCGTGGAATTACCTGTTATGGATACATCCACATGCTCCTTATGCATTATTGCAACACCTTCAGTAACATCGTCGGCACCATAGCAGTTAACAGCAGCCCTGTCACCCTTACTATAGGACTTACGCATAACCTCTTTCACTTCACCTTTTTGATAATCCATTTTGGTTTCCACATATGTAAATCCATTGATACGGGAGATAATCTGAGCGGCATCCTTACCAAGACCGTTAAGTATAACTCTAAGGGGGTTCTTTCTAACCTTATTAGCTGACTGTGCAATACCGATTGCACCCTCAGCAGCTGCAAAGGATTCATGCCCTGCTAAGAATGCAAAGCATTCGGTGGATTCCTCCAGCAGCATCTTTCCAAGGTTGCCGTGTCCCAGACCAACCTTTCTTTGGTCAGCAACAGATCCGGGAATACAGAATGCCTGTAAACCTTCACCTATAGCAGCCGCAGCATCAGCCGCTCTTCTCGCACCCTTTTTGATTGCGATAGCCGCACCTACCGTATATGCCCAGCAGGCATTTTCAAAACAGATAGGCTGAATTCCCTTTACCATATTATACACGTCAAGCCCGGCATCCTTGGTTATTTTCTCTGCCTCTTCTATGGATGAAATACCGTAGCTTTTTAATACGGAATTTATATTATCTATTCTTCTTTCATATGATTCAAATAAAGCCATTGTATGTATCCTCCTTATATTATTCGCATCTTGGGTCAATAAGCTTAACAGCATCATCTACACGGCCATATTGCCCTCTGGCCTTTTCGAGTGCAGTATTAGCATCATCACCCTTTTTGATGAAATCCATCATCCTGCCAATGCTTATGTACTTATAGCCGATAATTTCATTATTCTCATCAAGAGCTATATCGGTCACATATCCCTCTGCCATCTCAAGATAGCGAGGACCTTTTGCAAGGGTTCCATACATAGTACCAACCTGACTGCGAAGACCTTTACCTAAATCCTCTAAGCCTGCTCCGATTGGAAGACCGTTCTCAGAAAATGCACTCTGGGTACGACCATATACAATCTGTAGGAAAAGCTCTCTCATTGCAGTATTAATAGCGTCACATACCAGGTCAGTATTTAAGGCTTCCAGAATTGTCTTTCCGGGTAATATCTCAGATGCCATAGCGGCGGAATGAGTCATCCCTGAGCATCCTATTGTCTCTATTAATGCTTCCTGAATTATTCCTTCCTTAACATTTAGTGTTAGCTTACAGGTACCCTGCTGAGGTGCACACCAACCTATACCGTGAGTAAAACCGGAGATATCGGTTACTTCCTTAGCCTTAACCCATTTTGCTTCTTCAGGAATAGGCGCTGCTCCATGGTTAACACCCTGAGCAACCGGACACATCATTTTTACTTCATGTGAATAAATCATGTTGTTGAAACTCCTTTCAGTTTACATAGTTTGCATATTTCTATGCTTTTTACTTTAATAACGTCGCGGAAATATCCGCAACGTATTATTGGCTTTTCTTTGTTATTTCCTTAACATATTTTCGCACAAATCAATCTATAAGTCCAGTAGTAATTTAATAAAACCCTTAAACTCGTTTAACTTGTGCGCTTAGACACTATTTCTCCCGCCTTCTTATAAATACTGTTAGCCGGCACATACCCTCTTACCATAGACAGAGGATAAATGTTTGAATTTCTTCCGANAACACTTCCGGGATTTAAAACGGTATTACATCCCACCTCTACATTGTCTCCCAGTATGGCTCCAAATTTCTTTAATCCCGTTTCTATTCTATCATCCCCATATGCCAACTTAACTAGGGTTTTATCCGATTTAACATTAGATGTAATGCTGCCGGCCCCCATATGAGAACGGCATCCAAGGATAGAGTCACCCACATAATTAAAATGAGGGACCTGAACATAATTAAATAATATAACATTCTTCAGCTCGGTAGAATTTCCTACCACAGCTCCTTCACCGACAATGGCATTCCCACGTATAAAGGCGCAATGCCTAATTTCAGCGTTCTTACATATAATAGCCGGTCCGTTTATTGAAGCACTTGGTGCCACCTTAGCAGATTTTGCGACCCATATGTTCTCGCCTATCTGATTATATTCCTCTTTATCGAGTGTGGGACCGATCCGCAAAATCTCATTCTTAATAAGAGGCAGTACCTCCCACGGATAAGTGCACCTTTCGAATACATCAGCGGATATTGTCTCATTTAGGTTAAGTAAGGACTTTATTTTAAGTCGATCCATATTTTCCCCCTTTCAACCAAAACCGTACCCAAAACCGTACCTGGTACTTGGTAAATTTTGTATATTTTACGAAACCGAGTCGGAACGTTTTAATCTGCCAAGCATTGATGCAGCTTCCTCGTCCAGAATTACCGTAGCCTCTCCCTTATACATCTGGATAGCCGATGCGGTTATCTGATTTGTAATAGGACCTTCCAAAGCCTCAGCAACTACTCTGGCTTTTTTATAACCGTTTGCAATCATAAGTATGCTTCTTACATCAAGGATAGTGCCTATTCCCATGGTTATGGCATACTTTGGCATCTGTTCCCTCGTAAAGCCTGCACCCTTATAAAAGGCTTCGTAATTATCCTCCAGAGTCTGTTCGCTCAGCTTCTCTATTCTTGTTCTGGAATCAAGGGGTGAACCGGGCTCATTGAATGCCCAGTGACCGTCTCCACCTATACCCAATAACTGTAGGTCGATTCCACCCGCTTCCTTTATCGCTTCCTCATATTCTTTACAAAATTGCTCGGGATTCTTGGTCGTTCCGTCAGGAATATGTATATTTTCTTTTTTTATATTTATGTGTTTAAAAAGCTCCTCATACATAAATCTGGTATAGCTTTGGTCCTGAGAATATGGTTTGGTCAGGTCTATTCCTAAACCATAGTACTCATCCAGATTGAACGCTGTAACACCGGAAAAATCCAGCCCTTCCTTATGCATACGGATTAGCTCACGATATGTTCCGATAGGTGTTCCACCGGTTGCAAAACCGATTACGCAATTGGGCTTTTTCTTAATTAGTTCGGCTATATGCTCTGCAGCACATTTACTCATTTGTATATAATCCTGCTTTACGATAATATTCATTGTTTCTCATACCTTTCTTAGTGATTGACACCATTAGGATTGGTGTGATGATATATTATCACAATATATTTTTTCTGTCATTAAAAAATACTTACCATTATAATTATTTATAAAATGATGCCACATGCCTGAAGGCATTAATCATAACAGTCTGATTATTCAGTTCCTTTACACCGTTTACCATGCGTGCCACAAAGCCCTCCAGCTTTTCCATGTATTCATCATTTGATATCTTGCCATCCTCAACATAGGTAAGTCCCTTTTCCCAGCTGGCAGTAAGCTCAGGGTTAAGAAGGGAGCGAATCGAAGCATTCACTACCTCATATATTAATTCTCCTAATAAAGTAGGTGTGATTATCTGCGTCTTCTTATTTAAATTTAAGTATGAAATCTTAACCAACTTATTCAGTATCTCTGCCCGCGTGGCACTTGTTCCTATTCCGCTGCCTTTAATCTGTTCCCTTAGCTCCTCATCCTCTATTAGCTGTCCTGCATTCTCCATGGCCAGAATCAATGTACCCGAACTGTATCTCTTTGGAGCAGATGTTTCCCCTTCCTTTATGGAAAGACTGTTCACATGGAGTTTCATACCCTTTCTTAGGCTCTTTACAGCATCTATAAAGGCTCGGTCCCGGGTATCCTCCTCCTGTTCTTCGTTCTCCTCAGTATCTGTCTGCTTATCTTTCCTGTCCATATTACTTTGCTTATCCCTGGAGGACGAGGGATTACCTGCCACCTCAAAATATCCCTCTTTCTCCAACACACGAAAAGTCGAAACAAAGAATTCCTTTTCAATCTCCACTATAATATTAATTCTGCGATATACGGCGGCGGGATAAAAAATACTTAAGAAACGCCTGGCTATCGCCTCATATACCTTCTGAGCCGTAGCGGATACGCTTCCAAGAGCACTAAGTCCTTGTCCCGTGGGTATAATAGCATAGTGATCCGTAATTTTCCCGTCATTAACATACCTGGTCTTTTCTATACCCTTATACGCTTCATTTTTAAGAATCTTATCAGCAAACATACTGAATTTTTGATGGCTTTGAAGTCCCTTTATGTTCTTATATATCTCCTTAGCCACAGCGGTTGATAAGACTCTGGCATCTGTTCTTGGATATGTAACCAGCTTCTTTTCATATAGCTCCTGTACGATTTTTAAGGTCTCATCAGGGCTTATTTTAAACATCCTGGAGCAGTCGTTCTGTAACTCAGCCAGATTGTATAATAAGGGAGGATTCTTGGTCTCTTTCTTATTTTCCAGCCGTTTAATATCCCCCATCAGCTGATTTTCTGATTTCATTTCTCTATTCCATGTACCGTCATCTTTATAAGAGGGAATCTCCTTTGCCAGCTGATTTATTAGCATTACCGCCGAATTTCTTTGAAGAAAACCGTTTTCTTTATATAACAATGGTGAATTATAATAGGCTGACCCCTCTATTGCCCGAAACTCTCCTGTAAATTCTCCCGTGTACCCTTCGGTGCTTAAGTCAAAGGAAGAAAGAACACGATAGAACGGTGTCTTTACAAAACTTCTGATTTCTCGTTCCCTTCTTACGACCATACCCAGTACACAGGTCATTACCCGTCCGACAGAGATTGCAGACCATTTCCTGTTGTTTAGAAAACCCTGAATGGAATTCCCATATTTAAGAGTGAGAATTCTTGAAAAATTAATTCCCATCAGGTAGTCTTCCTTAGCCCGAAGATAGGCGGCATTTGACAGATTATCATACGCACTAAGCGGTTTTGCCTCTCTGATTCCTCTAAGTATTTCTTCCTCTGTCTGAGAATCAATCCATACTCTCTTTTTTATCTTGGTATTAGGAACCTTAGCAATCTGATCGACCAAACGATATATATATTCGCCTTCCCGTCCCGAGTCCGTACATACATAGATGGTACTTACATCCTTCCGGTTCAAAAGTCCTTTTACTATCTGAAACTGTTTCTTTACATTTGGTATGACTTCATATTTAAATTCCTTTGGAAGAAAAGGCAGAGGCTCCATCCTCCATTTCTTATATGACGGATCATAAGCCTCAGGATAACTCATGGTTACAAGATGACCCACACACCAGGTAACTATACTGTCTCCGGATTCTATAAAGCCATCCTGTCTTTTTCCCGATATTTTCAGTGCTTTGGCAAATTCTAATGCCACACTCGGTTTTTCTGTAATATATAAACTAAACGACATTACTTCCCAACTTTCTTAATTAATTAAGTACAGTATATCTTATATTTGCTTATGGGACAAATATTAATTTCTATTGAATAATAGCAGACCATAATATACAATAGATGTAGTAATGAAAACCACGACACAAGGGAGGGTTGTTAATGAGGCCATATCAAATATTTAGCGATTCCTCATGCGATTTACCTGAAAATCTGCTGCAGGAGCATCAAATTAAACTAATACCTTTTTATGTTAGTTTTGATCAGGAGAATTATTATAAGGAAAATGTGGATATTACCAAGGAGGAGTTTTATAGAACTCTTACCTCAAAAAAGGTCTACGCAAAAACCTCTCTTCCTTCCGTTCAGGATTATATTTCTATGTTCACTCCTTCTCTAAAAGAAGGTAATGATATCCTGTGCCTGTGTCTGACTCAGAAGTTCAGTGGATCATATCAGTCTGCGTTAAATGCAAAGCATATACTTGAGGAGCAATATCCCGATGTCAATATATCTATTATTGACAGTATCCAGGCTACGGGCGGTCAGGGAATCCTGCTTATGCAGATAGCCGCCATGAAGAAGGCGGGTCTGTCGCTGGAGGAGGCTACTCATAAGGCTAATTTGCTAAAAACCACCGCAAGGATTATGTTCACAGTAAATACCTTGGAATATCTGGCTAAGGGAAGAAGAATAGGCAAGGTAATATCCCTAGCAAGAGATATGATAGCCTTGAAGCCTCTTATTCAGCTAAAGGAAGCCGAACTCATACCATATTCGAATATTCGCGGCAGAAAAAAATCGCTGGATAAGGTATTTGAAATGCTTCAGGAGTATTTTAATGAAACAGCTGAGAATCCGGCCGACTACGAATTCTGTATAGCAAATGCCACTACCATAGATGATGCTCACTATCTGGAAAAAAAGCTTGAAGACTTTCTTGAAAGAAAGCTAAACTATCCGATTTTTCAGATTGGTGTTACTATCGGTACCTACACAGGACCGGGAGCCATAGGAATATGCTTTGTAAAAAGATATGATTGTATATAATATTATAAAGTACTTTTTAAGTAAAGCAGAGACTGAACCATATACCGGTCAGTCTCATTCTTTTTTATCCATAAAATATCATTATTAATATAGGGGATATTTATCCGTAAGGCCTTTAACCATTTTAATGGCTTTATCCTTATTGGCCTTAGCATCCTTAATCAGAAGGTAAATTGCCTCGGCAATAATATCCATATCCTCGATACCTAAACCTCTGGTGGTTACAGCCGCGGTGCCCAAACGGATTCCACTGGTTATGAACGGTGAAGCCGGATCATTGGGAACCGTATTTTTGTTACAGGTAATATTAGCCTTCTCAAGAAGCTTCTCTGCATCCTTACCGGTAACACCCATGTTCTGAAGGTCGACCAGCATCAGATGATTATCAGTACCACCGGATACAAGATTAAATCCTCTGTTAATTAATCCGCCGGCAAGAGCTTGTGCATTCTCGATTATTCTTCTGGCATAGTCCTTAAAGCTCGGTTCGAGAGCCTCCTTAAAGCATACTGCCTTTGCTGCAATTACATGCATCAATGGTCCTCCTTGAATTCCGGGGAACACGGACTTATTCAGTTTATGCTTATTTGCGAACTCTTCACTGGAAAGAATCATTCCGCCTCTTGGCCCTCTTAAGGTCTTATGGGTTGTAGTAGTGGTAACATGGGCATAAGGTATCGGACTTTCGTGATAACCAGCTGCCACAAGACCTGCAATATGAGCCATATCCACCATAAGATATGCCCCTACTTCATCGGCAATTTCTCTGAACAGCTTAAAATCTATCTTCCTTGCATAGGCACTCGCACCCGCAATGATTAACTTCGGTTTGCTTTCCAAAGTAATCCTTCTAACCTCATCGTAATCTATATAGCCGTCATCATTTACACCGTAAGGGACAATCTTAAAATAGCTACCGCTTATATTAACCGGGCTTCCATGGGTTAAATGACCACCATGGTTAAGATTCATTCCCATAACTGTATCCCCCGGCTTTAGTAATGCAAAAAATACAGCCATATTAGCCTGAGCACCCGAATGGGGTTGAACATTGGCATAGGTACAATTAAAAAGCTTCTTAGCACGATCAATGGCAAGATTTTCAGCTATATCCACAAATTCGCAACCGCCATAATATCTCTTGCCGGGATATCCCTCTGCATATTTATTGGTTAACTGGCTTCCCATGGCCGCCATCACAGCTTTGCTGACGAAATTCTCTGAAGCTATAAGCTCAATATGCTCACTCTGCCTGTCATTCTCGAGGGATATTGCATTGGCTATTTCTGGGTCAAAAGCTTTCACATCTTCAAATGAGTACATTCTAATCCATTCCTTTCCGGTAAATTCGCATATAGCTTTATCCGCTTACGGTACAAGCTATTTAGATAAAGTATATCATACCCCTTATCTCTTTAAAAGAAGTAAACATCCCGTATTCATTACTTTATCTAATAATTATAAAAGTAAATAATTATAAAACCATCGAACTATTCAGTCCTGCTTATTCAGATAATCGGGTCCAAAGCCCAAAGGCAGCAGTTCCTCTAAGAAATATACCAGGTAATCTTCCTCAGATTTCGCCAGTATTACGAGGAACCTATGAGGATCCACAAACTCCCTCATCACTTGACGACATACACCGCAGGGCGGACAGTAATCGGTAATAATACCATCATTACCGCCTACAATGGCAATTGCAGCAAAATTCCTTACACCGTCACTGATTGCATTATAAAATGCTGTTCTTTCAGCACAGTTGGTAGGAGTTAATGCGGCATTTTCTATATTACATCCTGTATATATTTTCTGTTTAGCCGTCAGTAAAGCGGAACCAACGCGAAAATTCGAATAAGGTATATATGCATTCTCCATGGCCAGAATCGCTTCCCTGATTAAATTCCGTATGACGGAGCGGCTTACCAACTCATTTTTTGCCAAAAGCTCTCCCTTTTCATGGCGAATCAAGCTATGAACCTGTTCTTTATCAGGCTTCATCATAATTCCTCCTTTAGTATCCCGTTGCATCCTGGTTCTTGGCCAATTTAATTATTCTACTGGTACCCAGTCTTTCGGCTCCGAGATTTATGAATTTCTCTGCATCATCAAAGGATGCTATACCTCCGGCAGCCTTAATCTTTACGTTTTCACCGATATGCTTAGCAAACAGTTCAACATCGTAAAATGTGGCACCTGCCTTGGAAAAGCCTGTGGACGTCTTTATAAAATCAGCTCCTGCTTCTGTTACGACCTCACACATCCTTATTTTTTCTTCGTCGGTTAATAAGCAGGTTTCTATGATTACCTTCAGTATGCGGTCACCGCATACGGCCTTTATCTGTTTGATTTCATCAATTATTTTATGGCATTCTCTGTCCTTAACCGCACCGATATTTATAACCATATCGATCTCATCTGCACCGTTTTCTATCGCGTTTCTAGCTTCAAATACTTTAACCTCAGTAGTCTGATAACCATTGGGGAAACCGATAACGGTACAGACCGCCATTTTATTCTTCACATATTCCTTTACTCTTTTAACATAGGAGGGAGGTATGCAGACTGATGCCACCTCATAGGCAATGGCATCATCACATATCTGCTTTATCTCATCCCATGTCGCTGTCTGTGTAAGCAGGGTATGATCAACCCTACGAAATATATCCTTTTTATCCAATACTCCTACCACCTTTCATATTATAATAAGTCTTAAGCAAGCTCTAAAGCAATTTCCATCATATCACGGAATGTATTCTGCCTGTCCTCAGCCGATAAGGCTTCACCCGTAAATACATGGTCGGATATAGTCAGAATACACAGTGCCTTCTTTCCGGCTCTGGCAGCATTCATATATAAGGCTGCCGCTTCCATCTCAACACAAAGAACATTCATCTTTTTCCACGCCGAATTTGCCTCGGAATTGTCATCATAGAAGGTGTCTGAGGAAAGAATATTGCCGACAACCGTCTTGATTCCCAGCTTTTCGGCCGTCTCCACAGCCTTACGAAGAAGTCCGAAATCCGCTATAGGAGCAAATGTTCCCGGCAGCTTATATTGAGTCGCAAAATCGGAGTTGGTGGATGCTCCCATACCTATAACGATGTCTCTTAATTTTATATCGTCTGCTATACCACCGGCAGAACCAATCCTTATAATATTATCCACATCATAAAAATTATAAAGTTCATACGAATAAATTCCAATAGACGGCATGCCCATTCCACTTCCCATGACAGAAACCATTTTACCCTTATATGTTCCTGTATAGCCAAGCATATTTCTTATAGTATTAAAGCATACCAGGTCCTCCAGATAATGCTCCGCAATAAATTTAGCCCGTAACGGGTCTCCGGGCATTAGGACTGTTTTAGCTATATCATCGGTCTTAGCTCCGATATGTGGGGTAGGTATTTTCATAAATTCTTCCTCCTTATACTCTTTTAAAATATTTTATCATTTTATATCAAAAAAGGCAATTCTATCAGATGAATGTATGATATATATTCTATTGCAATTTCTTGATTTATTATTCTATAATGATATAATCATTCATATTAATTATTTTTATTAGATGACGACCTACTTGGTTTTGACCTGAATTGGAGATGGATAAAATGAAAAATTTTTTTACGGTTAGTGGTATGATAAAGCCTAATCAAATTGTAGGAGATTTGCCACAGACAAAAACGGTTTATAGCAATTTTTTAAAAATTGCCTGGCCTTCGGCACTGGAAGCACTTCTTGTCGGACTCGTCAGTGCTATTGATACCATGATGGTCGGTAGTTTGGGCGAAAAGGCTATTGCGGCGGTAGGTATAACAAATCAACCAAAATTTATATTGTTGGCTGTAATATTCTCATTGAATGTAGGTATCACGGCTGTGTCCGCGAGAAGAAAGGGACAGGAGGACCGCGCAGGTGCCAATAATACATTACGGTCAGGTATATTGCTTGCCACCATGGTCTCACTTACCATGGCTTTTCTGGGATATATTTTTGCGAAGCCGATTTTATTATTTGCCGGGGCGGAGGATACCTATATTAATGATGCCATGAACTATCTACGAATTATCATGTTCGGTATCCCGTTTCAGTCTCTTACCCTTACGATTAATGCGGCACAAAGGGGCTGTGGAAAAACAAAGATAGCAATGTGGACAAATATATCCAGTAATATGGTTAACATAGTCTTTAACTATCTTTTAATTAACGGTATTGGTATATTCCCGAGACTTGAGGTTGCAGGAGCTGCCATAGCTACTACTATGGGTGTCTGTGTGGCATTTATTATATCAGTCGCCACCTTATTCAGAAGGAATAATTATTTAAACTTTTATTATAAGTCAATATGGTCCTTAAAAAGGAAAATACTGAATCCAATACTAAAGGTTAGTAGCAGTGCATTTGTTGAACAGGTATTTATGAGAATCGGCTTTTTCGCCTATGCGGCTATCATAGCAAGGCTCGGTACTACGGCATATTCTACACATTTAATATGTATGAATATACTATCTCTGTCCTTTTCATTCGGAGACGGACTGTCTATAGCGGCTTCTGCCCTGGTAGGCCAGAATCTGGGCGCAAAAAGACCGGATTTATCCATAATATATGGTAAAACCGGTCAAAGGCTTGCATTTATGATTTCCAGTTGTATATTCTTTGTATTTATGTTCGGCGGAAGATTCTTAGTCTCGCTTTTTAGCGATGAACAGACAATTATAGCCTTGGGCTCCAGTATTATGATTCTCGCCGCCTTTAGTACCCATGCACAGACCTCACAGGTGGTAATGTCAGGTTGTCTTAGAGGAGCCGGAGATACCGCTTATATTGCGGTAACTTCCTTTATCAGCATTGCCCTTATAAGACCTATTCTTACCTGGCTGCTATGCTTCCCTATGGGGCTCGGTCTATATGGGGCTTGGATTGCCTTGGGTTTAGACCAGATGTTTAGGCTGATCGTAAGCTTCAGACGGTTCTCAAGCGGAAAATGGTCCCTGATTACTCTATAGGAGGATTTTCTTTCGTCCCAGGGTTAGGGTTAACCTCTCTTTTTTTACTGATTCTTTTATATGTCTTCCTGGATATTATGACTACCACAATAATAATAACAGCCCATATAAGGAGATATGGCAGACTTACCACAAACCATACGAAGAAGTCCTTAAGCCCTTCACTGATATCATACATGGATTTACTAAAACCATTTTTTATTCTGGTAAAGACAGTCTCTTTTTCTTCGGTGGAGGGTGACATTCTCTCAACCTCATTTATATTAATAGTAACCGTACTGTAATCCACCTGGTTGTCAATTGTTCTAAGCTCTGTCTCATACATCTGCAGCTCATGGCGTATTGAGCTTAAGCGGCTTTCCAGGGTCACGATATCCTCTAATTTTTCAGCCTTTTCCAAAAGTGACCATAGTCTTTCCTGCTCAATCTCCAATGACTTTTTACGGCTTTGGGTATCTACATACTGAAGCGTTACATTGTCAGAAGAGGAGGACTCGTTAATCACATTTCCGTTCTCCTTAACAATCTCAACAAATTCCTTCAGTCGGTCCTTAGGAATTCTGGCAACTATATAACCATATCTTAAATTACCTCGACTATAGTACCTTTTACCGCTGATATCCGTCCTTTCATCATAGCCACCCAGTCTGGATATCTCATCCTTAATTACGTTTATAAGCTCATCGAAATCCTGTGTCTCAACCTCTAAGTTTACCTTCGTAATAATCTTGTCCATAGACAGGTCGGCTGTATTTCCCGATACAAGCTCCGTTGTACTCGTAAGACCTGTCACGTTATTAAAATCAGCCATGTCGGCATCAGGCTTAGGTGCCTCTGCTTCGTCATATACATATGATGATTCATTCACTGCTGTAGTAGCCTTATTATCATATTTGGCACAGGCAGCCGATAATATTCCTATAACAAATATTATACCAAGAACTATAGTTATTCTGTATTTCTTCATAAAACTTCCCCCTCTCATTGAACCATAACCTTTTATATTAATATGCTCTTTGCTACATATTAGACGTAGTATCCTTCCATATGGTTCCAAACTCTTCATCTATTAGATGATATAAGAAATCCATGTAGGAATAACCTATCCATTGCCCCTTCTCTTCCAGCTCTTTGATTTCCTCCCGTGTTACCCATCTAGCCTCAGTCACCTCAGCAGGCTGTAGCGTTAGCTCCTCTACACTTACATCAGTTCTTACAAGCCATATCACACAGAAGCTGTTATATTTCCGAAACATCATGGCCAGATATGAGTTTTGTGGGGTGGCCCTAATCCCCAGTTCCTCCCACAGCTCCTTCTGACATGTAGTCCACGCATCATCCCCGGATATCGCCGAGCCTCCTGTACTGGCCCAATATCCGGGCTTCCAGCTGACTGTATCGGCTCTTTTCTGAATTAACAGCTGTCCCTTGCTGTTGATGGGATAAATATGTACTATAAGGTGAAAATCATCGCCTGTAATAGGTTTTCCTCTTTCGTGCTTTCTTCCGGTCTTGACAAAAAATTTGTCATATATATCCCAGAGCTCCATTGTGTCCTCCTGTAATCTAAATTCAAAGAATCTTAAGTAAACTTCATATTCTTCCTCTATTATATAATATTAAACAGTAAATAGCAAAGAATAGAAAACCAAAATGAGGATGTCAGTTTTTGACATCCCCATTATTATTAAATTGAAAACCCTATTTTTTATTAACAATAATCTTTATTAAAGGACCTCTTCCTGCCTTGTTAACGCCCCACAGCTTGATTGCGGCACCTTCCTTCTGAGCAGGAATTTTAATGGTGAAGTCACCATTGCCTTCAACGGTTCCTTTGTAGGTTTTACTGCCTATCTGAGCATATACCTTGGTTTGTGTATCAGCATCATCACCCAGAAGTTCTATGGAACCGGATATTATCTTATCCCCCTCGTATACGGTATTAACTGTCGGAGGGTCCGGTGAAACCTTTACAAGCTGGGTTATCAATGGATCACTGGTTCCGGATTCATTAGTTGATGTTACGGTTACCGACGTACCTGAAACATCACGATCCGTTGCCAGGGTATAAATATACTGACCTGATAACTCGTCATAAATATATTCATTAGTAGTATAGGTCTTCTTACCGATAGTAAGTGTGATTTCGCAATCCTTAGCCGCAGACACCTTAACCTCTTTATCGGTATTGGTAATATCCCTAAGAAGTGTGGGTGTATTAGGTCTGCCCGCTGTTACTGTAAAGGACTGCGCCAACAGTATTTTACCGTTCACAAACCTTGCCATTACATAAACCTTGGTTCCCATTTCAAGCTTCTCTTCCAGAAAATGCTGATATCTGTTATTATCGTTTAGCTCAACACTATAAAGACTGTTCCTGAAGCTCTCTCCTTCGCCACTGGCTATGGCAATAAATACACTTCCTCCTGAATTATAATACCCTGATATTATATTTGATTTGTTCGTAATACGGTTTAGTGTCAAAACGATTGATTCCGGTCTCACATAGGATTCAATGTCTTTTACAATGACCTCAACAGGAATACTGAATCTTTCTCTGTTGTCCTTTTCATCAGAAGCCATAACAACCAATGACTGCCCTGCATAAAGCTGGTCTTTAAAGGTAAATGCAAACCTGCCGTCCTTATCAGTTCTGGTCTTATATACGGTATCGCCTATCTGTAATACAACATCAGCGTTTGATGAGGATGGAACATATCCGGTGACAGATTTTTCAATATTGCTTACATCATTAACCACCGGAGCATTTGGTCCCGCTTCCTGCACTGTAATGGTTGTTACTCTGCTGTTTCTCGATATATGGTCCAAGGCATATATCTTTATGGATGTTCCTGCATCCTGAGGCGGAAGCATGATTACGAACTGTCCGTCATAAGACACACCTACCGTTGTCTCAACAATTTTAAGTGTTGGATCATATATCTCCTTATTCGCCTCATATAAAGCCTTGCCGCCTTTTTTGTCAACATACACAATATCATCTATTATGGCTATGACCGAGGTTATATTGTCACGGGCATTACCCAGTATATAGCTGTCATTATTATAGAACGGGTTTACAAGAGGCTGATTCGGTCCTGTACGGTTAATCCGAACCTCTAAATGCTCGCTCTCTAATCCTCTTTCATCATCTCTGATATATACGGTTATATAGGTTTCTGCCGGTTGCCCCGGAAGAGCAATTGAAAACGTACCATTCGCATTTACTTCATGCTCATATACACCGGATGATGTCTCAATCACCAGAATCGTATTGGGCTCTGCAGTTCCGCTTATTTTGGATTTTCTGTTAGTATAATTATCTACAACCGGACTGGGTAAAAGATTGTCATTAAAATTCTCAATTACTAATTTTCTGACCGATTTATTACCATAGATATCCTCGGCATAAATAGAATATATTCCATTTCTGAATATAGTAAATCCTTTACTCGGTATATCTATAGCGCTAATCCATGCAGCATATGATAAATCGTATTCACCTATTATATACTTAAGGTGTTTAATTTCAGAAGCATCAAAAGCCTTTACCGCAATATCAAACGGACTTGCAGTCGGATTGGTTACCATTGGTACGACGACAAGATGAGGCGCCACAGTATCCGAAAGGTCGTTTGGATATGTTGCTACATAATAACGATATTGATCCTTCTGTAATAAATGCTTAACATACAATTCTGTTTCGACAAATAATGAATCTGCATAATATGGGGCTTTTACGATAAATTGATAATTCTTAGGCAATATCAGTCTCCAGTTATAATCTACCTGTGGCAGAATACTACCACTGAACGAAAGCTGCCTGATATACTTGCCAAGCACGGCCTGGCTCCTAATAAAGCCCTTAAGCACAGTCTGTTTATCCACGCCCTGATTCGCTTCTGTAGGTTTGGTAATCTTATTTGTAGCAATTAAAAGCTCCATATCATCAGTGACTTCTTTTCCCTGATATCTTACATTGGAAATCCTTGTGCTGTTGCTTATACGATTACCGGAAAAATCATATCTGGGTTCTCTGGATGGATTTATATCATAACTGATTCCGTCAAAAACATAGAAATTACTCCAATCATTTATCCAATCCTCACGAATCAAGGATTTGAGTCCGGTCTCTTCCATTAATAATTTCATGGTATTGTCCTGCCATTCCATGTCCATACCGATTGTCTCGTATGCACTGGCAGACCATTCCAGCCATTCCCTCAGCTGAGCTCCTGTAATGGTATATACATAGAGATAGCTGTTATAATTCTGTAGGGTTGTTAAATCAGACTCCGTAATCTGATTATTGATATTTACGAAATCATATATAGACTTGACTCCAAAACTCTCATATGTAGAAGCTGCTATCACAGGATAGTCTATGTATTTCTTATCTACACCTCTGACACGGTTTATTGCATAATGTATTTTAGAGTCATTCAGTAACTGTATTGCGGCATTGTCTGACAGTAAGCCAAAGTAGTTCTGTATAGAAGTACCCGGCTTAAGCTCTCCGATAATGTCAGAACCATACTGTAATAGCTGTACTTCCCATTCACCAAACATCTTAGCAATGGTCTCATCCTCGACGGTAGTCTTTTCTGTGACCATTCGTAGTCTGGACTGACGGTCTGAAATACTTACAGAATCTTCTTTAACATCAAGCACTAAATCCACAACACCAATAGCCTTCCCTCTGTCACCCGCCATTACAACGTTTTTACCGTTCATAAGATAGGTTTCTTTATCTACACCGGGAAGCTTATAGTAAGGAGATGTCATATCATTAGTCGGAAACAAATTATGTTCATGTCCACATACTACAACGTCAATTTCCGGTATCTTGGTCAGGGCATAAGCTACATTCTTAAAATTAAGCTCGGGATTTTCGGGTCCTATTCCTGTATGAGACAGGGCAATTATAACATCCGCACCCATTTCCTTTAATTTTGCAGCCTGTTCCTTGGCATTTTCAACCATATCCTGACCGATTAATATTCCTGCATAGCTGTGAGTCTTGCCGGTCAGAGTCGGAATTGTCTGCCCGATAATTCCAATTTTAATTTCTACCTCTTTACCGGATCTTGTCTTAACCATACGGGTAATAAGCATGTTCTCAAGGAAAGGATGCTCCCCTGTCCTTGCATCAGTAACATTAGACACTATGGTTATATCCCGTAATCCTGAACCGTCCAGCTGGCGAAGTATATAATCATAGCCATAATCAAACTCATGATTACCTAAGGTGATTGCATCATAGCCAACATACCTCATTGCCCTATATATAGGCTGAATTGCTTCCTGATTAGTAGAGAAGATATATTCGGTTGTATAGTCAAATAATACATCACCTGCATCTAAAGTAATCGTATTATTCTCCGGAAGCTCCGCTTTTGCCTTCTTAATAAGATCAAAAACTCTAGCCAGACCGCCATTATTATAATCCACACCCTGCTCATAATCATTACTGTTAAGCTGTCCATGCAGGTCAGTGGTGCCTATAATTCTTAAATCAACTTTTTCTGTTTCATTTCCTGCAGCAATGGCATTATTAAAAAGCATACTTACTGCCAATACCATAAATGCCAGTATTGCAAGAAAATGAAGTCTAAATTTTCTTTTTGTCATTCTTCCTCCTTACTTAGAGAAATTCATAAAAGTATAAATTTCTCTATTTTTAGTCTACATTGCCAGTGTTTCACATCCCGGGTATAAATTAACAGATTTATAAGGCAAAAGAATGGCAAAATGTTTAAGAAAAACTTACCATATTAAGATTTTATTATGGGATGGAGAAGCTCCATCATTCGGCTTATTTGTCCGGTAAGATACAAATATCCTATTAAAGCCTCCAAACCGGTAGCCGTTCTATATTCAACTATGTCTGCATTTTTAGCCTTGGTAACGGATTTGGCGTTTCTGCCTCTTTTATATATGGCAAGCTCCTCTTCAGTAAGCATATGCTTAATATTGTGATAAAGCCCTGCCTGAGCAGAAGCCTGTACCATCTTAACAACCTGCTTGTGAAGCTTATTAACCGGTGCATTACCGCTTTCAACAACATAGGTTCGTATTATCAGGTCATAGATGGCATCTCCGATATAGGCAAGGGTTAAACCGGAGTAAGACTTAATGTCCGTATCCGGTAAATCCCATGTCTTTCTTATATATTCCGACATTGATGTCAGATTCTCATCTGTTATCTTCTTCTCCATCTCACACCTTCTCTGGTATCCTCAAGCACAATACCCTTCTCAAGCAGCATATCTCTTATCTGATCTGCCTTGGCAAAATCCCTGTTCTTCCTAGCTGCCTGTCTCTCCTCGATAAGTCTTTCAATCTCTTCGGGGATGATTTCCTCCCGGCTCTCGGTCTGAATACCAAGTACTTCACATAGGGTTACGATTTTATTCCGGATAGCCTCAATAAATGTCCTGGAGTTTTCTGCCTTGCAATTTATATTGGCAAGCTTAACCAACTCGAATATAGCCGCTATGGCATCCGCCGTGTTAAAGTCGTCCTCCATGGCTGCATTGAATTTATCCTCCAGAGTATCCGCATCATGGAGAATAGAATTCTCCGAGTCGGATAAACCTTCTTCCCTTAATCCACCGTTCTTAAGAAGATAATCCAACTGTCGAACCGAGGTAATAATCCTCTCAAGAGAGTTTTTTGCCGCCACTACTAAATCCTTACTAAAGTTTAGGGGGCTGCGATAGTGAGCATTCAATATGAAGAATCTGATTACCTGTCCGTGATACTCTTTACATATATCTCTGACCGTGAAGAAATTACCCTCTGATTTAGACATTTTCTTATTGTCGACATTAATGTATGCATTATGCATCCAATATCTGGCGAACTCCACTCCTGTCGCCGCTTCACTCTGCGCTATCTCGTTTTCATGATGAGGGAATATCAAATCCTCACCGCCTCCATGAATATCGATCTGCTCTCCAAGGTACTTGCTGCTCATAACTGAGCACTCAATATGCCAGCCGGGACGACCGTCGCCCCAAGGTGATGGCCAGTAAGGCTCTCCTTCCTTCTTAGGCTTCCAAAGAACGAAATCCATAGGATCATCCTTCTCCTCGCTAACCGCTATCCTTGCACCTGCCTCCAAATCGTCAATATTCTTTTTTGAGAGTTTTCCGTATTCCTTAAAGCTCCTGGTCTTAAAATAAACGGTATTATTTTTCACATATGCATGACCCTTATCTATTAATACACGAATCATCTCTATCATACTGTCGATTTCTTCGGTTGCCTTAGGGTGATGGGACGCAGGCATAACATTCAGGGCCTTCATATCCTCCTTAAATTCCTTAATGTATCTCTCTGATATCTCTTTAGGGGATGCGCCTTCCTGAATTGCCCGGTTAATTATTTTGTCATCCACATCGGTAAAGTTAACCACATGGTTTACCTCATAGCCTCTGTATTCAAAATAGCGTCTGACAGTATCAAAGAATACTGCCGGTCTTGCATTTCCGATATGAATATAATTATAAACTGTCGGTCCACAGACATACATACGGACCTTGTTTTTCTCAAAAGGAATAAACTCCTCTTTCTTCTGTGTTAAAGTATTATAAATTCTCATTTTGCCCTCCTGTCTTATCCTTGTATTCGGTCAGCAACCTATCCAACTCGTCTATTTTCTCACATGTTCTCTTTATATCATCAAATCTGTTACATACCTTCTTAAGCTCATTCTTTAAGTATTCATTTTCCTTCTTAAGACTTACTATATCATTGAGGAACGGATCCGGAAGATGAACCTGATCCAGGTCTTCTCTTGGTATTCTTTTATTGTCCCGTTTGACTATTCTACCCGGAACACCCACAACCGTAGAATTAGGCGGCACCTCAGACAAGACCACCGAGCCTGCACCAACCTTGGAGTTTTCTCCGATTGTGAAAGAACCTAAGATCTTCGCACCCGCACTGATCATAACATTGTTTTCTATGGTCGGGTGCCTTTTCCCTTTTTCCTTGCCGGTTCCTCCCAATGTAACGCCTTGATAGAGAGTCACATTATCTCCTATAATCGCAGTCTCTCCTATTACCACACCTATTCCATGATCTATAAACAGGCCTTTTCCAATGGTAGCTCCGGGATGAATCTCTATGCCGGTCTTTCTGACGGTCCTTTGTGATATCCATCTGGCAAGAAAATAGCGTTTCCTGCGATAAAGCCAATTGGCAACTCTATAACGTATTATAGCCTTAAAGCTGGGATATAAAAACACCTCAAGCGAGCTTTTTATAGCCGGGTCTCTTTCCCGAACAATTTTCATTTCTTCTTTAATATACTTTATAACTCCCATACACTTACCTCCCAATAAATCATACACCTAAGCCAAGCTTCATTTTTGACAACACGCGTGAGTGCGTATCCCTGCGGAGTATTTTTATTGAATAGGATGGACTTTCTATTCAATAAAAAAACCGCCTCTGCTATAGAGGCGGCATATGTTGTCGCGGTTCCACTCTATTTGTATACCTTATATAGTACTGTTACAAACGGCATACATCTTATTCAGATAACGGCTGTTACCGGATTCGGCTAAGTTATCCCTCACCGAATCAGCTCCCGGATGCACTTCGCTCAGATTCGTGTAAGGAATGCTTTCAGCCGGTGACATTCCGTCTCTGTTACAGTCCATTGAGTTACTCTTCCGATCATAGCTTTTAAATTTGTATAAATTTGTTAATATTTTAATAGCTTTTATTCATTGTATTCATATATATGTGTTTTGTCAATACCTTTTGCAAATAGTTATCTCCTCGGACAACCTCCGCATCCGTTACAGTCCCTACCGTCTTCCCGGGGTGTAACATCCATCTGATAATTCATCATAGAATCAATAAGACATACTGCGTGAGCAGCTATTCCAAGTCCCTCTCCCGTAAAGCCGAGACCTTCCTCTGTGGTGGCCTTAATATTGACCCGATTCTCGGTTACTCCCAATGACTCGGTAATGTTTCTTACCATCTGCGGCAGATAACCCGCCAGTTTAGGTTTCTGTGCAACAATCGTTGCATCGATATTCTCGATAATATATAGTTCGTCCTCCAGTAGTGTTTTAACTCTCTTTAGGAGTTCAATGCTTGATATGTCTTTATAAGCCTCATCAGTATCCGGAAAGTGTCTTCCTATATCCCCTAAGGCGGCAGCACCGAGCAGAGCATCCATTATTGCATGAACCAAAACATCCGCATCAGAATGACCCATAAGTCCTTTCTCATAGGGTATATTTACCCCACCGATAATAAGCTCTCTATTCTCAACGAGTTTATGAACATCATAGCCTGTTCCGATTCTCATAATAAATCCTCCTAAAGCGTGCTAAACTTATGAATCAAAAGACATATATCGAACAAATAAATCGTTAAAATCCTCATCATTAGATAAATGTATCTCCTCGGAGAATGATATTAAATGCTCAACTCTGTCAAGTATATCATTATTTCCCAGGGCAAGAATTGCCCCTGATAATGATGTATTGCCAACTGCTATGGTCTTATTCAGCAGGGTATTCGGAAGTAATCCGATATGAATCGCTTTATCTATATTCAAATGGTATCCAAAGCCTCCGGCTATATATACCCTGTCCAACTGTTCATAGGATATCCCAAAACGATTTATAAGTATTTCAACGCCGGCCCGAATAGCACCCTTAGCCATTTGAAGCTCTCTAATATCCTTCTGGCTGAAGTTAATACCTGCCAGCTTATACCCGTTATCAAAATACGGATCCCTAAGCAGTCCCGTTGTATCTATAATTTCCTGTTTTAAAAGCTCTGAGACGAGTTCAATAACTCCTGTACCACATAATCCTAAGGGAGGTTCATCATCAATCGTTTCATAGCTTATATTGTCTTCGTCAATAGTGACACTATATATTGCTCCGGGTATACTGCCGACTCCGGAGGATATGTTGCCACCCTCGAATGCAGGCCCGGCTGCCGTAGATGTTACCATAATCCTCTCTCTGTTACCAAGTGCTATTTCACCGTTGGTACCAAGGTCAATAAAGAGACATGGCTTAAACGCTCGGTCGATGCCGCATGCCAGCAATCCTGCTGTTATATCTCCGCCTACAAATACCGATATCCCGGGCAGTATCATAATAGGCACCCTAATATCTGTCGCAAATAAATCATCTGTAAATGTATATATAATTCCTGTATTAATCGGTGTAAACGGGTATACTCCAAGACCCTCACAGGAGTATCCCATTAGAAGATGTATCATAGTGGTATTACCTGATATAATTATTTTCTTAACAGTCTTCAATTCAATCCGTTGCTTATTAAGAAGGCTTTTAAATCCGGTAAATAACTCTCCGCGTATCAACATAGAAAGCCTATGAAGATTTCCTTCATTGGAGGCCTTTATTCTCGATATTACGTCTGAACCGTATACTCTTTGGGGATTGACCGCCGAATACCTTTCAATTATTTCTCCCTCGGACAGATTCACTAAGGCAAATGCCAAGGTGGTAGTTCCTATATCTATAGCTATGGCATAGCCCTCATCGGAAAGCACCATATTACTTATGGTCTCTGTTACTACCTTGTATCCGGTGTTAATTTCCGTGCACAGCATAACTTTACAGTCAGTCATTGGATAAGCCATACATGCCAGGCGATATCCCTCAGAAAGCTCCGACTCGGAAAACATCTCCTTATCCTGCGGTGTCGTGCTAAGAGTTCCTTCAATAACCCGTATTACACACTTCCCACATATTCCTATGCCTCCGCATTCATTGAGTGTAGCCATTCCTGAGCGTACCAGGGCCTCAAGGAGATTCTCTCCTTCAGATAAATACACTAAGGACTCCCTATTGCTTACAGAGTCAATTATCCTTACTTTAATTTCTTTGTCCATGGCCACACCACCTATATGTCTTGGTATACATCCTTATTGTAAAAGGCTTAACATATTTCGTCAACCAACAATTAGTCTGACCATGACAAACAGTGTTCTACCTCGGTTTATAAATTAGATGTTACAATCTTACCGTTTGAGGACAGGATTCCCATGACCTGTTCCATAAGCTCTTTACTCGGTTCCTCAGTATTCGTAAGCTTATAATCCAGCCCCAGTTCCTTCCATTTGTATTCACCCATCTTATGAAATGCAAGGAGCTCAATTTTCTCTACATTAGGATAGCCGTCAAGGTGGTCTGACAATTTACTTATACTATCCATATTGTCGGTTAGCTGCGGAACCAGGACATACCTCACCCATGTCGGTATGTTCTTTTCTCTTAAATAATCTAAAAATTTTAATGTGGGGCTTAATTGTACTCCGGTTACAGCCTTATATACAATCGGGTCATAATTCTTGATATCCAATAAAACCAAATCGGTATATTCCAATAGCTCTTTCACGGTATCATTCAGGATATAGCCGGCGGTATCGATGGCTACGGTTATCCCTTTCGCCTTACACAGCTTACTTACCTCAAGAATAAACTCGGCCTGCAATAAAGGCTCTCCACCCGTAAATGTAACACCTCCCTTGGAGTAATCCATATAGGATTTATATCTGAGGATTTCCTCCATAAGGCTTTCGGGGGTATATTCCTTACCCTTATTCACATCCCAGGTGTCCGGATTGTGGCAAAACTGACATCGCATCGGACATCCTTGCATAAATACCACAAAACGTATTCCCGGTCCATCCACAGTACCAAAGCTTTCTAACGAATGAATTCGTCCTATCTTAGCCATATGCCACTCTCCTTTCTAGCCTGTGATAATATATTACTATCTCTCATGGAATGTACGATGAATAACATCCAACTGCTGCTCTCTGTTAAGCTTGACAAAATTAACCGCATATCCCGATACACGGATGGTAAGCTGTGGATATTTCTCGGGATGCTCCATAGCATCTATCAGAGTCTCCCTGTCGAATACATTTATATTAATATGATGTCCTTTATTATGAATATAACCGTCCAGCAATCCCACAAGATTCTTTATTCTGTCTTCCTTATCCTTTCCAAGTGCTTTAGGTACTATTGAGAAGGTATATGAGATACCGTCTTCCGCATGCTTATATGGCAATTTTGCAACAGATGCCATGGATGCAACCGCGCCCATCTTATCTCTTCCATGCATAGGATTTGCTCCCGGTGCAAAAGGCTCTCCTGCCTTTCTTCCGTCAGGAGTGCTTCCTGTCTTCTTGCCGTATACCACATTGGAGGTGATGGTAAGAACCGAAAGAGTATGTCTCGCACTACGATATGTCTTTACCTTTCGAAGCTTATTCATGAACCGCTCGACCACATCGACAGCTATCTGATCCACCCTGTCATCATTATTTCCAAAGGCAGGATAATCTCCTTCTATTTCATAATCTACAGCCAGACCGTCCTCATTTCTAATAGCCTTTACCTTAGCATACTTGATTGCTGATAAGGAATCGGCTACTACAGACAATCCCGCAATTCCACAGGCCTCCGTACGAAGTATGTCAACATCGTGTAGTGCCATTTGAAGTTTCTCGTAATTATACTTATCATGCATATAATGTATGACATTAAGAGTATTAATGTATAATTCGGATAGCCAATCAAGGGTCTGGTCGAATTTGGATACTACCTCGTCATAGTCAAGATACTCGCTGGTTACAGGAGCAAACATAGGTCCTACCTGCTCACCGGATATCTCGTCTCTTCCTCCGTTTATAGCATATAGCAGTGCCTTAGCAAGGTTAGCACGGGCTCCAAAGAACTGCATTTGCTTACCAAGCCTCATGGCAGATACACAGCAGGCTATTCCATAGTCATCGCCCCAATAATCTCTCATGATATCATCGCTTTCATATTGTATAGAGCTGGTATCTATGGAAACCTTTGCACAATACTTCTTAAATGCTTCGGGTAAGGATACTGACCAAAGTACCGTAAGATTAGGCTCAGGTGCGGGGCCCAGATTATAAAGCGTATGGAGTATTCTGAAACTGCTCTTTGTAACCAGTGTTCTTCCATCCAATCCCATGCCGCCGATAGATTCCGTAACCCATGTGGGATCTCCGGAAAACAAATCATTGTACTCAGGGGTACGAAGGAAACGTACCATACGTAGCTTCATTACGAACTGATCGATTAATTCCTGAACACCCTCTTCGTCAATAAGCCCTTTCTTTAGATCCCTTTCATAATATATATCAAGGAAGGTTGATACACGACCAAGACTCATCGCCGCGCCGTCCTGCTCCTTTATGGCTCCCAGATAAGCAAAATAAGTCCACTGGGTAGCTTCGAATGAATTCCTGGCAGGATTACTGATATCGTAGCCGTAGGATTTTGCCATCTCCTTAAGCTGTTTTAACGCTCCAATCTGTTCTGATAGCTCTTCACGGAGACGAATATCCGGAGATCCGAGTGTATTATTCTCCACCAGCTTTTTCTCATGCATTTTTTCCTCAATAAGAAAATCCACTCCATAAAGAGCAACCCTTCTGTAGTCACCGATTATTCTTCCTCTTCCGTATGCATCAGGAAGTCCGGTAATAATGCCGGTATGTCTTGCCTTTCTCATGGCATCGGTGTATGCATCAAATACCCCATCATTATGTGTTTTTCTGTTCTGGGTATATATCTCTTCCGTTTTTTTATCGAGGGTATATCCATAGGATTCCAAAGCTCTCTTCACCACACGGATACCACCGTTAGGCATAATACCTCTTTTTAGCGGGAAATCAGTTTGAAATCCCACAATTATTTCATTCTCCTTATCCAGATATCCCGGACCAAAGGTTGTTATAGTAGAGGGCTTTGAGGTCTCAGCATCAATGATTCCCTTCTTGGTCTCCTCCTTCATCAGCTCCTTAGCCTTCTCCCAGAGTTTTTGAGTTCTTTCGGTAGGTCCAACCAAAAATGATTCGTCCCCTTCATAGGGAGTATAATTACGCTGAATAAAGCTTCTGACATTGACATCGGTAGTCCAGCTTCCCGGATCGAAGCCTTGCCATTCTTGTCTCATTAAACATTCCTCCTTATGGGATACTAACGTCTCCCAATAATATTGTTTACAATATAATTTTAAATAATATATTATGCCCTGTCAATAGTAATTGATAATAGTTATCATTTAGACAAATACATAATATCGTTTATCATCGTCAATATATTAGATGTTTCTATACCTATAAACAATGATTTAAATCACATTTCATTACTTTAACCATAACTAAAAGCCGGATTCCCGCCGATATAGATAATAGAATTATTTTAGATTATATCACTTAAGGGATGAAATATATATGGAAATAAATAAATATCCACACTCTTCAAATAAAACACATCAAAATACCATACAAAAAAAAGCCGCCTCAGAATACGAAGCATCTCAGGTAAAGAGTCAGCAAATTAAGCCATATGGTCAGGATCAAAGAGATCTACATCTTAGTAAGGGAGACCATACTGTTATCAGGGGTGAAATAATTGATCTGCGGTTTCAAGAGGTCAAGATTAGATTGGAGCCAAGCAATCAGGTAATTACCGCCAGACTGTCGGGAGAGGTATCTTTATCCATAGGTCAGATTGCGGAATTTATCGTATCCGATGAGATTGACGGACTGATTACCTTAAAGTACATATCTTCCGGCAATACCCAGCTTAATGATATTCTTTACAAGGCTTTGTATGCCTCTGGACTTACTCCATCAGATAGAAATTTAAGTATTGTACAGGAATTGCTGAATTATCAAATGCCTGTTGATAAGAATACAATCCTTAACTTAATTAAGCTGACATCAACCTATCCCGATGTCAATCTCACGACTCTGGTTTTGATGTATAAGAATAAATTACCGATTAACATAAGTAATATAGCTCAATTTGAGGCCTATCAAAAGGGTATGCATCAGGTACTGTCACAGCTTAAGCAACTGACAGATAACATAGGTGATGCCCTAATAAGCCATGTACAGGATTCGACGATATCTGATACAAATATAGACCCTGATACTATCAATGTCAATCAGGAATTAATAACTAAGATGGAATTCCAAAATACTGATATTGAGAGAATCAATGATTTTGATAATGAGTTGCTACATACCTATAAGGAGCTTATGACTCTGCTGACTCAGGATGAGGACACCCAAAGACCGATAACTCCCGATATGGTATTAAAAGACATTCTACCTGTTCTATCAGATGAAGAGATTAAAATACTTCGGGATTGGCAGCTTACAGATAGCTCTATAACCATAAAAGAGCTTTTAACACTAATCCATGATATATATATTAATGATTCAAAACTGCAAAATACAGAAATTAATATGCTGCCATTCAGTATTTTTGAAGCTTTTATAAGCATCTCTGAAGATTTGGCAGAGTATGACTTTAATAAGTTAATAAGCCTCCTAAAATCAAATGTTGGTAGGGAGGTAATTACTGATGCTTTTCATAAAAGATGGACCTTAGAACCTGATGAACTCACAAAGAAAAATAAGGTAAGAGAATTCTTTAAGCGTCTTGACAAGGATACCGAGCATCTAAAAAGGCTTTCTGATGATATAAAGCTTCTGGATACACAGGATGTCAGAGCAACAATAAATAAACTGCAGGACAACCTACAGTTTATGAGAGATCTTAATGAATTGTTTATATATCTTCAATTACCCATGAGGCTGGCCGAGCAGGATGCCCATGGAGATTTATATGTTTTTACACGGAAAAACCATAAGCATCAGGATTCGGAGACTCTTAATGTCCTGCTACATTTGGATATGGCTAATCTGGGCCCTATGGATATTCATATGTATATGAAGAATCATCAGGTTAATGCGGTTTTCTATCTGGAGAAATCATCCGAGTATATTATTGCACAGCATTTGCATGAGCTTGTTGATTCCCTACATGAAAAGGGTTATCAGCTACAGGCAAAGACCAAGATATCCGACAGTAAACCGGATTTTATTGCCGATATATTACAACAGAATACTCCCAATATCACCACGCATCGGTATTCCTTTGACATAAGGGCATAGAGCTATATTTGCGTTTCCTCCTCTAATCTGTAATCATATGCATCAAAAACATAGGATAGTACTTCAGCCATTCCGACAAATTCACATCCATACATTGTGAGCTTATCATCAATAGGCTGGCTTCTGATGATTTTAACAACACTATGCAACGTCTCCTTGTCCCCAAGATTTATACTGGCATTAAAGTAGTAACCGACGGGGAGTTTATTTGCAGAGGTAAATCCTATTCCTGTCTTCGATATGTTCAAAACCTCTATAGGTGTATTTACATCCAGATGCACATTATCCTGTTTATATAAATCGCTGATTTCCAAGACCAGCCTTATTGGCATCCTTTTTGCCCTTCTCTTCTCCTCCATGTTATGACCTCCGTTCATGCTCATTTGTTAATATTCCCTTACTTATTATATTACATAAAAACAAAATAACAAACAACTACTTTAGCAGATTCTGAAGAACTTCATTTACCGCTTTTGGATCGGCTCTCCCCTGCATTGCCTTCATGGTCTGTCCTACCAGATAACCGAATGCTTTGGTCTTACCTCTCTTAAAGTCCGAAACGGATTGTGGATTTTCATCGATTACTCTTCTAGCTGTCATGATAATTGTATCTAAGTCAGATATCATGCCCAGACCATGCTTCTCAATATATGCCTTGGGATCAATATCCTCCAGAAACGCTTTTTCAAATACCTCCTTTGCCTGGGTACGGTTAATCTTACCCTGCTCTATCATAAGTATCAAATCTGACAGCCTATTTGGAGTTAAACACATATCCCATGGGTCTATCTCCTTTTCCTTTAGAATACGCATCCCTTCAACCATCAGCCAATTCGATACCTCCTTAGGCATATTACATAGCCTTGTCGCTTCCTCGAAAATGTCTGCTATTTTTTTTGATGAAGTAAGAACCGTGGCATCATAATAAGACAAACCATATTCCTTCTGATATCGCTCAATCCTCTCCTCACGAAATTCCGGAAGCAATAACCGAAGTCTATCTATCATTTCGTCTGAGACTGCCAGAGGGGCAAGATCAGGTTCAGGGAAATATCGATAATCCTGTGCCTCCTCCTTTGACCTCAGCCGTTGGCTTTCATTGGCACTATCATCCCATCTTCTGGTTTCCTGAATAATACTACCTCCTGACTCCAAAATATCAATTTGTCTTTTGCTTTCTCCTTCAATTGCTCTGGCAATTGCTCTTAAGGAATTTAGATTTTTAATCTCAGTTCTGGTACCTAGGACCTTTGCTCCGGCTTTCCTGACCGAGAGATTGATATCCACCCGCATGGAACCCTCCTGCATCTTGCAGTCAGAAACACCCAGATACCTGATAATCATCCTTAGCTTGTCCAAATACGCCAATACCTCTTCGGATGATCTCATATCCGGTTCGCTTACAATCTCAATGAGGGGAACCCCTGAGCGGTTATAATCCACCAAAGTTATATTATTATCTGCGTCATGTATTAGCTTTCCGGCATCTTCCTCAATATGTATCTCATTAATACCTATAGCTTTCTCTCCTTTATTGGTGTTAATGACTATACTCCCGTTTCTGGCAATAGGTGAATATCGCTGTGAAATCTGATATGCCTTGGGAAGGTCAGGATAGAAATAATTTTTTCTGTCAAACATACACTCCTTCGTTATGGTGCAATTTAGAGCAAGGCCTGTTGATACGGCATACTCCACTACTTTTTTGTTTAGCACGGGAAGAGCACCCGGTATACCCATACATACCGGGCAGCAGTTTGTATTCGGTTTTTCGCCAAATCTTGTGGAACAGCCACAGAAGACCTTTGATGCAGTAGATAATTCTACATGCACCTCCAAACCTATTATTGTCTCATATGAATTCATATCAACTACCTCTCTAAATTATCCTCTATGGCAGAAGGTCGCATATACGGCTTTGTCTGCTCAAATGAGTATGCAGCACGTAATATGGATGCTTCATCGAATTTATTGCCTATAAGCTGTAGACCTATTGGCATTCCCTTTTTGTCCGTACCGCATGGTATGCTCATCGCAGGAATACCTGCTAAATTCACAGAGGCATTAAGTATCTCCGAACGAAACTCTTTCTTTTTCTGAGAATTATCATCATCCAAACGGGGAGCTGTATTTAAGGATTCAGGACTTAATAAAACATCATACTTCTCAAAGGCCTTGGCGTAAGCCCTGCTTATAATATTCCTTATTTTCCTTGCCTTATTATAATATGTTTCATAATTGTCTGAAATTAGCATATGGGCTCCCAGAATTATTCTACGCTTTACCTCGTATCCGAACCCTTCACCTCTTGACTTCTTATACAGCTCATCGAGCCCTTCATAGCCTTCTGCCATGAATCCGTATAATATGCCATCATATCTTGATAAATTGGAGCTGGCCTCGGCACAGGCTATAACATAATATGCCTGTACACTACAGCGTATCTCATCCATATCAAATATTTCTATAATGGCGCCCATGTCCTCAAAGGTTTTTAAGGCCTTCATAAAGCAGCTTCTGATATCGTCATTTAGACTCTCTTCTAAATATATCTTCGGCACCCCAATCTTCATACCCTTAACGTCGCTTTTCAGAGAATTTCGATATGAATACTTATTAATATTAAATGATGTTGAGTCTTTAGGATCATATCCTGATATCACCTCTAAAGCAGCCGCACAGTCAGAGACATTCCTGGTCAAGGGTCCTATCTGATCAAGGGAGGACGCTAAAGGTATAAGCCCATATCTGGACACTGTACCATAGGTTGGTTTCATTCCTACTATTCCGCAATATGCTGCTGGTTGCCTGATAGAGCCTCCTGTGTCTGAACCCAGTGATAAAAAAGCCTCCTCGGACGCAACGGCAGCCGATGAGCCTCCGCTGGAGCCTCCGGGAGTATGTTCGGGATTCCATGGATTTCTTGTTATTCCAAAATAAGAGGTTTTTGTGGTACCTCCCATCGCAAATTCATCCAAATTGACCTTGCCGATTAGAATAGCTCCTGCATCTCTTAATCTATCTATAACCGTAGCATCATAATTTGGAATAAAATTCTCAAGCATCTTTGATGCACAGGTGGTTCTCACTCCCCCGGTGCATATATTATCCTTTATTGCAACAGGTACACCGGCAAGAGGAGAATCCGTAAATTCACCGGAATCAATTTTTCGCTGTACCGATTTCGCCTGCTCAAATGCCTCTTTCTCCATTATGGTAATATAACAATTATATAAAGGCTCACGCTTTTTTATTGTCTCCAGCTGAGCCTTCACTACCTCCTCTACCGACAACTCCCGATTTCTGATTTTTTCTGATATAGCTATTGCTGACATCGATGTTATTTCCTTCATTGTACCCTCCATAGCGAAAGCAATTTAATATAGATTATTCCATTATCCGTGGAACCACAAAGCAGCCGTCCTTACTGTCCGTCACATCTGCAAGTAGTTCCTGTCCCGTCCTGCTTTCCACCACATTATCCTCGCGACAGACGTTCTTTAGGGTGTGAATATAAGCCATAGGCTCAGTATCGTCTGTATACTGCTCATCCATTGTATCTATAAACTCTACCAGTTTGTTAAGATCCTTAATTAGCCTTGACTCTTCCTCCTTTGTTAGCTTTAACTTGACTAAATCAGCCAACCGGAAGAATTTCTCTTTATCTATTTTCATAATCTTATACCTCTTTGATTCTTATACTATATTAATTATTCTCGACATGTTAGCTTATTTATTCATACTAAAGACCAAAACAGTAACAACTTAGTCATCCGCTTTAATAAATTCTTCCGGATAATTTGGAAATACATATCGATAATAATCCGTCTGTATTATACTCTTCGATACAGTAAATTTATTCTTTATAACGGCATTCATGTTTTTCACATAATCCCTAGGAAGCTCTTCATCGGTTAAATTGATTACTTCGTTAGTCACTGAATTATACATAGCCTTATCGGTAATAAAGCTTCGATTACTTAAGATTACCAGAGGCTCACTGTCGGACAGAATGTCTCTTCCCATCAAGAGTCTGGAATCATATGTCAACCCGAAAAGATTGCATAGAGTCGGTAAAATGTCCATACTTGACGCAGGTTTGTCTATTATAATATTATTTTCCATACCCGGGTTCCATAAGATGAAGTGGTTACGATAGACTTCGAAGTTAGGATCCACCTCATGACCGGCCAGCTCATCAAGCCTCTCCTTTTCCCAGCCATAGGGATAATGATCTGAACTCAGTGCTATCACTGTCTTTTCTGCTATACCGGCTTCTATTAATCTACGTATTAATTCCTCCAAAGCTCTGTCAAGCTCAATCTGACATGCAATATATGCCCTTGCGTCAGAGGAATATGGTAAATCCTTTACTAAATCCTTATTCTTAAATGCCATACTGTTACCTATAAAGGTATAATTCATATGCCCGCTTACTGTTAAATAATATATGTGAAATTGGTCCTCATGGATAAATTCATCTACAGTATGCTGTATCATTTCTAAATCAGATTCCGGCCATACATCGGAATCCAGTATAAGACCGTTTCCCTTCGCCTTGAATAAATACCCTAAATTCGGGTGGGTTTCATCTCGGTCATAATACGTGTATGTGTGATTATGATATGCCTTACTCTCAATACCAAGAAGATTGAATTGATGCCCTAAGGAAAAGGGAAGCAAATTATTACGGACCTTATACATGCTTCTGGTTCCTACAGGAATCAACCCCGTTAATGCAACAAATTCACCGTCACTGGTACTTGTCTGCCATAGGGCAGTATAGAAATTATTAAACACAAAGCCCTCATTTACCAATTTATATAGAGTGGGTGTTACTTCCTTATGAACAGCATAGGGTGAGAAGCCCTCTGCGGTTATCAATATAAGATTATAGCCCTCGAACATGCCCGTATACTCATTCTTATTTGTGGGCTTTACAGATGCAAAATAATTATGAAGCGTACGGATTGCCTGATTATCCTCATTCCTTGCCAACTCCTCAAAGTCTATATCCATGATATTTGGCAATATGGGTATAGGGGTCGGGGTTGCCGTCGGTATGGCTGTCGCCGTAGGAGACAATGGTTCGACTTCCTTAGTAGGCTCCAGTGTAACGGTAGGATTCAGTACGGGCTGGGTAGGCTTAGGTTCCGGAACAGTCTCGTATGAAATAGCCTCAAGATCGATTAACTGCAGCTCCTCTTCCTCCCTGAGTACCCCGGATATATCGAATCTGGTTAAGGTAACGATACCCAACTGTTGTCCGGAAAGCTCCGGAACCTTACTATGATAGTAAAGTTCATAGGGGGTATAATCCGATTTGCCGTGTATGGGTAATAAAAGCAGGGCAAGTAATTGAAAGCTAAGGGCACCGATTAGAAGATAGACCTGTTTTCTCAGGTCTCTTTTTTCACAGATTAACACCTCTTTAATAAGAAAATACAGAACAGCCAGAGGTAATAGTACCAATAATATCGGAATTATATTGGACTCAATCGCATTCTGCACATCCTCTCCGAATTCCGATATGGCATCCTCTACCATACCAAGGGTCTGAAACGAAAAATATACTTTGAAGACTCTATAATAAACCAGCTGTAGACCAAAAATAAGACATGTTACAGCCGTTAAAATCCACATGATAAGAATATTGCCAAAACGTTCAAAGCATCCTGAGAGTATAGTAAACACTATCCCAACAGGAATCGCAAAGATAATCGGATATATAATTTTACTGTCTATGGCCTCATATATATATAAATGAACCACTATTTCAAGATATAACAGCGTCCCCACAAAAAAAAGCATAGAAAACAATATATTCTTATCCTTTTCAGTCTTCATCTGCGAATACTACCTTCTTTCAAATATGATTGTTCCCTTTTTATCCTTGCTCTTAACATGAGCCATTGCACCGTTAATGATTGTAAATTGCGGTGGTTTATGACCAATATCAGCATTCAGTATTATCGGAAGGCTTAAGTCTCCTAATACTGAATACACTGCCTCTTCATAGGATATATCGTATATCATTTCATACATTGCAGGCCGTCCGAATATAAATCCTACAGCATTCCTAAACCAGCCTGCCTCCTTAAGCTGCCATAAACCACGAATTAATGCCTCACTATTAAGACTATAGCTCTCCAGGAACCACAAAATTCCGTCCTCACAATATCTTTCTACAAATTCTGCGGTTTTATCATATCTGGTTCCTACAATATTGAGTAGGCAATCCAGACACCCTCCTATCATACGGCCGCGAACATCAANCTCACCATGAGTGTTCCATTCCACCTTCTTTTCGAGAACGAATTCCTCCAGGCCGGTTATTCTGGGATAATAACCATCCTGATGCAAATCATAGCTCTTCTGTAGAAAATCATTTCCTTCCAGAATACGCAGATTATCAAACAAAGAGCTGTGCCAATTCTCCATACCAAAGCTGCTGAAATTGTACGAATAGATTGTGGCAATATCGAGATTGGTGGTTATCGTGAAAGTCAATCCCGTTGTATCGGAAAAACCCTGTATCCATTTGGGATTATCCCTTATTTTGCCAAAGTCCAAATAAGGAAGCATTTCTACCAGAAAATCTCCTCCGCTGGCAGCAAATATCATTCCAACCTTGGAATCCATGATAAGCTCTGTTAATTCCTTCGCTCTTGTTCTACCGTCAGAGCTTCTTCCCTTGATGTTTGTTCTCACATTGGGGGTCGTTATAACAGAATAGCCAAGGTCTTTAAAATGATTAATCGCACTGTCAAGCCTTCTATAATCGGCTTCATTATCAAAGCCTGAAGAGGTGGCGGTAACTCCTATATAGTAATTATTATTAAGATCTGCCGGATATATCATATCATTACCTCCATCAATTACGTCTTATCCCGGATAGTCCCCTTCGAATACCGTCACAGCCGGTCCGGTCATATATATTTTATTCCTATCCTTATCAAATCTGATATTTAAATCCCCTCCGAGCAATGATACCCGAACCTCATTATCAGTAAGTCCGTTTAAGATGCATGCAATGACACTGGCACAGGCTCCGGTTCCACAAGCCAGGGTTTCTCCCGACCCCCGCTCCCATACACGCATCTTTATATTCTTTCTATCGACAACCTGTACAAATTCCGTATTTACCCTATCAGGAAAAATTTCATGATTTTCAAATAACGGTCCGATTTCATCAACAGGGAAAGAATCAGTATTCTCCACAAAGACAACGGCATGGGGATTACCCATGGATAAACATGTGATTTCATAATCCTTATTTCCTACCGTTATCGGTTCATTCAATAATATTTCCTTATCGGATATTACAGGTATTAGTCTAGGATCCAAAACAGGCGAACCCATGTCCACAGTTACCGATTCAACCTTCCCGTCCTTTACCGTTAGCTCCAACGATTTAATACCGCTTAGTGTTTCAATTTCAAGCTTTTTCTTGTCGGTCAATCCATAATCATAGACATACTTTGCCACACATCGGATTCCGTTACCACACATATTACCTCTAGAACCGTCACTATTATACATATCCATAAAAAAATCAGCCTTATCCGAGGACTTTATTAATATCAAGCCATCAGAACCCACACCAAAGTGCCTGTCACTGATTTTTATTGCCAATTCACTGACATTATTAATCACATTCTCAGTACAGTCCATATAAACATAATCATTTCCAATGCCCTGCATCTTTGTAAATCTCATATACTCACCGCCTTCAATTTTTAAAGCTATGTCAATTATTATAATTGATTCTATGATTTCCGTAAAGGTTATACGAATTTCGACAATGTATACCAGAATATTATTGTATTTGTAGGATAAATGTACTATACTTATATATATCTACCATAAAGGAGGCGTTGATTTGCTCATTGAAGATATTCCGATTGGATCAGGTATAGAACTTGATGTACGATATAGCGGACATAGTATGTCTTTTAGAAGCGAAATTCTTCTGATAATAAACAACTCAATATTGATATCTCCTATAATGGTTAACGAACAGACCGTGGGCTTTAATGAAAACTGTCGGATTAATTTAATCGTTAAGATAGAGGGCAAGGTATATCTGTGGAGTAATGCCACCGTTAAATTGGTTAAATATGACGGTGTTATCTATCATAAAATTGATGCTTTGGGAGAAGGCAAGCCATATAATCGCAGAGAAGCATATCGGATGTATATTGGAGAGGATATGCCTATATATATCAATACTGCAACAGGTCCCCTGGCTATAAATGTATTAGTGAAAGACTTAAGCGAAACAGGCGTAGGCTTTATCACAAAGGAGGACCTTGATATTGACAGAACCATACGTCTTAGAATCAAGGATAATAACTACATTATAAGCTTGTCCGGAATCATAATAAGAAAGGAATATCTGACCCATTTGGATTCCTTCCTTTATGGTTGTAAATTCAATGAAAAAAATAATAAGCTTGGAAATTACATAGCAAGAAAACAGGGAGAAGCTTTGCGTAAAAAGGTTAATACCTATTCGTCTCCCCCGACAGCCAGGAAAAGATACAAGTCAAAGGACAGTAAATAATTCATTTATACTTTATCACATTATTTATGGCTTCATCATCTGTGTCAAGATATATAAACTTATATAATTCCGCAATATTGGCATCCCAATCATATACTAACGGAGAAGTGACACCGTTATACTCTTTTGGGGTTTCAAATGCATTATTAACAGGGATACGTAAAGTATCCATTTTTGTTATCTTGTTTTCGATGATATCTTCTAAGGCTTTCTCGATCTGCTTTTGGGTCACATTGGTCTTTACATAACCCAGAATATTGTTTGATATTCTAAACAGCTCTATTACTCCCTTTGATTTATATTTATTGAATATCGCCTTTAATACCCTTCTCTGTCTTAGTGTCCTTCCATAATCATCATTAGCACCACCAAGGGTCTTAACTTTGCGGACCCGACAATATCCCAAGACTTGATTTCCGTTTAATTCATTCCATCCCGGGGTAACGCTACGGTTTTCAGGATTTGAAATATAATTGGTGGTATTCAGATATTCTGCTTCTTCTTCTCCCAGTTCTATGGATATGCCACCAAGATAGTCAATAATGCTTTCAAACGCATCGAAATTGATATATGCATATCCGTCTATCTTAATACGATATTTATCTTCAATAACACTCACTAAGGTCTTTGCTCCCCCTAATGAGAAAAATGCATTTATTTTATTAGGTTTATATTCACCAAATTCAATATATGTATCCCTTAGTATGGACGTAAGCTTAATTGTGCAATCCTTTGTATTAATTGAGGCAATCATAATAGTGTCCGCATTCTTGGCTCCAAAGAACTCCTCGAGGCCAAACAAGAGATAATTGCTGACATAATCCTCTTTTCTTGGATCAGGCTTAATCCTTTGAACGACCTCTTCCTTTTCTACTGGCTTATTTATATGTGTATCTTTCTTTGGTTCAGTCCTGTCGACATCCTCTTTTATCGGTTCCCTCTCTATAGGAATTATAACTGAGCTAGCTTCTACATCGTCTTCATTATCCAGGCCTTGATGAATGACTCTTCCGGCTATTTTATATAATACTCTTCGTCCGCTCCTTGTATATCTAAGCCAAACAAAAATAAGAAGCAGAACGATGATAGATATTCCGCTTATCATTAATATCTTCTTTAATTTACTGTGATTTTTTATCTCCGGGCTGTCTATATTCGATTGCTCTTCATGTTCAGAATCATAATTCTGCTTGTCCATTATAATATACTCCTAACTTATATTTCGTTGTATAAATATCATCCTTTTAATTATAAATCTTCATGATTATAATTTCAACCGAGCCATATCATACGATAATACTTATAGCATTGGAGATGTTTTGTATTCTGACCTTGTTTGCACCGGGTTCATATTCACCGTCGATTGACCAGGGAATAACCTCATCCATATAGAATGTAGCTTCGGATGCTTTAATTAACTGTATCGATTTATCTGTATATTCTTTCTTTCTTATTGATAATAGCATTCTGCTAAGATCCAGCGGTGTTTTCGGGTTTTTAATTAAAATAATCTCAAATAAACCATCGTTTAGATTTACTTTATTGGAATCCAGCTTAAGAAGGCCACCGATTGATATAGAGTTGCTTACCGCTCCAAACAGATAATCATCCTCATAAGTCTGTCCGTCAACCTCGACGCAGACATGATGCGGCCTTATATTTGGGATATCTCTCATACCATCCAGAACATAAGCCAGGTGACCGATAACATTTTTGTATGATTGGGGCGTAGAATATGAGCTTCCGGTAAATGCTCCAAAGGATGCAATATAACTGAAATATCTCTTTTCACCAAACAGACCGATATCAACCGTTCTGGGCTGCCCTGTAAGTATTGTCATGGCGGCTGTCTCTGTCTTATCGGACAGATTTAAGCTACTGGCAAAATCATTAGTTGTCCCTGATGGTATATATCCTATAGTAACCTTCCTATCGAGATTCATTACTCCTGATATAACTTCATTCAGAGTACCGTCTCCACCGTTGCAGACAATAATGTCATAATTGGTCCCATGCTTTATAACCAACTCGGTTGCATGTCCCTTGGAAGCGGTTTTCTTCATAGTTACACTATAGCCATGGCTCTTAAATAATTTCACAGCATGGGTTAGCTTATTTTTCGGATGAGCCCTCCCCGCAACAGGGTTAACTATAAATAACATTTTATGATTTGTATTACTGGCCATGAAGCTTAGCCTCCTTAAAATATGACCGAGATTGCTCTCTCATTATCCTATTAGTCTATTATTATGTCTATTATCTCATTTATACTAATTATTAGTAATATTTTCAAGTATCTTTGATAAAATTTAAGGAAACATTAATAATCAATAGAATTATGAATTTTTTGTGAAATCCTTACCTTATTACTTGACACATTAAATTATATCTGTTATATTTCATATAGAACATATAGTTATTATATAATTAACTGTTATAGAGGTATTAAAAAGGAGGAATGGTTATGTTATTACCAAGTATTTTTAGGAACAACTTTGTAGATGATTTCTTTGATGGATTTGATGACATGTTTAACTTCCCATCCATTGCAAGAATACCCTCATCAAGATGGATGACTACCAATGTACGGGACTTGGGAGATGAATATCAGCTGGAAATCGAACTCCCCGGATATGACAAGAAGGATATTAATGCCACCCTCGACAAGGGTTATCTGACCATCTCTGCCAATAGGGAAGAGAGCAAGGATGAAACCGATAAGAAGGGTAAATATATCCGAAGGGAGCGCTACAGCGGCAGCTGCAAGAGAAGCTTCTATGTAGGCGACAACCTTGATGAAAAGGATTTTAAGGCTTCATTCGATAACGGTGTATTAACGATAGTATTTCCTAAGGATAAGGTAGTGTCAACGCTGGAGGAAAAGAAACAGATTACAATCAAGTAAGCTTGCATAAATCAAGCGAGGATACCAAAAGCCTAAATGGCTTCTTGGTATCCTCGTTTGGTATTATTAATAATTCATATAGTTAGGAATTAATTCATAGATGCGATATACTCTGCATACTTAGCAGCACGCTCGGCAATAATTTCATCAGCACCACTGGCGCGCCATTCTGCAATGCCTTCATCCCAAACTCTATCGAAGTCCTCAGGAGCTGCTGTTACAGCAGTAGACATAAGCTCATTACCCTTATCTGTTAATGTCTGTGTATAAGGACCTGCTGCACTTAATGTTACAGGAACAATGATTGCAGGACGTCCATCACGCATAGCGTCTTCATATGCTTTAACAACATACTCTGCAGGAACTGAGTATGAAGCCGCGAGAGCCTTTGCATTCTTTGTAACATCGCCAAGATCAAGACCATTGATCATAATTGTATAGTCGATGTTCTGAGGAGAGTTTTGGATCTTCTCATTCTCAGCAGGCTTAAGCTGAGGAATTCCATCAATGATATCATGGGTAACACCCTCATCACCAACCTGCAGATAGTAACGGTTTTCAAACTTTGATAACCAATCCAGATAACGAAGAGCACCGTCTACGTTCTGACTTGTAGCAGGAATAAAGAAGTTAAGTCCGGCTGAATCATAAAGTCCTTTTGCAGTCTGACCTGCACTGTTTACGAAAGGATCGATTGATACGATTTCAGCACCGGGAATATTCTCCTGCAGATCATGTAGTAATCCTGGTGTGTCACGATAAGGCTGATCCCAGTTATGGATAAATGAACCGGCAACACCACTCTTAATTAGGTTGTCACTATCTGTATCATCCTTATAAAGTGCAAACTGATTATCAATTAAGCCATCATTGTACATCTTGTTCAAGAAGCGCACGCCTTCCTTATAGCCCGGTAACAGGTATTGACGGTCAATAACCGTATTAACCCAGCGTTCCTCGGTAGAAAGGTCAGGATCAACGAAAGACTCGAGAATAGTCGATGCACGCCAACGAACGTCACTGGTCATTGTGAACGGAACAACGTTGTTAGCACCTACACCACCGGGATCCTGCTCTTTGAATGCAACTAAGGCATCATAGAATTCCTGAGTTGTTGTAGGAAGTCCTAAGCCAAGCTTATCAAGCCAGTCCTTACGTATGAAAGTGGATACCTGTGCAACCTGCATACGACGTGCAGGGATAGAATATACCTCACCGGTAGTAGTATCCATGTTACGATAGATCATATCACGGCCTGGTAATGCAAGGTCGGGACCTAAAAACTCTTTAAGGTTTGGCAAATGTGATTCGATATACTGTGATAACTCGACAAGGCCACCTAAATCACGGTAGTTATTAGCCAAATCACCACTGTAGGTCATACAGATATCGGGTGCTGTTCCTGCAGCCATGAGGTTATTTAGCTGATCAGTCTCTTCCCAACGGGATACTGCAACGAAGGTAACACCGATATTAAGTTCTTCTAATACTTTTGCCTTAATCCAATCTGTATAATAGTTGTTTGTAGGGTCAGTTTTTCCACCATCTGTACCACGATCGAATACTTCTACTGTGATTTCGCTATACTCCGGCAGAGGTACTTCTTCAGGCTCATGGGTGGCATCGTCATCTTTTTTCTCAGCTGCCTTGGTAGGAGCCTTTGTCGCATCTTTTCCTGTATCTTTTGCGTCATCGTCAGTCTTCTTTCCACAACCCCCCAGAACGCTGACAAGAACCATGCAAATGAGCAGGATTGACAACAATTTCTTTTTCATTTCACATCCTCCTATATATTTTTTTATAAACATCAACGACAGCAAATGCCTATCGCTGAAATCTACCTAAAATATTTATTCCTTAATTGCTCCTAAGGTTACACCTGTAATAAAGTAACGCTGCAACCATGGATAAACCAGCAAAATAGGAACTGTAGCAAACATAACAGATGCAGATTTTAACCCTTCACTCGCTACAGGTGCAGAAAATCCCTCCTGTTGAGCAGTCTCAATAGACGACCTGTTGTTAATAATCTGATATAGCTTAAGCTGTATCGGTGCATACTTAGGGTTAGGAACATACATTAATGCATCTGAGAAGCCATTCCATCTACCAACCGCATAGAACAATGCCAAAGTAGCCAAAACCGGCTTTGACAGAGGCAGATAGACACGAACCAATACGTTAAGCGGACCTGCACCGTCAAGCTGTGCTGATTCCCGTAGGCTGTCAGGTACAGTATGGAAAAAGCTTCTGAGAATAATCATGTTGAATATTGATAAACAGTTAGGAATAATTAGCACGAGCGGATTATCAATCAAATTAAGCTGCTTCATTAATAAATAATTAGGTATAGTGCCCGCACTGAAATACATCGTTAACAGCATCATTCCATTATAGAATCTTCTACCTTTGAGATTCTCATAAATCAAAGGATAAGCAGCCAATATGGTTATTGTTAATGACACCAGAGTACATATTAGTGTTAACAGAGCCGTCCACCATAATGAGCGTACAAAAGCCTTATCCTGTAAAACATAAAAATAGGATTCCCACGTAAATTCCACAGGCCAGAATGTAACTCTATTATTGATCATGGCTTGCGATGAGCTTAAGGATCTGGCAAGTATATTAACCATCGGCAACAGACAAATTAATATAAACAGAAAGCAAACCGCAGCTATAATAAGATCGTCAATTTTTCTTTTCCTCGATTTAACCATTCGTCCGACACCCCCTTACCAAATTCCCCGTTCACCAAAACGCTTGGCGAGCGCATTTGCAGAAAACAAGAATATTACACAGACTACAGACTGGAATAATCCAATGGCAGACGTAAGGGAGAATTGGAATCCTCTAATACCTACACGATATACATACGTACTTAGTACATCCGCCACTTTCATAACCAAGTCATTTTGCATAGCATAAGGACGATCGAATTCACTGCCTAAAATACGTCCCATATTCATGATTAACAGTACTATAATAGTGGAACGAATACCCGGCAATGTTATATGCCATATCTTTCTTAAACGGGATGCTCCGTCCACTTCTGCCGCTTCATAAAGCTCCGGATTTATACCTGTTATAGCGGCCAAATATATAATTGTATTCCAACCCATCTCCTTCCATAGGCCTAAGGCAATATATGTTGCCACATATAAGCCATGCTCCATAAGGAAGTTGATGGGACCTACACCGGCTTTACCCAATAACACATTGACAACTCCTGTACGGGGTGCCAGTAACTGCCTAGCCATACCGCTAATAATAATCCATGATAAAAAGTGCGGCAGATAAACTATGGTCTGGGTTACTCTCTTATAACGCCTGAATGCAAGCTCATTTAGAAGCAGAGCAAGCATAATCGGCAACGGAAATCCGAATATCAGATCAAGACCGTTTAACATTAATGTGTTACGGAGAGCAAGCCAAAAATCCTTCGTCTTAAAAGCCTTATCAAACCATTTATATAAAGGATCTGACCATGGCGATGCCCATACGCCTTTGAACATGTTGTAATCCTTAACTGCCATGGAGATATTGGTCATAGGCAAATATCTAAAAATCACGGCAAATGCCACGGGCAATATTAGCATTAGATAAAGAGTCCATGTCCTCTTCAAATATAATAATGTCTTTCTCCCGGATCTTTTTGGTTTCATATTTATCCCCCTTGAGTTTTTTCCGAAACACTGTGTCAATTAAGTATCGGCACCTTAAGCTAATTATAAGTTTTGACTTATAAACACAAAAAAAATGTACAGTTTACACAAATATAAAGCCGTTAGTAAATTATTTTAATACATTATAACAATGAAATTAAGAAAAAAACATGGTTAAACTATTGAAAACATGTAAAAATCATGGATTAATTTACATAATCTAATTAATTTCTTATAATTGACATCAACTTATGATTCATATAAACTAAAACTATAAATTTACATTTGTAGCCCGTACTCATATTCAGTTAATTGAAAATAGAGGGATGAATTATGGATTATGATATATTAAATAATATTGTGGTTACGGTTGACTATTATAATCATCGAATCTGTACTGTTAATTGGGAAATTGAAGAAATGGTTATGGATTTTGTAGATATTACTTATGTAATAAGCGGAAGGGCAGAATATATAATTAACGGAACTAAGTATACAGTAACGGCAGGAGATCTTCTATGTATTCCATATGGAAGCACCCGTTCTGCTACCAGCAGCCCGGATGCATTAATGGAATGCTATTCTATAAACGGAAAGATTCGTAACATTAACGGTGAGGATATAACTCTTCCTCTTCCTCTTATCTGTAATATAGGTCTGCATAAGGATATTCTTGCCCTCTATAAAAACCTGAATACTGTATGGACACTTAAGGATCCGGGTTATATTCTAAGAGCCAGGGGCATCTATCTTATGATATTACAACGCTATTTTCAGATAATAATCTATCAGAAGGATACAAGTATCGTAGATACAAGAATAAAGAAAGTCCTTCATTATATATCCAATCACTATAAGGAGCCGCTCACCGTACAGAGAATGGCTGAAATGATTAATCTAAGCGACATGTATTTCGGCACTCTATTCAAAAAGGAAACCGGTATGTCCTTTAAAAACTTCTTAACCTTCGTACGTATGAACAGGGCAGAGGAAATGCTATACAGCGGAGAATATAAAATACATGAAATTGCCGATGCCTGTGGCTTTACCGATGTTTTTTATTTCAGCCGAATCTTTAAAAAGCATAACGGCATATCTCCATCCGACGCCATTAGGCAGCATAAATTACGGAACGATCTGTTCGAAGGATGACATTATTCTCCGAAGTCACCTGAGTAATTAACTAATGCCGCACTATGTACTCCATCCAGTCTGGACAATGCTGATACGAATTCCGTATCTTCCGACTTCATCTTCATTTCAACTGTCAGTTCAATATTATCTCCGAATACAGTCTTGTTTTTTAATGCATACTTCATATCCGCCAGGACTTTATGTACTTCCTCTCCGGCTTTTTGGTCATACTTTAATATCAGCAGATAAACCTGAGTATGTGTTCTTACCTTTACCATAAATATGTATATTAGAGATATTATTATTGTACTGACGAAGGACATCAGATACAGGCTTGCTCCACAGGTAATACCAATTGATATCGCAAAGAACAAAAACCCAACATCCAATGGATCCTTAACCGCAGTACGGAAACGTACGATTGACAGCGCACCGACCATTCCTAAGGACAGGACGATGTTTGAACTGATTGTTAATACAATGAACGCTGTAATCATACTGACAAGTACAAGTAATATATTGAAACTATGACTGTATAATACTCCCCTATAAAAATACTTATACACAAAATAAATAATCATACCACATATATAAGCGGCAAGTAAGGACATTATAATATTATAGAAATTCAAATCCATTGAAGCATCATTCAAGAAGCTCTTTTTAAAAATATCTGAAAATGTTGTCATATCAATCTCACCTTTCTATTTATATCTCTACACATAACATATTTTGATATTGCACATTTTATAATACGGTCTGTCTGAATTATCTTCCAGATAAAATCCGGAATATAATCATCATATTTCACTTCCAGAACCATCATATCATCTAACGGAACCTGTATTGTTTCATAATTCTGACTAAATATATCCAACTCTCCTATCGAGGCAGATATTCTCTTATCAAAGGTTATCCTTACATTTCCATGAGGATAAACATATGCTTCTCTTCGATATTCTACAACAGTTACCGGCTTCAGCAGTTTTGTAGCATGGTTTACATATAGCTTTTTACATATCTCCTCCGGCCTTGATAGCAAAAACTCATATTCCCCGTTGAGAATGCGGTTATATTCCTCCCTCGTTAATCGGGCCCACTTCTTTGAGATATAATTGTCGAACTTGCTTTTACACTCCAGTTTTATTAAGTCATCCCTATGATTATATAGCCTTATTCTATATTTTTCTCGAAATTGTATACCCTTAATTTTATCATCAAACGCCGAATGATATATGTCATCAAAGTATACGCTGCTAATCAGGTACCCCTCCTCATCCGACATATTCTCATCGCACTGCAGAATATGACGAAAGCGTTCCCGTAGCTCATGGTAAACAAAGGGATTAATATAGAACTTATACTCATGTCGGAGCTTATGTCCTTTATATTCCATATGTCATCTCCTATCTGTATATATAACACATCATCATACTTATAAAAACTAATAATCAAATCGGTTCAAAAATTCACGGTAATTCATTAATATTCTTTCATCAATTCTGTCTATATAGGCCATATACTCATTAGGCTTTATGGTTAACAGAACATCATCCGGATACGTACCGATCATTTCTAACAGCACAGGCTTATATTGTTTTCTTAGGGCTTTTATTCTTTTGGATGAAAAGCTATCGGCCATAAGCTCTTCTATCCTGCTCTTCAGCTTGTCCTTATTACCATCCTGCTCTAAATATTTTCTATGAAGAACAACATCTGTCATAAGCTCATATATATTCTGAATATTTGCTTCATCCTCCATCCAACTGAAGATACCGTTAAATCCCCATGGCAAAAGATAAAATATATTGGATTTACTTGGATTATATAATATGAAGTCATTAGTCATTGCATCGGAATTGCCGAGAAGTATATTAACCGACAGCCAGGTCAGATAATTGTCCTCGTCAAAATATGTATTAAACACCGTGTTAAAATCCTTGCTTTCATCATTTAAATCCGTAAGCATATTGATCAGCTTAGTATGATCCTTTCCTTCCCGTATCCTTAGCACGGTTTCGAAATCCTGCTTATTATACTCCGGGTCACTAACATTCTTCAGCTGTGGTGATAGGCTAAAAGCAAAATTCTCGGCTATATATAAGGTACCGTCATCATCCAACCCACGGGACCTTAGATATGTTCTGTTAGGCTGCTCTATATGAGTGTATAGACCAAATGAGTTATATTCGCTCTCTTCGATTCCTAAGGAGTCGTCTCTTATATAAACCTCAAGAAATGTAGTGCGAAACCCTGATATATGCTCCAAATCAATGATCAGGTCATGTGCCAGCTTATTAGCAATACGACTGGGATCTCTAAGATTCTTATCAATATTGAATACGGTCTGGCCCTTAAATGTATTTGCTCCATCCACAAGCTTAACCCTATAAGACTTTAAGGATGCTCCGGGATTTCCCCGTACCTTGATGGTAGCATTTTTTATGTGATATCCTGAGGGTTGTTTATCACCGCTTAAGAACTGAACATTGGCATCCAGTACAGGATTAAATTCAGTATCCCAATCGGCAATTAAATCAAAGTCAGAAAAATCATGAGTCCTTCCTTTGTCATCCTCTGTTGAAAATACATTTATATATACATTGGAAACCTCTGCGGGATTATAGTTGTTATAGATTTTTTTGTTTTCTTTAAGAGTTGAACCCGTCATATGACTTTCAGAATTGCTTACAGTATGAACCCGTTCTCTCTTTGCTAGTATGTCAAGGCAAAAAAATAAAATCAATGCTAGAAATACACTTAATACTAAGCTTAATTTTTTCGCTTTGTCTGATTTCATAATTATGCTCCTAATCTTATATAAAATTACAATTTACATCATACTCTATTTTACATGAATTTGCAATAAAACTGTAAAATTAACTTTCTCACTATAACTGTAAAATTAACTTTCTCACTATATAAATGATGTATATGGAATAAACGAGCATATATATAACATATATTAGAGCAAGGCTATACATTATATTGGGAGGAAATATGGATTTCAGACAGAGTGAGACCTTCCGGAATATTGAAGAGGCTTACAACCTTGAGGTGCGGGCGAGTGGAGAATATGCGCTGTTCGCAAAAAGAGCCCGACAGGAGCAGCTGATTGAGATAGGTTTATTATTTGAAAGGGTAGCTACAAATGAACAGTTTATTGCCGAAAGATTTCGTAGAATTATTTTTTCCGGCACACCTGATACAACTCAGAATCTTATAATAGCCAGGGACAACGTCTTGATGGAAAGCAATTTATATAGGGAATATGCCGGTGTTGCAATAGAGGAAGGATATACTGAATATGCTTCTCTTTTTAGCGGAGTCGCTAATATTATGCTCAGCCACCATAATTCCTTCGCAGAAGTAGTACAGGAAATAGAGCGAAACGAGCTTTTCTGTAAGCCTCAGGAGGCCCTATGGCAGTGCCTTGGTTGCGGTAATATTTTGAGCGGATTCTGTGCTCCTAACATATGCCCCATCTGCGGATATCCTCAAAGCTATTATCGTCTTCTTCAGCTTTTATAAAGTATTAAGGCTTTGTTTATTATGCTCGAAATTATCAATAATGTTTATTATTAATACACAATCTTTGTTGTATTTTATTTACATATCTATTGGTTTATGGTAATATGTCGCTACATCTATTCCTCACATTCATCGAATGGAGGATTCTTATGACTAATCGTGCTAAGAAAATCTTTTTATCAGCTTTACTATGCCTTATTTTACCATCTCTTACATTCTCGCAACATATAAAATATACAGAGGCATCTAATTCATTTTCCCTGGTATTTCTATCATGCTATAAGAAAACAGTAAATATCGGCGATGAGTTCTACATCATTGCCATAGCCACTAACGGTAAGATACCAAAATGGACAAGCAGCAGCTCACGAATCGCTTCAGTCAACTCCTATGGCAAGGTTACCGCCAAAAAAGCAGGGACAGCCACAATTACAGCTAAGGTCAACAACGGAGAAGCCTCATGTAAGGTTACAGTGAAAAAAACCGAAGTTTCTATCAGTAAAGCTTCCATATCTATTGAACGGGGTGAAAGCTTTAAACTATCTGCCACAACCTCTAATAATTCACCGGTTACCTGGAAGAGCAGCCATATAAGTGTCGCTACGATTGATGAGAACGGTATAGTTACCGGTAAAAAGCCCGGTGTAAGCACAATAACAGCCACTGCAGATGGTAGTAAAGCCACCTGTAAGGTAAAGGTAAAATATCCCACGGTTAAATTAAACACAAATAAGATCACTTTATACAGAGGTCAAAGTGTAAAACTTAAAGCAGATGTATCCTCAAGGGTGGAGCCCACCTGGAGAACCAACAAAAAAAGCGTGGCTATCATAAATCCTGACGGAAGAATAACAGCCATAAAGAACGGAAAGGCCACGATAACTGCTACTGTGGATGGAGTAACGGCAACCTGTGAAGTCACTGTTAAAAAACCTATTATTAAGCTAAGTGTTGATGTACTAACTATAAAAGTGGGTACACAGGCAATTGTGAGTGCGAAGGTATCATCAGGTAATAAACCCGAATGGTCAACAAGTAATTCAAATGTTGCTACCGTAGACAGCGAAGGCAAAATAACCGGAATAAAAAAGGGTAGGGCTTACATTTATGCCAAGGAGGATGGAACCAAGGTAAAGTGCACTGTATATGTAACAGATTAACTTATGCCATGTGAGGAATAGATGTTAAAACATGATAACAATAAAAATATAAAATTAACCCTTGCTTTTTTTAATAATATGTGTAATAATAAGTATACAATTAAATTGTTTACAATACATTTCATATATTATTAATTATAAGGAGGAAATAATATGTTTAAACAAATAGAACTTAATTATAATTTTAATGCACTGGAGCCTCATATCGACGAGCTCACCATGAATACTCATTATTCAAAGCATCATGCTGCCTATACTAATAATCTGAATGGGGCACTGGAGAAATTACCGGAGTTTAAGGATGCATCCATAGAGGATGTATTGAAAGGACTTTCGAGTATTTCAGACGAAGCCTTAAGAACAGCCGTAAGAAATAACGGCGGAGGTTACTACAACCATAATTTATACTTTGCCATCCTAAAACCGGGTGGAAGTACGACTCCTTCCGGGGAACTGGCAAACGAAATAAATAAGGAATTTGGCAGCCTTGAAAATCTGAAAGAGAAGCTGGTCTCGGCAGCTATGGGTAGATTTGGCTCAGGTTGGGCATGGCTATCTGCCAATAAGAGCGGAAAGTTACAGGTATCCTCAAGCCCAAATCAGGATAATCCTATTATGGATAATAACGGATGGACTCCTATCCTGGGTATAGATGTATGGGAGCATGCATACTACCTTAAATACAAGAACCTCCGTGGTGACTACATCAAAGCCTTCTTTGAGGCACTAAACTGGGATGAGGTTGCCGCAAACTATGCAAAGGTTGAATCAGCTTAATACTTTTTCATCCATACCATCATATATAAGAGGCGATTTCACAATATGCAAAAGTATTGTGAAGTCGCCTCCTTTTGTTTTATTACAGTGTTGCCATAAGCTCAACCTCTACCAACACTCCCTTAGGCAGATCCTTGACGGCTACACAGGAGCGGGCGGGCTTACCTGTAAAATACTCACTGTATACTTCATTAAATGCCACGAAATCTCCTATATCATATAAGAAGCAGGTAGTTTTGAATACTTTATCCGATGATGAACCCGCCTCTTCAAGCAACGCATGCAGATTCTTCATAACCTGAACCGTCTGTTCCTTGATTCCCCCATCCACAACCTGACCGGTCTCGGGATCAATCGGAATTTGCCCCGATGTATATAAGATTCCGTTAACAATTACAGCTTGGCTATAGGGCCCAATAGCAGCGGGTGCCTTGGTGGTGCTTATTTTTTTCATATACAGTTCCTCATTTCTTTATATTTTTT
>JGI24710J26742_10000129_pt1 | contig 64041 bp, 50 predicted proteins | sample BioPla2DNA2_FD_26742 | JGI IMG/M metagenome (IMG submission 26742) | reverse complement strand
CGCCCCTGGCCCTGTCCCCGTCCCCTGGCCCTGTCCCTGTCCCTGCCCCTGTCCCTGTCCCCGTCCCTGGCCCTGTCCCTGTCCCTGCCCCGTCCCTGGCCCTGCCTCCTGATCACCAAAACAACCTTGATTTTTCGCTATCTACTAACGATAATAACCTTGACTTTTAGTGTTGACAGGTCGAAATGAGGCGCTTCATTGATGAACAGCTTGACCGCTGGGTACAGGACCAACACAGGAAACCCTTGATTGTTCGCGGTGCTAGACAGGTTGGTAAAACATGGTCGATTCACGCCCTTGGTGCCAGAAAATTTGCTGAGACAGTGACCGTTGACCTGGAAAGACATACCAACTGGCACCAGATCTTTGAAGGCGACCTAGATGCCAAAAGAATGGTCGGCGAGCTTGAGATCGTCACAGGTAAGCGCTTTGTACCTGGTAAAACCCTTTTATTTTTCGATGAAATCCAGGCGTGCCCTCGGGCTATCACCGCCCTACGGTACTTTCATGAGGAAATGCCTGAATTGCATGTTATTGCCGCTGGATCCCTGCTTGAATTCGCGCTTGGTGACTATTCTGTGCCAGTTGGTAGAGTCCAATATCTCGATATGCTTCCAATGACCTTCGTTGAGACGCTTTGGGCGTCTGGAAATGACGCCGCGGCGCAAATGGCATCTGATCCGTTCGTCGATCTAGGAAGTGCTAGCCACACATTTTTGATGGAACAAGTGCGCCAATACTGTTTCATTGGAGGCATGCCCGAAGCGGTTAGTGCTTGGCAAAAGGGTGCCAGAATCGCGGAAATATTCGGAATTCAAGCGGCTTTAACCGCCTCATTCAGGGACGATTTCGCCAAGTATAGTCGCAGGGCGAATCCTCGGCTGATGGACCAGGTCTTAGTCGAAGCCGCCGCGTCTGTTGGCCAGCAAATTAAGTATTCGCGTCTTGCCCCTGACTCTAGTGGACCACAAATCAAAGCGGCTCTCGAACTGCTGTTACAAGCAAGGATTTTGCGAAAAGTCAAAGCGACTGACCCGTCTGGCCTGCCCCTTGGCGCTGGGGCGAAGGAATCGCGGTTTAAACTGCTGTTTCTGGACATAGGCCTGTGGCAGCAGCTTAGAGGGGTAACACCAAAGGAGTTTCTGCGTCAGGATTTGATGGCAATGCACCGTGGGGCAATGGCCGAGCAATTTGTGGGTCAAGAGCTTGCGGCGTCCCAAGGTTGCGACCTTTACTATTGGGCCCGGGAGGCTCGTAGTTCGTTGGCTGAAGTCGACTACTTGGCCGTTCGTGATGGCAACATCTATGCCGTTGAGGTCAAAAGCGGCCCAGCTGGCAAACTGCGCAGTCTACACATGCTTTTGGCCAGCTACCCGAAGGTTTCAGGCGGCCTAGTCTTCCAGGACGGGCAAGCGTCCACCTTACCAGAGCAAAGGATATCGTTTTTGCCCCTATACCACGCCTGGGGGGCAACGAAGGGAACTTTGGATGTGTAAGAAATCTAAGGTGATTTTGGACTAGAACCCTACTGGGACTTCCACGTCTGCTGGCTGCTTGATGCGATACTTTTTGGACACTACGTCGATAACTTCCAACAGGGCGTCTTCAAAGCGTGCGTTTTCCAAATCGGTTTCACCCCAGACATTGGTGGCCTGGTTCACAAAGAAATGGCCGCTGTTACACTCCTGAACCATGTTATCACGCGGAATTTCAAACTCTTCACACTCTTCATGCTCGCCTTTACACTGAGCCTCAACGCATTTGTAACCACCAGAGATTCGATAACAGTTGCAAAACCGTTCGCCCGTTTGGCTGTTGCGGAAGCAGCACTGACCATCTGGAGATAGCAAGATAAACCGAGGGGTTGCACCACTTGCCTGAGTCAGGCCCACAATCCTAGTGGCCTCTGTTGTCTCCCATAAAGGCATCCCAATACCGGGAAGTATGATACCCAATGGTAGTTCGGCATCCTTAAGCCTTTCATCGGTAAAGTATCCCGGTGGAAGGTTCAGGCCATACCAACGGCGGCTTTGCAGGATTTCAGAGTAATAGGATGAGTACAAAATGGTAGCGCCAAAATAGTCCCCACTGGAAAAGCGAATGGTATCTGGCATCCGACTCATAGCCATTGTGTAAAATATCCCGCTTCGGATCAGCAGTTCGCAGGCGTCACCAACATGTTTACCATTGTTATTATTGACTAATTCGGCCTCAGTCAGGTTTGGATTGCCGTAACCGACCAAAACGTTTTCGCCAAATGACCCACTTGAAAAGTCAAAATTGACTAGATATTCAGGGGTATCAAGATTCACAATGTCATCACACACCTGCTCAGGAAATATCGAATTTGGCTGGCCAGCAAAATCTTCGTAGTACTTGACCTCCAGCCCCCTAGAGGCCAGGGCGGCAGCCAGATGCTTTGCAGACGTAAGCGCATGAAGCATGTCACGAATACCACCTTCAAGGTAGTAGCTATGCTTTTTCAGCTCCTCAACATCGGCGGTCAAAAAGAATGTCCTGGCATCTTGGTTGATTAAAGCCTCGTAGCGCGGGTTGTAATCGAAAACGCCATTACCCTCACCGTAGTCTTTAACCCCTGAAATTTCCTGGGGTACTCCGTCGATTCCAAAGTCCTCAAACGGTTCTCCTTCATCATATTCGCCATTTCCTTCGGTCCCGCGAGGATTCTTTTCCAAGTCAAAATCATCCCCATTAGCGTCAATTTCTGGGTGACCGTTTGATTCCTCCAAACATCCGCCGTTACCGTCTTCAAATTCGTTGGAGCAGCCGTCGACCCCAACATCATCCCATCTTTCGGATACGTTGAAGACAACTGGCTCACCGTAATCTCGCTTGCCGTTTCCATTGTAGTCAACGGCCAAGAAGGTAAAGACGGGAAAATCATAGTTCTGTGTGGGGTCGTATCGGCCAACTAATTCACGGTACCGCGGATGCTTACTACCACATTTGGGTGGGTCGCTTTCATCGCAACCAACCTTCGTTTCACCATCACAAAAAGAGATCAGGTTGTATTCACCCTTTGGGTTGTACTCGGCGTTGATGTTGTAAGGATACTCTACTACTGCCGGGTTGTTGCATTTGTCAGGCTCGTTCAGCCAATCAACGTCCACTCCGGGCGGCAGGAGGGGGTTGTCCTCGTTGTAGAACATGAAGTTTCCGAAGGCGTAAACCAAACTGCTCAGCACCTGGAAATAGTTTTTACGATCCCAAGTTCCACCGTCGTCATCATAGTGGAAATGGTTGAAATCCCAGTAGAATTCATGTGGACGAAGGTGGGTGTTGTTACCACAAAAAACTAAAGGATTATCTGGATTATTGATATCTTCCAACACATCAGGCCGTAGGAGCTGTTCCATTGGACAAAATCCTGACCCCATCATGTCCTTCATCAGTCTGCCAATGTAACGGTAGTCAACATAACCGCCCAGCGCACCAACGGAATCAAAGAGCTCCGGATAGTGAGAGGCAACCGTCAGTGCAGCTGCGCCCATTGACATGCCAGCAATGGCCCTGAAGGTAAAATGGCGTGTCTCCATTTCAACTTCGACGCCTTCATCATCTGGAATGTCGTTGTCGGGCAACTCTTGTAAAACCTCTTGGGTGTCATCCGGGGTGTCAACTTGGATGTCATCGCGGGAGGCGTCTGCATCGTCGGTAACATCGGCGTTTGCGTCAACGTCTACGAAACCGTTGTCACCAAGGTCTCCCAGGGCATCAGGATTAGCTTCGTCCCCGCCACAAGCAGCCATGGTCATGGAAAACATGACTGCGACAAAAATACCAATGAAGCGTTTCAAAACCAGCCTCCTTCAACGTAAAAAGCTGCGGACCAACAAAATCCGCGTTCAGTATTCTATGGCACCGTCAAGGTAGGAACAACTTAAAAAGTAGCTTTTGAGGTTAATTTATCGAGCAAGGTCGCCCCACCCTTGCAGTCGATGCAGCACTGGACCATGCCCATTACCAAGGTTTGGATTATTTTTGATGGCCTCGCTGATATACTTTTTGGCGTCCTCAATCGCAGACAATACTGGATGGCCAAGGGCCAGATTTGCAGCAATAGCGGCAGAGAAAGTGCAACCAGTACCGTGCGTGTTTTTCGTCGGATGTCGTGGATAAATCAGGGCCGTCAACTTGTTGCCATCCCAGACGCGGTCAACTGCTATCCCCTGCTCGAAATAAGGGCCGTGACCGCCTTTTATCACAACCACCTCTGGTCCCATGGCATGGATGACCTCGGCTGCCTTTTGGATATCCTTTTCTGAAACTAACGGAAAACCAACCAAAACCTCGGCTTCTGGCATGTTTGGAGTGACCACCTTTGCCAGCGGAAACAGTTTTTCCACTGCCACTTTTACAGCCTCAGGGGCTACTAACGGGTCGCCACCCTTTGCTACCATTACTGGGTCTATGACCAGATTGGTTACTTCGTAATGACCCAAAGCTTCAGCTATCGCATTGATAGTGGCTGCATCCACTAACATGCCGGTTTTAATGGCCATGGCACCAATATCATCGAGGCAACACTGGATCTGCGATGCAACGAAGTCAGGCGTCACAGGCAACACACCCTCTACGCCCACAGTGTTTTCAGCAACGACAGCGGTGATGACTGACTGACCAAAAACGCCAAACGCCTCGAAAGTTTTCAAGTCGGCCTGAATTCCAGCGCCACCACTGCAATCAGAACCCGCGATGGTTAAAGCCGTTGGATAAGGAACCCGGTCGTTCATACAGACTCCTAGTTTGAAAACGAATGATTTGCGTGTCCAAAGCGACTACATCAGGGTTTTTCGAGCCTCTTTACTTGACACCACCGTTTTAAACAATTTCGGCAAGTGCTTGGGGCTGAGAAACGCCCACAGCGCCTTTTTAAGCACGTCATATCCGGCGGGTGAATAGGGGAACCACCACATGCGCCTGCGCATCATTGAGGGTGAGTGATCGATGTTGATGTGTTTGGGGAAGACGAATTCCAGCAAGCCATCATCGGAGTGGGATCTGCCCATTCCTGATTCCTTCATACCCTGCCATGGTGTGTCAACCAAGGCGTACGAGAAGGTGACGTCGTTTACTAGCACAGAGCCGGCCTGGAATTGGCGAGCCAGCGCAAGCCCTCTGGTCAAGTCTTTGGTCCAAACCGATCCTGTGAGACCATAGTTGGAGTCGTTGGCCAGCCTGATCGCTTCAGCTTCAGCCTTGAATGGAATTACCACGAGGACGGGACCAAATGTTTCTTCGTTTACGACTTTCATAGTGGGATTACAATTACTTAGAACGGTTGGCTTGTAAAAATAGCCTGGTAGGTCGTCTACAGGACCGCCACCGCACATGACTTTAGCGCCCTTGTCGACGGCATCCTGGACGTGGGCAGTGACTGTTTCAAGCTGCGATTGGTTGGCCAATGGGCCTATTTCTACATCGTGCTTTCCAGTGTCATAGCCAACCCGAAGTTTTGATGTGATGTCGACTACTTGCTCCAAAAAGGCATCATGGATACTTTCGTGGACATAAATTCGCTCTACTGATGCACAGACCTGGCCGCAGTTAGTGAAGCCGCCCCAAACTGCGCCTTTGGCGGCCAATTCAACGTCGGCGTCATGGCAAACGATCATGGCGTCGTTGCCTCCAAGCTCCATGACGGTTGGAATCAGGTTTTTGGCGGCGATTGAGTGGACCAATTTGCCGACCTCAGTGCTGCCGGTGAAGACGACTTTTTTGACGGGGGGTGAAAACAGCTTTTCGCCCATTGTCGAGCCGGTGGCGATGAGGGTGTTTAAGACGCCGGGGGGTAGGCCGCCTCCAATGTTTAGGATTTCCTCAATTTTCTTGCCGATCATGGCGGTGTCAGAGGCTGGCTTGAAGACAACGGTGTTACCGGCCAGTAAGGCCATTAAAATCCCGGACATTGGGATGGAGAATGGGTAGTTCCAGGGGGAAACTACTGCTACGACGCCTAGGGGTTCATAGGCTAGGCGGGCGTTTTTTAGGTGCCTTAATAGCGGATTGGCCAGTGGAATTGGGCGGTCTGCCAGCAATTCTGGGGCACGTTTTGTGTAGAGGTTGATTAGATCAGAAACGACGAGTACTTCGGCAGTTAAGGCTTCGCTTCTGGGTTTGCCAGCTTCGTCGGTTAGTAATTTGCAGATTTCTTCTACTCTGTCGAGCATGTAGTCTCTGGCTCTGATTAGGTATTTTGCGCGTTCTTGGATGGTCAGTGCTGCCCATGATGGGAAGGCTGCCTTTGCATTTTGCACTGCGATTTCAACGTCTTCTGGGGTAGCCAAAGGAATTTGGCCTAGTTCCTGAAGGGTTGAAGGATTAATGGAAGTCAAAATTCCCTTTTTGCGATCAACTTTGTGTGCCATTTTCGCCTCCTGTATTCCCAGATTAGGCTAGACTGAATGGAGGGAAAGTCAAGAACTAGATGATGACGGGTACTAGATTCAAGCTCCTAGCGGTCCATTCGGAGTTGGATTGGGCCTAAACGGACAACCTTGAAAGTAGAGGGAAGGACATTTGACGGCTTATAGCCCAGCGGCCTTTGCGTTGGACCTCTAAATTGGCTAATATCGCACACGTCCTTTCGCCGGTGACACCAATGCCTAACATCCGAGTTCTACTGGTAGAATTTTTGAATCCTATCCCCTACGACACACATAGGGTTGAAACGTTTGGTTTAATCCAGGGATATCTACGAGCTAATCAAATCCCAACAAAATGGTTATCCATCGTTGCAACGAATGACGACCGAAAGCTATCGCAGTGGACAGTTGGTCTATCAGGGGGCAAACAACAGGAATTAATCTCACAAATTCATGATTTTCAGCCAAGTCACATCATCACAAATGATCAGTTGGCACAGGACACTATCGATAGTGTTCGTGAACTTATGCCTAACGTCTCGTTTTTACCTGCCAATTCTCTTTTCCTACACGCTGGGACTTTCGATGAACTTTTTAGCTTTTTAGGCTGTACAGTTGGAGATACACAAGACTACCCATCGCTGTTTGACATGGGCTTAGCTGATTGGGATGGTCAGCTAGTTGGTGAATGTTTGCCGCCCGAGAATCTTTTAAACAAGGTCTCTGGCGGTCCCTCCTGCCCTTACCGAGGTAGCCTTAAATCTAATAAGTTTTTTGCTGGCATTGATATTGACTCGTTGTATTACAAGGAAGCCTGCACATTTTGTACGTTTCCCAGGCAGCTGAAAAGGGGAAGTCCCAAATGGAACGCGGCAGACCTTGTCCTTCATCAACTGCAGCAGTTTTACCGTACTGCACCCGAATTTAAACGCCACAACCGCTTTCTTATTGATTCACCATACACTTTCTTGCAGTTTGACAGGTTTTTCCAAGGAGTAATCGACTTAAATTTTCCACCGTCGTCCTTTTTTATGTCTTGTCGCATTGACCAGGCCCTTGCACAACAGGACACCCTGAAAAAATGGTTGCCGGTTTTAAGTAATGCCGGTCACGAATTACATTTATGGAGTGTTGGGCTGGAAAACTTTTCACCAACTGAAAATGAGCGATTTAACAAAGGAATATCAACCCAACAGATCCACGACGTCATTCTACTTTTCGATTACTTGGAAGACACCTGGCCAGGAGTGTTCAGCTTCAGGAAGCACGGTGGTTTTGGCATGATTTTGTTTACCCCTTGGACCACGCTTGAGGATCTGCAAATTAACGTCGATGCGTACAACGCCTATGGTAAAGGGCAAGATTTGGCTTGTTATTTGTCCAGATTACAGCTTCGACCAGGCACGGCCCTGGAAGCATTAGCATTAAAGGACGGGTTAGTTCAAAAAAGGTCTGATCTTCCCGACGTTCCCTTGTACAGCTCATGCCTGACAGAACCTACAGATCGGGAAATCCCGTGGAAATTCCAAAATCCTGAGGTGGCTAATGTATTCGAACTCTTCTGGGGATGGTTTTTGGAAAATCCGCCTAACGCAAGCCCCTTGATGACACCGATGAAGGGCTTAGAAAGTCTGGTAAAGGTATCGAGAGACCATCCTGGGATCACGAAAGATTCACTAGAAAAAACTGTGTTAGAAATTTGGAAACCTGACCTCGAAGAAAACGATTCTGATGAAAACAGACTTGGAGAATGGGGCCTGAAAATTGGCAAGTTGATGAAGCGTGCCACTGGTGGTGGTCGCAATCCACTGTTGGGATTCAAACTTGAGTATGTGGGGGGGTGTAAAAGACAGCGCATGTGTCGAAGTTGTCTTTAGGGACTGTAGCGGACTTGACCCAGCCTCAGGTGCCTTAGTTGCCTTACACATAACGGACCAACCAGACATACAAGCGTTCATAAACCTGGATAATTGTGCGATAAGATATCGCTCTGACACCCCTTTGGACACTCCACAAAAGGTCCAACTAGCAAAACTAGTCGCCCGAATAGTGATGACCTTGAGGCCTTGACCCAGCCGCACCTCCACCGATTGATGTGGGTAAGGTCTACCACAAATTGGGATTGACCTTGTGGGCCTTCCCCTTGTATCCTTTCGTCCATGAAACTGACTACCACAGTTAGAGGTCGGCACTATACTTTTTTCAGCCTTAAAGAAGTGCTGGCCAAAGCAAATGAGTTGAAGTCTGGTGACCAGTTGGCTGGCGTGGCTGCTGAGAATGCCGCGGAACGGGTCGCCGCCAGGCAAGTGCTTGCGGATATTCGCTTAAATGAGATTCGCGAAAATCCTGTGGCACCTTACGAGCAGGACGAGGTGACTCGACTGATCGAGGACGACCTGGATAAAATCGAATTCTCCAAAATCAAGGACTGGACAGTGGCTCAGCTTCGCGAGCATCTGTTGGCCAGTACCACGACATGTGAGGATATGCTCACAATTGGGCGGGGGCTGACCAGTGAATGCATCGCGGCTGTTACAAAGCTGATGACCAATATGGACTTGATTTTGGCAGCCTCCAAGATTCGTGTGATAACTCACGCTAACACGACCCTTGGACTGCGGGGGCGGCATAGCGTACGTCTGCAGCCGAACCACACCACAGACGATCCGGGTGGGATCTTGGCCTCGACCATGGAGGGGCTTGCCTGGGGGATTGGTGATGCGCTGATTGGGGTGAACCCGGTCACAGACACTGTGGAGGCGACCAAGGCCATCTTGGAGATCCTTTACAAATTCACTAGGGCCTGGGCTGTTCCAACGCAGATCTGCTGCCTGGCCCACGTAACGACTCAGATGGAGGCCTTAAAGATAGGCGCTCCGATTGATGTGATGTTCCAAAGCCTTGCTGGTAGCGAGATTTCGTGCAACGCCTTTGGAATTACCAACGCGATGCTAGACGAAGCGTCTGCGATGATAGCCGAAAAAAGCACTGCGACTGGTCCAAACTACATGTACTTTGAGACCGGGCAAGGGGCGGAGCTTTCCAGTGGTGGACACCACGGTTCCGACCAATTGGTGATGGAGGCCAGGACCTATGGATTGGCCCGCCACTACAAGCCATTCATGGTCAATACCGTCGTTGGTTTTATAGGCCCTGAATATCTTTATAACGGCAAGCAAGTCGCCAGAGCCGGGCTTGAAGACCACTTCATGGGCAAGTTGCACGGCCTTCCAATGGGGTGTGACGTCTGCTATACAAACCACATGGACGCCGACCAAAACGACTTGGAAAACTTGGCGATCTTGATGGCAACAGCCGGCTGCAATTTCTTTATGGGCGTCCCCATGGGTGACGACATCATGTTGAATTACCAGTCGACGTCATTCCATGATAACGCCTCTGTCCGAGAGGTGCTTGGCTTGCGTCCGACCCCTGAATTTGAAGCCTGGATGGAGAGAATCGGGACGATCAAAGACGGGCGACTAACTGGCCTTGCAGGTGATATGCGCGTTTTCCTGTAATGCCGCCTTGGAGCGATAATTCATGGATGAACAGGAACTAAAAGAGCTTGTGCGAGCCGTTGTGGTCAAGGCCATGGCCGACCAAGAAGAGGAAGCAAAAAGGGCTGAGCTCATGTTCGCCAAGCCTGTAAAGTCAGGTGCTGACACGGCCCTTGGCAAGAAGGCCGCGAACTGGATGGGGCTTACCCCTGCCCTGCCGCCTGTGTTAACCAATTGGAATCCTGATGGAACTAGGTCCTACTATCTGGGTCGGACTCCGGCGCGCCTAGGCGTTGGTTCCGCGGGAGTGCGCCCTCGAACTGACACCCTGCTTCGCTTTATAACAGACCATGCTGCGGCAAAAGACGCCGTGGATTCATCGGTTGATCAAACCATCGCATCAAGCCTGGGGCTGGTATCGCTTACATCGGCCGCGAGGGATCGGGCCGAGTATTTGCGCAGGCCTGACCTGGGACGCCGCCTTTCTGACGAGTCCAAAGAAATCGTGCAAAAGCGTGGCATAAACGCCCCTCAGGTCCAAATAGTGTGCTGCGACGGCCTTTCAGCCACTGCTCTTAACGTTAACCTGCCAATAATTTTGCCAAAAGTTACGGATGGTTTAACGAAGGCCGGCATCAGAGTTGGCACCCCATTTTTGGTAAACATGGGGCGTGTGGTCGCCGCTGACGAAGTGGCTAGGCTTACAAAAGCGGAAGTGCTGCTGCTGTTTGTAGGCGAGCGACCAGGGCTTAAAACTGCTGAATCTATGGGCGCTTATGTGACCTACATGAAGGTGCGTCAGTTTAACGAAGCCATGCGCAATGTTGTCTCCAACATCCATTCTGGCGGGTTGCCGCCCTTGGAAGCAGCTGACCAATTGGTTGAAGGCGTTTTGAAGGCTCTGCGTGAAAAACGCACTGGTGTTGATGCAATCGGCGGGTAATAAAAGATGATCCTGGAACCAATAAAACCGAAAGTCTTGGGCCTGAGGACGATTCCAAACGTTGATCGCCAGTTGGAAAAGGACCTGAATCTGCAGCCTCACCACCGTTCCATCGGGATTATTACCTGTACGGCTGATGATTCGTTGTATGCAGCGTTGGACGCAGCGACCAAGGCCGCCGAAGTGGACGTGGTTTATGCCAAGTCCTTTTACGCAGGTTCAGCCCATGCTTCAGGGCCTTTGTCTGGTGAAATTATTGGAATCCTGGCCGCCACCGACGAAGAAATCGTGGCCAGTGGGATCTCAGCCGCCCTTGATTATCTCGAAAAGTATGCCTGGTTTTATTTTGCCGATGAGGCCGCAAAACTGGCGTTTTTCCCACATGTTATCCAGTCGGTTGGGCGATATTTGGCCTCAGTGGCCGATGTACCAGTTGGCACACCAATGGCCTATTTGATTGCCCCACCTATTGAAGCCACAATTGGAATTGACGCAGCGCTGAAAGCCGCTGAAGTTCAATTGAACGTCTTTTATGGCCCTCCATCGGAAACCAACTATGGAGGCGGCCTTTTGACTGGCTCTATCGAGGCGGTTGAAGCGGCGGCGGCGGCATTCCAGGAAACTGTCCTGGACTTGGCTGCCAGGCCCCAGATTATCTCACCTAGGCCAGACCTCGAATGTTTGACATCGCGCTTCGCCAAGCCCAAAAAAACCGGTGGGGAACTGCCCTACAAGATCCTGGAAAGTGGCCTTGAGTTGTCGGCTAAACCAGATGCCTACACCCACCTGTTTACCAACCAATCGCTTGTACTAAAGGGGCACCCCGCGATCAGATTCAGAGGCAAGCTAGACATGCTCCAAGCGTATGTGCTTGACGCCCAAATCTCCGCCCAAGCCGAAGGCTTCACCGATGTAGTGCACGACCTTGAGGACGTGCTCAAGTTCCTGCGCGAAGTGATGGCCGCCGAGGTTTCAGGTAGGCCTATGCCAGTACTGTCCGTGGGAGGCTTCGACGCCGAGGAGCTACACCGCTTGTCCCATAACACCATGAAATTCTTTGGAGTTGGGTGGGTAGTCCCAGACGTTTCAATGGGCCCTACAGTGGTGAAACTTAATCTACTGCGTGCCGCATGCCGTGATGGCGAAATTGCAGCAGCAGACGCCCACGGCGATGAAACACACCTAACGCCCGATAATCTTGACGCTATGATGCACGGCCTCAACAGGCTGTCTAACGCGATCTATGTCCTTCTGTGTAAGGTGGTAGCCAGGAAAAAAGGGGAAAAAGTGCAGAGTGAGATTAATAAGAACCCAAAATAGCTGGCTAACCAAGGTCCGAGACCAAGGGTTGTTTGGGTCAGGACGTAAGCATGGATAAAGACACTGCCATCGTTATTGAAGGTGACGTAGATCGCGCCTCAGTACCTGAAATGCACGCTCGAATCAACACCCAGTTGATAGCAGCCAAAGGTTCTGAATTTACACTGGATCTAACCAAAGTGACATCCATGGATAGTGCTGGCGCCGCTTTTTGCTTGGTCCTACGCAACCAAATAGTGGCCGATGGAGGCTCGCTTAAGCTGGTTGGGGTCAGCCAAGCGGCCAAAGAAGCCCTTTTGGTCTTTAGGATTGGCCTAGGAGACAGGGGTGCGTTACTAAAGGGGCCGTCAGGATTTGAAAGACTTGGCGAGCAGATGCTGAAGTTGTGGGAAGGCACCGTCCAGCTGTTGGCCCTGTTTGTTGACACTGTTCACTTTACCGTCGTAGGTATTTTCAAACCACGACAAAGGGTCAAAGCCTCTGCCATCATTGAACAAATGGTCAGGATTGGGTCTGAATCGCTTGGCATCATCGCGCTTGTGTCCTTGCTGGTCGGCTTGGTCGTTGCCCTGCAATCTGCTGCCCAGCTGCGTCAATTTGGGGCTAACATCTTCATAGCAGACCTTGTTGGAATCGCCATGACCGCGGAGATGGGACCACTGATGACCGCCATTTTGCTGGCTGGTCGAATCGGCTCCGCCACCGCTGCTGAAATCGCAACCATGACCATAACTGAAGAGGTTGATGCCTTAAAAACCATGGGTATCCACCCAATTCGCTATCTGGTAGCCCCCAGATTTCTGGCCATAACGATTACCCAGCCCCTTTTAACCGTCGTAGCCGACCTGCTTGGCATAATGGGAGGCTTTGTCATCGCGATAACCTACCTGGACCTGTCAGCAAGCGTGTTTATGAACGAATTGATTGGCGCTTTGAGGGTAAAAGACCTGCTAACTGGCTTGATAAAAAGCGTTTCATTTGGCTGGATTATAGTGTTTGTCGGAGCCCACCGAGGCTTCCAAGTTAAGGGCGGAGCTGAAGGCGTTGGTATTGCAACCACATCGTCTGTAGTCCAGGCAATTTTCCTGGTTATTGCTGCCGACGCTTTCTTTTCCCTGTTGTTTTACTTTTAATAGGCAAGATGGATAAAGACGCAATCATCAGCGTAAGGAATCTAACAGCAGGCTACGGCAGTCACCGTGTCCTGTCCGATCTGTCTATCGACTTTACCAAGGGGCGCATCACAACCATTGTGGGTGGGTCCGGCTGTGGCAAAAGCACGCTTTTAAAGTGCATCGTTGGTCTGCTGGCCCCATGGTCAGGCGAAGTAACCATTAATAATCAGATACTTGCAGATTTAGACGAATATGAGCTGGCCCAAGCTCTTTCTAGGGTCGGTATGCTGTTTCAGCAAGGCGCTATGCTGAATTCCATCACGGTTGCTGAAAACATTGCCTTGCCGCTTACTGTTCATACCAACCTGTCAAGGGATGTAATCGACAAAATCGTCCAGTTGAAGCTGGATTTGGTTGGACTTGGTCATACCGGCAAAATGTTACCTTCGGAACTGTCGGGGGGTATGCGAAAACGAGCCGCATTGGCCAGGGCGATGGCTCTGGATCCAGAGGTGCTGCTTTGTGACGAGCCATCTGCTGGGCTGGATCCTCAAACGGCTGCCGATTTAGATGCTTTGATTCTAAATTTGAAAAACACCTTTAAAATGACGGTGATCGTTGTAACACACGAACTTGCCAGCATTGACGCAATAGCAGATGACGTCGTTTTCTTGGGACATGGCGGAATTTTGCACTATTCTGGTACCCTTGAAGGGGCAAAGGCCAGTTCAAACCAGGCAGTTGCGAATTTCTTTGCCAGACGCTTGCCTGGAATGCCTGCTGGAGCGAAGTCTTTGCTTGATGTCTTACAGGAGGGTGGATGATCTCCCGCGCACAAAAAGTACGCTTGGGAATCTTTGTTTTTGCCTCCCTTGCGCTCTTCATTGTCACCCTGGTTTCATTGACCGGGATGAGACTACTGGATAAGAAGGACACTTATGCCATCAGGTACCATATGTCTTTGTCCGGACTGGAACCAGGTGCTCAGGTCAAGTACAACGGCGTCAGGGTTGGCAGCGTCGACAGCATCAAGATTAATCGCGATGACCTGACGGAAACGATAGTAACCGTGCAGCTTGATGGTGGGACACCCATTAAAACCGATACAAAAGCAGTTGTTAACTTGACTGGGATAACCGGCCTGAAATTCATAGAACTGACTGGCGGAACATCCGCAACCGAGTTTGTAAAACCAGGTGGTGAGATTGCCGCAGGTGAATCGATTTTTGACCGTCTGACAGGAAAGGCGGAATCAATAGCTGAAAAGATTGAAATCGTCGTTAATCAGATTGGAACTTACACCACCGATGAGCGGCGAGACCAGTTTTATGACTTGCTTGCTCACATCGACGAGCTGGTGGTCAGTGTTCGCGGGGTAATTGAAGATAACCGCGAAAATGTCTTAAGAATAACGACTACTTTGGGCGGCTCGGTGGAGCGATTGGACAAGACGTTGGCGGTCGTGGAAGAGGATACAAAACGCGCCGTTCGAGCTGTTAGGGAAATATCAGAGGGTGTCTCGAAGGAAGTTGACCCGAAGCAGGTGCGAAAGATAGTCGCCAACCTCGAAAGAATAACAGGAGAGCTTAAAACAGCCACAGATAAGGCGAATATCCCGGAGGTCGCTGTTCAAACCAAAGAGTTGGTCAGTTCAGCCAAGCGTGTTTCAGATGTCCTAGAGCTGACCATTTTGCGCGGTCGAGAGGACGTTTTTGCAAGCTTGGCATACCTGCAGGAAACCTTGGAAAACCTGACCGAGTTTTCAAGATTGATCCGTGAAAACCCGTCACTGTTGCTGGGTGGATCCGAGGAAAAAGAAAGGAAGAAATGATGAAGGTGGCAACTGGAACTACTGGAATTCGTTTGGTTACCGCCATGGGCTGCATAGCCCTTCTAGCAAGCCTTACCATGATGTCTGGTTGCAGAACCACCCCGCCTCGTCGTTACTATACTTTGAGCTATCCAATCAATCGGGACAACGCGACCCTATCGCGGCCTCCTTTACATTCCATTCAGTTGCGTGTGAAGCCGTTTTCAGTCGGGCTGCCCTACGACCGTCCCCAGATTGTTTATCGTCAGTCGCCTTTTGAATTCCAGTACTATGCGTACCAACTTTGGGCGGCAAAACCCCAAAAGATGCTGCGGGAACTGGTACTTAGCCATCTTGAGGCATCGCGTTTGGCGGGCGATGTGACCCAGGAATATGGCGAACGCTATCCAGATTATGAATTGTCGGCGGAAGTCTTGGCGGTCGAAGAGTACGACTCTGGGCCTGTCTGGTATGGACATCTGGAGATGCGTTTTCAGTTGGTACGCTTTAGAGACAAGATTGTGTTGTGGACATACCACTTTGACCGCAAGCGCAAGGTATACGAAAAGCAGCCGGTGTACGTTGTCCGGGCGTTGTCCCAGATCCTGGCCGAGGAAATGGAACACATTACTGCAGAATTGGATAGAGTCATCAGTACGGACCGTAACGTGCCTGTGACCCTGAACGTGCCTCGGCCATCGGGAGGCGATGACGAAACGCCAGATACGGTAAAGATAGCGCCTGCTCAGCCCAAACCCGAGGGCGAGCGCACATATCCAGGGGCGCCCAACTGGGATGAGTTGCTAATCGTTCCTGATGGGCCACCTGTCGAGCTACCACCCGAACCGGAGCAGCCAGATGAGGGGTAAATCAGGTTTACTGGCGTTTGCCCTTGTGACTTGCTGGGTTTTTCAAGCCCAAGCGGCGCACCAATCCAGGGCAAGGACAGAAACCTGGGATGCTCCACCTCCTGATGAACAGCTGGCGGCTGATCCAACCTTGATTCCACCTGCTCAGGGCGCGATTTTTGTGCCGGCCATGACAGACCCACGCCTGGAGCCGCCCTACTTGGTCTACAAGGATGGAAAGCTTCTGCACACGGTTTCAACTGGGCGACGGGCCATAGTTACCCCCGGTGTCTACGATGTGCAGCTTGGGTCTGGCCCGCCAGAACAGCGGCTGAGGCGCAAAGTGCTGGTCAAGGAGGGACAAACCACCGTCGTTCCACCGACTTGGGGGGCGGTCGTTGTTCGCATCGTCGATGAGCGGTTTACCCCTTTTCGCGGCAGCTACGAACTGCTCGCCCTGCCGAAGCGCCAATCTTTAGGGGTTGGTTTGGGGGCCGAAGTTGAGCTTGGCGATGAGGAACGGACCTGGATTTTGGCACCTGGTAAATACATGCTGATTCGTTCAGGCGCCAACTTTCAGGCGCGACGTGACTTTTTCACCTTTCGCCTGGCACCAGGTGAACAGATCGATATAACCCTTGTAATTGAAAGGGAAACCGGTGTCTTTTTGGGGGCTGGTGAAGTTGAGCTGCCAGACCGGTTGATAAAAAACAAGGACTTAAGAATCAACTTGGTGCTTGGCGGTGATGCCGAAGTAAACAGACGCTCCGACATGGTGGGATTTCGGTCCGGCTTTGGTTTCACCTTGGGCGGATTTGTCGATTTCCTGCTGCAGTATAAACCCCAAAAACACTATGTTTATACCAGGTTAAAGCTTGAAGAAAAGCAGGTAAAGCTGCCCGGAACATCGTTTCAAAAGGACCTGGATGAACTGAAATTTGGGACCGTTTATGTGTATCGAGTAGTCCCTTGGTTTGGGCCATACATCAGAGTCAGCGCCCAAACGGCCCTTTTTCCAGGCACCACCTATCTTGAATCGCCAACCGAGATTATCGAAGTTGATCGAAGTGACCGCGTAGTCGCCAATCATGGGGTGCATCAAGGCAAATTCAGGCTTTCAGCCCCGTTGGCACCCAGCGAAATTAAAGGCGGTGTTGGTCTTGGATTTATAGCAGTCGCTTCGAACTGGTTTGATGCAAACATCCGCTTGGGATTTGGTGGGCGAATGCTGTTCAATCGTGGGCTTTATACCCTGCGTGCATCTGGAACCGACGGGGTGCTCAACATTTTGAAGATGAGCGATGCCAAACAGTATGGAATTGAAGGGACTATTGTCGCCTCCTTGCGTATCACCAGATGGGTGGTGGCTACCACGGAACTAGAACTTCTGGAACCTGTCACCGACTGGAAGAATCCAATTGTTGATTGGCAAAGCAACGTCGGCCTGAGGCTTGCTTCGTTCGTGTCTTTTAACTATATCTTCAAGATGTTACTGGATCGTGACAGATCTGCGTACCTGCAAACTGAACATCGCCTAGTCTTGCGTCTATCGTGGCAGATTTTATAGGCCAGCGCCAAGCAATTCGACCAGTTCGTCAAGCCCTCTTATTACTAGGTCTGGCTGGTGCTCAGATGTTTCCAGGTCTTGCAGCTTTGTCTCACCAGACAGCACCAAAATCCCCAGCATCCCTGAAGATTCGGCCATTGCAATATCGGTGTAGAGGCGGTCACCAACATAGGCAATTTTTTCAGCAGGCAGGTCCCATCGCTCACAAAGGGCGGCGACCATCATCTTGCCAGGTTTACCAATAACTTCATCGGCTTCACGCCCAGTAGAGGCTTTGATTAAGGCCATGAACGACCCTACATCTGGGATGTAACCGCCATCAACGGGGCAGTTAAAGTCTGGGTGCGTCGCGATGTATGGCTTGCCATCTCTAACGATGTCACACAAGACGACCAGCTTTTGAAAGGTCAAGGTGGTATCAAAGGACAGCACTGTCAGGTCGGCGTCATCACGCCCCTTGGCCAAGTTGACGCGACCTTCGATGACTTCCTGCTCATATGAGGGGGTAGCCACCAGATAGACCTTCTTGCCAGGATGCACTCGATGCAGGTATCGAATGGTGGCCTCTCCAGAGGTCATAACGCCCTCTTCACCAACATGCAGGCCCATTGTGTCAAGCTTTTTTGCGTACTCTTTCCTGCTTCTTGACGAGTTATTGGTCAACATCGCAAACGGGATGTGATTTTCCTGACACAGCTTCACAAAATCGTGGGAACCGGGCAACACCCTTAAACCCAGATAAACGGTCCCATCCATATCTAGGGCAAAGGCTTTGATGGTTTTCAATCGCTCAAGAGCACCGGGCGTGACTTCAAGCATTCAATAGTCCTCCAAACTGCGAGTAACAGATCAAATCAGGCTCTTCCCAATATCACTTTGCGCCTTAACTTAAGGCTGGCCGATTGTAGGCCAAGAAGGCGGGTATAACCAGCTTGGCTGACAGGGCCGACCAATCAGGACCTAGTGGGCAATCGGTTTTGCCATGGGAGATAAAGCTTAAATGAAGTTCAGGATTACTAAAGACCGGGTTCACCAGATGGCCCTTTTGGCTGTTGGTTCCATCATTTCCGCGGCTGGGATTCAGCTTTTCTTGGCACCTGCACATCTGGTTACAGCAGGGGTGGCTGGACTTGCGATGCTGATGGCGTACCTGACGCCCATCCCAACTGGAGTTTGGTTGTTTTTATTGAACACCCCCATCTTCCTGTTGGCTCGCAAAAAGGTGGACAAGGAATTTTTGGTTGGAAGCCTGCTTGGAATGGCCGGTTTGTCCGTCGCCTTGTGGGCTTTGGAACCGTTGATCGCCTGGAGTCCAGTCAAGGACCTGTATTTAAACCTGATTTTTGGAGGAGCGGTCACAGGTCTTGGCATGGGCCTGGTTTTTAAGGCTAGGTGCTCACAAGGCGGCACCGATGTAATAGTTGCAGCGCTTCGCAAGACCACATCCATTAACTTGGGCGTTTTAATGTTCATCCTTAATGCCTCGGTGGTGCTTGTCCTGGCGGTAATTTACGGCCTGGAGCCGGCACTAGCCACCGTGGTAGTCATAGCAATCGAATCAGTAGTAGTCGACAAGACCATCATAGGGCTGAACGCCAACAAAGCGATGCTGACGGTCACCTCCAACCCTCAAGCAGTATCAAGCGCCTTGATGGACAAGCTAGACCGCGGAGCAACCATCCTGCAGGCCAACGGTGCCTTCACCGGCGAACCACGCCCAGTCGTCATGATAGTCCTAAACACCCGCCAACTAGCCCGCGCCACCAAGATAGTAAAAGACATCGACCCCAAGGCCTTCACCTTCGTCCACGACGTAACCGAAGTAATAGGCCACGGCTTCACCGCCCCACCGATTTAAGCCAAAATCTTTGCTTTAGTGGCAACATACGAGCAACAAAGGGGATACTTAGGTTTTACTTTGGTTTAAACTAGTTACTCTTTGTAGAGGCTCGAAAGGTGTTGATGAAAGACGCTCATTTTTCCAGATGTTTAGTTCTGATGACCGTAGCGGTGATGGGATGCTCGGCTCCTGTTTCTGATCACGATGTCGCAGACTTGGATTCAATTGACGATTCAGCTTTTCAACCAGCTCAATGGTGTCCTGTCGAGCAGGAAGAACTGGAACTTTCACACATTATTCCGGTGCCTGACCATTTATTAGAGTGGGGAAAGGTCATTTCGATCCCATTGGCCACATATAGATTTATTAATGAAAGCGGCATACAGGAGCTGGATGATTGGCTATTAAAGGCCAAGCCGGGCCGGCATTTTACCTCTGTTGATGAGCAGGCAACTTTGAATATCTGGTTTCAGTCGACGGCCAACTGGCAGTCGGTGGCCTCAACCTGCGGTTTTCAAAACGAGTTTATTGAAGGGGCCTACTACCTGAAAGTAAAGCAGGAATACACGGGCATCAGCGTTTCAATCTTCGCGTCTGATATTGCGGGTTATCGCAATGGTTTCGCTACTTTGAAACAACTCATACATGATCAACCTCCTTCCATCCAAACCGCCGCTATCTTGGATAAACCGGCAACAAACTTGCGTGGCGTTTACGAGGGCTTTTATGGTGCCCCATGGAGCTGGGAGAACCGTCTGGAGGTCCTGCCCTACCTAGCCGATCTGAAGTACAACTATTTTGTGCTGGCTGCCAAGGATTTCCACCCCATTAATCTGGCATGGTCGATTCCATTTGAGCCTGAAGAGCTAGCCCACCTGAAGGACTTTGCTGAAGCGGCCCTGGCAAATGGGATTTACCCGTGCCTTTCGATGCATCCAGCCTTTTTGATGGAGTTTTCAAATCCCGAATGTTTCGAACAGCTAATGAGCAAATATCAAGCAGCAGGTGATGTAGGGTTTAACTGTTTTATTATGGCCTTCGATGACATCCCAAAGGAATTTTTTAGGGATGACTATGCTTTTTATAGCACTTTCGTTGAAGGTCAAGTGGATTTTGCCAATCGCGTTGGTGCAGCATTGGCAAGCGAATACCCTGGGGCACTGCTGGGATTTGTGCCTACTGATTACCATACGGGGGCAGAGGATCTTGAGACAGACCTGGAGTATGTAGGACAACACCTCGATAAAATATGGGAAATTGGGTGGACTGGGCCAGATATTGTTTCCAGAACTATCACTGCAGCAGATGCCGATGAGTTTGCAAAGTACGCGCACCGGGCGCCGTTTTTGGGCGACAACCACCCGGTGGTCGACAATCCTCATAAATCAGGGATAGTACATCTGGCCGCCTTGACTGGACGCTCACCGGATTTGCCACAACACATTCGAGGTCTGTTTTTCAATCCCATGCCATACCCTTGGGCATCGCTTCCAGCCCTTGCGACAACTGCCGACTATGCCTGGAATTCCAAGGCTTACGACCCAGACCGGTCACTATTTGCAGCCTCTCAATGGTTAGCTGGACGGGCCGCTGCCCAATCCTTTGAGACATTTTGCAAGACCAACGGCTCAACTTTCATCTCTGACAGCGTGGCACCGGACCTAGAGGCCGCCATCACAGCCTATGAATCGAGTTACAAAACCGACCCCGTCAAAAATGGCGAGGCTTCGCTGCGCTTGAGAGGGATTTTTGAAGAATACATCGCAATCCCTAAAACCCTTGATGAATCTGCACTTCCAGCACCAATGGTCAAGGAACTTGGCCCATGGATCGACAAGTTGGCCCGTTATGGAACCGCAGGCTTAACCGCCCTAGACTTACTAGAATCTGAAGACCCTCCCCAGGCAGAAGCACTAGAAACAGCGATCTCTGAATTGGCCAAGATGAAAGCGAAGCCAACCGGCAAAATAATGCCAGACTTCCTGAACTGGGCCCTATCAATGCAACCATGACTATTCTCAGGGCGATGTTGGCTTTATAGTAACACCCTGAGTTATCGCGGGGTTCGGATGATACAAGTAGTTTAAGGTAAGGGGTTGAGATCCAACTAGAACACGGACCAGCGCAGGTAGATGTGGGCCCCGCTGGTGGCTAGTGCATCAAATACATCGACAAGAATCGGGATATCCAGACCTATGCCAAATGTTCCGTGGCGAAAGCGCCGAAGGATCTGAAAATGAGGCGTGATGCCAATCCCCATCGTGTTTCGCCACTCACCGCAAACGTGTCCTCTCGAATCCCCTTCCTGTTTGTAATGCACCCAATAGGCAAATCCTAAGCCAGAGCCCAGGCGCAATTCGGTTCTACCCAAGACCTTTCGCCACCCGAGACGTCCTCCAACACCAGCCATCCCCAAATAAGGGAAAACATTACCCTCGAACATGGTGTAATAGATTTGAGGCCAGTTGATAGTAGCTAAGTGCACGTCAATTCTGCCGAAACTCATGGTATTGTGAATGTACCCTCCACCCAGGTTCATGCCAAACCACTCGATATATTCGGCACCTATGTCCGACGCAGGCGTTGACGTTTTTTCAACATCTGCACCTGAAAAACTGCCTGGAATAACAGGCGATTCTTCAATTACGGCACCTTGATTAACGCTCTGTTGTGCACCACCAATATCACCATCAAAGCCAGCAACTACGTCATCCGCTGATTGAGCAGCCGCTTCAAAAACGACAAAGGCGCTTGCCAGACAAAGTGCGAACCCAAGAACGATTGGAAATACTTGGAGTTTCATCATTGACTAACCAACTGTCAAGGCTAGCGAACTCTAACACGCGCCCTAAAAAAATTACACTGAATCCCACAAAGAAAACGCAGATCTTCTTTTGACTGAATCTGATACTAGCAGAAGCTTTGTGCCCGCCGATGCCCCTGTCCCTGACCTGCCCCCCTAATTTGCCCTAGCCTCTTCATCCCAGTCTCTATCCCTGGCCAACATCAGCTTTCCATAGTCGGTTTCGCCTTCTTTTACGTCGCCCTTTCGGTTTAGTTCTTCCAAGGTTTTGCGATGAATTATGGCTTTGAATTGGTTTTGGTCCTGATCGTTGATCAAATCGATGAAAGGCCAACGATGTAGGGCTCTTGGTATGCCAGTCCCGATTCCGCGGTGTGGAAGCAGGCCCTTGCTTGCCAAGGATGCCAGTGTTGGATTGCGAACGTTAGAGATGCCTGCCTGTGTGTTTTCTATCGTCAGATTGTTGGGCAATGTGCCAGGGCTGATAATCTCTATTCGGTCGTCGAAAATGAAGATCCTGATAGGGGCGTTGATTAAATAATCCCGGTGTATAAAGGCGTTTACCAGTAGTTCTTCGATTGCGGGTACAGGTACCTCGCAAACGCCTGGGCTATTTACACTGTGTGCTGCCTGCACCTTCCGCAAATTGCGCAAGATAAATGCCAAAGCATTTTCAAATTGCAGTTGCAAAGGCCCTTTGAAAGTTTCGGTGTCTATGTAATGAGACACCCCTGCATGAAGCCCAGGGAAAGTAATGGCTTTAGGTGAATATTCGGGAACTATGTCGTGCGGGTCTATTGTAAACAACAAAACGCCGGCCAAGTTTAAATATCCGTCATTTGTAGCCAGATTCAGGTTTTTCAAAAGCTTCTCCAGTTCCTGTGCTGAGTCTGGATAATCAACCCTATATTCCTGGCGCAAGAACTCACGAAGGCGAAATTTATCGACCTTGTCCAGTCCAGCTCGTGTAGGCAACTCTTCTGCATGAAACTGACGTGTCATTTGGAAAAATCGCCTCAATTCTTCCTTAGAATTGATCCGGTGCTTGCCAGTCCCTACTCTCAACCAGATAACACCGTTTTTATCAAAATATGGTTTATCTAGCCCCTTTGGAACCTTCAGGACTATCACCAACCTACCTTCGCCAACGTTAACGTTTTCAGTTGTAACAAAAATCGGACTTCGGACCAGTTGGCTGGCTGTATTGGTGATCAAATGGTTGATTCTTCTGACATCTTCCAAGCTTAGCCCGAGTATAGAACAATCATCAGCAACGCCGATTAAAATGGTTCCGCCATCGCCATTTGCAAAAGCGACCAATTCCGTAGCTAACGATTGGGGGTTACTGATATCACTTTTAAACTCAAGACTTGAGCTTTTCCCGGTTGCCACAAGATTCATTAGTTCTTGACGTTCCATATTGACAGCCTCAAAAGTTTTTGACTTGGAAAGCAAAACCAATTTCAAAGTATTATCGAACGTTTCACAATTTTGTTCCAGCCCACCCGGCTCAAACGCACCCCCCAATTCCTGTCCCTGATCCTGGCCCTGTCCCTGATCCCTTCACCCTTCACATTTCCTCTTCCCCCTGCCCCTGGCGCAGACAATTGACATAGTATTTGTCCCAAACATATGCTATAAACAGTGCTCCCAATTGGAATAGTCCATTGATTTTGAGGGAGTAGTCAATGCAACTTTTGAAGTCTTTTGCCGCGCTGTCATTGGTATTTGGAATCGCTGTAATGATTGGGTGTGGCGGCTCAGACGGGCCTGCCGACGTGTCACCGGATACTCCACCGGCCACTGATGATGGTTCAAATGGTGACGTTGCACATGATGATGCAGCACAGGATGACACTACGGACGATGTTGCTCGTGACGATGCAGCCCAGGATGACACAACAGACGATGTTGCACGTGACGACACAGCAGATGATGATGGCGCGGACACGGCCCCAGACTCCGACATTGAGACATCGTGCGAGCCAGAGTGTGGTGATCGCGTCTGCGGTCCAGACCCAGTTTGTAGGCTGCCTTGTGGGACATGTACTGCCCCAGAGGTTTGCACGGACCAAGGCCAATGTTGTACCCAAGACTGCGCAGGTCGCGTCTGCGGTCCAGACCCAGTTTGTGGGCTGCCTTGTGGGACATGTACTGCCCCAGAAGAGTGCAATGACCAAGGCAGGTGTGAGTGCGTTAAAGACTGCAAAAATCGCGATTGCGGCCTCGATCCAGTTTGTGGACTGCCTTGTGGGACATGTACTGACCCAGAAGTTTGCACGGACCAAGGCCAATGTTGCACTAAAAACTGCGCAGGTCGCGTCTGCGGCCCAGACCCAGTTTGTGGGCTGTCTTGTGGGCCATGCTCTGCCTCAGAGGTTTGCACGGACCAAGGCCAATGTTGTACCCAAGACTGCACTAATCGCAATTGTGGCCCCGATCCTGTGTGCGGCCAGCCCTGTGGTGAGTGTGGTGACGAAGGCGTCTGCGACCATAGAGGTGTGTGTATGCCCACAGTTGTAGGCACCTGCGTCGGTGACTGGTGTTTGATTCCGGCAGGCACTTTTAATATGGGTTCTCCTATTGATGAACCCAACCGCTCTAATGCAGAGGGGCCTGTTCATTCAGTCACGATCACACAAGCCTTTTACATGAAACAGACAGAGGTAACTCACACAGAGTGGGATGTACTGTTCGTCAACAATCCAGCTTACTTTCAGACCTGTGGTAGGAAATGCCCTGTGGACAGCGTGAATTGGTATGAAGCTGCACGTTATGCGAATGCTCTTTCTGGAATGCACGGTTTTGATAAGTGTTACACGATAACTGATTGCACCGGCACTGCGGGAGTGGACCTCGACAACTGTAAAGTGTCTCTTACAGATAGGCTTGACTGTACCGGCTATCGTTTACCAACTGAGGCCGAGTGGGAGTATGCGGCACGCGCTGGTAGCACCGAGCCTAGATATGGAGACATCAATGAGATAGCGTGGTACGACCTTAACAGTTCCAATCAGCCTCATCCAGTTGGAGGAAAAACTGCTAATGCATGGGGATTAAAGGATATGCTTGGTAACCTCGCAGAATGGGTGAATGATTGGTTTGACGAAGACGCCTACACTTCTTGTTCTGCCGGTTGCGAAGACCCATTAGGGCCATACCAAGGCTCTAAGAAGGTTATGCGTGGTGCCTCTTGGGATGCAAGCGCGGAGCCCTTACGGGCGGCTTACCGCGTCGGCGACGCCCCAAATGTGCGCAGCGGGAATATCGGCTTCCGCCTCGTAAGGCAGGTGCCCCAACAATGACCCTGTCCCTGCCCCTGTCCCCGCCCCTGTCCCTGCCCCTACCCCTTGACCACCACTAGGGGGCTCATCCTGGCGACCTTGGCGGCTATGCCGGCAGTGTGCACAACTTCCACTACCTCGCTGGCATCCTTGTAGGCCTGTGGGATTTCCTCTGCAAGGGTTGTTCTACCTGTGGCCCGCACAATTATTCCTTTCTTGGCCAACTCGTCGGCGATACGACGCCCCTTGGCTGATTTCATGGCCGCGGCCCTAGACAAAAGGCGCCCAGCTCCATGGCAGGCGCTTGCAAATGTGTCCCTGGCCGCTCCTAGCTGGCCTTTCAAAACGAAGGAAGGGCTTCCCATGTCCCCTGGTACCAAAACTGGCTGCCCAACACTTTTGTACCTGATTGGCACATCTTCATGTCCTGGTGGTAAAGCTCTGGTCGCACCCTTGCGATGAACACAAAGCTTTCGCTTTTTGCCATCCACCACGTGATTTTCAATCTTCGCAATGTTATGGGCGACGTCATAAACAACCCTCATACCGATTGTGTCAGGGGCCTTCCTTAGAGCTTGTTCAAATGATTCCTGGACCTTAAAGCCGATAATCTGACGGTTTGCAAATGCATAATTTGCAGCGCAAGCCATCGCAGCCATGTATTGTCGCCCTTCATTGGAGTTCAACGGGGCGCACGCCAGTTGGCGGTCGACTAACGCTATCCCGGCCTGCCTGCTGGCTTTATCCATAACTGGCAGATAGTCAGTGCAAATCTGATGCCCGAAACCACGTGACCCAGTGTGAACGGTCACAACAATCTGGCCCAAGAATAACCCAAAGACTTCGGCCGCTTCAAAATCATAGATCTCGTCCACCACTTCGACTTCAACAAAGTGGTTTCCTGACCCCAAGGTCCCCAATTGGTTTCGCCCACGTTCAAAGGCCTTGTCAGAAACGGCATCAAAATCAGCACCCTTGATTGCCCCCTGGTCTTCCAGAACATGAAGGTCAGACCTTGAACCAAAGCCTTGTTTGACAGCCCAGGCCGCGCCATCGCTACAAACTGCCCGCATCATGCTTCGATCCAGGCGCAAATCACGTTGGGTGGACCCCACACCTGTGGGAATAGCCTGAAATAACGTATCTGCCAGCTGCTCCATGCGGGCCTTGATATCAGCCGCAGTTAGCTCGGTGGCCATTAATCGGACGCCACAGTTGATGTCAAAACCAACGCCGCCTGGAGACACAACACCATCCCTTGCATCGAAGGCTGCCACCCCACCTATTGGAAAACCATAACCCCAATGAATATCAGGCATTGCAATGGATTTCCCAACGATTCCAGGCAGTGTCGCCACGTTCATCACCTGTTTCATGGCAGCCTCATCAACGCCGCCAGCCATCAGTTTTGGGCTCGCATAAACGATTCCATCTACTAACATCTTCCCGTGTTTTGGGATCAAAACTCTGCTTTCATCCATACGTTGCCAAACTGCCATTTTAAACGCTCCTAAATGTCCATAAGTATCGTCGCTTTAAGTCCATCTTCAGTTTCATCAACCTGAAGTCCGTGCAATGTCACCGCTTTAAATGCCATACGATGTGAATGTCTTTCCAAGTCCAACTGGTCACAGTCAAATTGAATATCCAGTCCGTCGCCGATTGCACTTTGGATTTTAACCGCTCCTGGAATCAGCTCTAGGGCGTCAATCAGGTATAGCGCCTCAGACAAAGCCAAGAAAATGGCCATTTCCCGATCCTGGGCTGGCACCGTGAATTTGTGACTTGAATGCCCAGGCTCAATTGTTTCCAAGCCCCAACCAGCATCCACCACAGCCAAAACCGCAAGGCGCAGCAGTTGACGAAAGTCTGGTGCCTGGATCTCAAATGCAAAATCAGCGGTGTGCTCAATCACCTCGTATCTGATTTCTTCGACTTTCAATTTGCCTCCTTAGCTTCATGCATTGGGTACAGCTTATAAGCACCAAAGCGCCGGTGGTGCATTTAGTTACCACCCTTATTGCTTCTGTTATAGACTACCTTGGCGTTGTAGGCCAGTTGCCGTACCGGTTACACGATCATAACCCAATTTATTGGAGGATTAGGCGCACTATGAAAGACAGACTGCTTCAGATTACCGCTGTGTTTGCCTTCGTGCTCTTTTGTGCGCCAGCTTTGGCCTTCGAGATCAAGATAGGCGAGCACACCAACTTTCAGTTGAACTATCTGCTCCAGGTCCATGCGCAGTTTGCCGAGGGTGCGGCTGATAATGGTGGCTGGAGCAAGGACTTTTTCATACGTCGCTCACGCCTGATCTTGCGTGGAGACTTATGGAGAAATATCTCATTTTTCTTTGGAACTAACCAAGCTAACTGGGGTAAGGGTGGTAAGTGGAATAGTCCGCTAATAGTACAAGACACCATCATTTCGTTTAAAGTCGTTGAAGAGTTCCAGGTTGACGTTGGCCTAATGCCACTGCCGTTTTCCAGGGCAAACATGCTCAGCATGTCCAGTTTAAACGCACTGGATTGCCACTTCAATGTGATCAAATTTGTGCCTGGTTCTCACAACAGCTACCGAGACATTGGCGTTCAGATCAGGGGAAATGTGTACAAAAAGAAGCTTCAATATCGCCTTGGTATCTTTACTGGAGCTAAAGACCAGCCCCTGCAAAAGGATGCCCAAGGTAATGCAATCAAGGACAATAATGGTAAGGATGCCTTGAAGTCCAATCCTGAACAAATACCACGCTTTGCTGGCCACATAAGGTATTCATTTCTGGGACAAGAGGGCGCTCCCTACTATAGAGCGATGTTGTTCGGCAAAACGCCTAGCGTGTCGATTGGTGGCGGCTTTGACTATCAAAGCGCAGTAGTCATGTCCAAGGCTGCCACACTAGATTCCAAGAAAGCTGTAATTGAAAAGGGCATCCTGACGGGAGCATATGGATTAAGCTTCGATGTGTTTGCTGACGTTCCCATTGGTGAAAAACAGGAAGTAGTAATCGCGGCGGCAGTTTTTTGGTACGACCACGGAAACGAACTGGCGTACGATACTAGCGGCGCTGCAACTTTAAAGGCGGCTAAGGCCAGTGGATTCGCCCTTTCGACCGAGGTTGGCTACCGCTACGATTTTGCGGGGGCATATTTAGTTGCAGACTGGTTCAAAGGCAAGCGAGCCAAAAACGATATGCTGGACATACGTGGAGGACTGGTTTTTTGGATAAGACAGCACAGCGCCTCGGTAAAAATGGAATTTTCAGGCGTCCAGCTAGGCGACCTAGCCACCGCAAAGTGGAACAAGGCATTTACAACACAGGTGCAGCTCAATTATTAGTGGGGACAGGGGCAGGGGCAGGGACAGGGACGGGGACAGGGGGGAGACGTTTGGTCCCAATTATGACCTTGATTTTTGAGCCTCAATCAGACGTATCGTTACCACTTGTTGCTAAATGGACTCGGTTATCCCGATGCAGTCGTATGCCAGCGCTGGGACTTCTACTCGCTCAGCGGCTGACGCCGACAGTCATAGGTGACTGGGATCGGTGCCGAGTGGTGGATTACCTCAAAGTCCTCAACCCGAAGCGCGGCCAGATCACGCGGCCCAAGCAGCCCCTCCCACTTGGCTTGCGTGCGCCGGTCGCTCTGCGCCGTTAGCGCAATCTGCCCCCCGTCCGCGTGATACATCCCATAACGCTGCAACGCACGTGCGACCACCCGTGCACCCTCGTTTGGCAGCGTCTCCAGCGGATAATCGGCACGCAGCCTAAAGTGGACGCCATAAGGCGGCGCGTCGGCGCCACCCGTAGTGTTAGTGCCATGAGTAGCGGGGCGCACATAGGTGCGAGCCCGGATCCGATTGTTTGGCAAGATGAAGCGGATCGCGTGCTTGATCTCACCAGCCGCTACCTCATCGGCTGTAAACAGCAGCGGCGCAATGGGAAAGCCAGCCGCGTCCGCACTGGTGCATTGATCGCCGCGCCCAACCTCCGGGTAGACTCGCGACGTGTCCCATACGGCGAGGCAGCCACCACGGAAGGTATCCCCCCTGATGTCTGCACGCCACATCTCGTAAAGCCGACGCTCGTGCGGCGCATGCACGATGAGGTGGCAGTCGCCGTCCTGGCTACACTCATAACCATCCTCGCCCTCAAGATTTCCACCGCTCGGCACCGGCACTCGGACCGCGTCGCAGTCGGGCGAGTAGAAGTCGTCGGTCTGCTCAAACTGGCGCTTCGGGGTCGAGGCGTCCGCCACCAAGACCTCTAGTGAAAAGTCGATCTGGAAGCGGTCACCGTTACCCCAACCGCCCGCCTGGCGCAGCGCCGCGATGATTGTTGCAGAATCAGCAGCCACCGGCGCCCCACTGACATCTTGGTAAAAGAACGCACCTGCGGGCGCATATGGGCTCTCTTCGCCGCTGCCGTTAGTGTCCGGCTCGGTGGATGTATCCCGAATATCGGACGTATCCTGAATATCGAACGTGTCGCCCTGCACATCAATATCTGGCAAGTCGGGCTGCACATCAAGATCGGACAATTCGGTAGGCACATTATCGAGCCGCCCTTGGTCCATCTCGTCGTCTTGGCTCACATCAGCCTGATCAGCCCCACCATGATCAGGCGCGTCACCACTCGGCTCGCGCTCGTCAGCACAACCCACAGCCAGCACAACCACTACCCCGATCCACCAACTGCGCCTAATAATCTGCATCATCGCGACCTCATCCATACGTGTCATCCAACGAAAGTGGGATCATGCCAATTTACAGCGTCCGAAGCAAGCAGCGTCGAGAGCTTGAAGGCTCCAAAATTGGCCACACAATGCAGCGCTTTTTCAAACACTCTGGAGTTCCTTCAGACACCCCTTGACAGACGCTGAATGCCAATAAAATCAGTACGCAACGTTAAACGTAATTATTGTTTTCTGTACTTGAAAGGCTAAATCGTAATAACTAAAATGAGGGGGCCTTCTTGATCAGGAGGTTGCTATGTCCCTGATTCATCGTTTAGTGCTTGGGTTAGTGTGCGCGGGCCTGTTCTTGGGTTGTGACACCGCGGCTACCGAAGACACCGAATTCGATTCCACTTCGTTAGCTCAGAGCCAGACCGGTGAAAGTCCCGAAAAGTCCAGTGGGCAACTTTGTAGATGCTGGCCAACCGGAGAAAAGTGCGATCTCCCTGGTGTCCCTTACAGTGATGACCCGGCAGATGAGTCACTTCGCTGTCCAAAGGGAGAATGGTGCGACGGTGACGCGAAATTGTCCGAACACTCCAGGGGACGTTGTCGGAAGCTCTGCGATGCACCCGGTGCGTCACACAGCGAGCCTCGTCAATGTCACCCAGAAGAAGAGTGCCGGATTGTAGAAGTTGAGGCTGGCGTTGCAGACTACGTGTTCGCCAAGCCGGCAATGTGCATGCCGATCCGAACCATGGGCACCGATCAAACAGACAACCCAATCATCGAAAAAGAATAGGGATCGGCAACATAGTTCAAGGCAGTTATTTCAACACTAGAGGGCTACTTCTGCTGGGTCGAAGATTTGGGTGAAGGGGTCTGTTTGGCGTAGCGACAGGGTTTGGAAGCCCACCTTCATGCGTCTTACCATTCCCATGTCTCTGGCTTGGGTGCGATGCAGTTCAGTCGCGTAGGCCATAAAATCTAGGCAGCTGAGACCATCTGTAGCCGGTAAAGTCGCGTCAAAAACCTCGGTGACTGGGCCTGGGTCACCTTGTCCAATCAAGCTCAAGAGCCAGAATTTCGCAACAAGATTGTAAGTTCTGGTCACCTTGTGGGTTGCCTGCCCGTTCACATATGCTGGGTCATTGGCCAAGCGAATGGCGGTAGTCGCAATCCGTGATGCAAGTTGGTGTTCTGGATGCCCGGTGGCGCCCTTGTCAGGGGTAAAAGTCAGCACCAGATCCGGTTTGAAGCGCCTGATGGCCTCCACAGTAACATCAACAGGTTCCTTGTGATCCTGCCAAAGTTTGTAAATCTCGTGACGCTTGGGAAACGATGAAACTGGCAGCTTGGCGTTAAAATATGACTCCATTTGCAGCTCAGAACCATAAAGTTTGGCTACCCTGCCCATTTCAGCCTTGCGCACGGTTGCAAGGTCAGGTTCGCATCCCTCGGGACGGCAACACTCGCCACCATCTCCTTGAGTCATTACAAGCATGTACAGAGGATTGCCATAGTAAAGCCTGGAGCGGGCCATAATCGTCCCAGCAAAACACTCGTCATCAGGGTGGGCAGCTATCCACATGGTCCTGGCCCCCTGCTGTAAAAAGGCGTCAATCGGGACTGGTTCGGGTGATCCGTCAGGTCGAATCGGGGCCTTTGCACAGGAGGCCAAAAATGATGGCAACAAAGCCGCGGCTCCAGCGGCTGCCGATGTTTTCAAGAAATCTCGCCGGTCCATCAGTTCTCCTCCAAAGGCCAATTTTAAGGCACAGGTTCAGCGTCTGGAACCAAAATCCAATCTGAATCTCCCGATTTTTTGACTTTCCAGCCTGCAGCGTCGCGCAAATCATACTCGACTTGGAACACATCGTTTTCCAGAGCATCTGGATAGGCCGCCGTTATGGCCTCACCCGCGTCTAATCTAGGAAACGCCGCCGCTTCAGGGCAGCTAACCCTGCAAGTTTCATTTGCAACACAGCCACAAGCATTGTGGATCCTGCAGGCAGCACCGGACGTATCAAAAAGCAACTCGCCTTCACCATCACACCAGATGGCCACGTATCCAGCCAGATTGTCAGCGCTGGGCCTGCCATCGCCCCCTATCCCAGCACCTCGAATCACGCCAGCCCAACGCGCCTCGACCCCAAGAGCCGCCCCCGCTATTTCGCCAGTCATCGTCAAGGTTTCAATGGCGGTTTTGGCCTCAATGCGATTCATACCAGGGCACGCAATCAAAGGGCGTTGATCATTTGTTGATGAGCAAACTATGGGAGCAGTCACGCCTTCCTTGGGCAGTTCTTCATCAGCAGACCCAAGCGTGGTACTGCATGAGGCCAACAGCACCAAAACAAAAGGCAGCGTTTTTTTGCACATTCAAGAGTTCCTTTGGCGCCTCACGGCAGACGCCGCAGTCTATCAAAAATATCCATCAAACGCACCGCATCAGTTTCAAGGTATTCCAAAGGCTCATTTCAGATAATCTTTAATTCTGTACACTGAGGATAGCGGCAAACTATACGTCTTTGTGCCTCCCTCTCTGTTTTCTCCAATATAATTTAGCGAAAACCTAAAACCAATTTCGCACTCGTATCTTTTTACAAACACGTTGTAGCTTTTAGCCTTTGTATTTACATTTGCCTTTACTTCTATCGGAATAACTCTCCCGTCATCTTCAATCAGAAAGTCGAGCTCCGCACTATTGCCCGACCTCCAGAAGTAAGTCTCGTATCCTAATGAAATCAGCTCGTTATTCACAAAGTTTTCGGTCAAAGATCCCCTAAACCCGCCTGTTGATTCATCTTTTTCGAGCAAGGATTTAAGCGTAAAACCGGCCATTCTCGATAAGAGCCCTACATCGCACAGATAAATCTTGTAAAACGAGGAGTCCCTGTAAAACGATAAGGGAACTTGCGGATTATCTACTTTAGTGACTACATGGATAAGCCCGGCATCTATAAGCCAGCCTATTGATTTTTCCAAATCTTTAGCTCTGGCGGATTTTCTCACCCTTGAAAACACGAATTTATTGTTATCTTGCGCAAGTTGCTCAGGGATAGACCTCCAGATAAGTTCTAAATTAGTCAATTCATTCTGCGGACTGTGCCTTGAAAAATCGTTTTCATAACCCAAGATGATATTGTCTTGTATCTCATTAACTTCCGACAAATTATGGCTTTCAAACCAAATTTTAACAGCCTCGGGCATGCCTCCAACCAAGAGATAATTGACATATTCCCTGTTCAAGTTTTCCAAAATGTAGCCCGGTAACGGTCTTGTTATGTCATAGTCCTCTACACTATCTACTATTCTCCTGCTGCCGGATTCAAGTAAGAATTCTTTAAAACTCATAGGATGCATTTCTAAACGATCCACTTTGCCTACGGGAAATGACGCCCCTTCCTCCCTGATGGATACCCCCAATAAAGAACCCGCTCCTACTACGCTCAGTTCGGGCATATCTTCCGCAAAATACTTAAGGGCCGTTATGGCTTTAGGCGCCAATTGAATTTCGTCTATAATTAAAAGAGTTTTGCCCGGCACAATTGGCGGCAAAAGGCTTAAATTGCTTATATCTTGCAAAATTCTCTTTGTATCGTAGTCATAATTAAAGATGGCGGCAATTTGCGGATCTCTCTCCAAGTTTACATAAACATAACTATCGAAATGCTCTTCGCCGAATTTTTTTAAGATATAAGTTTTACCGCATTGCCTTACTCCGGTTAAAAGAAGTGGCTTTCTGTTTCTCTTACTTTTCCAAGAAACAAGGTCTTTCATAATTTCCCGTTTCATAAAGCACACCTCCTGGCACGATTTCACAACATTCCTATGGTTTTTGCAATTATTTAAGAATTATTCATGCCATTTTTGCAATAATCTCTAAATTATTCCTATGCTTTTTGCAATTTATCGAGAAATTATTCATATCCTGACCCCCAAAACGAGCTTTGGCGCTCGATGGAATCTGGCAGCTTAAGGGTTAAGAATCAAACTCATCAAGACTTCAAACATCCAAGCGGTATCACATAAACACCATCAGGCCTTTGATAGGCCAGTTGAGCATTTGTCAGCACCATAAGGAAAGACGGTTTAACTGCAGAAATATCAGCCAGTTTTATTAAATTGGCACTTGCTTTATCAACTTCATTTTCTCCTAACTTTACCTCTATCCCCCCCCACCTTCCATCATTCAACTCAACAATCAAATCTACTTCAAGGCCTGTTGTGTCGTTATAATAGTAAACCGTTCCTTCAATTTCTTCCGCATAAACCCTAATATCTCTTGTCGCAATTGATTCAAATAAAAAGCCGAATGTCTCGAAATCTTTTTTTAATTTCTCAGGTGATAGTCCTAAAGCGGCAACAGCAATGCTGGGATCAACAAATTGCCTTTTACTTCCTTTTCTAAGTCTAGCTGAGCTTCTGATGTTTTGAGACCAGGGCAAAACATCTTCTATAATGAATAATCTTTTTAAGGAATTCATATATGTGTCAAAGGTCTTAGGGTTTACAATAACTTCATATGATTGATCGTTGTAAATAGTGGAATTTGCAGCCAATGTAGAAATGTTTCTAGCGTAACTCTTTACTATCTTTCTTAACTTTTCTTTATCTTTAACTATTCCGTCAACTTCATCCACATCTCTTCCAATAATACTTTCAAGCAAATCTTTGGGAACTTCTAATTGTATGTCTTTACTTAAGTCCAAGCTTCCCGGCCAACCGCCTCTACAGATGCAATGTGCTATATCATCAATTGTAATACCGGACATAATCGGTATAAGTTTAGGCTTTGAAAATAAATCTTTTAAAGAAATCAGTCCGTTGGATTCTCCGCTCTCATACAAACTCATAGGGCGCATGTAAACAGAATTAATCCTTCCTGTTCCTGTATGTGAAGTTTTTATGTTTTGCTTCTTCGTTGATCCGGTCAAAAGATAGGCCCCTTTATAGTTGTTTTCATCGATATCAAGACGAATAAAATCCCAAATTTCGGGGACTTCTTGCCATTCATCAAACAATACAGGTTTTTCGCCTTTTAAAACTTCATCTTTTGATATGGTGGCTAAAATTTGATACTTCTTTTTTATCAGAGGGTCTTGCAACTTTATAACTGTATTAGAAAAAATGCCGGCCGTCGTAGATTTCCCAACCCACTTTGCTCCTTCAATAACTATTCCGCCACTATAAGACATCTTTTTTTTGATTTGAGATTCAATCAATCTTTTCCGGTAGTTTAAAGTTTTCATTACGCCACCTCATAGCGATATTGAGCACGTGGACATATTAGAATATCACATTACCAAAAAATCAACGATTTCGATGGCAAAAAATACACGGCCCTATTACCAAGAAATACACAACTCTGTTACCAAAAAATCTGAATTTTAGATTTTTCCTTCTTAAGGTCCCAGCACTGTAATCGGCACAACATAGACTCCGTCTTCCCGCCGATAAGCAAAACTACTTAGACCACAGATAACAACCAAAACATCCGGAATTCTGGCACCTTCTGCCTTTAACGCATCCCGTATTTTTACTAACGATTTTGCCGCATTATCAATAGCGTCCGCTCCCAATTTAATTTCAAAAGCTCCCCACCTGCCATCTTCCAATTGGACAACCGCATCGATTTCCCTGTTTTTATAATCCTGATAGTGATATAACCCGCCTCCTAAACTTTCAGCATATATTCTTAAATCTCTTTCACAAAGAGCTTCAAACATAAAACCAAAGGTGTTTAAATCATTCAACAAGTCATCATAGCTTGCTTCTAATAAAGCAATGGCCAAAGACGGATCTACAAAATGTCTTTTATCTGACTGCTTAATACGAGTTGCCGATCTTATATTGCTTGAAAAAGCTTTCTGATTATCAATTAAGAACAGTCTTTCAAATAGGGTTAAATATGTCGAGATTGTATCATTGTCGAGAGTATCATCCTGATATTCTTTGGAATCTTCTCTCAAAGTGGATATTGAAGCCGTTGTCGACTCATTTCTCGCAAGAGATTTTAGCAAGCGGTGCATCTTCTTTGAGTCTCTATTGATTCCTTCCAATCTATAGATGTCATGGTTTACTATCGAACTTATATATTCTTTGGGAATTATGCTGTATTCTTCATAACTTAAACCTAAACTACCCGGCCATCCACCTCGAATTGTCAATTCTATAAGTGTCTGCAAATCAGTTTTCGGACTAGCTGTTGCTTCAAATGTTCCATCAAAAATTGACTGCAAAGAAACCTGCCCCGATGAATCTTTAGATTCAAATAAAGACATCGGTCTCATTCTAATGGTGGAAATCCTTCCGGCGCCACTGTGCAGTATCCCTTTTTGCACCGGAGTAGATGAACCGGTCAGGATAAACTGTCCCTTTCTCCCTCTTTTGTCCACTTCATGTCTTACCATATCCCAAACCGAAGGAAGTTCCTGCCATTCGTCAATTAATCTCGGAACTTCTCCATCCAAAGCTATTTTAGGCGCCAGTTTCATAAGCTCTTTATTTTGAAAGTTTTCACTGGGATCTCCTAGGTATATAGCGCTTTTAGAATGGTGCCTTGAAGTCCAGGTTTTCCCACACCATTTAGCGCCTTCAATACAAATTGCCCCGAAGGCTCTTAAATTGAGCGCAACTTGCTTATCTACCAATCTTGGCAAATATATCCGGTTGTCCATAACATCCTCCTGAGAAGAGAATATCACAAATCGGTCATATTTTGAATTTCTATTCGGTTAAATTTGCAAATTCTATTTGGTCAGATTTTCGATATCTGTTCGGTCGAATTTGCTGATTATTAACATTTGCATCCTCTTTTGCGTTCTATGGTTTCAAGCAAGTAATCGGCGCTATGTACACACCATCTTTTCTTCTATACGCAAAGGGCACCTTGGCACATAACACGAGCATAAACGCGGGTTTTTTCATTTTATTTGTATCTATCTTTGAGGCCAGTTCTTTCAAGTTTTCTGCGCCCTCTTCAATCAAGCTGTCTCCGCCCAATTTTATTTCAATCAGGCCATAAGAACCGTCTCTCAAGTGAATTACTGCGTCGCATTCCAAGCCATTGCTATCTCTGTACTGATAAATACTGCCATTTAGGTAGTCAGCATATATTCTTAAATCGCGCACACACAGATTTTCAAAAACGAGCCCCATGGTGTTTAAATCGTTTAACAAATCCTTTGGGCTGAGTTGCAAGGCTGCAGTAGCAATTGAGGGATCGACGAAATATCTCGTATCTGTTGTCCTAATAGCAACCTTGGACCTTAAATTCGGATTCCAAGCCGGTAAATCCTCAATAACAAAGATTTTAGTTAGCGCATCCCTATATGAATAGAGCGTAACAGGGTCAAACGTACCGGAATGATTAGCCAATACATCTTGCCTAATAGTCTCCAAGGTGGCCCTGGTTGCGACATTCCTTGCATAGGATTTTAGGAACCTTTTAGCTTTTTCCTTATCTCTTCTCACAGAATCTACCCTGCTTATGTCAGCAGAGACAACGGTGTCGAAATAGTCTATGGCCTGAAAAAGAGCCAACCTCTCAGCTAAACCGACCGCTTTAGGCCAACCTCCCCTACAAATCAAGAATGCAATTTCCTCCAAATCGGTATCGCTCTTAGCAGATATTTCCTGATTTGCGAATAGATCTCTGATTGTAACTTTGCCGTTTGAATCCTCAGACTCATACAAACTCATAGGTCTCATATAAAGTCTTGAAATCCTGCCGGTCCCTGTGTGCATAGACTCACCTATTTCTGCGGGAACGGCAGAACCTGTTAAAATGAATTGGCCAAATTCATCTCTCTGATCAACCTCATATCTAACCGCATTCCATAAATTTGGAGCTATTTGCCACTCGTCTATTAACCTCGGAGTCTCACCCTCCAATAGTGCCAGCGGAGAAAGCTCAGCCATAGATTGATATTGCTTAATCATTTCAGGTTGATCCATTGATATGAAACTAGCTGCAATCTGTTTGGCACTGGTAGTCTTACCACACCATTTGGGGCCCTCCAATAAAACAGCTCCTTTGGCTTCTAATCTCTCACTCAGTAATTTATCTATAATCCTTGGCAAATACTTCTTCATAAGTCTCGCCTCATTCCTAACCAAACGGGTTATAACATGTTTTCAAACATTTGAACAACTTTCATTCAAGTGTTTGAGGGATTTTCATTCAAGTGTTTGTGGGACTTTCATTCAAGTGTTTGAGGAAATTATGACATCCTCACCAGAGCTACAAATGATTACAACGCCACCGCCAGCCTTGACTTGTTTGTGCTGGGCTGGATACTTTACCGTGGCGTTTTCGTGAGTTTGTTTCATGGCTGAGAATCAAGAGTGGGTTGAGTTGACCGTTACTGTTCCAGTGGCTGCCCAGGACTTGGTGGTTGATTGGTTGCTTGAGGCTGGTGCTTCTGGGGTTCAGGAGAGTTATCCGGGGCTTTTTCCTGCTGATGGCGAGGGGGAAGTTATTTCAGGAGACCCGTCTGAGTGGTGGGGGGAGGCCCCTAAAAACAAGTCCGGGAAGGTGGATCTTACTGCTTGGTTACCAAAGTCATACCTGAGTTTGGAAAATGATTTCCAGGGCTTCTTGCAAAGGCTGGAGGCTAGGTTTCCAGGCATTTTGGCGCATAAAGTTTCGATTGAGAATGTGCCGGCGCAGGACTGGAACGCGAACTGGAAGGCGACTTGGAAACCTACTGCGATTGGAATGCGGCTTATGGTTTGTCCTTCCTGGGAAGAGCCTCCTGAGACTGATCGCATTGTGATGCGGATTGATCCTGGAATGGCGTTTGGGACTGGGACGCATTTTACAACGGCGTCCTGTCTGTCATTGATTGAGGAAATTGTTGAGAAAACGACTGTAGATAGTTTGCTGGATGTTGGGACTGGGTCTGGGATTTTGGCGATTGGGGCGTTGTTGTTGGGGGTCAAGAGGGCTGTGGGCATTGAGGTTGATTTGGATGCCCTAGCTGAGGCTCGTGAGAATGCCGTAAGAAATGGTGTGGCTGATCGGATGACGGTTACTAGCGCTGGGGTTGGCAGTGGTGAGGGGCAGTTCGATGTTGTGGTGGCGAATCTGGTCGCCCATACAATTGTTCGACTGGCAAAGCCGATCTGTCAGGCGGTAGCAGATGGTGGTTGGTTAATCTTGTCGGGCATTTTGGCTGAGCATGAAGAGACCGTAGATCGTGAGATTCAAGCACACGGCCTGAAAAGACACGCTTCCATGACTGAAGACTCGTGGGTGACGTTGCTGTACCGCCCTTGATCCCCGTCCCAGCCCCTGTCTCCTGCCCCAGCCCTACTCCGGCATCTCTGCAATCTCTGGCGGCTTCTTGGCCGGGGATGGCTCTTTGTCCATGACCGACAATCCGGGGGTGTCTGTCTTGGTCCTTTGCCTTAGCATTCTGTATTGGTCGGGAATTCTGGTGTTTTTTAGCCAGTAGTGGAAGTTTGCGCCTGATTGGATGTTGTAGTGGTAGTCGCCTTCTTCGGCTAGACCTAGGAATCCCATTTGGCGGGTGCGTAAGACGACGCCGGTGTCACCGAATGGGAGGGCCAGCATGTTGCGACGGTACTTTGCGTCGTAGGGGAAATAGTGCTCGGCGTTTGAGGGATAGTAAATCTGTAACTTGATGCCTGTTTGGTTTAGTGCCTTGGCTAGATCAAGTACTGCGCGGTCAGCAGTTAAATCACCGCAGACCGGAAAAACACGTTGGTTCTTCCACATGGTCTGGATGTATTCATAATCGGCCTGAGTGGTTAAAAACGTTGGAATTCCAAGCTCTTTATATTTCTTGGCGACCCGCCTTAAACGTCCGTGAACGCTTTTACGGCCACGTTGGTAAGCCTTTGATATTGCGTCAGCATCAGATGCAAAATGAGTCTGAATGGCTGCCAAAAACTCTGCTTCCTTGCCCTTGGACCACATGGCGATGAACTCTTTTGGGGTCTTGGCGGTCATTAAGGCCGCGCCATATGCGTAGTGCAGACGAGCAATCTCGCGGTCAAAGTCCAAGGGGATGATGACGATTGGCCTGCTCCACCCTGCTAGCAGGTAAATCTGGTCAGCCCCAACTCCCATCAAGGCGCCGCCCAAATCCTTGATCAAGGGATGCCAGACATAGTGGGCAGATTCATTTGAGACCCAATAGTGCGAATGCTGTACCAACTGTTCTGGGTCTGGATCGTTGCGAATTGACTTGAAAGCGTCATAAACAGCCTTTGGCAGCGGCTGGTTGACGTCTGTAAGCGCCGTACTTTGTTCTGCATTTGCCTGTTGTCCCAACAAAACCAGCATCAGAGCCATGGTAAACGAAAACTTAAAAACTAGGCCTTTGTTCATTCCCTCCACCCTTCAAAACCGAGGCTGATGATAAACGTTTTTCCCTGTCTTGTAGAGTTCTCCCACAATCCCTACCTGACCACGGCCCAAGACTAGCAGTTTTGTGCGCCAAGTTGCCATAAACCAAGGTTTAGCGGTACGATCCCGCCTCGGCAGAGAGCTGCCCCGAATTACAACTACGAGCCTCTCGCATGCTGCCGTTTGGGTGGGCTTTTCCGGATGTTTTTTGTTGGTGCAACGAGGTCTGATATGACGAATCTGCGCACAAAGATTACTTTGGTGCTGTTTATCCTCTTCGCCGTTGGGGGAGCTTGGTTTGCAGGCGTATCAACGTACGATTTTTTCCTGCATCTTGACGGGCAGGTGCACTCAATCACCTGTTCCTACGTGCCAGGAACATCTGAACGGGATGAATTGGGTACCAGTGGCTGCTATGCAGTCATGATGAGCCCGTATTCATCGGTATTGCGAGACTGGACCTGGGGTGGTATCCCTATCGCCTTGCCAGGCCTTGCGGTGTTCATCTATATGATTTTTATAGGACTTGAACACCTGATTTTGGGACGCGACAAGAAACGTGGAGACACGTTATACCTGATTGCCGCCTCACTATTGCCGCTGATCACCTCGATTGTGTACTACATCATCTCGGTGACAAAGGTTGGTGAAGTCTGCAAGATGTGTGTTGGCATCTACATCGCGTCCATTGGCCTTTTCCTATCCGCCTTGGTGCAGTTCTTTTTGGCCAAACCAGAAACTGAACCTGGCCCGCATCACCTCAGAAATCAGCTCCTGAGGTACGGCATTTGGTTCGCAGAAGGCTTGCTGTTCGTGATGATCCCAATCATCATGTACCTGCAGCTAAAACCTGAGTACCAGGAACGCAACTGTGGCGAGCTGGTAAAGCCTGAAGACCGCAGCTCAATCATGCTCCCGGCAGTTGGCCAGGGTACGCCAGCAATCGAGGTTATGGACCCGCTGTGTCCATCATGTTTGGTCTTTCGCAATCACTTCAACACCAGCGAGCTTTCCAAGAAAATATCTGTAAAAACAGTACTTTTCCCGTTGGACAGCGAATGCAACTGGATGTTGAAGCAACCAGTTCACCATGGCGCTTGCATGGTTTCACGCGCCATTCTTTGTGCAAAGGACCCAGAGCCTGTCATTGATTGGGCCCTGGAAAACAACGTTGAAATCCGCCGAGTTGCAAAGGAACAGGGCCAAGATGCCTTGAAGACGATGATTCTCAAACAATTTGGCGAGGTTTCACAGTGCATAGACACAGCTAAAACCAAGCAAAAGCTCAACCTCAGCCTGCGCTGGATCATGGCAAACTCACTTCCCATCATGACGCCACAGCTTTATGTGAACAATCGCCGCCTGTGCGATGAGGACATGGACCTGGGGCTTGAATATGGTTTGGGAAGGCTGCTTGAAGCCGGTGCCAAAGGAGGTAAGTAAGCCATGAAAAAGATTATCATTCATGCGGCCATTGCCGTAGTTGTTTTCCTGGCGATGTCATTGACGGTTGCATCTTGGCTTGGCGCGGCCACTGAACGCGCCCAAGAGTCGGTCGAAAGCCCCGTCGGCGTTGCATCTGCTGCTGATGAATCCTACTGCACGCCTGAACTGCGCACGATTTTGAAACGTGTGCTCACCTCTTGCGGCATCATTCGTGAAGGCGGTGGCCGCGGTTGCAAACCCATGGACGCCCAAAGCGTAGCCGCAATGTCTGGGCCTGACTTCAACGCCCTGTTTACCCCCATGGTTGATCGTGCCGGCATCATCCAGTTTGATGTGTCAAGCGCCGAACTAGATGTGGACGCAATCAACTTAATCGACAACATTTTTGCTGACAGGCGTGGTGCCAGCTATTTCTTAATAGTTGCAAGGGCTTCGCCGGAAGGTTCTGTCGAATTCAATCGCGAGCTTTCGGAAAGACGGGCAACAGCTCTGTACAACCACCTGAAGGCGTCATACCGGGACCCAGACTTTGACCAAGTGGCGGGAATGCTTTGGCTTGGAAAGGAATTTGCCCAACTTGAAAAGGAATTTTGTGATTGGAAGCGCAGCAGATCAGGGGAGCCTTGTAACAGCAAGACCTTGAATCGCTCTGCATTCGTGGCCTGGATTGACTGTCGTCTATGATTTTGTGGTGAAAAGAGATGTCCCTTAGCTTTCTTTCAAAGATTACCGTTGGTTTGGCCATCATGGCAGCACTTTTTACGGGCTGTGAAAAGGCGATGGAAGGCGCCAAAAAAGTCTTTAATGCCGAGGCCGGCCGCTCTACCGAAACTGCCAGCAGGCCCAGGGTAAACGCAGTAACTGCATCTGCATCAGTAATCCCTCAGGGATGGTGCTCGCTTAAATTCGAGCCTGGTGTTGGGCCAAAATTGACGCTGCCTAAAACCCAGTTGCTAAATCAAGGCAAAACGACGGGCGAGCATCCCAGGTGGGTAAATATGTGGGCAACTTGGTGCAAACCCTGTATTGCCGAGCTTTTACACATCCTTTCGTGGCATAAAGCAAAGCTTGGAACTGGCACAGATATAAACCTGGAACTGCTTTCCATAGACGAAGATGAAAAAGTGTTGCAGGCTTTTATGACTAGGCGCCCAGAATTAGCGGCAATAAAGCAGCAAAGAATGGTAAATCCTTCGGAACTTGAAGAGTTTGCCAAATCTTTGGGCCTGGACGAGGACACGACGGTCCCAATTCACATCTTTACAGATCGGCAGGATCACATCGTCTGCGTGCGTACAGGTGGGATTGCTGATACCGATCTGGGAGTTGTGCGCGAGCTTTTAAAGTAGCCTCTTGAAGAAATTCTGACGACTTGGGAGTGATTCTGACGACTTGGGAGTGATTCCAACGGCTTGGAAGTGACTCCAACGTCCAACAGGCCAAACACCAAGTAATTCCCAAACCTTACAACCCAAACACCTTGGTTACCATCCCCGAATTCCAGAAGATCACATACAAGCCAACCAAGATGATGCAAATGGCGTAAGCAACGATATTGAAAACAGAATCCGTCTTGAACATCCCGGCAGAAATCTCGATACCTTTGGGGTCGTCTTTCGTGCCCAGCTCAAGGAAGCTGACCACTGCAATTACCCCCATGGTAAACAGGCAGGTCAATCCCATCTGGTGCATGAAGGGCAAGTCTATCAATCCCAATTTGGCAGGAATCTTTAGAGCAAGCGCGAACACAATCGACAAGATCGCGCCCCAGATAGCGCCCTTGGTAGTTGCCTTTTTCCAAAACAGCCCCAACAGGAAAATCGCTAAAATTCCAGGACTTACCAAGCCAGTGTATTCTTGGATAACTTGGAACACCTGCCCTGCCTGACTCATGATAAGCGACATGGGCACTGCAATAATCAAGGCAACAAACGCAGTCAGTCGCCCAACATTGACCAACCTTCTGCTGCTGGCACCCTTGTTGATGTACGGCTTGTAGATGTCCATTGTGAAGATGGTCGCCGTCGAGTTCAACATCGAGGCCAACGATGAAACAATCGCAGCAATCAATCCAGCAAAAGCGATACCCTTCACGCCCGCGGGCAGCAGATTCAGCAGCGTTGGATAAGCGGCGTCGTTCTTGACCGAGCCATCATCCATCAAAGGCATGCTGATCATCCCCTTTTGGTACATCACATAGGCTGCGATTCCAGGAATGACGACGATCAACGGGATGATTAGTTTGATAACTGCCGCAAAAACGATGCCTCGTTGGGATTCTTGCAGGCTCTTGGCGGCAAACGTTCTTTGGATGATGTACTGATTAAAGCCCCAATAGTAAAGGTTTGCCACCCACATACCACCCAAAAGAACACCGATACCAGGCAGATTGTGAAACTCTGGATGGTCCCTTGACAGGATCATTGCAAAATGGTCAGGCGCGGCGGACACGATCTCGGCAAACCCGCCTGCAACCGAGCCTCCTACGGCATTTAAAGCCAAGATAGTTGTTACAATTCCAGCCAATACCAAAACTACGACCTGTATGACATCAGTCCAGGCAACTGCGGCCAAGCCACCCCAGATGGAGTAGGCAATCGCGAAAAATGCCAAGATCAGCAGGCCAGCCCACAACGGCAACGCGCCACCTGTGATGGTGGTCATAGCCAAGGCGCCTAGATATAAAACCGTGGCCAGGTTTACAAAAACGTACAACCCCAGCCAGAAGACCGCCAAGATTGTTTTCAGCGTTGTGTTGAAGCGCTTTTCAACAAACTCTGGGATCGTATAAATCTTTTTCTCTATAAAAATGGGCAAAAAGTACTTTCCCACGATGATCAGGGTCAAGGCTGCCATCCACTCGTATGTCGCAATGGCCAATCCAATGGCAAAGCCAGAACCTGACATCCCGACGAATTGTTCGGCGGAAATGTTGGCGGCGATAAGGGACGACCCAATAGCCCACCAAGGAAGCGATTTTCCAGCCAAAAAATAATCCTCTTCACTTCTTTCTTGGCCCTTTTTGGGTCTTGAAACAATTAACGCAACCCCAACAATTATCAGGGCATACAGCGCAATGATTCCATAATCAATGGCAGCAAACCCTTCGTTCAACGAAATTTTTTCAGCAACCTTCTCAATTGGTTGAAACTCAGGGGCTTGGCCCGTCTTTTTGGGCATGTAGCTGCTACCAAAGGCAAACAAGATCAGTAAAAGCCCGATTACCACGCGTACAGATGTCTTTTTCATTTGGCCAACTCTTTAGTACCTGCGATCTTTTAGAACAACTCTGCAGGCTAGTCAATAACCCAAAATCACCCATTCTGTCGTCAAATTTGGATATAACCACCATACTTGACCCCACAAATGCATTATTTGCTACCTTTATTTGCTACCTTTAAGAGCCACAAACGATTATCCTAGTTCCCGCGAACGAAGTTCACTAAGCCAACTCTTGCTCGCTCGGGGGTAATTATGACACGCTTTTCTTGGAAGCTTAGTTCACTGGCTGTCGTGCTGGTGATAGCAGGGGTCGGGTGTAACGACGGTAAGCCACAGCTGAACGAAGGGTTAAAGCCCATCGTTACGGACCTGACGTGGTTTAAGGACTCCGATGGCAGGTATCTGAACATTAAAGGCATCAACCTTGGAGGAAATATCAAGGTGCCAGTTGTCAGGAGTACCCGCCATGACGAAACACCACAGACCTATTATGGGCATCCTGGTGACCAGATCGAGGCCATGCAAAACGGTGAAGAGCTGCCGTTTTCCTATGTTGGGCGACCATTTAGCCTTGCCAAAGCCGAAGAATACTTTAAACAAATCAAAAACCTTGGGTTTAACTCGGTTAGGCTGCTGTGGTTGTGGGAGACTGTATATCCCGAAAAGAAATTCAAGCCGGACCGAGAATACCTTGAATACTTTGATAAATTGGTCGAACTAGCGGCTAAATATGACATCTATGTGATGATCAACCTACATGAAAACCTGTGGGCTAGGACGTTTTACAGCCTGTATAGCAACTGGCCAGTCTGCCAGCAATGCTGCAATTACACCCAAGACAATTTTGCAATAAATCCCGATGGTAAGGTCACGGACATTGTCTGTACTGATAGTCGGAAAGCTGAGTGTTGTCCACAAGGCGATCCCATGAACATGCTGTGGTCTATCTTTCCATCGCGCACCAGAAAAGAACTGGGGATTGACCCATCGGATCCACCTGAGGTCAAGGCTGCGAAATATCGAGCAGGGTTTAATGACCGCGTGAGTGGCGATGGCGCACCCATTTGGGCCAGTCAGGTGTGCGTGCCTGAAAAGAACTTTGCCTCCCCATACTGGGGTGTAAATAAGCTGCTTGGAGCAGCAGTGAACAACACTGGCGAAATCATAACTTCTGATCTTTTTACGATTCTTAGGATGGTGGCCAACGTACTGGCAAACTTAGACGAACCGTTCATCACTCATGAGGTTGAAGAAAAGATAATTGCCCAACTTGACCGCTTTGAACCATATCTGCCTCCGGCTGCCTTTGAATCGACTGATACATACGATGGGCTGCCATTTAAGATGTGGGGAATCAACAACGGTCTGTCACTGCAAACAAACATCTGTTTCGCCGCTTTCTTCAATGGGGACGAAGTGTTCCCAGATCGACGCACAGTTGAATATGGGTACGCGGACCGGATGGACGAAGGGGTGGAAATTGAGACTTTCTATACTCCTGAAGAGGCCAAAACCAGGGCCGCAGAGCTGAGAAGTGCTGGCTATACTTACGTAAAAATCAACAACTTGCGCGAATCCCTGCTGGAAGGCTTTAGGGGGGCCTGGGAAGAAATTGCCACCATTGGTAAGAAATATCCCAACGTTATTGGTTATGACATCCTTAACGAGCCTGCGTCTGTCTATTTGATAATGTCGATTGTGCTTGCTTATCTTGAACTTGGCTCTCCAGATTTGGTCAAGAGCCTGCTTGACGCTGTGGTTTTGGACGAAGAAGGGAATCCAAGAACGCTGCCAGGTGGAAGCACGGTTGGTGAGCTTGGACAACAGCTAATTGAGGCCAACTTATCCTTGCTACCAAAAGACAACTCCGACGAAACCAGGAAGGCTCTTGGGCTTTATGGTGCTGATTTGATGAAGGTGCTGGGGTTGAACATAGCGATCGACAAAAACAGCCTTGAACCGCTTTACGAGTACGTTGGCGAAGGGATAATGAAGGTTTATGCCCGCGACGACCATCCTCCCGCGAATCACCTGACTTTTTGGCTTGAACCTGCTCATAGCATCGACGTGCTGTTTGGCGAAGCTGGTGGAGGTATTGGTGGACAATATCAGCAGTATGCAACCACTCCTGACATACCAGGCGCCAAGGAGTACGAAGAAAAATTTGGCGAAATCAAGTTTGTTTGGTCACCTCACTGGTACCCGGACATTTATCCAAACATTGGGTTAAACACCCCTGAAAGGACGTTTGCTACCGATGAGTACGACTTCAGGGACTACTCGAAAATACTGCAGGAAAAGGCGGATTGGTCGAAATTCGCATACAACAACATTCCGGTTGTCATAGCCGAATTTGGAACTTACTGGAACTTCCGCTACTTGGAATTGGATGAGCTGTGTGAAAGGGCCTTAAAAAAGTGCAGGCTTGCCGAGGATAAATTCCTGGACCCGGCCTGTGATGCAGCACAATTCAACTGCCCGCCTGGTTATCTGCAGTCACGTGCCTTTGAGTATGAGATCAGCACGCAAATCCTGGATAACTACTATGAAAACTACGAGCAGTTGCTGTTAAGTAACATGGTTTGGGTATACACCCCTGACTCGGATCCAAAACTTGGTGACTACTGGGATCATGAGGACTTTTCGCTTGTTGAATTCATTCAAGAGGCCAATGAACCTGAACGTTATAAAAAGATTAAAGAAATCATCCCTGACAGGTATTTGGTGGATGTTCAGCAACCGAAGGGAGTTGTGGCCCCAAGGGGGTACAAGGCTTTTGTCAGGCCTTATGCGCACCTGATTTCAGGCAAACCCATAAGCACGCATTTTTATTCAGATTTGCACTATTTTGACCCAGACAAGGGTATTCCAAACCCGGAACATGAGTTCCAGATAGTGTTTCAAAGCAAGCAAACGTTTGCTCCAACGGTGATTTTTGTGCCTGAACTGCAGTATCCAGACGGCTTCTTCGTGTGGCTTTCAGATGGATATGCCTTGTGGGACCAAGAGGATCAGTGGCTTTACTACTATCCAGAGCGTGATGAGCCTGGGGCCGAGCACACTGTGACAATCAGGCCTCCGCTTGTCGGTCAAAACGAAGACGATTGGGACTATTTCATCATCGGCGATTTCGTCGTTGGCAAAAACTAGGGGGATTGAATATGAAAAAAGCAATATTCACATCAACAATTGTTTTCATGTTCTGCTTCCCGGCTTTTGCTGATGATGTGGAGGGGCCGGAGGCAGGGGCAGGAACAGGGACAGGGACGGGGACAGGGACAGGGACGGGGGTAGGAGCGGAGGTGGCGGTGGACGCTGAGGCGGCAGTGGAGGCAGGGACAGGGGCAGCGGTGGACGCTGAGACGGCCGTGGAGCCGGGGAAAGAGGCAGGAACATGGGTGGTTGTCGAGGCAGGGCCAGGGGCGGGGACGACGGTGGCGGCTGAGGCGGCCGTGGAGCCTGGGACAGGGGTCGTGGATGATGCTGCCAAGCCGGAGGCTCGCAAAGGCTTTGGGATTGGCAATGATTACGCTAGGTTCACCGGTCGCATGCAGACTTTGTTCCTGTGGCGTAATGACTCGGACTTTGACCGGACTCCTCCGTTTTACAATGCAAACGACCAAGATGTCGGCGTTGTTGGGACCTTTTTTGCACCAATGCTGGAAGTCACGCCTGTAAAACAGCTGAGGATGGTATTCGAGGCCGAACTTGGGCTCAACATCTGGTCCACCCACGACCCAGACAACTACAATACCAGCCACCCCAACTGGTTTAGGATGGCATTTCGCCAAGCCTTCATCGAGGGCAACTTTGACAAGCAAAAGATTGGCTTCAGGGTTGGTTATGAAAGGCTGTTTGACCCAACTGGCCTTTTTGTTGGCCATTGGCTTGGTGCGGCAAACTTGTGGACCAGGCACAATTGGGGTCAGATAACTGCGATTGTGGCACAGATGCCAGACCAGACCTATGAAGGGATTGCCTTTGATAAAAACAACTTCAACTCCGACACGATTTTGTATGGACTGCGCCTGTTTATGCCATTTGACAAGGTGCAACTTGACGCTGCAATTTGGGGACTCCACGACACACAAGTGGTTGGCCGCACAGTCGACATGATGGCAATCACCGCCAATTTTTCAGGCAATTGGGATTGGATAAAATTTGGAATTGACTCTGGTTTCCAGTACGGCAAGACGAAGAAAAGGGCCGGCGGAAGTGATGAAACAACTCTTGCATGGGCAGCTCAAGGGTACTTGAACATTGAACACAAGCTTATAAAGGACCTTAACCTGCTGTTTGATTTGAATCTTCTCGCCCTCAGCGCCGACGATAACTGGGACGGAAACAAATACAACGGTGGCTGGATCTATTCTGGCAGAAGCCGCAGCAAAACAATTATCTTGACCGAAGACGAGCTTCGAGACCGAGGCGGCAATATGGACGAGCTTATCTCGCAAAAAAGGCATGCCGACGCTGGAAAATTCTTCCTCAATCGCGCAGGTTTGGTGGTTACGGACGTGTCATTTGGGTTAAATTACAGCAGCTTTTTCAAGCCTATGCTCACAGTTGGAACTGGATGGACCCAAAACAACAAAAACTCCTTTGGCTCGAATTTCGTGGGGGTGGAAACAAACCTGCTTTTGCAGTTCCTGTACAAGCAATACCTAACGTTTGACGTCATTGGAAGTGCGCTAGTCCCAGGCAAGGCAGCGGCAGCCTTCATAAACAAAGGCGAATTCAGAGATGCAACCGACCCAATCTTTCAAGTGGAAGCCTCATTGGTGTTTCACTTCTGACAAGAGCTAAGCCCCTGAAAAACAGGCTAAACTCCAGCTACTCTTCCTCATAGTAGATCATATCTTCGATACCGGCCTGATACTTTTCACCTACTATGCCTACCAACATGTATTCCTTCCATATTGGGTCGTAGATGTATCTGTTTATCAGTCTGAAATTCTCGATTTCACCTGACCTTGCGCAGTGAGTACGCGTGCCTGTACAAAACGTGTCAGGCCAGTCTCCAATCCTAATCAGGTCCTTTCCAGCGATAGAGATTGGAACATCAGCCGCGATGACCTTTTTAACCTTCTCTTCGATTTCTGCAATGGAAATATCTGGAATTTCGGGAAACTTGATTGTAAAACCGCGCTTCACATCGGAATGCAGGACTCGTCTGTTGTAACCATAATCAGTGGCCAGAATTTGCGATGTGATATCTTCAGCCGAGTGCGCCATTCGCCGATAACGAGCCGTGGCGTCAACAACCTTTTTTATGGCGTCTGGCATTGGCCCAAAAACCGTTGGACGGGTAACTATTACCTCTTCTCCAATGGCAAAAATGATGTTGGCATTATAGCCAAGCGCCTTGTAAATCATGTCAAAGTGCTCGACAACTACGCGCCGCCCATTCTCAATGGCCTTGTTAATAGCATCAACAATTTCAAATGGTTGCCTGAATGCCAGCTCATAGCGAATATCCATGTGGAAGGTATGGGCTGAAAAAAAGTCGTCAGGCGAGAAATCATAGATCGGCGTTCGCTTCAAATTGACGCCATCATCGTCGTTTGTAAGCTCAAGTCCTGGAAAAAGCCCTTTAATCAACGTTGATTTCCCAGAACCTTCCCCACCAATGACCCCGACCAGCAAATCGCTTGCAGTCAGGTATCGATTGGCCAGTTGAGCCCCCAATATGTAAAGACGCGGGCGGCCCCTAGGGGCGTAATAAAGCGCGTACAAGAGAGTTTCAAAATGCTGCTGATTAGTGGTTTGTAAGAAAACTGGCTTATCCATTAAAACTCAATCTCTAGCAAAGGCGCATGTTGCTGCGCACCATAGATGTCTGTTTCACCTGGAGCACCAGATGCAAGCGGCCGCTTTATGGTGGCCTTAACTGCATTGGCTGGCGCAAACCAGACTATCCCCAAAACGTCGCTGACGTCAATTTTGTAAAGCTTTGCAATCAGTTCTGGATTCACTATGTTTTGCGACTTAAAAAGCTCAAAATATTCACGGTCTTTGAAGATGATGTCGAACGTCAATTCAAAGGGGCCTGCGTTTTTCGACCTGATCACCTTGGCAGCTTCCAGAATACTCCTTTTCATTTTGCACTCCTTTTGCCCTCAGATATCTTCGATAATTGGCTTAAACAGCTCTTCCCCGGCAGGATCCATCAGGTGATACACAGAAAACTCATAAACATTGCCCATTTTGATATCCGATGGAGAAAACGGGAAAGCCAGATTTCCAGCGGTCGAAATGCGCCCAGCATAACCATAATGCAACAGGGTCGATCTAGCGACGCTACAGAGGGTGTCTGCCTCATCCTGGCTTGGGCAAAGAGCCTCTATTACAATGCACAACTCGTGGGAGGACGTCGTCGCTAAAGGCTCAAGCTGACCCATAACCCCATTTTTCCCGTAGACGTGGAAGAAAAGCTGCTCGCTGCGGTCATCTTCTGGGGACATCTCTTTGATGTGGGCTTTAACCTCGGCCAAAATCTGATCAATGGATCCGATCATGATTGGGTCGCGGGTCCCAGCAATGCTGATGCTGCGATAACCAATTGACCTGGCTCCTTCAAGCTTTATTAAATATCGCGGGGTTGGCTCAAAACGGCTTCCCCTTACCTCAACTCGACCGTCCCCAATGTCGGTAAACGAGCAATTTTCAAGATTTATAGCCCCACCAGGTCCAGGCAGGTGGTATGGGTCAGACTTNTCATAAAGGGTGTGNGCGGCGGCTGATTCGCAGGTGAACTTTCGCTTGGGACTTAGCGCCTCCAAGATNAAGGAATCTTTCTTTAAAATACCAAGGGCGCAGTCGGCACCAGAGCCAGGCGTGGCGGCTATTGCAGCGCACTCTAAAATCTTGCCCATGTGCAGGGCCAGCCCCTCGTCGTATCCCAACATGATGGGCAACGCCGCAAAGCATGCAGGGTCATAGCAGCGACCAGCCAGCACCACGTTGCAACCAGCCTTTAGCGCCTCGATNATCGGCTCAGGACCAATCTGGGCCACCAGATACGTGGTTTCGTCGACCAAGCTCTCGGTAAGCTCAGGAACGCACGCCAAGGGGGTAATCCGCCCCTCACCAAGCGCCTTTTTCACAGTTTCTTTGCTTACATCCGCTGGGATAACCCCCATTTTGAAACTAAGCTTCTCTTCGGCGGCAATCTCTAAAACAATCTGGCGACACCACTCCAGATGCACTGACGCACCAGAGCCACCAGCGGTTCCCACCACGACAGGGATGTTGTTTTTCACACCCTCACGCAGCATGTAGCGCAAGTCACGCTTTACAAAGGCCCTGTTGGTAAANGCCTTNCCAGCGCCCAGGTAGTATGGCCCCGGGTCAGTCGAACCAGCATCAACCGCGATCAAGTGAGGTTTGCGCTCCATACCTTTGCGAAATGAACTTTCAGGAAAACCATAGCCAAGAATGGCTGTTGGCGAAAGAACTCTGAATTCATCAGTCATGATCCACCCCGTTTCTATACCTTAACACCGCAAGGATTCGCTCCATTTCGTTGTTTACGATGGAAAAGCCCTCGTCAAATCCCATCCCAGGCTTTGCCAGCATGCGCTCTGCCCTCGCTGCGACTGCCAGATGAACACACATGCGGGCCGACAGGTCNGTTTCATTNCAAGTACCACCTTGATAAGCGCCAACACCCTTTTCACGGCAGTACAAGATGCTTTCAACGATGTTTTGGACGCCNCCAAGGTCAGGCGTCTTGATCTGGATCATGTGGCAGGCCCCAGCGTCAGCAAAATCGCGAATATCCTCGATGGTATTGCACCATTCGTCCGCGACAATCTTGACCGATGACCCCAGATCCCGAAGCTTTACCGTGATTTCACGCAGTTTTTCTATTTGCAGGCCCCTATCGCCCATGTCAACGGGCCCCTCGATGTAAAGCGGCAATTCACCAGCATCAGGCTCAAGCGAGGCCAGATATTGGGCCACTTTGGTGGTGTCATTATCGAAAATCGGCCCAACGTTGCCATAAACGTCGATGTGCAAGTTCGGTTTGTAGTCAGGTGAAGTACGCAAGTGATCAACTCGCTTGACCAGCCACTTGATGTATTCCCGAAGCTTTTCGCCATGACGCCCAAGCTTTTCGTCAATGTTGTTGATCAGGCCGTGCGGCAGCACTTCGACGCCCTTTAAAATCATCTTATCGGCATTGTCATAACGGTTATCCCCAGTCTGACCAAAGATCGGCACCCGCTGCGCTATCACAGGCAGGTCGTATTCCTGGCACACGACCTCACACGGCATCAGCTTCAAAGCCTTGGCCCTGGCATCAAGCAGCGCCATGGTCAGGCCATATTTAATCGCTGAATGCAGCGGTTTTTTGTTGATTTTCAGCTCGGAAAAATGCTTTGCCATTTCCCTGAAACTGCCAATTTCCAGCCCCTGCAGAAGCGGCCTGATGTGCTCTTGCAAAAATGGAACGTATTCGCTGGCAAGAAACAACGGATCACGGCCTCCTGCGCCAGAATACTGGACAGCAGCGCAGTCACCCACCGCCATTTGACCGTCTTCAAGGATCAACATCACAGAAATGCTTTGACCAGCTTGGCGAATTCGACTGAATCCTGGGGTCATTGGCTCCCCAACATACACAAATCCGTCATGATCAGCGCCGCTCTTGATAGCCTTCTGGTCATCAAAAAAGAACGCTGAATAACCCTTTGAAAAAACTGCATCAACTATTTTCATCTAGGCCTCCCAACCAAGCCACCCTTACTGATGGCGTAGATATCATCGGTAACCATCTGGAACGATACTTTGCGTCCCTCTGCCTTTGCCCGCTCTTCCAACTTATCGCGATGGTACGCCATCACGTCATCGCTGAGCGCAAGATTACCCTTGTTGAAAACGCGAATAAAGCCATCGTTATCACGCATCGGCAGGATTTTTCCATGGTTATACATCGAAGGGGCAAATGGAATATCCAGGGCCCCAGCCTCAAACGCCGCAATGGTGCCAGCCTCGATATCGCCGTTTCCAAGGCTATAAACTGCATCCATGATGCACTTTACCTCGCGCTTGATCTGTTCGATTTCCTCCCGGTGGTCCTCACTAACCAGGAATTTCTGGTCTCGGAGCATGCTGACCATCTGTCTGGTACAACGCAACCCCTGAGCGTTTGCCTCCTTGGTCGGAATCCCCATCGCCTCGTGGGGCGATTTGACAATAACCTTGTCCGCGTTGGAAAGGACTGCAACCGAGGCACCCCAGGAAATAACTGAAAATGCCTTGGCCTCATCCTCAGGGAATCCACCCATCCACTGGTGAAATACAGTGGTTAACTCATAGTCTTCAAAGCCTTCCCGCAAGAAGTATTCATGCGCCAACTCCCTCAAGGAAATCATCGCAGCAATGTCCTGGAACAGGTTACCAGCCTGACCATAGCCAAGAGTTATCGATTTAACCCCTTCGCGAAGTGCCAAAATGCCCTCGATCAGCGCCACAGCGTGACTGATAAAAGGCGGCACCAAGGTCCCAGTAAGCGGCCCAAAGGGCTCTCGATTGATGTGCACCCCGTTTTCTTCATAGATGCCTGTCAGGCGGTCAACATACCTCCAATCATCGATGGATTTTTTTAAGGGAACTTTCTTTGCGTACGGGATGTTATACGAAATGCCGCCACCCTCAAAACTGGTAAAACCACCTGCAAGCGTTATCTCGGCCAGCAGGCGTGCATCTGGAGTTCCATGACGAACCTGAATTGGCTTGCTGACGGCCTCTGTAACCTGTCGGCACCCAGGAACACCGTGATTCACCGCAGGAAAACCGTTTAGCAACGAGGTTTTCGCCTCCAAGGAACGTGCGATGCCGTTTGCAGCTTCCTGATAGCGATTCAGACGAGTGTAAGCATCGATAGTCGTTGGCAATAAGTCGGCTTCGCCTTCAGTTTCAAGATACTTCAGTAACTCGATGTGGTCTGGAATCAAAGCCACGCCAGCCCTTGGTTGCAACAAGGTTTTACCTTCCTTGGAGGCCCTTTGCATAGCCACCGCGAAGTTCTTGCTTTCAGGTATCGTCTTTTGGTAGGCGATGGCCTCTTCAAGCTCTAGTCCCTGGCCAGTAGGCCAAGTACCAAGAAGCTCCTCGCGGATCTGGTTGAAGGTATCCATGTCAAGCTTGTTAAAACTCACAGAAAATGACCTCCTTTGCAAAGGGTTGGACTTGGGATTTGTACTTGATCCCCAGATTGAACCAAATAATCAACTGCCGTTAGTGCCGCCTGCTTGGGAAAATCCTTGGCTAGGCACCCAATAAACGGCAAAAGATAGTCACGGTCGGCAAAGTAGCTAAAGCTTTGTGGCACAAGTGGAACCTTTTCGGCCGCTTCCGGCATTTGGTCACCGATTAGCACTGACTGCTGGTTGCGGGCACAAGCGGCCAGGTAACCTCCAGTACCGATTATTTTGTCTATCCTGCGCAGGTCCTTACCAGCCTGGACCAAAACTGGCCCTTTCGTGGTAAACACCTCTTCGACGGTTCCAGCGTGGCGAAGCAGCGCGTGGTGAATGCATGCGCCTGCAAGGTGTCGGTCAAACTCGATTTCTTTGGGGTCAGTCGGAAGATGAGCCGGGTTTTGCAGCAGGCGATGGACATAGTCTTGAAGGGACAAGACCCCCTCGTCACCCAAGGCGGTGCGCAGGTAATCGCCCCCCGATATGAAGGCGGACTCAGCGCTGATCCTCATCCCCAGGTCACCCTCAACGGTGCGCTTGACCTTTGGCTCGATTATCCCCTTGATAATCGCATCTGACTCTGGAAACCAAGCCTCAGAAAAGGAATAAAAATCAGTAGTTGCTCCACCCAAATCTATCACGGCAAAGTTTTGCCAATCCTCAAGATGTTCGCCCATGGCCTGGACAAGATTAAAGACAGCAAGGGGGGTAGGAACTGGCGAGACACCAAACCTGGCAACGATCTCGCTGAGCCCCTTTCCAGTAACTATCGAATCCAAGAAAACGGTTCTGATGGCATTGCGCACAGGCTCAGTGTTTAGCTTGCCATACTCAGGCATCAAGTTTTCACAAACGACCAGTTTTCGATTGGCCAAGGCATCTGCGACCGCATCTGTCGCCAAGTTATTGCCAGCATAAACTATGGTCCCGCCAAAATCCGAGGCCGCGATAACCTGTGCATTTTCAGTTACATAGCGCTCATTACCACCGTCTGTTCCACCACAAAGCAGCAGTATATCTGGCTGGCTCCTTTCGATTTCGGCAACAGACGAGCGGGTCAAACGATATGGAAAAGAGGCAACCACCCTGGCACCAGCCGAAAATGCCGCCAAACGAGCTATGTGAAGCGACATTTCGGGCACCAAGCCTACTACTGCAACCCTGAGCCCACCCTTGGCTGAAGAGGAAAAGTACAGTGGCACCCGACCTTCTTCGCTCCAATCACGCTTGGGCTCAAGCTGATTAAGCACGCCGTAAAAAGCATCTGGCAGGTGATCAGTAGTCGTCGTTACCGAGGCCCTTTTAACTAGGGAAAATCGATCTTCGTCATGTCTGAAAATGGCTCCTTTAGTCCATGTTGACCCTATATCTACACAGATCACAGCAGCTTCAGACATTTAATCTTCCTTCTCTTCCCTCGAAAGTAGGTCCTGATGAAGCAACTCAGCTACATGCTCAAGAGAACAGTCTGGCCCAAATACCCTGTCATATCCCATCTTCAAGAACTTTTCTTCAACCTGGGCAAACGGTGTCTTACCCACCACGAGATTTCCACCGACGTACAAAAGTATGTCATCCAAGCCCTTTTCAATGCACCTTTCCCGCAGGCCAGCGCAATCGATTTCGCCATGCCCATAAAGGGACGAAACCATGATTGCCTTGGAGTTTGTCTCAATGGCAGCGTTGATGAATTCCTCCTGGCTCACCATGACACCGAGATTGTGCACCTTAAAGCCTGCTTCAGTAAAAAAAGTCTCCAGAATTTTGTTACCCACCGAGTGGCAGTCAAAGCCGATTACACCCAAAACGATATTTTTAGGTCGCATAATCACTTCCTTTAATCCCCAGCCTGACAAAGTTTTTCCATGAAGCTGGTGTGGCCCAAACTACGGTCGTCCTATATTTCCAGGCTTATGCAAATAAGTCCACCCCGCAACCTATAATTCCCATGTCACCTAGCTGTGATCCTGTTGTTTGTTCTAACGTTGGGAGCCATTGCGGTCGCTCAACAAGGGGTGACCAACAACGCTTCAAGTTATCTTCGGTGCTCTGAAACCGATAGTCACCACAAGACCAACAGCAAGCAGTCCAGCGGCCACATACAGCGCGTGGGCTGGTATCTGCGCGAAAATCAAGGGCCCAACCACGCCTGCAACACTCCAGGCAGTCAACATAAAGCCATAGATTCTGCCAATATTTGCGGCCCCGAAAGAATCAGCCGCAAAAGCAGGCATGGTGGCAAATCCACCGCCATAACAGGCCAGCAGGTAGCACCCAATCAACATGAAAATCCAGTAGTTTGAAACCAAACCTGCGCCCAACAAGAGGTACAGGACCACTTGGGTGGCAAACATCACCAAAAAGACCTGTTTTCGCCCAACATAGTCAGAGATCCTGGCCCATCCAAGGCGGCCAAGGCCATTAAAAATTGACGTTACCGCAACAACAAGGCCCCCCGCCCAGGCAAGCTTGGCGGTGGCGAGGTTTTCAGCCAAACCAGGTTCAAGTAACGGGTTATAAAGCTTCTGAGCTATGGGAGACAGTTGAGAAATCAGGCCTAATCCCGCTGCAATATTCAGAAACAGGATCAACCAAAGCATCCACCACTGCCGGGTTTTCAGCGCTTGAGCAAACGACAGCGACGCCGCATCAGAAATCACATTTGGAGCAAAGGTAAAGCCATCTGGCAACCACCCCTTCGGAGGATTGGTAAAAAACTGGGCACCCAAGGTAACTGCGACCAAAAACACGATACCCCAGATGTAAAAAGTCTTGGCAACGCCAGAACTTACAAGCACCCCAGCCGGATCAACGGTTTGAAAGGCCGCAAGCATAACTGGGCCGATCTGCCCCATAAAAAAGGCGCCAGCACCAAATCCCATAACCGCAAGTCCAGTAACCAAGCCCCGTTTATCCGGAAACCACCTGGTCAAAGTAGCAATTGGAGTCACATACGCAAAACCGTTTCCAAGACCGGCAATCAAACCATAACCTACCCACATCAAAGCCATATTGCTGATTTGGTCCGCTAGCCCAGCGAGCAAAGTCCCCAACCCAAACAATATACCGCCCAGAGTCGCCACCAGCCTCGGCCCCCTTTTGTCCACCAAAATCCCACCAAAGGCAGCGGCAGTACCGAGCGAAAATATGTGTAGCATAAAGGTGGCCTGAGTCGCTGTTTCAGACCAGCCATGGGCGATTTTTAAGGGGCCCTTAAAAACAGACCAGGCATAGACCGTACCCAGACAAAGCTGCATCACAATGGCAGCAACTGCTATGTACCATCGCCTAGCATTAAGATTTGAAACACCTGCCATNATGCCTCCACACCACAAGCTCCTCGCGGGGCAATCTAACCTGTTACAGATAAATTGAGAACAACTTTTTGCCCCACACAGTTAAATATCTCGGGTTTTGAGGTTCCATTTTGTAACATCTTTTGCCATTCTAGTTGGTCGTGTGCAGGTTTGAATTCTCACCCAGGAGGCACATATGAGAAAAGTCAGTACTAGAACCCCATCTTTTCCTGAAGTTACCTTCGACAAGCCACTGAACATCCCTGAGGGTGAACGTTGGAACGAGCTTTGTGGTGATATGGGCCACTGGCGTGTGGGCGCCTACAGTCCAGAAGGTGGTTCACTGGCCGATGTTCAGGAACTAGAACTCCACACCTGTCCAGAGCTTTTTCTTTTGATTTCCGGCTCTGTGACGCTTGTGCTGTCCGACATGAAAGGAGGGGTCATTGAAATGCCCCTAGAGCCCATGAAGCCAGTATTAGTCACGGCGCCCCACTCTGCATACTGCCCAAATGGACCCTACAGCGGCATGTGTTTTGTGGTTGAGCGCGATGAGTTTGACACAGAATACCGCCCACCAAAACAATGGGTTTAAGCATTAAAGAAGAGGTCGTTTATGAGGCATTCCTTAGATTCAATTACAGACAAATTCAAACAGGTTTTTGCCACTAACCCCACGGTTTGGGCTGATGCTGGAGGGCGAGTCAACATAATCGGCGAGCATACCGACTATCACGATGGTTTTGTGTTGCCGACAGCGATTGACCTGCGATCTTACGCGGTTGCATCAGGCAGAGAGGATGGGATATTGCGCATCTACGCAGCTGATTACGACAGCACCGTCGAGGTGGCTTTAGAGGGTTTAGAGCCATTTCAGCAGGTCGATTGGCGCTCATACACGTGTGGGCCGTTCTGGTCATGGATAGGAGCTGGGCGTCCCTTTTCTGGGGCCGACGTTGCAATAGCAAGCAACGTCCCGTCTGGTGGTGGGCTGTCATCCTCAGCCTCCATCGAGGTGTCAATGCTTGGAATCGCTAAAACGTTGAGTTGCGAAAATCCATCCTGCCTAGACATTGCAATAATTGCAAGGGCCGCTGAAAACCATTTTTGCCATGTTCCATGTGGAATTATGGACCAAATGGCCAGTTCCTGTGGGCAAAAGGACAAGGCCCTATTGATCGACTGCCGTTCGCTTGAAACTAGGCTAGTTGCGACGCCAACTAACTGGGTTTTGGTCGTTGCAGATTCCGGCGTTCGCCACTCCTTGGCGGCCGGCGAGTACGCCAAGCGACAGGTTGAATGCAAGACCGGAATGGAGACAATTATCTCGTCGTATCCAGATGTTAAGGTGGCCAGAGACGTTTCGATGGACATGCTAAATTCTGTTAAAGACAGGATATCTGAGGTCTCATTCAGACGCCTTCGCCATGCGATAAGCGAAAACGAGCGCACCACCAAGGCAGCAGATGCCTTCGAGGCAGGAGATGTTCATTTAACAGGACAATTGATGCGGCAGTCCCACCAGAGTCTTGCCAAAGACTACGAGGTCTCATGCCAGGAATTGGATACCTTGGTTCAAATTGCCTCTGGCATCGAAGGGTGCGTAGGCGCCAGGCTGACAGGGGCTGGATTCGGGGGCAATACAGTCAACTTGGTCCACAAGGACGCCGCCGATAACTTTTGTTCGGAACTAAAGGCCAAGTATCACAAAGCATCCGGAATCGAAACCATTGTTAGAATTGTCCGCCCATCTGCCGGTCTGCTAACAGGACGGTTTTGAGGACTGCGTCGTAAGTTTTCCTAGAATGTCAGATCTAGTAGCAACACGTTGGGGGGTGCATGTGGGAATTTGTTGAAAGACTATCGCTTGTTATCCTCCATTATTCCGGGTCAGCTGAAGGAACCATCCCGCATGGATATGACGTAAGCGATGTTTTTTTGTATCTAGGCCTCGTTTTGCTTGGAGCCATTGCCATTTCGATATTGCGCCCCTTCCCCAGGGGAGCTAGGGCATTAAAAATTGCGCTCCCTACCTTGGTAATAGCCCTAGCAGTTATAGCTTTAATCCCCATGGTAACAGCGCCCATAGGGATTGGCCCCGAAGTTGAGCGCATCATTATAGCTGCCTTAAAGCCCTTAAACGATTGGAACCACCCGTCGTTGCAGTATCTAGTTTTACACCCTCTGCTGTCTCTATCCATGGAACCCTGGGTAATCAAACTTGTGCCCGCAACTTGGGTGGTCCTGGCCTCGTTACTGATATTCTTGGAAGGTCGACACCTTGGGGGAAGCCTTGGAGGTTTGGTAGCAGCTTCTTGGTACGCGGCTGGCTGCCGTGTCCGCATGGGCATACAGGACCTAGGTGATTGGGACTTGGCAGTTGTAATGTTACTGCTAGTTTTCCGTCTGCTTCGCAAACTTAATACCGAGCCTAAGACTTTCGAAATCAAAACTGCTGTGTACTTGGGGTTGCTGTTTTTGCTGGCCTCAATGTCGTCCTTTTTAGCCTTGATTCCCCTTGGATTAGCGGTGTTATTACTAGCCTACAAGGCCTTCAGAGATCCCTCCTACAGGCCACTGGCGATAGTAAGCGCAGTAGTGACTGCAATCAGAGCCTCTAGCGCTTTTACTGCTTTTAGTACGGGAATGGGGGGACCATCGATTCCAGACACCCTAGCTGAACTTATGATTGAAATGGGATACCAACTTCAACCAGGTTCCACACTTGGCGGGCTGGTATTCGTCTTGTTGGGATTTGCAGCAATCATAGTCCTCGACAGAACGCTCCCAATGCTCTTTTTAGCTGGAAGCATGATTTTGGTACCCTTAGGGATAGTGACGATTTGGAAGTTCAGCATAGTAAACGGCGGCTACTACATCAATCTTGTCTCCGGATTTGCCGCTCTGATAGGGGCATTTGGGGTAGGCCAGATATTTGGCCTTGATCCAACTTTCCAAGATGTCCTTCAACGCACCCAAGCTGCACCAACTTCCATCAAGGGTAACCTACGAACAATACTTCCATTTGTGCTTGGTGCTGTGCTACTGGTGTTGTTGACAGTAAAACTGCCGGCTCCTAATGTTTTTGGAGATCAAGCCAATGGTTCCACCTTTGAACGCTTGATTGCAAACGACGCCCACCCCGTAGTAACAAACATGCCAAGCATGGCAGAAACCGTGAACTATTATCGAACCATTCGTGCTGACAAAGACTTAAGGCGTAATGAGCTATTGCACGAGGCCCTGGATCATCGATTCGACACCCGCGAAGTCTTTGACGGTGTGCGAATCTGGATAGAATGTCCCAGTGGTACTGACCTAAACGAATGCATCCCTAAAAACCGAGACTACTACCTAGCACTAAAAGCTCCCGGTCAGCCCATACTGGGTGAACCAACTAACGCTAGCACTACAGTACCACCATCATGTGAGCTAGCCTTGCCAGACTCAGACAAGGCCAGGTTTTATAAGTGCTCCGCTTCTGCTCCAACCCAATGAAATTCTCTTGCATTGCACACACTAAAAACTTAAAGAAACTTAATAAAACCTCTGTTCACATCAGCTTAAATGACAACCTCTATCCAATTATTTCCACTGGTTAAACTGATGGCACGCCTCTTGCTGAATCTGAATTCTGGGGATTGAACTTGGAGGCCAAATTTTGCCTAAAAACTTTAGTTTTCGATTAGCAATTCTGCTTTTAGCTCTGGCTCCATCCAGTTCTCTTGCCACCGAAATAGGCACCCCTTCACCCTGGGACCTTATGACATCACCTGAACTTTTGGTCGATTGGGTCTTACAAAACGATGTCATGGTTTCAGCCGCCCAAGCTAATGTTGATGCCGCTTCAGCTCAAATCAAACAAGCTGGCGTCTTTCAAAATCCCAGCTTTGAATTTTCCATGGGAAACATGCCGGCGGGCAAAACAGTTTCGAGAGGCCTGGGTTTTAACGAAGTCGCCTATTATGAATTTAGCCTGGAACAAACCTTTGAGATTGGTAAAAGAAGGCCCAGGATTTCAAGCGCGAAAGCGGCTAAAAAAGCTTCAGAAATCGAGTTGGTCCACACTGCGGCACAACGAATTCATGATGTCCGCAAGGCAATAGGTCGCGTTCTCTATTTCAAAGAAAAGGCAGCTCTCCTGGCTAGCCAAGCAGCTGAAAATCAAACGATTTTGGACCTTGAAAATCAACGCCTTCTGCTGGGTGACATATCGCCAAATGACTATAGCCGTCTGCAGTTAGACAGCCTCGAACTTGTGACTGACGCTAGGCAAGCAACCACTGATTATCAAGCTGCACTTGCCAGCTGTACTGCGCTGTTAGGAATTTCTTGTGAAATCGCCGACAGCGAATCACCAACATTGGCCAAACTGCTGGAACATGCGCCAAATTTGCCAACCGATGTCAGCACAGAACATTCACGACCGGACATAGCTTTACTAGGACAACTGGCATTAGTTGCAGAGCATGAGCAGCGACTGGCCAGCCGAAATAAAATCCCAGATCCGTCTATTTTTGTTGGATACACACATGATCGCTTCACCATAGCCGATAACCTTTCGCATACCTTTTCTGTTGGGATATCCATCCCTTTGACCTTTGCAAATACGGGACGGCATGAAGCTGCAGCTGCTGGGGCTAAAGCCATTGAACAAAGGGCACTTCAACGGCAATTAAAGCGTGAGGCCGAAGCTGAAATAGCAGAATTGAACACCCAATTAGCCGCTTTAACGAAAACAAACGCCCTCTTTTCAACTGAGGCAGTCCAACAATCAACTGCAGTGCTGGAGGGAACTGTGAAAGGCTTCAACCAGGGCACAAAATCAATGACTGACCTTTTGCTTGCTCGCAGGACCCATACTAACTTGGGATTAAAAGTAATAGACATTCAGTACCAGATTTTTGTTGTTACTAATCAATTACGAATGGCACTTGGTTTAGATGCGGAGATAGTACAAAACCGCTGATTATTAAGGGGGTTACTATGAACACGAAGTCTACTACAACAAATGGCAAACTAAAGGGATTGATTGGAATCGGAGGGGCAATCGCAATAAGCACCGTGTCGGTAATTGCTGCTGCCAGTTTTCAAAGACCAGCGCCACCAGTTCCGGCCAAACCTGTTGGGGTGGTCCACCACGAAGATGGCATTGATTTATCAAGTGAATCCCCTGCATGGAAGGTCTTAAAACTTGGCCAAGTTGAATTGGCCCAGGACAGGTGGACAGACGCTGTACCAGCTAGGGTAAAAATCAACGAATCAAGGGCCAATAAGCTTGGAGCCCCCTTAGCTGGTCGAGTAATCAAAACTCATGTTGAGCTTGGAGAAGCGGTCGCAGCAGGAGACCCACTGTTTTCAGTGGCTAGTCGGGATATAGCCGAACTTCGAGCGGAACT